>Ga0073934_10010917_pt1 | contig 11137 bp, 10 predicted proteins | sample LarsenN4metaG_FD_76834 | JGI IMG/M metagenome (GOLD analysis project Ga0073934, IMG submission 76834) | Hot spring sediment bacterial and archeal communities from British Columbia, Canada, to study Microbial Dark Matter (Phase II) - Larsen... ...
CCCTGCTCCGCTTGGCCCGATAAAGAGAAAGAATCTTTTCTTTACCCAGTTTAAGCGGGTCGCCGAAGCGCTTGTTAACCAAAATGTTGGCCGCTTCCGCTGCCGGAATCTCATTTCGCAAGGCCTCGAATAACTTCGCCAGCTCCCGATTTTGAATCAAGACCCCCCCATACTGGGAAGGAACCCCTGAATCGAAAAGGTTCCGGCGCAACTCCTCCAGAGGATTAATAATTCTGGCCTTAGCAGAAATGATCTTGCCGGCGCCGGCGCTTTTCCTCTCGACCAAGGCCAATTTCGTCAAGGGAGGCAAATCGGGCTCGGGGAAATAGCGATAGTCAAAAGCTTCTTCTTTCTTTCTCTGCGAAATAGTCACTCCCCGCTTCTCGTCGTAACCGCGGGTTTCTTGGGCAACTTCTTCTCCCCTCTCTAAAAGTTCCTGCTGGCGCCGGATCTCCACTCTCAACGCCTTCTCCAAAAAGGCGAAAGAGTTGATGTTCTTAAGCTCGACCTTGTACGCCGGCAATTCCTTCTCCCCGGAACGGCGTAGGGAAATATTCGCTTCCAACCGCAACGAACCTTTCTCCATGTCAGCAGTAGAAGTCTCCAAATGCACCAAAAGCGTCCGCAGCTCTTTGAGAAACTTAGTCACCTTTGCCGGATCGGAAAACTCCGGCTCGGTTACGATCTCGATCAAGGGAACGCCGGAGCGGTTAAAGTCCACCAACGATTCCCCTCCTTCATGAAGGAGTTTTCCGGTATCTTCTTCCAAATGCACCCGGCGGATCGGGATCCCTTCGAACTTTCCCCCCTCCCCCACCGGACGAACATACTGGCTAATCTGAAAACCTTTGGGAAGATCGGGATAAAAGTAGTTCTTGCGTTCGAATTGGGAAAATCCCGCAATCCGGCACCCCAAGGCCTGGGCCAGTTGGACGGTTTTTCGGATCGCGGCTTCATTCGGCACCGGCAGAGCCCCCGGCAAGGCTAAACAGACCGGACAGGTGTTGCTGTTAGGCTCTCGGCCGAAAGGATCGGCCGGACAACCGCAGAACATTTTGGATGCAGTCTTAACTTGAGTGTGGATTTCTAATCCGATTACTGGTTGGTAGCTGATGGGCTGGTTGGCTGATTGGCGGATTAGCTTATTTTTCATAGCGTCACTCCTAGGGATTGAAATCCCCGCTTGAACTTTTCCAAAATATCCCGCGCCACCAGAACCGTTAAATCAAAATTCGGCTCGTGCACTAGCGCGTTCCGCATTTTGTGGGCATCCCAAATCCCTTGGTAAACATCGCGGGGAAACGCCTCGCCGGCATTTTTGAGCCGCTCCCCCATCGTTTCGCCCGAAGATATCTGGGTCAGGATATAATCCAGCAGTTTATCCGCCACAATCACCGCTTCCTTATAGGCACTGGGACGATTAGTTTCCGCCAACTGGGCAATCCGCTCCCAATCTTGGGCCACTTTTTCCTTATCGTATGGCTTCAGAAATCCCACCGACGTTCTCCCACGGCCCCCGGCTTGTTTTTTCCCCAAAATCTTTTCTAAGATGTTCATCCTGGTCGACTCGCTGCGCGCTCCCAACTACCTGCTACTTGTTACTTCTTAGGACCATTTTTCTTTTTCAATTGCTTCCCCCACCTCAAACAGCAAGTTTTCGGAAAACTTCGGCCCGATCAGCTGAACTCCCACCGGGAGACCCTCAATCATCCCCGCCGGCACCGAAAGCCCCGGCAAGCCCGCAAGATTAGCCGGGATCGTAAAGATATCCGAAAAATACATCGAGAGCGGATCTTTCTTCTCTCCGATTTTGAAGGCGGTCGTGGGAGCCGTGGGAGTAAGCAGTAGATCCACCTTCGCAAAGGCCTGGGCAAAATCCTGAGCAATTAGAGTTCGCACTTTCGCCGCCCGCAGATAAAATTGATCCGCGTAGCCGCTCGAGAGGGCAAAAGTCCCCAAGATAATCCGGCGTTTGGGCTCGGAACCAAACCCTTTGCCCCGGGACCGACTCACCAGTTCCTCGATGGAAGAATCTTCCACCCGCACTCCGTATCGGATCCCGTCAAAACGGGCCAAATTGGAAGAAACTTCGGAAGGAGTAATAATGTAGTAAACCGCCAAACCGTAGTGCGTATGGGGCAAAGAAACCTCCTCCAGCCGCGCCCCCGCTTTTTCCAGAGAGGAAGCAACCTGCTTAACCCTTTCGGCCACCGCTTTTTCCAAACCGGCGCCGAAATATTCTTTCGGCAGACCGATGCGAAGATTTTTGAGTCCCGAAATTTTGGAAGAGTAATCGCTCTCCACCGTGGTGGCATCAAAAGAATCTCGGCCCCGAATTACCTCAAAAACGGTGCGGGCATCCGCCACCGTCTTAGCCAATGGACCCACTTGGTCCAGGGAAGAAGTCAAAGCAATCACACCGTAGCGGGAAACTGCTCCGTAAGTAGGCCGCAGGCCGACCACTCCGCAAAAAGCCGCCGGCTGCTTAATCGAGCCTCCCGTGTCGGTGCCCAACGCCGCCGGAGCGAGATGCGCCGCAACTGCGGCCGCCGAACCGCCCGAGGAACCGCCCGGAACGCGGGTTAAATCGTAGGGGTTGTGGGTAACGCCGTAAGCCGAGTTTTCGGTTGAGGAACCCATCGCAAACTCGTCCATATTGGTTTTGCCTAAAACAAGAGCGCCTTCGGCTAAAAGTCGGGCGACCACCGTCGCCTGATAGGGAGGAATGTAATCCTCGATAATTTTGGACCCCGCGGTGGTCCGGAGGCCCCGGGTGGAAATATTGTCCTTAAGGGCAATCGGAACACCTAAAAGCCGCCCTTTTTGGCCTTTTTTAACCTTTTGGGCTTGAGTAAGTGCACCTTCGGAGTTAACTGTAATAAAGGCGTTGAGCGCCTTTTCTTTCTCGGCAATCTTCTCTAGGAAAGCTTGCAAGACCTCTACTGCCGAAAAACTCCCGCCTCTCACCCCCTCGGCAATTTGCTTTAGCGAAAGTCCGGTAATCTCCCTCATATAATTTTCGGGACCCGAAAATAACCTCGCTCTGTCTCCTTGGCATTCGCCAATGCTTCCGGCGCCGTGAGAACCCTCTCTTTCCGAACCTCGTCCCGGCGCAAAACATCGGTAGCACCGGTGGTTTGAAAGGTTGGTTCGACTTTTGCCACATCCAACTTTTTCAGCTCCTCAATTTGCGCCAGAACATCGGCCAGCTGTTGAGAAAAACTCTTTTTTTCCGGGGGCGTGAGGGAAAGGCACGCTAAACGGGCAATGTAATCAATATCCAAAACTGCCTTCTTCATCTCCATTAATTTAGCATAGCCATAAGCAGAAAGATTGGTTAATGTATTAATCGGTTCAGTCCCTGAATGGACGGAGGGCAAATGCTCGAATGAACCGATCGCAGAGCCGCGCTAAGCTTGGCGAAGGCGCCTTATGCGCTCTTCGATCGGAGGATGGGTGGAAAAAAGATTCCCGAAAAATCCCGCCGTTAAGGGGTTTTTGATGTAAAGATGGGCAGTTGCCTCCGAGACATGCCGAAGCGGGGTTTTATCGGCGGCGATCTTTTCCAATGCCCGGGCCAGTCCTTCGGGGTAGCGGGTCAACAACGCCCCGGAAGAGTCGGCCAAGTACTCTCTCTGCCGCGAGATGGCCAGCTTGATCAGCTGGGCAATCAGCGGTGCAAGGATCGCCAGCAAGACCCCGATCAAAAGCAAAACTCCTGCCCCGCTCCCTCTCCCCCGCCCCCCGCGAGAGCTCCCCGAGTACCGGGTACTGCGCAGGAAAATATCGGAGATCATGACCAAGGATCCTGCCAAAACTGCGGCCAGCGTCATAACGCGAATATCGTAGTTTCGGACGTGGGATAGCTCATGCGCAACTACCCCCTCCAATTCTTCATCTTCGAGATTCTCCAAAAGCCCTCGGGTCACGGCTACGACCGAATGCTGGGGATCCCGGCCGGCAGCAAAGGCATTCAGCGCCGGTTCTTCCACAATATAAATCTTAGGCACCGGCAAACCCGCTCCGATGCAAAGATTCTCAACCGTGCGAAAAAGCAAGGGATGGTCTTTCTTTTCGATCGGCTTAGCCCCCGAAATCGCCAGCACAATCCGATCGGAAAAGAAGTAAGCCGCCCCCGAATAGGCAAACGAAAAGATAAAGGCGCCCGTCGCCCCCAGATAAGGATCCTCAAAGTAAAATCCAAAAACGTAACCTAAGACGATAATCGCCAGAAAAGTAAAGATAAACAGCAGGATGGTTCGGCGCCGATTCGCGCCGATCTGATCATAAAGGTTCACGAGAACTTAACCTCCGGCTTTTCGCGCTCCCCCTCTTTGGCCTCAAAAAACTCGGCCTCCTTGAAGCCAAGAGCCGATGCCAAAAGCACATTCGGGAAGGACTTGATCAGGATATTGAAATCCCGTACGTTGCCGTTGTAGAACTGGCGCGCGTAGGAAATCTTGTTCTCGGTGTCGGCAAGCTCGTCCTGCAATTCCTTGAAGTTCACCGAAGCCTTAAGATCGGGGTAGTTCTCCGCCACGGCAAAGATAGTCTTTAAAGCCCCGGTGAGCATGTTGTCGGCTTCCTCGGATTCTTTGACGGTTTTCGCCCCCAACATCGCGGAGCGGGCTTTGGTCACATTTTCAAAGATCCCTTTCTCGTGCTTAGCGTATCCCTTAACCGTTTCGACCAAGTTGGGAATCAGATCTATCCGCCGCTTAAGCTGGACATCAATGTGGCTCCAGGCCTCTTCCACGCGGGCCTTGGACCTCACCAAAGAGTTATAAAGCCACAGAAGAAAAAGGCCAATTAAAATGACGGCACCCAAGATAAAGTAAGTCAAATTCAATGCGATCACCTCCTAACCTTAAACAGGTTAGCAAAACGATCGGCTTCGTTCACGTTGATAATATCAGACTTTTCACACCATCCCCGCCGCGCGACGGCGACCCCGAAACGCAGGTTGCGGAAATGCTCATGACGATGGGCATCGGTCGAGATGACAAACTTGATTCCCCGCAGGCGGGCAGATCGAACCAAATCGTCCGGCAGGTCCAAGCGCGATGGGTAAGCGTTAATCTCTAAAATCTTTTTTTGCCTCTCCGCGACCTCAAAAACTTTTTCCCAATCGACTTCATAAGCTTCCCGTTCGCCCAAGAGGCGGCCGGTTGGATGCCCTAACAAGTTTATAAAGGGGTTTTCCAATGCGGTAATTAGGCGCCGGGTCGTCATCTCTTTCGGCTGATCGAAGGAGGTGTGGATCGAGCCAACTGCATACTCGTAAAGCTCGAGAAGCTCATCCGGCAAAGCCATCCGGGCTTGGGCGTCGATGTTCACTTCCGCCCCGAAAAAGATCTCAATCCGACCTCGATACTTCTCCCTCAGCGCTTCAATCTCGCTTTTGCGATTTAGAATCTCGGTTTTGGCCGAAGCGACACCGCGAGTCAGAACGGAGGGGGCGTGGTCGGAAATTCCGATGTACTTCCGGCCTAAGCGGAGAGCTTCTTCCACCATCGAAGCGGTCGTTTCCTCACCGTCGGAATGGGTGGTGTGGACGTGAATCTCCCCCGCCATGTCCGCCACCTCGACCAACTTAGGCAATTGTCCTTTTTGGGCGGCTTCAATCTCCCCGGCATCCTCCCGCAGCTCGGGAGGAATCCAGGGCAAACCCAAAAGCCGGTAAAACTCCTCTTCGGTGCGCGCCGGCAAGTACTCCCCGATAATTTTTCCTCCCTTGTATTGCTTAACCCCGTATTCCGAAAGCGACAATCCCCGTTCATTGGCGATCTTGCGAGTATGGATGTTGTGGGTTTTTGACCCGGTGAAATACTGAAGAAGCGCCCCGTAGCCTTGGGGATCATGGACGCGGATATCTACTTGCCGGCCGGTCTTCAAGACCACGGTCGCCTTGGCGCCGCCGGCGCCGACCACCCGCGCCACATCGGGAAGGGAGGTAAACGCCCTCACAACCTCTTGGGGCTTGGTCGTCGCAATCCCAATATCGATATCTCCCACCGTCGAAACCATTCTCCGAAGGGAACCCAAAGGATCGGCCCGCACCACCCCCGGCAAACGGAGAATCTGTTCGATCAAACGCTCCGCAATCGAGAATGCTACCGGCAAAAGAATCCGCTCCTGATGCTGTTCCCGGCCTTCAATTGCCTTAAGGATCAGTTCTTGGCTGCGGCGGCCGAATCCGGCCATCTTCTCAATCTTTCCCTTCCTCGCCGCTTGATGAAGATCTTCGATCGTTTTGACCTTGAGCTCCTTCGCCAAGCGGTAAGCCCGCTTGGGCCCCACCCCCTCCAAACCAAAGATCGCAAACATCCCGGGCGGCAACCCCTTCTTAATTTCCTCGAAGTGCTTAACTTTTCCGGTCCGGAAATATTCGTCCAAATGGGAGGAGATGCCCTCGCCTACTCCGGGAAGCTCGCTTAATCTTCCCTCTTCCCACAAATCTTTAACTTCGGAAGTGGCGTGTTCGATTGAATCCGCCGCCGTATCGTAAGCGCGGATCTTAAAACGATTTTCATTCTTGACCTCGTAAGCCGCCGCGATTTCCCGAAAGAGGCGGGTAATCGCGGGATTGGAAAATTTAGTCGGCTCCATCAAGGAAATAGTAACAAGTAACAAGTGGTAAGTAATTAGGAATGGAGCGGGATACGGGAGTCGAACCCGTCTTTCTACCTTGGGAAGGTAACGTTGAGCCGCTCAACTAATCCCGCTTGGCGGTCCCGACGGGATTCGAACCCGCGATCTCTTCCTTGACAAGGAAGCGTGCTGGGCCAGACTGCACCACGGGACCGCGAACACAGTGAGAGGTACCGCAGCTAAAACCGCTTTGAGCGGTCGTCCCACGGGACCACCAACTAAATTATAACAACCTCGAATTGCTACCATAATCTTGGGGAATGCCAACTTTTGCGAAAGTAAAATTGCAACCGAGCGCTAGCGAGGACGGAACTCTCGGAATTGATATCGGCGCCAGCAAAGTCCGCTACGTCATTTGGGAGAAAGGTCAAGCTCTCCTTGACAAAGAAGTAAAACTGCTTGAGCCCCGCCGAGAAGAACTCCAGCGCATTTTCCAAGAAATTGCCCAAAAAATCAAAGAGACCCGGATCTCTGCCGTCGGGGTAGGGATTCCGGGGACTGTCGAAGAAGGGGTGATCAGCTATGCCCCAAATTTTCCCGCCCTCCTGGGATGGGATTTCAAACCCGAACTGGAAAAACTCCTCGGCGCACCCGTCCGGCTCTTCAACGATGCCAAAGCGGCGGTCGTCGCCGAAGTTCAAGCCGGCGCGGCAAAAGGAAAGCGCAATGTGATTGGGCTCACCTTGGGGAGCGGATTGGGGGGAGGGCTCTTCCTTAACGGCGCCCTCTACCTGGGAAAAGGCACGGCCGGCGAAGTCGGCCACGAAATCGTCGATCTCCCCAACCGCAAAGAGGCGGAGGATTTTGCTTCGGCCAAGTTCTTCCAAAAATTCGGGGCGGATGCGAATGCCCTTCGAGAACAAGCCGAAAAAGGAGACAAATCCGCCCGCCAAACTTTCGCCGAGTTTGGCCAAAACCTTGGAATAGTTATCGCCAATCTCGTTAACCTCCTCGACCCTGAAATAATCATCTTAGGAGGCGGAATCAGCGGCGCCTACGATCTTTTCATCGAAGCGGCTCGAAACGCATCCCGGAAGTTCATCGTTAACCCCCAACGCCAAAAGATCGAAATTAAAAAAGCGGCTTTAGGCGCTTCCGCCGGAGCGATTGGGGCCGCTATCCTCGCTGGGTTATAATGTGAAGGAGTCACAATCCCTTCGGACGCGTTCTGCTACCTGCCGACGTAGCTCAGTTGGTAGAGCAGGGCTTTCGTAAAGCCAAGGTCGTCGGTTCGATTCCGACCGTCGGCTCCAGCAGAACGCTATTCTCCGCCTTAGGCGGAGACAAGGGAGAGGTTGTGGTTTCTCAGCCAAAGGCTGATCCGCCTCTGGCGGAAAATCCGACCTCCGGCTCCATCTAGATGCGGTCGCGAAAATACCTCGCCGGAAGAAAAAGTAAAATCGGGTTCCGCCAAAGCTGGAAAAACCTTAGCCGGGAGGATCGGAATGATTTACTGAATTTCCTCAAAGTACTCGGAATCATCTTAGCCGTTATTGGAAGTATTTATTTTGTCGGAATTAATGGGCTCATCTACATCGGAGGTTTTTGGAATATTTTCACCGGTGAGAAAGGACCCACCCTCGGCGACACGACTGCCCCGCCTCCTCCCACCTTTGCTCCCCTCGCTCCCTATACGAACACCGAAACGATTAGCATCTCTGGCTTTGCCGAGCCGACCACCGAAATCATTCTCTTCGTAAATGGAACCGAGAGCACGCGCACCGTCGCGGAGGCGGGCGGAACCTTTAACTTCCCGAGCGTAGTTCTCAATACGGAAGGCCGGAATGCGATTTCCGCCACGGCCACCGACGGCGCCGGAAACGTCAGCCCAAAATCGGCCGAACTAATTGTCACGCTGGATAAAACACCGCCCGAGATCGAAATTTTATCCCCCCAAAACGGGCAAGCTTTTTCGGGAGAGAACAATCAAATTCACGTCGAGGGGAAGACCGAACCGGGCATTACCGTCCGGGTGAACGAGAATCAAGCCGCGATGCTCGCCGACGGCACTTTCAGATCCACGGTCACTGCCGCGGCCGGAGAAATTAAAATCACGATTGTCGCAACGGATAAAGCCGGCAACGAGAAAAAGGCCGAACTCAAAGTCAGCTACGCGCCTTAACCGTTCCGCGCTTGAAGCGGATCACTTGAAACAGAAGCAAGGATAAAATCAAAATCTCCGCCGCAATGGTAGCGAAGAGCGAAGCAAAGTAAGAGTATTTAGGAATGAACGAGAAGTTTACCCAAACATTGAGAACGGCCGCCGCGGCATAAATCAAGGGCAGGACCCTTTCTTTTCCAACCGTAATTAGAAACCACTGCAGAGGCGCGGTGAGAAAGAAGACCGGAAGGGAGATAACCAAAACCCGCAACACCAAAATGGAATCCCCAAAATCCGCCCCGCCCAAAATCGAGATCAGCACCGGCGCCGCCGCCAATCCTAAAGCCGCTAAAACCAAGGCCGATACCAGAAGTATCCAAATCCCCCTACTTAAACGTCCCCAAAGAGCGACGAGACTTTGTTTGTGATCCTGCAGCATCACCGGATAAAGAGCGTTGACGAAGAAGATCGGGATGGGCAGAATATTTTCAAAAACCTTGTACCCCAGCCGGTAAATCCCTACCGCTTCTGCCGAATCCAGCGCCCGGAGAAGAAAGACATCGGCCATCCAACTGACTTGGGAGAAAACAAGCATCAGCCCAATCGGAAGGGTGGCTCGGAAAATTTGGCGGATCCATTCCGGGTCCCAGGAGAACCGCGGCCTTTCCGCGATTTTCCGGGAAAGAATCAGAGCCAGGAAGGTCACGGAAAAGTAGGTCGCCACCCAAGTCAGCACAAAGAACATAAACCCAGCCCGGTTGAAAAATCCCCAAACGACCAAAGCGGCCGCCACCACGTGCGCAAAAATACCCGCCAAAACTGAAAGGTCATAACGCAAGTTGTGTTGGAAAAGCGCATTCAAGCTGACAAAGACCCCTTGGGTAAAAACAGTAGTTAGGGCCAAAATGATCCCTAACCGCACCAAGGGCGCATGCGGATAAAGGAACGCGTAGGCCAATCCTAGAAGCACGGAAATGGCCGCCAAAAGCATCCGCAAGCTCAAAAGACTGCCAAACTTATCCACGTGGTGGTTGTTTCGAGCAACCTCCCGTAAAAACACCGCATTTAAGCCGAAATCGCCTAACAAATAAAGAAACGTCGGGACCGTGGTAACCAAAATATACTCCCCGAATTGGGCCACGCCTAGAGAACGGGTGACCAAGGCCAGAATCAAAATATTGGCGAGGATGCTGAAGCCCTTACCCCCCAGCTGATAAACGGTGTTGGCGGCAATTTTTCTCCACACAATAAATGGTGGGTGCTGCTGGATTTGAACCAGCGACCTCCTCGATGTGAACGAGGCACTCTACCCCTGAGCTAAGCACCCAGACCAATTTTATTATACTGGCTTAGTGGAAAAGACGACAGACTCGAAGCCGATTCGCGATCTATCCCTCGATCTCCTCAAAGGGACGGCAGTCTTTTTTATGATCGTCACCCACGTCAACGCCTTCTTTTACAACGCCCAAGCGGCCTGGCTGAACTTCTTCACCTGGTGGGGCGCCACAATCTGTTTTGTAACCTTTGTTTTCGCTTACGGCTGGGGATACGGCATCAAGTTCTCCAAAGGGCCGCTGGATAAATGGCCAACCTTCAAGCGGGTCTTGGGAATCCTGCTCGGGTACTATTTGGTTTCCGGCTGGATCTACTTGATCTGGTGGGGCCGCCCGGCAACGCCCGCCGGCCTGCTGAAAATCTTTCTGCTATTGGATTTGCCCGAATTCACCGAGTTCATCCTGTCTTTTGTATTCTACGGCGCTTTGGTTTTGCTCTTTGACCGCTTCTTTATCAAGCTCGCCCGCTCCTTCTGGCTCCCGGTCTTGGGAATAGCAACTTACGTCCTATCGCGCTACCTTTACGGGTTAGATTGGGGCTGGGCCACCGCCGGGAAAAGTCTCTTAGTTGGACACGAAAACCTAAACCGGTGGGGATTTCTCTCTTTCTTCGCCATCTTCGCTTTCGGCGTAACCTTCGGCTATCACTTTCTCAAAAGCCCTCGGCGGCGGCTCTGGCAGCTCGGGCTCTTTGCCGTTTCGGCGCTTGCCGTTCTCCTTCTCTCCCGGGCCGGCTTCTCCTCCGAACGCTGGCCCCCTTCAGTTCTCTATCTTTTCTGGGGGCTGGCTTACTCCTTTGGAGCTTTAAACGTCTTTCCGCTCCTGACCAAGCTTCCCGCGGTCCTCTCCTTTTTCTCCTATCTCGGCCGAAACGCTTTGGACTTTTTCATCGGCTCCACCCTGGTAACCATTACCGCCGCCGATTTGATTGGCTACCGAAGGTTTCCGGAGGCGGCCACTCTGGCGGTTTTAACGGGAGTGCTCGCGATCAACTACCTCCTTTCCCGCTTGATTCGAAAAACCCCTTCCCCGAGTTGATTTTTCAGGGTTA
>Ga0073934_10010918_pt1 | contig 11135 bp, 8 predicted proteins | sample LarsenN4metaG_FD_76834 | JGI IMG/M metagenome (GOLD analysis project Ga0073934, IMG submission 76834) | Hot spring sediment bacterial and archeal communities from British Columbia, Canada, to study Microbial Dark Matter (Phase II) - Larsen... ...
GGGTGATTGCACGCACAATTTGAAGCGATGTGGCGACTGCTGATGAAGCCGGGAGCGGGCGAACGCCTTGCCCGCTACGTCGGCGACCGGCTCTGTTTTACGGTGAGCACTGCAGACCGGCGCCCCCTGCCGGAGGGCTGGCGTGTCCTGCTGCGCACCAATCTCGGGCGCGCACGGGCGCAGCGACAGGAGATCGTTTCCGCCTACCCGGCGTGCCCCCCGTTGGCCGGCAGTGCCTGGCATGACATTCCCTTGCGTCGGGTCGGAGCGGACTGGGTTCGCGAGTTGACGCTGGCCGAGCCGGGTTACTTCCGCGCCAAGGCTTACGCGGTGGATCCCCAGGGACGGCAGCATTGGGTGGAAGGGCCGGACCTCGGTATTTCCATCCACGCGGACACCTGGCGGGTGGGAAACACGATCTACTGCGCTTTTGCGCGACTATTCGGTCCGACGAAAGGGCTTCGGGACTCCGCGTCTTTCGTGGCGGAGATCGCCAGCGCGCTCGATGCCAAAGGGTTTACTGTCATTCCGCCCTCCGGCAAGCTGCGAGACCTCATTCGAGAACTCCCACACATCCTGGACCGGCTGGGCTGCCGCATCCTGCATCTGCTGCCGGTATCTCCTACGCCCACGACCTACGCGCGTTTCGGCCGTTTTGGCAGCCCCTACGCCGTCCAGGACCTGACCGCCATTGATCCGGCCCTGGTCGAATTCGACAAGCGTACGACGGGCGTCGAACAATTCGAAGAACTGACGCTGGCCGTGCACGAACGGGGCGGCAAAGTCCTGTTGGACATCCCCATCAATCACACGGGCTGGGGCTCGGTGCTGCAGGAACGCCACCCGGAATGGTTCGTGCGGAAGGACAACGGTGAGTTCGTCAGCCCGGGGGCCTGGGGCGTGACCTGGGAAGATCTAGTGGAACTGGATCACCGGCACGCCGCGTTGTGGCGCGACCTGGCCGAGGTGTTTCGCACCTGGTGTCGGCGCGGGGTGGACGGCTTCCGGTGCGATGCCGGCTACAAGGTGCCGGTGGAGGTGTGGCGATATATCACAGCAGCGGTTCATGAAGAGTTTCCCGAAACGCTTTTCCTGCTGGAGGGGCTCGGTGGGTCCTGGGAGGCCACCGAACGGCTGCTGACCGAAGGCGGCATGCAGTGGGCCTATTCGGAATTGTTTCAAAACTACACCGGCTCGCAGGTGGCGGGGTATCTCGATTACAGCCTGAGTTTCAACCAGCAGTTCGGTCTCCACGTCCATTACAGCGAAACACACGACAATCCTCGTCTGGCGCAACGCGGGCGCGCCTGGTCTCTGTTGCGCAACCGGCTGTGCGCCCTGGCGGGCTCGAGCGGGGCCTTCGGTTTCACTTGCGGTGTGGAATGGCTGGCCACGGAAAAAATCAACGTGCACGGTTCATCGGCGCTGGCCTGGGGTGGGCCTGACAATCTGGTGGCCGAGCTGGCCGCCTTGAACCGGTTGATCAGCCTCCACCCGTGCTTTTTTGATGGAGCGGTAATCGAGCGCATCAGCAGTCCGGATTCGGAGGTCCTGGCCTTGCGGCGAGTGAGCCCCGACGGACAATCCGTTTTGCTGGTGCTGGTCAACACCAACCCGGACGCCGAGGCAACGATCGAGCTGCCCTGTGCAGAGTTGCCGCCGCGAGTTCTTGCTGGCGAGGGCGACACGGACCTGCTGGGAGTCGGCCTCCCACGCTGGGATCTGATGGAGGGCGAACGCTTGCGTTGCGTGCTGCCTGCCGGCGGCGTGAACTGCATTTCGATACGCGGGGTCTCGTCATTGGAATTTGCAGCTCCGGGAAACGGCCTGCCAAGGCCGCCTTACGCCCTGGAGCGGGCGCGGGCGGCCTGGGCTATCCAGGCGTTGGCGGCAACCTTGCCGATGGAGCGGATTGGCCCGGTGGATTGGCAGTGGCTGGCCGAGCGCGTCAACGAAGCTCCGGAGGCGTTTCTTGGCAGCCTCTACGCCCTGGATCTGGATCGGTTGGAACACGATGCCAGGGCAGCTCTCGAGCAGGCGGCACAGGCCGGCCGCTACCTCCGCGTGGTGGTCTGGACTCGAAGCGATGCCACGCGCGTGCTGCCTGTTCCCGCAAATCACTGGGTGTTGCTGCGCGATGAGGTCGCTTTCGAGGCGCGAGTTGAGACGGCGAATTCTTCGACGCTCCATCTCCGGTCCATTGCCACCCGGCGCGGTCACGTTGTTGCTCTGGCGCCACCCGGCGCGGCCCGGCTGGTCCGCATCCATCTCCAGCGGTATGGGGCGCAGCCGGGCCGAATCACCTCCTCGGTTCAGTGGCTGGTCGCGCCATTGCCTTCCTCCCAAGCCAGTGCGACCCAGCCAAACAGGGGCTTGCCTTCATCGCCAGCCGAGTGTGTTCGGTTGCCCTCCTTGCCTCCGGCCGATGCTCTGGTGCTGCTGACGAACGGCCGGGGCGGCATGGCCCGCATTCGAGTTGATCCCGGGCGGACGATCTCCAAGTACGATTGTGTGCTGGGGGCCAACCTGCATCCGGAATTGCCGGTGGATCGGCACATTTTCGTGAAACGTGTTCGCGCGTGGGTCAACGCCGATGGGTTTATCTCACCGTTGGAATACACCGGCCTGGTGGCCTTTGATCCAGACCCCCCCGCCACGTGGACCTTCGTGGCCAACGCGGGCGACGGACGCGCGGTGGGAATTGTCTTTCGCGCCGAGATGATTGCCGGTCAGAACACGACCCGGCTTCAGTGGGCGCGAGCGCCTTTGCCACCGGGAGCGGGCCGGGAATTGGAGAAGGGCTGTGCAGTCTCGCTGACCATTCGGGTGGATATTGAGGACCGCAACTTCCACCAGGAAACCCACCGCCATGCCGGCGCCGAGGCGCATTTCGCCGCGCATTGCCATGCGTTGCACGACGGAGAGGGAACAGTCGGTTTCCAGTTCTCTCCCGCACCCGAACGCACCTTGCGGGTGACCAGCGATCGCGGCGTGTTTCATGCCCAACCCGAGTGGAGTCAAGGCATCCATCATGTGGTTGAAGCGACTCGCGGCCTGGCGGACCGCGGTGATGCTTACAGCCCAGGGTGGTTTGAAGTGCCTTTGGGCGAAGGCGAGGAGGTTGCAGTCACGTTAACGGCGGAGGCCGCGTCCATGATGAACGGCTCCCGGCCGGCGGGGCCGCCAGTCCAGACTCCCGCGGACGCGGGCGACTGGGAAACGGAGCTCCGTCGAGCCACAGAGGCATTTCTGGTGCGGCGTGGTCAGGGTTTTACGGTCGTCGCCGGCTACCCCTGGTTTCTCGATTGGGGGCGCGACACCCTTGTGGCCGCCCGCGGCTTGCTCGCCGCAGGAAAAACTTACGAGGTCCAAGAGTTGCTGCGGCTGTTTGGCCGCTTCGAGGATCGAGGGTCGCTGCCCAATGCCATCTTTGGCGAGAATGCTTCCAACCGGGAAACCTCCGACGCGCCGTTGTGGTACGGACTGCTTTGCCACGATCTGCTCACCAGGGGCGAGAGGGAGTTCGCTCTGACCTCAACGCCTGTGGACGACAGCGGTCGCACGGTCGGAGATGTCTTGCGGTCCATTGCCCTCCATTATCAACACGGCACACGGCACGGGATCAGGATGGACCCGGACTCCGGGTTGATTTGGAGTCCCTCGCACTTCACCTGGATGGACACTAATCATCCAGCCGCCACCCCGCGCGAAGGCTACCCGGTGGAAATCCAGGTCCTCTGGATTCGTCTCCTTCGCCTGCTGTGTCGGCTCGGCCTGGCCAGTGAGGGCGAACCATGGGAGAGCCTGGCGGCACGGGCGCAGCGCTCGTTCGATACGCTCTTCTGGATCGAGAAGCAGGGGTGGCTGGCAGACGTTCTCCTGGCCGCCCAGGGACAACCGGCGCGGGCTGCGGTCCCCCAGGATGCCTTGAGACCCAACATGCTACTGGCGGTGACCCTGGGTCTGGTCAAAGGCGAACGCGCCAGAGACTGCGTGGCGGCGGCATCCCGGCATCTGCTGGTGCCAGGTGGATTGCGCAGTCTGGCGCCCCTGCCCGTCTCGCCACCGTTGCCGGTCCGTGCGAGCGATGGGCGTCTTCTCAACAATCCCTCTGAACCCTATTGGGGGCGTTACGAAGGCGATGAAGACACACGACGCAAACCCGCCTACCACAATGGCACGGCCTGGACGTGGCTGCTCCCAACCTACTGTGAAGCTCTGGCGATGGCATGGGATTGGCAGCCCGACGCCGTCGCTGCGGCCAGAGACCTGATGGGGAGCTTGCGGGATTTAATGCAGCAGGGCTGCCTCGGGCATATCCCCGAGATACTCGATGGCGACGCGCCACACACAGCGCGCGGTTGCGACGCTCAGGCCTGGTCTGTCACCGAGGCTCTCCGGGTGTGGCATCTGCTCATTCGATCCCCAACACCCGGCGACCCTCCGCGGTGATCATGGATGGGTGCCACGGAGGATCCCACACCACCTCCACCGTCGCCTCGCTAATGCCGGGGGTGCGTAGAAGTTTCTCGCGTGCATCCGCCGCAATGTAGGTTCCCATGCCGCACCCGGGAGCCGTCAGGGTCATCTTCACCTGCACGCGGTGTTTGCCTGGCTCCAACGTTTCGACGGACAGATCGTAGATCAATCCAAGGTCCACAATGTTGACCGGGATTTCCGGGTCGTAACAAGTCCGCAGCACTTTCCAAACCGTGTCTTCTTCCACGATTGCCCCGCCAGTGACCGCCGAACTGGCGGGAGTTGGCGACACGACTGGTTCAACACCCAGCGCGTCGGCGTCCCTGCCCGCGACGCTGTAGAGCGCACCCTCCGCCGTGCGCACGGTGAAACTGCCCCCAAGCGTTTGCACGATCTGCACCATCGTACGTTGGGGCAATACGCAGGGTTGGCCGTGAGGAATCTGGACCGCCTCGCACTCACGCCTCAGTTCAACGAATCTATCTTGCTGCGACATGCGAGGTAATGTCGCTTTTGCATCGTGGGTTGTAAACGGGGAATCGCGATGCGCCACCCCCGCCGGCATCACCCCGCCTTGGTCTCCCCCACCCTGGTCGCCGGGGCGGTCGGGGAAGGTAACCCGACACGGAACTCAGGCGGCACAGTTGACAATCCACCGCGCTCGTCAAACACTTGTCCCGAGATGTCTTATCAAGTCATCGCCAGAAAATACCGCCCGCAGCGTTTCGCTGACGTCGTGGGCCAGGAGCATGTCACCCAGACTCTCGCCCATGCCATCGAGCGCAACCGCATTGCGCACGCCTACATTTTCTGCGGTCCGCGCGGCACGGGCAAAACCACCGTGGCCCGGATTTTTGCCAAGTGTTTGAATTGCACCGACGGTCCCCGGGTGGACTTCAAAGATGACGACCCTCGCTGCATTGAAATCACCGAAGGGCGCTCGCTTGATGTGCTGGAGATTGACGGCGCGAGCAACAACGGTGTCGAGCAGGTGCGCGAATTACGCGAAAGCGCTCGTTTCGCTCCGGCGGCCAGCCGCTTCAAAATCTACATTATTGATGAAGTTCACATGCTCTCCACCTCGGCCTTCAACGCGCTGTTGAAGACCCTCGAGGAGCCTCCCCCGCATGTGAAGTTCATGTTCGCAACCACGGATCCGGAAAAAGTCATTCCCACGATTCTCTCCCGCTGCCAGCGTTTTGATCTCCGCCGCATTCCGGTTCGGTTGATTGTCTCACACCTCAAGTCCATCGCGGCCAACGAGGGTGTGGAGATCGAAGAAGCCGCGCTCCACGCCATCGCCCGCGGCGCGGACGGTGGAATGCGCGACGCTGAATCAGCGCTCGACCAACTCATCAGCTTCTGCGGCCAGAAGATTGTCGAATCTGATGTCCTTGCGATGTTTGGCCTGGCCTCCCAAAACCAGGTGATGGGCCTGTGCGGCGCCATCCTGCGCGGCGATGTCCCGGGAGCGTTGAAGGAATTGGACGAGCTCTGCAAACACGGCAAGGACCTGGCGCGCCTGCTCTCGGACGCTCTTGGACACTTTCGCAACCTGCTGATTTACAAGGTATCCAAGGGTGATCTTAGCCTGCTCGAGGCCTCGGAGGCCGAGATCGCCTGCCTCCAGGAAGCGGCCAGCCACACCGATACCTCCGCGCTGACACGCATTATGGAGGTTCTCACGGACTCGGAAGCGCAGTTGCGTCTGGCCGGCTCGAAGAAGATCTTTACCGAAGTGGCACTGGTGCGTGCCATCGAGGCTCGGGAGGCTATGAGTCTTGATGTGGTGCTGCGCGAGCTGAAGCATCTCCGTGAGGGACAGGGCCCACCGACTGCTGCAGAGCCAGCGCGGGCTTTCCCCGTCGCATCCGAGGAGTCCCCACCAGCTACTCCCCCTCCGAAGCAAACGCAGTCCCCACCACCGTTAGCTTTGGAGGATCAGCCTGCTCCAGACCGCTGCCCACCCTCGGGTGATCCCAGTCTGGATGGGTTGTGGCGTCAGTTATTGGAGGCTGTGGGCCGTGCCAGCCCCTTCACCCGCAGCTACCTGGTGGAAGCGTTTCCGGTGTCTTTGAGTGATCGCTTGCTCACCATTGGTTTCGATCCGCAATTCGCCGACCACCTGACTCTGGTGGATAATTCCAAGAATCACAGTCTGATCGCCACCAAGCTGTCCGAACTGGGCCGGCCCGGCCTCCAGGTTAAGTTCGTCGTCGCGGAGGCGCCCCCGCCACGTACCTCCCTGCCGGCCGCCCCTCCGAAGCCAACGCCGGCGGCAAACGAGACCCAGGAGTCGGGAAAACCGTCGGCTGCTCCGGGGAAGCCCAAGACAGCCTCCTTGAAACCCTACGATCCAAAAGAGTTCAAGGGTGATCCCAAAATTGAGGAAGCCGTGAGAATCTTTCAGGCCCGAATCGTGGGTGTAAAAACCTGACGCACGTTCGCCGACCAACGCAATCCCCATCACACTTATGTCCAGCCTTGGCAAACTCATGAAGCAGGCCGCCCGCATGCAACAGCAGATGGAGGCCAAACAGGCAGAATTGGCCCAACGCACGGTTGAGGCCACGGCCGGCGGCGGAGCGGTCAAAGTCGTCGCGCGCTGCGACGGCAGGGTCGCCTCCGTTCATGTGGACCCGGCCGCCATCAATCCGGCTGAGGCCCAACTGCTCGAGGACCTGTTGCTGACCGCCATCAACAAGGCCTTGGATCAGGCCCGCGACATCGCCAATACAGAGATGCAACAACTCACGTCGGGCGTAATGCCCGGCCTGTTGCCCGGCCACTAACGCTCCCCCGCCCGCCGTTTTTTTGTGCTATCACTCCCCGAGCCCATCGCCCACTTGATTGCCGCGCTCTCGAAATTGCCCGGCATTGGGCCGCGTTCTGCGGAGCGCCTGGCTCTGTACCTTGTTCAAGCCGAGTCCGCTGCCGCTGAACAGTTGGCCGCGGCGATTGTGCAGGCCCGCAAAGAAACCCGCCCCTGCGAGATTTGCGGCGGCCTGACACGCCAGTCGCCTTGTTCGATTTGCGCCGACCCGCGCCGTGATTCAGCCCTGGTTTGTGTGGTGGAAAAGCCCGTGGATATTCTCTCCATCGAAAAGGCAAACGTGTTCCGCGGAGTGTTTCATGTGTTGGGTGGACGCATTTCTCCTTTGGATGGGGTGGGGCCAGAGGACCTCCGTATCGCCGAGCTCGAACGGCGGATCACCTCGGGCGGCGTGCGGGAAGTGCTCCTGGCTCTCGCCAGTGATGTCGAAGGTGATGCCACCAGTCATTACCTGGCCAGGCGTCTCGCTCCCTTGGGCGCGCGTGTCACACGGCTGGCTCAGGGTCTTCCTATGGGGACGGCCCTCGACTACGCTGACGAGTTGACCCTCAGCCAGGCCATCGAAGGGCGTCGCGAACTACTACACCCCCAATGACCCCCCCCAAGGCCGTCCTGTTCGATCTTGGCAAGGTGCTGGTGGACTTCGATTGGACCCTGGCCGCCCGCCGCATCGCGCCCAAGTGTGGACTAAGCATTCCCGGCCTCCTGGGTAAGGTGCTGCGATCTCCGCTTCTTCATCGCTACGAGCGCGGGCTCATCACCACGCGTCAATTTTTCAACGAGTTTCAACAACTCTTGGGTTACGCGGACGGCTTCGAAGCCTTTGCCGCCGACTTCAGCGACATTTTCACCGGCATCCCCGAAATGATCGCTTTGCATGGGCGCATCCATCAGACCGGGATTCCCACATTCATCTTCTCCAACACCAACGAACTGGCCGTCCAACACATCCGCGCCCATTTCCCATTTTTCAAAGACTTTCAGGGTTATCTCCTTTCCTACGAACTCAAGGTGATGAAACCTGAACCGGGCATCTACGAGGCCGCCGAGCGTTTGTCCGGATTGGCCGGCCCCGACCTGCTTTATATTGACGACCTTGAGGTTAACACGGCCGCTGGAGCTGCCCGCCGCTGGCGCGTCATTACCCATGTTTCGCCGCAGGCCACCATTGCAGAAGTCGAACGCATGCTGTTCTGAACAGCCGGCACCTCATGGAACACCTCCAGGCCGTCATCCCGGCACCCTCCGAAAAGCAAGCCATGGACTGGAGCCTGGTTTTGACCAGCCAGGGCATTGAGCACGGCATCGAACGCGATGCGGACAGCTTGCGGCTCGTACTCTGCCTGCGCCCGGAGGACCGGCCGCGCGCCATTCAAGCCATTCGCTTGTATGAGCGTGAGAATCGGCCCCGACGGTGGATCCAGCCCATCAAAGCAGCCGACCTGCTTCTTGACTGGCGGGCTTTGGCGGCCCTTGTTCCTCTGCCGGTTCTCTTCTTATTCACTGACGTCGCAGATCTGCATGAACTCAAGGAACGCGGACTGATGGATGGCCACCGTGTGCTTGATGGCCAATGGTGGCGTCTGATCACCGCGATGACCCTGCATGCCGACGTCGCCCATCTGGCCGGGAACATGACCACAGGGGTGCTGTTTCTTGGACTCGCCATGGGCGCGATGGGCGCCGGGCGAGCCTTGTTATCCTCCCTTCTCGCTGGAGTCGGTGGCAACCTGCTGGCCCTGCTTGTCAACGGTCCGGAACATCGCAGCCTGGGGGCCTCCGGCATGATCCTGGGTGCCCTGGGGCTCCTGGTGGCTCACTCGTGGCAACAATGGCACGCCGGAGAGGCCCGGGGCACCCTGTGGCCCCGTGCTCTCGGAGGAGGCATTTTTCTCCTCCTCATGCTCGGCGCCAGCCCGCGCAGCGATCTCGCCGCCCACCTCGGCGGCTTTGCAGCCGGGCTATTGCTTGGGATGATTCTGGCGTTTTGGCAGCTTCGGGTCCTGCCTTCACCGCGTGCGGACAACCTTTGTGCGTGGGCGGCCCTGGCGTCGGTAACCGGCGCGTGGATATTGGCTTTGCGCGGCTGACAAAAATGCGCGACCGGCAGCCGTGTCCCCACTATTTCAGAAACCCCTGGGCTTTTAACCAATAGAGGCAGTCCTGAGTCCAGGGATGTCCGCCAGCGAGGCCAATGCCATGTCGCCCTTTCTGATAAATATGCAGATCGAACGGAACGCCCGTCCGCCGCAAGGCGGCCGCGAATTCCAGGCTGTTCTCCACTCTTACCGCCTGATCTTCCCACGTGTGCCAGATGAAACAGGGCGGTGTGTCTTTGGTCACCTGTAACTCATTGGACAACAGGCGGATCAGCTCTGGATCGGGTTGATTACCCAGCAAGTTGTTCCGAGACCCCTGGTGGGTAAGCGGGCCCATCGAGATCACGGGGTAACACAAAATGCCCAGGTCAGGCCGGCTGGAGTGTCGCTCGACCGGATCAGCGGCATCAGGTTTTCCCCCGTCGAAATGCGTCAGAAGGGTTGACGCCAAATGCCCACCCGCCGAGGAGCCCATGATTCCGACTCGCTTCGGGTCCACCTTCCATTCCTCCGCCCGCGCCCGCACCAGGCGCACCGCCCGCGCCGCGTCCTGCAGCATGACTGGATGCCGATAGCCGTGCGAACCAAGCCGGTATTTCACAACGAAGCCGCTCACGCCATTCGTCGCCAGCCAGATGGCGTAATCACGGCCCTCGTGTTGCGCCAGCCCCGCGTAACCGCCGCCAGGCAGAATCACCATTGCTGCTCCTGAGGCCGCGGTTGGAGCCGCTGGATAAACCGTGAGAGTCGGAACATCCTTCAGCTCCGTGCCCAACGCGCCGGGTGCACCCTCTGTCCAAAGCGGAATCGTCACTTCCTGGGAGTACTGGGCAGGTGCTGCAGCAACGGTCAAGGCAAATAGGATGAGTTTTTTGAACATGAGATCCAGTGTAGTCCTGTGTGGACTTGCGGCGCAACCCTTTCATACCCGCGACCGGCTGCTGGCAGAATTCGCCCCCTCGGTCGCGGCCCCGGTGGCGCACACCCTTCGCGGCGTAACGCCCCGGTGGTTCCGGGGGCAAAAAACTTGCGTTACCCGGTAACGGGCCTCGAGACCAATCACGCGCCACTCTGTTCACCAATGACGGAAAAAACGATCTGCTGTGATGATCACCCCCGGCGGCACTGGGTTGGGTCGTCGAGGAATTATGGTGGCTCATTCGGGCCAGGCGCAAAGCATCTACGGGATGTTACACCTCTACGTGTCGGGAGTGTGTGGAGTCCCTGTGCGGGCACACCCATGCCTGAAGGTTGGGGAAGACGTCCCCGTCGAGGGTGCCCAGCTCGCGGGAATGGGCACTTCTCGAGGATTGGCCCGCCCCGCGGAGTTGGCGCCAAGCAAAAGACTTGATTGCCCTCAGGGCACACCCCACACTTCGTCCACCATGAACCACTCTCATAGCCATGCGCGGCCATCCTCCATTTCTCCCGCACTGAGCCGCCGGACCTTTCTTGCCGGCACTGCGGCCATCGGTGCTTTCGCCATCGTCCAGCCCTCGCAGGTGGCAGGCGCAGCGGCGAATTCCAAGGTCACACTGGGGCTTATTGGTTGCGGCGGACGCGGCGCGTGGATCGCCAACCTTTTCGCCGAGACCGGCCTGTACGAGTTTGTTGCCTGCTCTGATTATTTCTCGGACCGCGTCGAAATGGTCGGAGGCAAGCACAACATCCCCGCCACACGCCGTTACACGGGCCTCTCGGGTTACAAGCGCCTCCTGGAGAAC
>Ga0073934_10010919_pt1 | contig 11135 bp, 8 predicted proteins | sample LarsenN4metaG_FD_76834 | JGI IMG/M metagenome (GOLD analysis project Ga0073934, IMG submission 76834) | Hot spring sediment bacterial and archeal communities from British Columbia, Canada, to study Microbial Dark Matter (Phase II) - Larsen... ...
AAACAGACCGGCGACGAGCACGACCGCGGCGACGATCGCGATCCCGGCAGCGCGCCAAACCGTAACGGTTCTCCGGCCGTGTTCGGACCGCGGCTCGAGCGTCGCCTGTGACCCGGAACGCGAAACGAGGGGCTCGCGCTCAGCGGTGCGGCGGGGCGGCGCCTCGCGTTGCTTCCTTGGCCGGCGGGTCACGGTATCTGTACCCTGATACGCCGCCCTGGCGGACTACGTCAAGGCGTCGACCTGAGGACTGGCGCGAATTTCTGGATTCGCTTGGCGTGCTCCACCTCGCCGGTGTAGATGTTGCCCTTCGAGTCCATGGCAATCGCGTTGATCCAGTGGAGCTGTCCTGCGTAGCGGCCGTTGCCGCCGAAGGAGCCCAGGGTCCTGCCGCTCTGACGATCCAGGATCCACACGCGATTGTTCGTGCCATCCGCGACATAGAGATGTTTCTGCGCGGGGTCGCGGGAGATCGCCAGCTTGTAGGTCGTGCCACACGGCGGCGGCTTGACGTTGTTGAGTCCGCCACACCCTTCACCGCGCGCTGGAGTATTCGGCGCAACGTAGAAATCCTCCAGCCACTTCCCCTCGGTCGTGAACACCTGGATTCGGTTCTGGCCACGTTCACCGATGTAGACGCGCCGGTCGTTCGAGATCTCGAGGAAGTGAAGATCGGGCACGAAGTTCTTCTCGGGTGGCGGCGGCGCTCCTGTCCACTTGTAGGGCGCTATCGGGGCATTCGAGATCTCGCTCAACGGCATCCCATGCCCGCCCCAGCCACGCTTGAACGCGCCGGTATCCATGTCGTACACGAGAACGCGCTTCCAGTTGATGATGTAGATCTCGCGTGCCGTCTCGTCGATTTGAAAGCGCCCTTTCGACACGAGGACGTCCGTCTGCTGGTTGTCCTCCGCCAGCTGCACCCCCGGCGGCGGACGATGGCCGAAGTCCCAGACGAATTTGCCGTCGCGGGTGAACTTGAGAATGCTGTCCTGCGGCGCGGTCCCGCCCACCCAGACGAAACCCTGACGATCGGCGATGACCGTCTGCAGTGCGGACGGCCACAGCGGATGATAGCCAGGGCCGCCCCAGGCATGGACCACGTTGCCATCCTGATCGAGCTCGACGACCTCTGGGCCGCGCACGCAACAGTCGATGCGCGGAGGCGTCCCGTCTCCTCCGATCTCATCGCCTTCCGCCGCGGCAGCCCGATTGAGGAACCAGATGTGATCCTCGTGGTCCACGTGGATCCCGGTCACCTGCTGCATGCTCCACCTGTTCGGCAGCGGCTTCGGCCAGAACGGATCGACCTTGAACAGCGGCGCACCATTGGCATCCATCGCCTGCGTCGGCGGCTGCTGCGCGCGAAGGGTTGGCGCGCTCACCCACACCAGCGCGCAGGCAACGACGAGGGCGAGAGACCGGCCGTTCATCGCGGGGCCACACAACTGAAGTTCGCGGCGTCGTCGATGCTCCCCTGCCCTTTGTAACGCGCCACCTGCGGATACGGGCAGAGCGGGCGGGTGCGAACGACCTTTCCGTCGGTTACCTTGGTCGCGAGTAGTGAATCCGGAGCCTTGCCCTTCTCCACCCAGTCGATCACCGCGGTCACGGCGTCGTTGCGATCCGGTCCCAGGCCGCCGGCGCAGTGTGCGACGCCCGGCATCATGAACAACCGCACGAACTCGCTTGCGTTGGCGTTCTTCGCCGTGACCTCCTCGTAGTAGCGGACGCCCATCAGGGGCTGGAGGATCTGATCGGCCCATCCGTAGGTCATGATCAGCTTGCCCCCGCTCTTGCGGAACTTCGACAGGTCTGCTTCCTTCGCGTCCGCGAGCTTGCTCCAGCGCGCGACGAGCGCCGGATCTCTGTCGTAATCGAAGGTCATGGCGTCGTAGGTGGGCTGCGGGGGATCGAGGATCAGATACCGCATCACACCTTCCGCCAGATTGAAATCCGCGGGCTTGGCAGCCGGTTGCGCAGGAACGATCGCGTTCAGCCACCCGCTGGCGGTCGTGCCGTTGGGCGCCGTGCTCACGGCCTCGCTTCCGACCATGAAGCCAGGAAACAACGGCTTGCCGTTGCTGGTAGGACCGCTGTAAATCTTCTTCACGGCCGCCGCCTGTGCGCTCGTCAGGCATTCGGGCGTGTCGGTTCCCTCCCGGCACGCGGGCACATCGCGAACAGGATCGAACGAACACTTACGCGGATCGTCGATCAGCCCGTCTTTCAGTCCGTCAACCTCGTCGCACTTGGCCATCGCCGCGTGCGCCAGCAGCGGCAGCTTCGCGGGCGGCAGGGGGGCGTCGGTCAGCGCCTTCTGATTCCACATCGCGCCCATCGTGAAACCTGTCTGGTCCACCCACGGTGCGTTGGCGACGATGCCGTCGAAGTCGTCGGGATAGCGCTGCGCCTCCAGCAACCCCTGCCGGCCGCCGTTCGAGCACGAGTTCCAGTAGGAGAACGCCACCGGCTGCCTGTAGTACTCGTTGGCGATCCTTTTCGCCGTGTCCGCCGTCACGTGCACGGCCCGGTAGGCGTAGTCGATCGCTTTTTGCGGGTTGCTGAGAATGAACGAGCCGCTGGGCTCCTTCCTCGCGTCGTGACCGGTATTGGTCCGGGCCATCACAAAGCCGTTAGTGAGCGCGCCGGTGCGATCGGCGTTCATGGGCGTGTCCACCGGATCGCCCGCCAGCCCACCATTGCCGGTCATGTAAAAGCGACGGTTCCAGCGGTCCGGCAGGTTGACCTCGAACGCGATTTCGGGAGCGATGATTCCGGTGACACGACAGTGCTGTGGCGTGTCGGCGGTTGCCGCGACCGTCCGTGCCTGAATCGACGTAATCTCGTCACCTTTGAACGCCGACAGGCTCTCACACGGCTTCTGCGGAATCGACTCCGCGACGGTATATCCGGCCAGCGACGTCTTCGCGTTTGCAAACGGTTGCGCCGATGCGGTCACAGCCGTAACGGCGAGGATGAAAGAGGTGCCAATCAGCACGCGCATGGCAGTTTCCCTTCCTGAAAGAGCCGGCGGCGCACACCTGACGAACGCACGATGTGCCGCATCACCCGACGATTGTCACGAGAAACAGGGCTAATCCGCCGGTGAGCATAACGCGCCGGCCTACTTCGCGCGTCCCCGGTATCCCTGCGCGAGCATCTGGATCGACCAGACCTGCGCGGCATTGGCGACCTCGTTGCCGTCAGCATCCGTCGCACCGCGCGCGAGGACGAAAAACGTCTTCTTGTCAGGGCCGCCGAACGCGCCGGTGATGACGGGGCGTGGAGTGGGAATGGTGCCCAGGTTCTTGCCTTCCGGGCTCAGCACGACCACGCCCGCGTTGGTCGTGACGTAAACGCGGCCGGTCGCATCGATCGAGAGGCCGTCTCCGTTTCCCTCGTAGCTGCCGAACGAACGCTGGTTCGCCAGCGAGCCGTCGGCCTGCACGTCGAACACGGCGAGCTCCGGACCGTCGGTGACATACAGTGTTTTCTCGTCGGCGCTGAGCACGATCCCATTGGGAGTGACGTCCTGCCCGTACTTCGTGACGACACCTTTCGCGTCCGCGTAGTAGACACCGCCCATCGTGAAGTACGCCCCACCCTTGCTGTCAGCCGTCAAGTCGTTGATGACCCCGCCAACACAATCGAGCGGTTCTCCCTGGTAGGTGTTCGCCAGCACACGGCGCTGGGGTGCCAGTTGGGAGACGTTGGCGCGGAGGCCGCGCTGCACGATGAACAGTGCGCCCTTCTTGTTCATCGACAGGGCGCCGCCGGTGTGCGTATCCATGTAGGCAACCGAAGGCCTGCCGTCCCTGTCGAGCTTGACCACCCTGCTGTTGTCGTTCTGTGCGAGCAGCAGTCCGCCATCGTCGGTGCCGACGATACCGTCGCCGTTATTGCCCGCTTCCTGCCACAGGAACTTCCAGCGCTGCCCGGCCGCGATGACACCCGGAATCTCCGTCACGGTGTATGGCCTGAGGCCTTGCGGCGGCTGAGCACCGCCGCGGCCGGCGCCTCCGCGCCCGGCAGCACCGCCTCGGCCCCGCCCGGGTGGTGGCGGCGTCTTGCACGTCTTGATGAGCGCCTCGTAGCCGGGATCGGCCGGCGCCTGCACTGATGCCGGCGGCGCGGCGGTTGCGCCGACGGGCAGGCGGGGTGGCTGGTCCTGCGCAAGGACCACTACTGAAACCGCCAGCGACGCCGCGGTCGCGCAGAACATTCTATTCATGGGCGACAGCATACAACGGTGCGACGGTGCGGGGTGCGACAGTGCGAAGGTCCGTGCGGGGTGCGACAGTGCGAAGGTCCGTGCGGGGCGCGACGGTGCGAAGGTCCAGTGCGAAAGTGCGAGTGTGCGAAGGTCTGGTGCGACAGTGCGACAGTGCGACAGTGCGACGGTGCGAAGGTCTGGTGCGACAGTGCGACGGTTCGGGTGCGACCCCCGCACCCTCGCACCCCGCACCGACTTTCGCACCCTCGCACCCCGCACGGACCTTCGCACCCTCGCACCCTCGATCCGTCGCACCGTGCTTAACTTGATCGATCCGTCCTTATTTGATCGTCACAATCTCCACATGTCCCTCCCGTCGAAGGACGGTGACGCCGACATCGTGCGGATGACGCTCCAGCCGTATGTCGATGCGCGCGTCGCCGACGGCGAGATCGGTCAGCCGGATCCAGTCGAGCGATTCCGGCAATCGTCCTCGCGAGAACGAAACGCGCTGCCGCGGGGCATCGACGTGCACACCGAGTGTGGCTGCAAGCAACAGGAACACCGCGCCGGCGGCCCATGCCTGCGGCGCGCACGCGACGGGGTACAGGGTCGGGTACTCGCGCCCCCGCCTGGGGAAGCCGCAGATCAACTCAGGCAAGCGGTGCAGATCCACCGCCTCGCTCAGGTCCGCCATCGCGGTCAGGATGCGCCGTGCGGCGCCGGTCAGACCATACCGCGCCATGCCGGCTGCGATGATCGCGTTGTCGTGAGGCCAGATCGACCCGTCGTGATAGGACTGCGGATTGTAGCGGCGCTCGGTTGACGCCACCGTACGCACACCCCATCCCGCAAACGACGCTTCTTCCATCAGCGTGGTGCTCACACGCTCCGCCCGTTCTTGCGAGACGATCCCCGCGAACAGGCAGTGACCCGGGTTGGATGTGCGCACGCGGCAGGGGCGCTTCTTGCCGTCAAGCGCGAGGGCGTAGGTCCCGAGCTCCTCGCACCAGAACGCCCGCTCGAACTGCGCGCGCAGCCGCTCGGCCCTGGCCGCCCACTCGGTCGAGGACGCCTCGTCGTTACGCAGCAGCGCCAGCTTCGCGGCGCCCTTCCACGCAGCGTAGGCGTAGCCCTGAATCTCACAGAGCGCGATCGGGGCCTCCGCCAGCGTGCCGTCGGCGTGAAACACCGAATCGTGCGAGTCCTTCCACCCCTGCTGGATCAGCCCCTTTTCCGACCGCCGTGCGTACTCGATGAACCCATCGCCGTCCGGATCGCCGCTGGTCCGCATCCACTCGAGCGCGTTGACGACGTTCTGCCAGATGCGGTCGATGAAGACCAGATCACCCGTGCGCTCGTAGTACGCTTCGGCCAGCATGACGAAGAGCGGCGTGACATCGCAGCTGCCGTAATAACACCCGAACGGAACCTCGCCGAGGGCCGCCATCTCGCCCCCGCGCATCTCGTGCAGGATCTTCCCCGGCTGCGCATCCCGCGCATCGTCGAACGTGGTCGCCTGCGTCTTCGCCAGAAAGGACAGCACTCCCCGTGCGATGTCTGGATTCAGCCAGAGCATCTCGAACGCACTGATGATGCCGTCGCGGCCGAATGGCGTGCTGAACCACGGAATCCCGGCGTACGGATAATTTCCGTACGGCGTTTCCGTCATCATGATCTGCAAGTCGGAAGACGATCGGTCGAGCCAGCGGTTGAAGATCGGGCTCGAGCTCGCCAGCTCACAGCAGAAGGCGTGCGCCGGATGCGTGCGGGCAGCCTTTTTCAGCATCAGCACCGTGTCAAAAGACAGATCGGCGATCGGCTCACGGGCGAGGCCATCCAGGTCGTACTCGACGAAGACGTCCACGTACGCCGTCGCCATCGACTCGAGCTGCAGCATCCACGTCACACGGTTCTGCACGCACCGATCCGGCTGGCGCGTCCAGTGGACTTTCGTCCGACGTTCCCGGTTGTCGAGCCCGCGATAGCGCATCACGTAGCCCTCGCCGGGCTCGTCGGGCAGCCGTTCGCCCCTCCTCGGCCGGCGCGTGCCGCGGACCTCGAAGACGTCGGCGAAGTCGGCGTCGAACTGCAATGAGATCGGTACCTCGATTCGATCGAGCCGGTAGTTGGTCACCTGGATGCGCTCGACGCAGCGGGCATTCCACAGCATCCGCGTGCGGCAGACGTTGATCTCGCCCCTGCCGATTGCGACGAGCCCGTCCCGCAACAGGTCAGGGTTGGTCAGATCCGCCTCGAACACGACGTTGTCGGCGCTGACCGTGGAGCTCAGCAGAAGCGGCTGGTGACCGTAGAGCAGCAGCTCGAACCGGGACAGGAAGCGCGTCCCGTCGTGGTAGAGCCCTTCCTCGCTCGCTTCGCTTGGAACGATGTCACCGCGTGCGCCGAACACGGCGAAGGAATCGCCGTGTTTGAGCACACGAAGCGGTGTGCTGGGGCGTTCCGAGTCAGCGATGATGGGGAACCAGTGGTCGAACAGCTCCGGCGGCACGCCCGGACGCTCAGGCGACAATACCTGCGCCGGCTGTGCTGGAAGCGACTTGTCGATAGAGTCGAACATACGCGGACGCCATGCGCGCCCCGCTGAAGCGACGCGTGAATGCGTCGCGGCAGGCGCGCCGATCCAGTGTATGCGTACGTCTGGTCGCGTCAATCGCCTGCTCCAGGTTCTCGACAATGAATCCGGTTACGCCGTCCTCGATCACCTCAGCAACTGAGCCGCCGCGATAGGCGACGACAGGTGTCCCGCACGCCAGCGATTCGATCATCACGAGCCCGAACGGCTCCGGCCAATCGATCGGAAACAGGAGCGCGCGCGCCCGGCCGAGAAACGCGCTCTTCTGTACATCGGATATTTCGCCGATGAACTCCACGAGAGGATGTTCCATCAACGGCGCGATTTCGTTCTTGAAGTACTGCAGGTCGGTCGGATCGACCTTCGCGGCGATCTTCAGCGGCCAGCCGCAGGCCTTGGCGATCTCGATCGCGCGGTCCACGCGCTTCTCCCGCGAGATCCGTCCGAGGAATGCGAGGTACGAGCCGGGCTCGGGATGAAACCGGAAATCGCGATCCGGAAACCCATGGTGCACGGTGCCGGCCCAGTTCTGATGCGGCAACGGCGTCCGCTGCGCGTCGGAGATCGACACGAGCGGCAGCTCACTGAACTCCTCGTAGAGCGGCCGCAGATCAGGAAGATCGAGCCGCCCGTGCAACGTCGTGATGTGCGGAGTGGTCATCCGCCGCGCGAGAGGAAAGTGCAGCGGCGCGACATGAAAGTGAACCACGTCGAACTCGTGCGCCCGCTGAACGACCCGCTCGATCATCAACATGTGCGCGGCGAGCGGATCCGCGCAGCCAAGCAGCCGCTGCGCCCGCTCACACGCCGCGACGAGCGTTGCGCTGGTCGTTGAATCGCCACTGGCGAACAGCGTCACCGCGTGGCCCTGTCGGACCAGCTCCTCTGTCAGCACCGATACGACACGTTCGGTTCCTCCGTAGAGCTTTGGCGGAACACTTTCACTGAGCGGCGCAACTTGGGCAATGCGCAGCTTACCCGGGGGCCCCAGACGCATAGCTTGCTTTTGACTCCTCGACCGCGGGGTGCAAGCGATGTGCCGCGACGGACGAGGCGCCCTCGCGGCTCAGCCATGTCCGCAGTTCAGCGCTTCTTCGCCGACTTGCGACGGGCGGGAACCTTCGCGCCCTTCTCGCGCGCTTCGCTCAATCCAATCGCGATCGCCTGCTTGCGGCTCTTCACCTTGCGTCCCGATCCGCTCTTGAGCGTGCCCTTCTTGCGGCGACGCATCGCGGATTCCACGCGTTTCGACGCCGCCTTTCCATACTTCGCCATGTTCACCTCGGCGTTCCCGGCAGGTGTTGCACGCCGCGTTCCAGATCGCGGACGAGGTTCTGTCATGAACTGGTTCCGCGGGCCGGCGTGAGTAGGCGCGGTCTGAAGCGGGAGACGGGGCGGGCGATCAGAGCTCGCGGGTCATCTCGATCATCGTGCGTCGGAATCCCATGCGATCGAAGAGTCGTTGCGCAGCCTCGTTGCGCTGCGCCGTCCACAGCATCGCGCGCGGCGCGCCGCGATCGCGGAGCCAGGCAATGGCCGCGTCGAGGAGGGCCGTCGCCACGCCGTGCCGCCGTCCGCGCTCATCCACGACAACGTCGTGGATGAAGCCGCACGCCTCGCGGAGCTCCTTCCAGGATTGCGGCTCGAGGCCCGCATAGACGTAGCCGACGACCGCTCCCTGCTCCTCCGCAACGAGCACGACCACCTCGTCGTCTTGCAGCTGGGTGCCGAGAAACCACGCGTAGCCCCGATCGGAGTCGCTCCCGGGCGCCATGAAGCGCCGCGAATCGAACTCGAAGTGAGTGCGCAGGAGCAGCGCGCCCAGCCTGCCGAGAGCCGGCAGATCCGCCTTGGTGGCCCGTCGTATGACGATCGCGTCGGACATGAACACGATCTTACGCGGCGCGCCTGACGCGGCCGGGCTGTGGGTGGCTATACCCCGATCACGTCGGGCTTGCTCGACGCGATGATCGCCGCTCGCCCTGTCTTCTCGGCCGGTGGCTCCTCGGCGGCGACCGCCATGACGACCACGGCGCCGGTCGGCCCGGTAATGACCGCGAGCTTGTCCGTCTGCGTGCGGTTCAGGATCACGTCGACGAGCGTCGTCGTGTTGGGATACAGCAGATCGGGCTCGTCTTTCGGTGGCGCAGACGGATCGTAGGCGACGAACGTGCTCTTCATGTAACGGACATCCGGCAGCGCGCTGACGCCGGTCACTTCGAGAATCAGCTTGGCGCCCTCGGCTTTGAGCCGCTGATGGAACTCCCCCAGCTTGCTGCAGTTCATCATGATCACGCGATGTGACTTCGTCGTCGAATGCGGCGTCACATGCGACTCGAAGTCCTCGTCGAACTGCAACGTCAACGCCTCATGGGGCTTGCCGTCCTTCCCGACCACGTAGAAGTCGATGTAGTAGTCCTCGACCAGCTGATCGACGTCGTCACGGACACGGAAGAAGAACTGCTGGAAGCGAGTCTGGCGCTCCGCCGGCATGCGCGCATAGTTCCGCTCCGACACTTCGTTGAACGTTCGCGCGATCTGCCGGTACTCGTCGAGCGTGGTGCTCGTCTTGCCCTTCAGAATCGCGACCGCCGCCGCACCGGGGCCGTCGGGTTCCATGAAGCCCGGAGTGGCCGGGTTCACGATGGTCCCGTGATTGAAGCCCGCAAACACGGCGAAGGGTATCTGCTCATACTTCGTATCCTGCCACCAGACCAGGGTCGGCCCCGCGGCGCGGAAATCGAGCGAGCACCCCCGGGTGTTGAGCGAGGTGCCCGCAATCCGCACGGTTCCGTCCGTGCCCATCATCGCTCGCTGCTTCACCAGCTTGGCCTCGACGCCGCCGTACGCTTCGCCGGCCGCGAGCACGAAAGGATAACAGCGCTGCGACTGCTTCCGCTTGTCGCTGAAATACGAGGATTCGCCATGAAGGTCGTAGTTGAACGACAAATCCCACTGGAAGGGGCTTGCCGGCTCCAACCCTCTCAGGACGACCTTCCCGGATTCGAGAAAGTCCTGCTTGTGCGAGTGCGAGTTGAAGAACGTCGTCCGGAACTTGCCGAGGAACGATTGCCCCAGGCCCGCCAGATCGGAGCCGAAGTTCGCAGGCGCGAAGCACAGAAGGCGATCGACCGGACAGTCTTCGTCCAGACGGCGGCGTCGGTTGCGTTCGGCGTGCAGCGCCAGCCAGGCGCGCACGACCAGCGAACCGGTGCTATGGCAGATCACGTCCACGCGCTCGCCCTTCAGCCGCAGCCGGTGGTCGGCATCCAGCTTGTCGGCGAAGTCGTGGAACGTCGCCTCGTCGTCCATGCTGCTGTAATCGAGGTAGAAGACGTCGCTTGCCGGGTAGACCCCCTGCGCCACCAGGAAGTCGCCGAGCGCCGTGAAGCTGGTCGACCCGTCCGAATATCCATGGACAATGAGAAGTTTGCTGGCCATGCGAGCCCCGTCTTTCAAGGAACGGCGATGTGCAACTCGGCGCCGTACACCATGTCACGGTCGTTGTCGCGGGCGGCCCACCGGACCAGCGTCGCAACGTCCGCCGTGACGGCCCGGTCGTGCACAGGCTTGCCATTCACCGTCACCCGTACCGGCGTGCCGAAGTCGACTGCGTCCGGTGAGATCAGCAGAGTAAACGCCTGGACACCCCGCGTCCGAACATCGAAGCCGTTGCCGCGGCGAACCGCATCGACCCGCCCTGATGGCTTGTCACGGTCGAACAGCTGCCGCTCCATGACCGGCACTGGCGAAAATGTATTGACGTCGTCGAGAGCGCTGTCGGAATCGCGTTTGCCGATCCGATCGATCACCAGCCATCTGAATCGGTTGTAACGATCGACGCGCTCCGTTTCCCATGTGACCTTCCCGGGGTGCGCAACGCGGCGATGGGCGGCGAGGAACGCCTCGAAGCGCGCGCGCTCCTCGGGCCACCAGCTCACGTCGTGGCCAGCCTCGGGATAGACCTGAAACTGCACGGTCGCCCCGGTGCGCTTGAACATCTCGATGATTGGCACCACCGATGCGGCCGGATACAGCCGATCGCGCCCCCCGTTGACGATGCGCAGCGGGCAGTTGGCGAGGTTGCCGGCGTACAACTGCCCGTCGGCGCCAGTGTCGGGGTTGGCGATGACCGACGGATGCCCGTTGAGCGGGATGCAGGCGGCCCACGGCGTTGCATACCGCATGGCCAGAAAATACACGCCGGTGCCGCCATCGGAGATGCCGGTCACGTAGATGCGCGACTCATCGACGTTGTAGTCGCGCTTCACCCGGTGAATGAGACGCGCGAGATTCTCGACCTGGTCATGTGTCCACCACGCG
>Ga0073934_10010920_pt1 | contig 11134 bp, 6 predicted proteins | sample LarsenN4metaG_FD_76834 | JGI IMG/M metagenome (GOLD analysis project Ga0073934, IMG submission 76834) | Hot spring sediment bacterial and archeal communities from British Columbia, Canada, to study Microbial Dark Matter (Phase II) - Larsen... ...
CATCCTTAATCGGAAGAGAAAGACTTGTTGAGATTACTGCAAATCCCGCACTGACCGGATTTACGGCTTCAAAGGTGATGTGGGTAAAAAATAACGAACCTCAGGTATTCGATAGAATAAGAAAAATTCTTCTTCCCAAGGATTATATCAGGTTTAGACTGACAGGTGAATTTGCAACTGAGGTTTCCGATGCAAGCGGTATGCAGTATATGGATATCCCCGCAAGAAAATGGAGTGGTGAAGTACTGAGCAAACTGGAAGTAGACAGGAATTGGCTTGGGGAATTATATGAGTCCCAGGAAATCAGTGGAAAAATAAGCAAGGAAGCCTCACAACTGACCGGATTGCCCGAAGGCACACCGGTAGCGGGAGGAGCGGGAGATCAAGCCGCAGGTGCTGTAGGTAACGGTATCGTGAGACCTGGAGTCATATCCTCAACAATTGGCACATCAGGTGTTGTATTCGCTTTTTCCGAAAATGTCAGTATAGATCCTAAAGGGAGGGTTCATACCTTCTGCCACGCAGTTCCGAATACCTGGCATATCATGGGTGTCACACAAGGTGCCGGACTTTCTCTGAAGTGGTTCAGGGATAACTTCTGTATAGAGGAGAAAAGAACAGCAGAGCTTATGGGAATCGACCCGTATGTACTGATGGACCAGGAGGCGGAAAGGGTAAGTGCCGGCTGCAGCGGTTTGATTTACCTGCCGTATATGATGGGAGAACGGACTCCTCACCTTGATCCCAATGCCAAAGGCGTATTCTTTGGTCTGTCGGCAAAGCATGAAAAACCCGACATGATAAGGGCGGTATTGGAGGGGGTAGTTTACAGCCTCAGGGACTGTCTTGAAGTAATAAAGGAAATGGGTGTACCCATTAATGAAGTGCGTGCATCGGGCGGCGGCGGAAAGAGTAAGCTCTGGAGACAAATGCAGGCGGATATATTCGGTGCCGATATAGCTACAATAAGCTCCAGTGAAGGGCCTGCACTGGGGGTTGCTCTTCTCGCAGGTGTAGGGGTTGGCATATATGACAGTGTAGCTCAGGCCTGTGAAACAACCATTAAGGTCAAAACCAGACAGAATGCCGATATGAACCTCAATGATAAATACACGAAATTCTATTCCGTTTATAAGCAGTTGTATAAATCCTTAAAGCAGGATTTTGTCGATTTGGCAGCAATACTTAGCTGATTAAAAAGCAGAGTATATACTACAGATATAGACTTTCACGGGGTGAGGCATGATAAAAAGCAGGGCCGGAAACAATAAATTTTTAAAAAAATACAACCAGACAGGTGTGCTTGATTTAATCAGAATAAATAAGGCGGTCTCAAGGGTCGAGCTTTCCGGGTTAACAGGTTTGTCTCCTACAGCCATTGGATCTATAACCTCAGATCTCATGGAAAACGGGTATATACGGGAAATGGGTGCAGGCCGGTCAAAGGGGGGGAGGCGTCCGGTTCTGCTTGAGTTGAAGCCTCATTCCTTTTATTCCGCAGGTGTTGATATTGATGTGGACGGTATAAGAATAGTTTTGATTGATATCACCGGGGAAACAGTCTGGGAAAATTTCCTTGATATTTGCAGCCCCTTTGACGTAAATACTGTGGTTTCTAATATAGGAAAAGAAATAGCCAGGTTTGTCGGCAGTCATGGAATAGAAAATACAAAAATGCTTGGCGTAGGAGTTTCGGTTCCCGGTATGGTAAGCGGTGAAACCGGAGAAATCGTACTGGCCCCCAATTTAGGCTGGGAGAATGAAGATATAGGTAAACCCCTTGCAGATTTGCTCCACATTCCCGTATCGGTAGAGAACGAAGCCATGGCTTCGGCAATATGTGAAAATTGGCTGGGAACATGCCAGGGAATAAACAATTTCGTTTGCATAAACATTAAAACAGGAGTAGGCGCCGGCATATTTACCGGCGGGAAACCTTACAAGGGTGCCAGTGGTTGTGCAGGGGAGGTTGGGCACATAGTAGTTGCTGAAAACGGTCCAAAGTGCGGATGCGGCAATTATGGATGCCTAGAAACAATGGCATCTACGGGATGTATTGCGGAAAATGCCAGAAGGCTTGTAAGGCAGGGGATGGTATCGAAGCTCAATGACTATTCCAATGTCGACGATATTGGGATAGAACAGGTAATAACAGCAGCAAGAGCCGGGGATGAGGCATCCAGAAATATATTACTTGAGTCGGCAAGGTATATGGGTATTGCCGTATCAAATATAGTAAATACGTTAAATCCAGATAAGGTAATTATTGGAAAAGAGTTTGTAAAGTATGCAGACCTGGTGATGGACTGTATAACCGGAGTAGTAAAGTGCAAAGCGCTTAAGCCTTCTGCTTCCAGTGTTGATATTTCGGCATCGGTCATAGGTGAAAAAACTTCGGCGTTAGGGGCGGCAATAATACCGCTTAAGGCACTGTTCGGAAGATAATTAAATAATTTGTGAGTGGAGAGATTTATATGGAATACATAAAAAATCCTATACTTCCGGGGTTTAACCCGGATCCTTCCATAATAAGAGTGGGAGATGACTATTATATTGCCACATCAACCTTTGAATGGTTTCCTGGGGTGCAAATACATCACTCCAGAGATTTGGTCAATTGGGAGCTTGTAGCAAGGCCGTTAAACAGGGTGTCTCAGCTTGATATGAGAGGAATACCCGATTCGTGCGGAATATGGGCGCCGTGCCTGTCCTACCATAATGGAACCTTTTATTTGATTTATACGGTTGTTAAGGGTTTTTCGGGAATCTTTCAGGATACACATAATTATCTTGTTTCTGCGGAGGATATACTGGGAGAATGGTCGGAGCCGGTTTATCTCAACTCAACAGGTTTTGATCCTTCGCTTTTCCATGACGATGATGGGAAGAAGTGGCTGCTTAATATGACCTGGGATTTTCGTAAAGGAAGGAATCCTTTTGGGGGTATTATACTGCAGGAGTACTCACCCGAGGAAAAACGGCTGGTGGGACCTGTTACAAACATATTTAAAGGCACTCCCTTGTGTGATACCGAAGGACCCCACCTATATAAAATAAACGGTTATTACTACCTTATAACTGCTGAAGGGGGCACAGGAACAAACCACTCTGTGACCATGGCGCGTTCCAAATCAATAACGGGCCCCTATGAGGTTCACCCTGAAAATCCCATACTTACCGCCAGGGTAGATCCTACTCTTGAACTTCAGAAATCAGGACATGCAGATATCGTGGAGACACAAAACGGCGAGTGGTATATGGTACATCTATGTGGAAGACCTATTCCCTCAAGGGGTCGCTGCACTTTGGGAAGAGAAACCTGCATACAGAAGATGATCTGGTGCCAGGACGGGTGGCTGAGGCTGGAAGCAGGTGGCAACAAACCCAAAGTAGAGGTACCTGCGCCAAAACTACCCCGACAGTCTGTCAAAAACCGGAATATAAGGGATGAGTTTAATTCGGATGTACTGGATATCAATTTCCAGAGTCTCAGGGTTCCCCTTGGAGAGGATGTTTTTTCGTTGAAGGAAAGGCCCGGCTTTCTCAGGTTAAAAGGAAAAGAATCTCTTATATCCAAATTTACCCAAAGTTTTGTTGCAAGAAGACAGCAGGCTTTCTGCTACACAGCAACCACCTGTATCGAGTTTGAACCCCAATCCTTCAAGCAGATGGCAGGCCTGATATGCTGGTATAATACACAGAATTTCCTCTATTTGAGAATCACTCATAATGAAACTCTGGGGAAATGCCTGGGTATCATTACTTGCGATAATGGGGCTTTTGACCATATCCTTGACGCTGAGATTTCATTGGAAGGTCTTAAGAGGTGCTATCTGAGGGTTAAGGTTGACTATGACAAGCTGCGTTTTTACTATTCTAAAGATGGTGAAAACTGGATATTCATAGGGGATGATTTTGATGCCAGCAAGCTGTCGGATGATTATGTAAAAGGATGGGCATTCACCGGTGCTTTTGTGGGCCTGTGCTGCCAGGATCTATCAGGGCTTGGCAAACATGCCGATTTTGACTTCTTCGAATATACCGAAAGGGAATTTCAGGGCTAGATACATTAATATTGTAAATATAAAAACTTACAGGAGGGTCTATCAATGACAGAGTATTTTAAGAACGTTCAAAAAATCGGGTATGAGGGAAAGGATTCGGATAATCCTTTGGCCTTCAAATATTATAATCCCGATGAGGTTGTTGGCGGCAAGACAATGAAGGAGCACCTGAGGTTTGCAGTGGCATACTGGCATACTTACATAGGCACAGGGTCGGATCCTTTTGGCCCCGGGACTGCAGTAAGACCCTGGGATTCAATAACAAACCGTATGGATCTGGCTAAGGCAAAGGTAGAAGCAAACTTTGAGCTTTGCAGCAAGCTTGGAATAGAGTTTTTCTGCTTCCACGACAGGGATATTGCACCCGAAGGGTCAACCTTGAGGGAAACAAATAAAAATCTGGATGAGATAATCAACTACACAAAGGAACTGATGAAGGACAGCGGTGTGAAGCTCTTATGGGGTACGGCAAACCTGTTTTCCAATCCAAGATTTGTACATGGAGCATCAACTTCCTGCAATGCTGATGTATTTGCATTTGCAGCAGCTCAAGTTAAGAAAGCTATGGAGGCGACCCTTGAACTGGGCGGACAGAACTATGTTTTCTGGGGAGGAAGAGAAGGCTATGAAACCCTTCTTAATACGGATATGAAGCTGGAGCTTGACAATCTGGCAAGACTCCTTGGAATGGCTGTAGAATACGCAAAAGAAATAGGTTTCAAAGGCCAGTTCCTAATAGAGCCCAAGCCCAAAGAGCCCACTAAGCACCAGTATGACTTTGATACCGCCACAGTTATAGGCTTCCTGAAGACATATGGACTGGATAATCACTTCAAGATGAATATCGAAGCAAATCATGCAACATTGGCAGCACATACCTTCCAGCATGAATTGAGGGTATCCAGGATAAACGGCATGCTTGGAAGTATTGATGCAAACCAGGGCGATTTATTATTGGGATGGGATACCGACCAATTCCCGACAAATATTTACGACACTACCCTGGCTATGTACGAAGTCCTTAAGGCCGGGGGCTTTACTGCAGGCGGTTTGAATTTCGATGCAAAAGTACGAAGAGCTTCCTTTGAGCCTGTGGACCTTTTCTATGCTCATATTGCCGGTATGGACGCCTTTGCCAAGGGCTTAAAGATAGCTTGTAAAATAATTGGAGACGGCAAGCTTGACAGGTTTGTTGAAGACAGGTATGCAAGCTACAGGTCAGGAATAGGCAAGGATATAGTTGATGGCAAGGTAGGATTTAAGGAGCTTGAGAAGTATGCTTTGGAACATGACCAGATTGTTAATGTTTCAGGAAGACAGGAATTGCTTGAAACAATGCTGAACAAATACATACTTGAGGACTAAAGCCGACAGTATTCGTGTTGCCCCGGTGATTTATCACCGGGGCTATCTTTTTTCTATATACTGATTTTTTATCAGTTTTATAATTTTTGTTATGTACAAATACTTCAAATATACATTTTTAAATATATGCCCCAAATATATTATCTTAAATATTGTTTATCAGGTTAAACCTATCTCAACACCCTTTCTGAAATAATGTATATTTATTCCAAAAAATGCTGGTGATATGATTTAATTGAAGACGTCTTCAAAAGACTATTTTTTAGTAGAACCAAGTTAATTTGAAAAATGCGGGAGTAAAGAGGGGAAGGAGTTGGGGATTGAGCCCATAATTACATAGTAATTTAATTCAAATGTAAAGGAGGAGTAGAAAATGAGGTATGATAATTTTATGAAGTCAATTTCAGTGCTTTCTGTGTGTGTTCTTATTATTAGCATGGGTTTAATGGGATGCGTTTCTGATACACAGTCCAGGCCGAACCCGCTAAATCCAACACCTACACCGGTTTATGAGGAAATTGAAACTGGCGATATAGCACCGTTTCCTCCTGATCCACATGTAAAAAAGGTAGGGAGTATAACGGCCACTGTATGGGATTTTCAAAAATGTCCTACCGAATACGGAGAAATGGTAAACAATCCGTGGACAAAATGGATAAATCAGAATTGTCCTGTTAATGTAAAATTCGTACCGGTTTCCTTTAACGAGGAATCCACCATACTGCGTTCCAGATTTGCCAGCGGTACCGCACCGGATTATGTACTTGTCTATGATCAAACCCTCAGACAGTCCCTCTTTAAGGAAAAAAAGACCATGAGGCTCAATGAACTGGTCGAAGAACATAGTATAGAGTATAAAAAGGTTATCCAGCCTTTCATGAAACAAGTTACCAGTGTGGCTACCACACTGGAAGGGGATATGTTTGCCTTTGTAAGAGTTGAGGAGCCCAGCATAGGGACAACACACGCCACAATTCGCAGCGACTGGCTTGAAAAACTGAATATGAAAATGCCTGAAACTCTGGACGATTTTTATGAGGCTGCAAAAGCTTTCGCTACAAGGGACCCTGACGGTAACGGTAAAGCCGATACTTACGGATTTAACCTCTCGGATCCCGGTTCGTTTTACCTGGAAGGTTGTTTTGGAATTGGTGAAGTGGGAACTAGAAGATGGCGTCCCTATATAATTGAGAATGACAAACTTATTTTGCCCTGGGACAGGGTAAAGGAATATGTTGGATTTATGAAAAAACTGTTTGAAGCGGGTGTTATCGACAAGGATTTTATCCTTGATAAGGACAGCACCAAGGCGACACAGGATTTCCTGCAGGGAAAGCTGGGAATAGCCGTACTGAACTCTGCATCTGCATATACTGATAAACAAATATGTGAAACCTTCCATAAAAACAATCCAACAGGAAAAGCGGCTCCCCTGGGACTTTTAAAAACAAAATTCGGTGCTTTCAAGCTTGGTGTCAGTAATAATGTAGGAGCTATAGCTGTTGTTAATGCCGATGCCAAGGACCCTGTAGCGGTTATGAAGTACCAGGACTTTGTATCAACAAAAGAAGTCGCAAAGGTAATGAGGCTTGGAATAGAAGGGCGCCATTACAAACCCAGGCCGGGGGGCAGGGGTGTTATTACTCTTAACCCTGAATTGACAAAAAGGGAAAGGGACATGATTATTCCGGAATTCAGGCATAATATTCACGGGTATCTTGTTCCGCAGGAGTGCAGTCCCTTATTCAGCCTCGATATCAAGCAGCCCGTTGACAGACATATATACCAGTATTACTATGAACAATACAAGCTTGCAGGAAACGAGCAGAACATGCTTGCACAGCCTTATCCCTCCCTTCCAAGGGATCTGGTAGTAAAGGAAAATTCCATAATGAAAAAGGTACGTAATCTGATATGGGATTGTGTCACAATAAAAAGCTATTCAGTAGATAAGTTTTTCAAGGATGCACAAAATGTCTGGTATGGTGGCGGCGGCAAGGAAGTAGAGCAGTACTATGCAGATTGGTACGATAAGTACAAGGACAGGATAATTACTGCCGAGTTTGCAAACAAAAACAAAATGCCTGTACTCCCCAGTATTGAGGAATTGGATGAAGAATAGCTATTGCAGGTTATTCCAGGGGTTGGTCATATTGTGCCACCCCTGGCTTCGATTTAAAACCGTTTATACATAATAAGTCTATTATGTAATTTAAATCAAGTATATACCTCCAATTTGACCAATAATTTTTAATTAGCTGCAGATTGCAAATGGTTTTATATCTATATGTTGCCAGTTTAATGTTGAATTTTTCTTTGGAAAGGAGTATATTTAAATTGTAGTGCTTTATAACAATTTTAGAAATACAAAACTAATTGTTCAAAGGGGGATTTTGGTAAAATGAGGTTCATGAATGCAAGAAAAATCATAAGCCTGCTGGTGCTGTGCGCTTTTGTTTTAAGTATGGTAGCAGTAAGCGTAGGCGCTGAAGAGCTGGCTCCGTTCCCATCATCTACACCGGTAAAGAAACTGGGCAAAATCAAGGTAGGTGTTTGGTATTTTGGCTATGAAGGTGATGTAAAAAACAATGTATGGACTAAATGGATCAATGAAAACTGCCCCGTTGATGTAGAATTTGTACCACAAGACCGTATAACCGATGAAACTAAGGTTATTCCCGCAATATTCAGTGCAGGCAATGCCCCGGACTATGTACATGTTTACATGGGTAAGATAATCAGGGATTTATACGCTAAAAAGCAAATAAAAGTTCTTGATGATATCGTTAGCAAGTACAGTGTTGAATATAAGGCAATGCTTAAGAAGTATCCCGGTGCTGATGTAGCAAGCAGGGCAGACGACGGTAAAATGGTTTCCTTTGTAAGAGCTGAGGAACCTGCTTTGACTGAGGTAGCTTTAATAAGAGCAGACTGGTTGGAGAAAAAAGGCTTGAAGATGCCTGAAACCATCGATGACTTCTTTAATGTTGCAAAAGCGTTTACAACAGGAGATCCTGATGGCAATGGCAAGAAGGATACATATGGCTTCCATCTTGGCGGTTTAGGCAGAAATTTCCTGGCAAACGCTTTCGGCTACAATGATCTGGATTACAAAAAATTCAGACCATATATAGTAAGTGATGGTAAACTTACTTTGCCATGGGGTAATATTCAAAACCATGTAAATTTCATGAAGAAGATGAATCAGGCAGGAATCGTAATGGGAGCACCTGCAGATGACGTTGACGGTTCAAAAGCTGGTAAAGCTTTCCAGGAAGGCAAGCTGGGCATATTGTTTGCCAACAGGGACTTAACAGGACTTCCTAATTCAGGCCAGGATACTTTTACAAAATTCAGGGAAAAAATGGGTAATAAAGTTAAGCTGGCTGTTCTAAAGATGCCTAAAACCAACGCAGGATCATTCGGATATGGAGTAAATAAATGCTTCGGTACGGTTGCAGTTCTGAATGCTAAAAGCACTAAAGCGGAACTTGTAATGAAATATCAGGACTTCATGACTACCGAAAAGGTTGCCAAATTCCTGAAGTTTGGAGCAGAAGGCCGTCACTACCGTATACGTCCCGATGGAACAGGCCTTGACCTAATCGACAATGCTGTTACTGAAGCTGAAACAGGCAAAAAACGTGCCCTCATGCAGGATTACCAGCACAACACATGCGGTATGCTGCCTCTCAAGGACTGTGATGGACAGGGTAGAATCAAGCTGGATCAGCCCTTTGGAAAAGAATTGTATGGCCTCATGAACCAGGCAAAAGCCGTAAAAGGTAAAGAGCCCATATACATCAAGTCTGATTATGTACTGTTCAAGGACAGCAAAATGAACAAGCAGGAGACCGAGGTAACAAAGAAGATACGTGAATACTACAACAAGTGCATAACTACCGCTTCCTATACTCCGGAGCAGATGATCAAGGACATGCAGAAAGCCTGGAAGGATGGCGGCGGAGAAGCAATATTCAAGTACTACGCAGACTGGTATAAAGCCAGCAAAAAGAGCATTATAACTTCCGAGCATACAAATAACCTGGAAGTTGCAAAGTTCCCTGAACTCAAATAACAATAAATCAATAAAACCCTGGTCCACAAATACCAGGGTTTTATTTTATCCTTTTCAGTTATTAAAAAATCCTTTTGTCTTTCTATATTCCCTGGGAGACATACTCTTAGCTTTTTTAAACTCCTTTGAAAAGAGCAATGGATCGTCATACCCTACAGAACGGGCAATATCTCCAATGGACAGCCCTGTTTTGTCCATTAGCTCACATGCCTTGTTAATTCTGTAGTTTATAAGGAATTGCTGGGGGGACAAATTCAGATACTGCTTAAATATGGAGTGCAGGTAACTTCTGACAATACCGATAAATTGTGAAATTTCTGAAATACTGATTTTTCTTGAGTAGTTTTTCTCAATAAACTCAACTGCCCTTTTCAAATAGTACTCCCTGCTGTTATTGTTTTTTATTCCTGTCAATCCGTTCACATTTGTCTCAATAAGGAGTGAAAGAAACAGGTACAGGATTCCCAGCAGACGTGGTTCTCTGCTGCTGACATCCTGTTTCAAACCTACCATCTGAATGAGGTATTCCCTGATAAGAGTATCCTTTTTATATGTAAATACAGGGTTGTCAAGTGTTAAGCCGGCCTGCTCCAGGTATAATCCCGACTTGAGTCCGGAAAAGCCTACCCAGCAGTATTCCCAGGGGTTGCTTGCATCAGCCTGGTAAAAGGTGACCGTTCCCGGAAATATTAGAAAACCCTGACCCTGTTCAAGATGATATTCTTTATCTGCAATATGGAATACTCCTTTTCCATTGAGTATATAGTGAATAAGGTAATGATCCCTGACAGCGGGACCATAAGAGTGTCCCGGCAAACAATCATGCCGACCGCAGTGGTATAAATTCAAGTCGGAATATTTTATGCCGGTAAAAACCAAATCTTCTTGCATAATACAACCTCACATGTAACTTGCTATAAATACTTATTATTTGGAAGCAGAAAATAAGGGATCTGTATCATAGATGTTTGTACCCTTGTGTACATTATACCATATTTGAATGACATAATTCCATTTACTTTATTTCACTTCGTTATAAAATAGAGTAAGGAGTGTTACTTTATTTTATTAACGGCATACACTCCGGACATTCATAGAACCTTACAAATTAAAACAAAAGGGGAGAACCGGGATGAAAGTGACTGGTAACAGCAATGAAGTTAATGTAAAAACCTTCTATTATGAAATTGCTCTGAAGCCCGACAGTTTTAAGCTCATACAGCCGCGTAAAGATGTAAATTTAATTGATTGTCCTTCTCCTGTAGTTTATTGGCCGGAATTTTACAATGAAAACGTTATCTGGTCGTTTTCGTCCTTTGAAATAACGGAAGCTTCTTCAGGCCCTGTAGAGATCGGAATAATCTGTACATCGGAAAGTGACACTGCAGACCGTCTTGTTATCAGGCTTACATGCTTTGAAGAATATATTGAAATTACCGGTGAATGTGAAGTAAGGAAGGATGCTGTTCTTGCAAAATGGAATTTTTTCCAGCCCCTTTCCAGGCTGGGCGTCTTCTATGCTCACAATTTCAGAAGCCGACACGGTAAGGACCAGGTATATGAAACATATAACCTTGCGTCCGGACCAAAGGACATTTATAATATTGAAACCGGTTATCCCAAAAGC
>Ga0073934_10010921_pt1 | contig 11133 bp, 6 predicted proteins | sample LarsenN4metaG_FD_76834 | JGI IMG/M metagenome (GOLD analysis project Ga0073934, IMG submission 76834) | Hot spring sediment bacterial and archeal communities from British Columbia, Canada, to study Microbial Dark Matter (Phase II) - Larsen... ...
CGCCATGTTCCGCACCGTGCGCGGCGTGCTGCTGCCGCTCGCCTCGTTGCTGATCGGCGTGATCTGGACCGACGCCGCGATGGTGCTCAACGGCAGCGCCATCACGATGGGGACGCTGGTGCTGAACCCGCTCCTGATGGTGGTCGGCATCGCCTCGGCCATCCACATCGTCAGCCAGTACTACTGGGAGCTGCGCCCCGGCCGCGACGTCACCGCCGTCGTCGCCGCGACCATGCAGCACGTGCGCGTTCCCGTCACCATGGCCTCGCTCACCACCTTGATCGGCTTTGCCACGCTGATCTTCACGCCCATCCCCGCCATTCGCGACCTCGGCGTCTATTCGGTGATGGGCATCCTGATCATCCTGCTCGCCTCGTTCAGCGTCATCCCCGCCTGCCTGCTGCTGCTGCCGCTGCCGAAACAGCTGGAGCACCGGCGCACGCAGGAGCGCTGGCTGGTGCGCCTGCTCAAACGCATCAGCTCCTACTCGCTCTCGCACTCGCGCATCATCCTCATCCTCAGCGGGTTCATCCTGCTGATCGCCGTGTGGGGCATCCTGCGCATCCGCATCGACACGAACTACCTCACCTTCTTCGACCCGCACAGCCAGATCCGCACCGACAACGCGCTGATCTCCGAGCGCCTGGCCGGCACGCAACCGGTCTACGTGGTGATCGAGAGCGGCAAGCCCGGCGCGGTGACGCGCGTCGAGCTGCTGGCGGCGATGCGAGAGCTGCAGACGTTCATCCGCAACCAGTACGGCGTCGACACCACCATGTCGCTGGTCGACTACGTGCGGCTGGTGCACAAGGCGCTCAACCCCGAAGCGCGCGGCGACATGCCGCGCGACCAGAACGAGGTCGACCAGCTGATGGTGTTCGTCGACCCGAACGAGCTGCGTCCGGTGGCGAGCCCCGACTACTCGCGCGCCAACATCATCGTGCGCACGCGCCTGGCCGGTTCGCGCGAAGTGGCGGAGTTCGTCGACCGCGTCGAAGCCTTCGCCCGCGGCCGCTTTCCCGCCGAGGTGCGGGTGCGCTGCACCGGCAACGTCGTGCTGCTCAACCGCTCGGCCGACGTGCTGGTGCACGGCCAGGGGGCCGGCCTCTGGCAGGAGCGGACCGTGCGGCTGCTGCTGCTGTCGGGCATGTTCCTGTCGGTGCGGGTGGGCCTGCTGGCGCTGATTCCCAACGTCATCCCGACCGTCATCCTCTTCGGCATCATGGGCTGGAGCGGCATCCCGCTGAACGTCTCCACCTGCACGATCGCCGCCATCGCCATCGGCATCGCCATCGACGACACCATCCACCTGCTGAGCAGCTTCAACGCCGAGCTGCGGCGTTCGGGCGACCAGCAGCGCGCCATCGTGCACGCCATCCAGTCGGCCGGGCAGGCGGCAGTGTTCATCTCCCTCGCCCTGGCGGCGGGCTTCTTCATCGTCTGCCTGTCGAACTTCCAGCCGGTGCAGCACTTCGGGCTGCTCTCCGGCGTCACCATCGGCGTGGCGCTGGTCACCGAGCTCTTCTTCGCGCCGGCGCTGCTCGCCACGCGCAAGATCGTGACGCTGTGGGACGTGCTCTTCCTCAAGCTCGGGCGCGACCCGCAGAAGGAGATCCCGCTGCTCGCCGGCATGCGCCCCTTCCAGGCCAAGATCGTCGTGCTGATGGGACACCTCGCCGCCGCGCCGCGCGGCACGCTGATCACGCGGCGCGGCGAGACCAAGGCCGAGCTGTACGTGCTGCTCAGCGGCCGCGCCGAGGTGCGCCGGCCGGGCGACGGAGCGGCGATCCTGAGCCTCGGCCGCGGTGCCGTGATCGGCGAGATGGGCCTGGTGCGCCACCAGCCCCGCTCCGCCGACGTCGAGGCGGTGGAGGACACCGAGTACCTGGTGCTCGACGAGCGCTTCCTGCACCGCCTGCGCCTGCAGTACCCGCGCATCGCCGCCACCGTCTTCCTCAACCTCACCCGCATCCTGAGCGACCGGCTGGAGAGCACCACCGACCAGCTGGTGCAGCTGCGCGGCGCGCATTTGGAGAACTGAGAGTGAAGAGTGACGAGTGACGGGTGACGGGTGACGGGTGATGGGTGATGGGTAGAAGGGGGAATGGGGAAGGTGAAAGGTGAAGGGGGGGCGGTGGTCGTTTGGAGTTTTTGGGGGTTGTTGGATATTCGGGGTCTCCTCAAAAACAGCCCGGGGGGTTAGAGACATGCACAAGCTCATCAAGCTCGCACTTTGTACTGTTGCCGCGCTGGCCGTGGCCGAGCCGGCACGCGCCGACGAGGCCTTCGATTTGCTGAAGCGGGCGGTGGACGCGCTGCCGACGGCGTCGGCACAGGCGCGCCTTCGCCTGACGGTGGAAAAGCTGCCGCCGCGCGAGCTCAACCTGAACCGCAAGTTCCTGAACGAGAAGATCCACGCCAGCTACCTGGAGGTGGTCGCGCCCGACGAGCTGGAGGGCGTGCGCTTCCTGTTCCTCGAACGCCCGACCGGCGAGCACGAGCAGTACATCAAGGTGAAGGCGAGCCGCACCAACGTGCGGGTCGCCGACGAGGTGCGCAAGCAGCCCTTCCTCGGCTCGGCGTTCTACATCTCCGACCTGCTCGTCCCCTCGCTCTACGACTACACCTACACGATGGCCGGCGAGGTCGAGATCCTCGGCCGCAAGTGCAAGCAGGTGGTGGCCACGCCCAAGCAGCCGAAGGACGCCGTCTACGGAAAGTCGATCCTGGCCATCGACCCCAACGATCTGCTGATTCTCGGCCGGCAGTTCTTCGACCACAAGGGCGAGCTGGTGAAGGTGTGGCGAGTGCAGAAAGTGGAGAAGGTCGACGACATCTGGACCCTGCGCGAGCAGGAGATGAAGGACCTCAAGCAGAACACCAGGGCCACGCTCGAGGTGGTCGAGGTGAAGTACAACGTCGAGCTGCCCGACTCGATGTTCCTCCCCAAGTACCTGACGCGCTGAGGCCGCAGGCGGGCGCAGCGGGAGAACGGCAGGGCGAGCCCACGTGCAGTCGGAGCCGAACGAGCAACGAGAGAGCGGCACCGACACTGGAGAAGCCGGCCGGCGGCAGAGTCCGGTGCGGCGCGCCGCCGGCGCGCCGCTGGCGGTGCGACTGGTCGCCAGCGCGATCACGTTCGCCCTGCTGATCGTCGGCTGGCTCGTCATGCTGAGCGGCATGCACCGCATCGGACAGCCGTTCCCGGGCTTCCTGGCGCTGTCGAACCGCGTCGTGGTCCTCGTCGCCTCCCCCGACCTGCCCGCCAACGCGCGTGCGGAGATCCTCTTCGCGCAGGTGGTCTCGGCCGACGGCACGCCGCTGACCAGCGCCTACCGCGTCGAGCGCCACCTCGCCAACCGCCAGCTCGGCGAACACGTGAAGTACGGCTTCCAGGCGCGCGGCGAGGTAATCCACCGCACGCTGACGGTGCGCGCCTTCACGCTGCGCGACTACCTGGAGCTGTACGTCGTGCTGTTCGCCGCCGGCTTCTGCTTTTGCGCCGCCGGCCTTTGGGCCGTGTGGAAGCAGGCGAGCTGGTCGCCGGCGCCGACGCTGTTCTTCGTCTTCTCGCAGACGATCGCGACCATGCTGTACACGGCCGGCGACCTGTACGGGCGGACGTGGTTCGAGCCGCTCTACTTCGCGGCGCACTGCCTCGCGCCGGTGACGCTGATTCACCTGAGCGCGAACTTCCCCGCCGTGATCGCGGCTGGCTACCCGCTGCGGCGGCTGAGCCTTACCGTGGTTTACGTCATCGCCGCGGGGATGTTCGCCGCCATGCGCAGCGTCTTCGACGAGCCGCCGCTGTTCCTGCCGCTGCTCTACACGCTCTACCTGCTGCTGGTGAACGCCTTCCTGCTCTACCTGGCACGGCTGGCGGTGGCGGCCTGGATCGGCGAGAACCCCTCGCTGCGCGCCGAAGTGCGCCGCAACCTCGCCGCGCTGCTCGTCTCCGGCGCCGCCGCGGGGGCGCTGTTCGCCGCCGGCCTCACCGCCGGACGCGCGATCCTGCCGGTGATCCTGGCGGCGCCGCTGGCGTTGTTTCCGATCGTCGCCGCGCCGGCCATGGCGTCGCCGCGCCTGCGCAGCCCCACCGCCGAAACCGCCTCGGTGCGGATGCGGCTCTCGCTGCTGTTCCTGGGGGCGGTGGAGACCACCTTCCTGATCGCGGTGGCGCTGTTCTGGGTCGACAACAGCCGCGAGCGCCTGTTCGACGAGCTGCGCCTGTTCCACCGCCAGCTGAGCGTGCTGCAATCGCTGCGCGACGGCAACGCCGTCGACCTCGAGCGTGAGTTCGCACGCATCGGTCTGACCCCGGCCTCGGAGTACGACCGCTTCCTGGTGGACCAGGTGCGCGACTCGGTGCACCAGGGCGACCGGCGCGCCGCGCGCGAGATGATCGCGCGCCTGGCGCAACGCTACGAAAAGATGCTCGACGACCTCGACCGCCAGCGCCGCATCGTCGGCAGCTCCGCCGCCACGCTGGTGATGCTGCTCATCGCCGGCGGCATGATCCAGGCGTTCCTGTTCGTGGCGGCGGTGCAACGATGGTTGCTAAAACCCATCCGGCAGCTCGCCGACGCCACCGGCGTGATCGCCACCGGCGACCTCGCCTACCGGATCCGGCTCGAGGCGGCGGACGAATTCGGCGCCCTGGGCGAGTCCATCAACCGCATGGCCCAGTCGCTCGGCGACATTCAGCGCAGGATCGACGCCGAACGCGAGGCGCGGCGCGAGGCTGCCGACAGCGCCCGCGAGGCCGAGCGGCGGCGCATGGCGCGCGAGCTGCACGACAGCGTCCTGCAGGACCTCGGCGGCATCAAGCTGGCGCTCGAGCGCGAACAGCGCCGGGCCGGCGCCGCGCAGCCGCAGCCGGCCATCGACGAGCTGATCGGCACCATCAACGAGCTGCGCCGCGTGGTGGACGACCTGCGCCCGACCGACCTGAGCGTGGTGTCGCTGCGCGAGGCGATCGCCTCGTACGCGCGCACGCGCACGCACGGCACCGCGATCCAGCTGCAGATCGACCTGCCCGAGGACATCGAAATCCCCGACTGGCTCACGCGCGACGTCCTGCGCGTCGCGCAGGAAGCGATCAACAACGCCGTGCGCCACGGCTCGCCCACGCACCTCGGCATCTACCTCTACCGGCAGGAGGATCGCATCGCCCTCGAGATCAGCGACGACGGCCCCGGCTTCGACCCCGAGCGCGTCGCCCTCGGCGGCGGCATCCGCGGCATGCGCGAACGCGCCGCCGCGCAGGGCGGCGACCTCGAGATCACCAGCGTGCCCGGCGAGGGAACCATGATCCGCATGCTCGTCCCCGCCGGCGGCGAGCCGCGCCCGTTCCACTACGCCGAGGAGTGAGGGGGCGGCGAAGCGCCAGAAGGTGCGCAGGTTCGCCTGCCCGCCACGTCGGTCCGACGCCTCCGAGGTGAAAAACGCCATCGCGACGCATGACGACGTTGCCCGGCGGCTGAAAGCCGCCGGGCAACGCCGTTACGCCGTGCCGTACTGGTCACGCCGTGCCGTGCCCTACCGTGCTGGTTACGCCCCTGCCGTGCTGGCGTTTACCCAACCGCCCGTCTTCACTTGATCAGGCGGTGGATCGCCTTGAACTCCGGCACCTCGGCGGTGCGGATCCACTCGAGGCAGACGGTCTCCACGGTAGTGGGCACGGCGCCGGAGCCGATCATCTTCTCCCAGCCGATCCGGTAGTCGTCGGCGAAGCGGGCGGAGAGCGCGTCGTAGGGGACGTGAACCTGATAGCCGCGCTCGAGCAGCTGGTGCACGGTCTGGTTCACGCAGGCGTGCGCCTCGATGCCGCAAACGACCACCTGGCGGCGCCCGCTGCGCTCGAGCTCGGCGACGAAGCCCGGCTGCCCGCAGCAGCTCATCGACATCTTCTCCACCACCGGCGTGCCCGCCGGGAATCCCTCGGCCACCTCCGGCTGCATGTGGCCGAGCCCCTTCGGGTACTGCTCGGTGGCGATCACCGGGACGCGCAGCGCCGCCGCCGCGTCCACCAGCGTGCGCACCTTCCTCACCATGCGCGGGTGGTCGACCGTCTTGTCGCGGTAGCCCTCCTGCACGTCGATGACGACGAGCAGGCTGGTGCTGCGGTCGAGGAGGCGGGACGGGTTCATGCTTCACTCCTTTTGCGGAACGCGGCTGCGCAGGACGATGTCGAGATTGCGGCGAACTTCCGCCAAATCCGGCCTCAAACGCAATGCCCGCCGGTAGGCATTCTCGGCCGCGGCGGCGTCGCCGAGGCGGAACTGCACGCTGCCGAGGTTGTTGTACGCCTCGGCGTAGTCGGGGTTGAGGCGGATGGCCGCAAGGTAGTGCTCGCGCGCCTCCTGCAGCCGGTCGCGCCGGAAGTAGTAGTTGCCGAGATTGCTGTGCGTGGTGGCGTGCTCGGGGTCGATGCGCAACGCCGTCTCGAACTCGGCCCGCGCCTCGTCGCCGCGGCCGAGCGCGTCGAAGGTGAGCGCCAGGTTGTTGTGCGCGGCGACGTGGCGAGGGTTGATCTCGAGCGCGCGCCGGAACTCGCGCTCGGCCGCCTCCAGCTGTCCCCAGGAGCGGTAGACGTTGCCGAGGTTGTTATGCGCGTCGGCGGCGTCGCTGTCGAAACGACGCGCCGCCTCGTACGCCTGCGCCGCCGAAGCGTCCTCCGTGGCGCCCGCGGCGGGGCCTTCGAGCAAGGCCAGGGCGCGCTCGTACGCCGCCCGCGCCTGGTCCAAACGCCCCGCCTGCTGGTGCGCGTGGCCGAGATTGGTCCACGCCCGCGCGCTGGTGGGCGCCAGTGCCACGGTGGCGGCGTAGAGCGTCTGCTCGTCGCGCCAGTCGAGGTTTCGCCGCATCGTCAGGCCCCCGTAGACGGCGACGAGGACCACCAGTGCGGTCGCCACCGGCTGCTGCCATCCGAGGTCCCACAGGCGCCCGCACCCCCAGCCGGCGGCCAGGAACAGGCCCATCGACGGAACGTACAGCCAGTGCTCGGCGACGAAGGTCGACAGCGGCACCAGGTTCGACACCGGCAGCAGCGCGACGAAGAACCACGCGACCCCGAATGCAACCAGCGGCGCCTCGCGCCGCCAGCGGATCGCCAGCGCCACGAGTCCCGCCACCAGCCCCGTGCAGAGCAACGTCGCCGGTTCGAGCAGCGATTCGGCGACGCGCACCGTTCGCTCCATGTGCAGGTCCACCGGCACCAGCCAGATCACCAGGTATTCCAGCACCACCCTGGGCAGCGTCATCAGGCGGTGCGCCAGATCCACCTGCGCGGGCGCCCCCGCCACCGCCTGCAACCCGACCGCCGCGGCGCGGATCGCCAGGTAGCCGGCGAGCGCGGCGAGCATGCCTGACAAGAAGAGCGCCACGCGGGGAGCGGACGAGAGCGCATCCTGCCGTGCGGCATCCGCCCGCCCCTGCACGAAGGCGACCGACAGCAGCCACAGAAGCGGCAGGATCATCGCCGCCTCGCGCGCGAGCAGCGCGAGGAAGAAGGCGGCGGCACAGAGCAGCGCGGTTCGGATCAAAGCACCGGCGAGGGGGGGCCGGAGGGGATGCCCGTCCGGGCGCGCGACGCCGAGCAGCAGCGCGGTGAGCAGGAAGACGGCCGAGAGCGGGTCGGAGCGTCCCGCCACGTACGTCACCGCCTCGGTGTGGACCGGGTGCACGGCGAACAGCAGCGCCGCGGCGAGCGCGCTGCGCCGCTCGCCGGCCAGGCGCGCGGCGAAGAAGAAGAACAGCACCGAGACGACGGCGTGCAGCAGCAGGTTCGTCAGGTGGAAGCCGAGCGGGTTCAGCCCCCAAAGCTGGTAGTCCACCAGGTAGGTGGCCGCTTGCAGCGGCCGGTAATACTGGCTGAGCACACTGCCGGTGAAGAGATCGGCGCCGAACAGCGACGGCAGCCGCTCCCACGACTTGATCGCGGGGTTGCCGACGATGAGATGTTGGTCGTCCCAGACGAACGCGTTCCGCAGCGCGTTCAGGTAGACGACCACGGCGGCCGCGGCCACCGCCGTGGGCTGCCACCCGCCGGCCGGGTCGGTTCGCTTCCCCTGCTTGCTCATTTGCGCCGTCTCGCTTCCTGACGTATCGGCAGTGCGCCGCATACGGTCTCTGCGGGGAAGCCGCCGCCGTTGCAAGCCCGACCACGACCGCATTGGAAGGAGCTGCCGTGAACCCCTCCGACTCTTCGATTCCGCCTCGACCTTCTTCGGCGCCCGCCCCCTATACCGGGCCCGTCACCCCGCCGGGCGGGCGCGGCGGCGGCCGCAGCATCGCGACCATGATCGCGATCGGGTGCGGCGGCATCGTCTTGCTCGGATTGCTGGCGATCGGCGGCGTTGCGTACTGGGCGTTGTCGGCCCAGGAGCGCGTGCCGACACGCAGCATCATCACCGGCGCCGCTGCCGGTTACCTGGAGATCCAGGACCTCAACGCCGACCCGTTCGCGCGCGAGTTCCTCGAGCAGGCGGTGGCGGTGATGGGGCGGGCCGGCGAGCGCGGCGAAGCGCTGCCCGACTCGATGAAATGGCTCGAGTCGATGCGCGACGGCGGCGACCAGGCCGCGTATGCGCTGGCGTTCCTCGTTCCTCACGAAGCCTCGCTGGTCTTCTCGCCATCGGACGAAATGCCGGTGACCGTCGTCGCCGCCGTCAATCCGCGCTCGTTCACGCGGCCGCTGGCGAGGATGCTGCGCAGCGCCGCCGAGCAGTCGGGCGGGATCACACAGATCGAGGACGTCGACGTGGCGCTGTTCGACCCCAGCGGCGGCGCCGCGCTCATGGGCGGCACGCTGGTCTTTGCCAACGACCGCAGCCAGCTCGCGCAGAGCGTCCGCCGCCTGCGCGCGGCGAAGGGTCCGGCGCGCGCCTCCTTTGCGGAGCACGCCAAGGAGTGGCCGATCTTTGCCGAGGTGGCGAAGCCGCTCGTGCCCGTCGCCTTCGCCCAGATGGGCCTGCCGCCCGAGCTCGTCGCGCGCATCGAGCACGCCTTCACCGGCATCAAGTTCCGCTCCGCCGACGGCCTGCTCACCACCCTCGACCTGCAGGCCGACTCGCCGGAAGCGGCCGTCAAGCTGCGCGACGCGGTCGCCGAGTCGATTCGCGAATCGCAAGCGCAGTTCGACGAAGGCGGACTGAAGGTCAACCTCGCGCAGGAGCTGGCCGGTTCGAGAGTCGAGTCGCGCTTCGAAGTGGACGGGTTGCTAGGCGCGCTCGAACGCTCCGCCGAGCGCGCCGCGGCCGAGCGGCGGCCGGTGCATCCTTGAGGCGAGCGATCGTCAGGAGAAAGGGATTGCCGCAAAGAGGCACAAAAAGACGCAAGAAAGAGTTGGCGAGGTGAAGTCTCCCATCCCTTTGCGTGCTTTTGCGCCTTTTTGCGGCAATCCCTTTCTTCGCGGTTAGAAGTCGCCGGCGGCGGCCAGGGTGCCACACGCCTCCGCGACCAGCGTGTGGGCGGTCGATCCGGTCACCCGCACCTTCACCAGGTCGCCCGGGCGGGCGCCGTTGCCGGGGAACACCGCGGTCTTGAAGTGCGCGGTCTTGCCGGCCAGCCAGCCTTCGCGGCGGCGCGCCGGGCCTTCCACCAGCACCTCCACCGTCGAGCCCACCGCCGCGGCGTTGATCTCGGCGGAGATCGACTCCTGCAGGTCGATCACCGCCTGCAGGCGGCGGCCCTTCTCCTCTTCAGAGACGGTCTCTTCCCACTTCGCGGCCCTGGTGTGCTCGCGGCGCGAGTACTTGAACATGAACGCGCTGTCGTAGCGCACCTCGCGCATGAGCCCGAGCGTCGCCTCGAAGTCGTGTTCCGTTTCACCGGGGAAGCCGACGATGATGTCGGTGCCGAGCGCGAGGCCCGGCACGGCGCGGCGCAGGCGTTCGACCAGGCGCAGGTATTCCTCCGCCGAGTAGCCGCGCTCCATGCGGGCCAGCACCGGGTTCGAACCCGACTGCAGCGGCAGGTGCAGTTGCGGAGCCACTTGCGGGCAGGTCGCCATCGCTTCGATCACCGAATCGGACATGTCCGACGGGTGTGGCGAGGTGAAGCGGATGCGGGCGATGCCCTCGACTGCGCTGGCGCGGCGCAGCAGCGTGCCGAAGTCCGCATCGCCGTCGCGGTAGGCGTTCACCGTCTGTCCCAGGAACACCACCTCGCGGTAGCCCTCGGCGGCCGCCGCGCGCACCTGTTCCAGCACTGCATCGGCTGGCAGGCTGCGTTCGCGCCCGCGCACGTAGGGGACGATGCAGAACGTGCAGAACTTGTCGCAGCCGCGCATGACCGTGATCCAGGCGCGCACGCCCGCCTCGCGTTGCGGGGCGATGTCGGCGTAGGTCTCGTCGCGGTCCAGGCGCACGTCGACGAACGGGTCGCCGGCCAGCAGCTCCGGCAGGCGCCGGTAGGCGTCCGGTCCGACCACGAAATCCAGCCGCGGCTCGTCTTGCAGCACGCGTTCCTTCACGTGTTGCGCCATGCAGCCGGCGATGCCGATCTGCACGTGCGGCCGTTCCAGGCGGTGTCGGGCCAGGGCGCCGACGCGCCCGTAGATGCGCTCCTCCGCGTTCTCGCGGATCGCGCAGGTGTTCAGCAGGATCACGTCCGCCGCCGCCGGGTCCTCCGTGCGCCGGTATCCCGAGCGCTGCAGGTGTCCCAGCATCAGCTCGGTGTCGGCCACGTTCATCTGGCAGCCGTAAGTCTCGATGTAGATCGCGGGCATGGGCAAGGGAGTGGGAACGGGGGTGGTATAGAGGCTGGTCCGCGGGAAGACAACGGAGGGGCCGACGGCGGGCGAGCGTGCGGGGATTCGGGCGAGATTCCGTTTCCGAAAGAGTTGTCCGGAGGGGGCTGGCCCGCGAACACGCTGTTGGTGGCATTCGGCAAGTCGTGTACCTTTCCGCCCGGTGAGCGCTCGATTAAGATTGCGCTCATGGCCGGAGCATGGAGCAAGCGCACCGACGCGCAGAAGGAAAACCCGAGCGCGCCCGACGCTGAAGGGAGTGGGATATCATGCAGTGCACGATAATCGTTCGACCGGAGGCCGAAGGCCGTTTCGTGGCTCGCCCGCTCGGCTTTCCCGAGCTCGAGAGCCACGCGTCCACCGAGGCCGAGGCCGTCGAGCAG
>Ga0073934_10010922_pt1 | contig 11133 bp, 9 predicted proteins | sample LarsenN4metaG_FD_76834 | JGI IMG/M metagenome (GOLD analysis project Ga0073934, IMG submission 76834) | Hot spring sediment bacterial and archeal communities from British Columbia, Canada, to study Microbial Dark Matter (Phase II) - Larsen... ...
AACGAACGGCTCACGTTGAATGCCAATGCCCCCCCACCAGCGACTAGCGCCAAGCCAGCGGCAAGCCAACGCAGCGCCGTGTGCGCGGCCAGGGGTCGCTTGAACGCAAAAAGCGCGAACTGCGCCGCGGCTCCGGCAGCGAGCAACATGATCGCCGCCACGTGCAGGCGACCCAACAAAACCAGCAGCGGCTCGAGCGCTGCCAGAAAGGAACCGACAGCGACGGCGGCGGGAATCGCCAATCGTCTGCTGCGCCAGCGCACAATCGCCCAAACGAGCAGAACGACTGGCGCCATGACCACGACGTTTGCCAACGGCGCGAGCCAAAGGCCTTGGGGGTTGAGCAGCGTGTAGCGCTCCAGCACGATGCGCGCACCGAGAATGAACGCAAACTCGGCGAGCGCCCCACCGAGCGCCGCACACGCAATGACCACGAAGACGTCCCGCAATCGATCGACTCGCGGGGCTGTCGCAGCACCTTCAGTGAACTCGCTATTCTTCGCCATCGTGTACGTTCTTTGTTTGAAATCGGCGGCAGGTACGGTCGCGCCGGCGGGTCGGCAGATTACCCGGGGTGCCGGGCACCGCGCTAGCGGACGGCTCAACAACTCGTCTCACGGCCTCGAAGCCACAATGCTTGGACGATCAATAGCCCGCGCGGGTGCGACAGGAGCTTGATGCACGACTACACCGTATACGGTCGTTGGCTGCGCAGTGCTATTCCCATACCCGAGCTGCGCCCTCGCGAGAGCGCTGGTCAGGCCGACGGCGCTGAAGCACAGTGGCACTTTCACCTGGCCACCGGCATCGCGCCGAGCCTGTCGACCGCGAAACTGGTCGGGCGAGACGAGCTGGCGACAGACGTTTTTGCGGCACTGAGTCGAGCAGACGACATTGTCCGCGTCACGTTCGATGACACGGGGACCTTCGACGTTTCGGAGCACGGGCGTCGTGTGGTATGGTACCCAAAGGATGGCTGTGTGCCGGACGTTGCCCGCGCGGATCTGGTTGGTCGTGTGCTGCCGTTGACGTTGCACGACAGGGGCCTAACGTCGCTGCATGCCAGCGCGGTGGTAATGAACGGACGCGCCCTCGCTTTTTTGGCGCCGAAGAACCACGGCAAGAGCACATTGGCGCTGGCGCTGATCGAGCGCCACGGGGCGCGCCTCCTGAGTGACGACACGTTGATCGTAACTCCCGAGAATGGCGTCGCACATCCTGGAGTTCTTAGCGTTAGGCTCTGGGAACAGACGGCCCAGCGTTTCGCGCGGCTGGGTGAAAGCCGCCCGGTATTGAGCGAGAAGTTGATTTTCGAAGCACTACCCGCCGAATGGCTCGCGCACGATACCGCGCCGCTCGCAACCGTGCACACGCTCGTTCCTGTGCCGGCGGAGGACGCAAACGTCGTGCAGCGCGAAGCACTGGACGGCCCGTCCGCGACGATTGCGCTCATTCAGTATCAGAAACTCGGTGCCCTGCTTGGCGGCGCTGACGCCGCGCGAGTGTTCGAGCAGGCCGCAACGCTGGCTGCGCATGTCCCCGTATACCGGCTGCACGTGGCGCGCGATCTGGAAAAACTTGGGCAGGTCGCAGATGCACTGGCACGTTGGCATACCGCGTGACGTCCACCCGACGAAACCGGCCGCACGGTCGGGAGAATGCGAGCCGCAGCCAGGGCGTCGTTAGGCAATCAGCGCGGCGATCGCCGCCGCAGCGTTGCCATCCCCAAACACGCGGGGCGGCGCTTGCGCTGGCGGCTTTGCGGCGCGCGCAGCCGCGACGATCGCATCGGCATCCGCGCCAACCAGCACATTCCAGCCCGCCGCGACGGTCTCTACCCACTCAGTCTCCGGTCGCAGTGTGATGCACGGCACCTCGAAAAAAAACGCTTCCTTCTGCACGCCGCCCGAATCAGTCAGGATTGCGCGTGCCTGTTGCTCCAGGGCCAGCATGTCGAGATAGCCAACGGGATCGATCAATCGCACCTGGCGCAAAGCTGGCATGCCGCCGCTCGATGTGAGGCGCGCGCGCGTGCGCGGATGCAACGGAAACAGAACTGTCTCCCCGATCGCGTCAAACGCGGCAATGAGGCGGCGCAGTATCGCCGGATCATCCGTGTTATATGCGCGATGCACAGTCGCGAGCATGTAACTCTGCGGACTGACACCTAACGATTCGAGAATGTGCGACTGCTCGCGTGCTCGCGCGCCGAAAGCGAGCACCGCGTCGTACATCACGTCGCCCACGAGGTGCACCCCCTGCACGATCCCTTCGCGCGCCAGATTCTCCACGGCTGTCTGGGTCGGACAAAACAGCAGGTCCGAGCAATGATCGGTCAGTACCCGATTATGCTCTTCCGGCATCGTCCGATTGTAGGACCGCAGCCCCGACTCAACATGCGCGAGCTTCACGCCAAGTTTGCAGGCGGCGATGGCTGCAGCGAGGGTCGTGTTTGTGTCGCCGTACACGAGCACCAAATCCGGCCGCTCACCTACCAGCGTCTCTTCGACCGCCATGAGCATCCGGCCCGTCTGCGAGCCGTGCGATCCTGATCCGATCTCCAGGAAATGATCCGGCCGAGCGATTCCCATCTCGGCGAAGAAAACGTCGGACATCTGCTGGTCGTAGTGCTGGCCGGTGTGCACGATCGTTTCCCTGTGGCCCACTCGACGCAGCTCCCGGCTCACCGGCCAGGCTTTGATAAACTGAGGCCGCGCTCCAACAATCGACGCGACCTTCATGGCCCGATGTGGGTTGGCGGCAAACGCTCGCCCCTTGAAGCGGTTCGATGACAGATCACGGGCGAGGACGATGGACGAGCGGCCAAGGGAACGCCAGCCACTGCTGTCCACAATTACCATTCCCGCATGACAGCCATCGTGGGAGTCTTCGCCGCCGGCCGCCGCGATGCCCAGGGGGAACAGCTTGTTCGCGTGGCCCTGAAGGCGATGCACGCATCCGGAAGCGAGCACGCAGAGGTTTGGCATGCGCCCGACGAGGATGCCGCGTTAGGTGCCGTTTCTAACCTGTGGCAAATCGAAGGAGCGGGTGCCGAGCACGCTCGGCTGGCATTCGACTCGCACGCTGTTGTCGCGGCCGACGTGAGTCTCTACTACGTCGCTGATCTCGAGCGCGAACTCCGCAGCGCCGGAGAACTGCCACCCACGTCGCCGCGCTCGCCGGCTGCGCTGATCCTCGCGGCCTACCGAGCCTGGGGACTGGAGGCACTTCAGAGAATCGAAGGCGACTTCGCGCTGTTGGTCTGGGATCGGCGCCAGCGTCGCGTACTGGCAGCGCGAGATCACAGCGGCAGCCGGCCGCTGTTCTACGCCAGCTACGGTGGCGGGCTCGCCGTGGCGTCGCGGCTGGACGGCCTGCGGACACTCCCCGGGTTCGACGCCGCGCTCGACCTTCTTTCGTTAGGCAACGATGCCCTCTGCCTGCAGGTACAGGCCCCGGAGATCACCGCGTACGCCAACGCGAAGCGCATTCCCGCCGGTCATCGCCTGCGATGGCAGAAAGGGGGATCCCCGGACGCGGACCGCTGGTGGGACGTGCCGTTCTTCGCGCGCGGGGACGGCCCACCGTTTACCGAGGCTGTGGAGGAACTGCGGCGACTCATCGTTGCCGCTGTGGCAGAGCGCACCAAGCACGGTGGCGGATGCGCTGTCTGGCTTAGTGGCGGCTACGACTCGCCCGCCCTCTTCGCGGCGTCGCAGCACGCTGCACGCAGCTCGAGCGGCGAACTTCGGCCGGCGCGAGCGGTCTCAATGTCGTATCCGCCAGGCGACCCCGGATACGAAAACGACTTCATTGATGCGGCGACCGCTTTCTGGAACACACGCACGGCGTGGGTCGATTCAACCGCAATCCCGTCAATGGAAGACCCGCTCGCACGGGCCTGCCTGCGCGACGAACCATTCTTTCACACGTACGAGCTGTGGAATTCAGCACTAGCGCGTGAAACGCGAGCGCAAGGCTGTCGAATCGCGCTCATCGGAAACGGCGGTGATCAGTTCTTTTCATCCACGACGGCTCGTCTCGCGGACCATTTGCGTACCGGACGTTTTGTTACGCTTGCCCGCGAATGGCGTGAGGCCGGCGGTGGCGCGAACTGGCGTCTTTTTGCGAGTCAAGTCATCGCGCCAAATTTGCCAAAGCGAATCCTGTCCGTTGCAGCTTCACTACGACAGGGACGCACACCGCAACACCGTTTAACGCGGCCAGTAGCGAGTTGGGCGAACCGCTCCTTCCAGTATTTCGATGCACTGAACCAGCTCAACAACACTCCACTCGAGCGCCGCCCAGGCGAATCGCATGCGTCGGTCGACCAGAGTTGGACGCTTCGACACGTGGCTTCAGACCGCCTCGCATGCCTGTTGGGTATGCTTGTACTGCTCGAGGGGATTGAAATCCGTAGCCCCTTATTTGACTCTCGTGTTGTTCGTTTTGCGGCGGGCAGACCGCTTGCAGAGAGCTACTCTCGTCGAGAGAACAAGCGGCTCCTTAGAGGGGCATTTAGGGGCCTTTTGCCGGAGAAGATCCTGGGGGCACGCACTGAGCGGACGGGGCTGCCAGTGCGCTACCTAAAGAGGACAGCCGTAGCCCATGCGGCTTGGGCCTCAGTAGAGGGGCCCAACGGTATGATACTTGCCGACTTGGGCGTGATAGACGGCAGGAAGTTCCTTGATCGGGTTGCCGCAGTTCCCACTCAAGGGCTTACTGATTTGGAAGAAGGTGTGGCACTTATCGCGACGGTGCAGACAGAAATCTGGCTTCGGGCGCGGAAAGGGCCGCAATAAACTCAAACTTCAGAAGGGTACCACGGGGCGCGGTTAGGCGCCTCAATCCCAACGAGGAGGCCGCACCCGAATGTACAAAAGCCCAGAGTTGAAAAAGCTTGGCACGTTCCGCGAGGTGACCAAAACTGGAAACCAGGGCCCGATTGACGGCGCGTTGGTGCGCGGCGACGGCTGCACATTCCAGCCCGGTGGACGCTGCTCGTAAAGCGCCCCTCCTACGTGCAAGAAAAGGCGGCACTTTCTAGAAGTGCCGCCTTTCGCTTTCTGCGCATATAAAGTCTCGTGACCGAAGCGTGTCCCCTCTCGTCCCCGCCGCGGCCGGGACACGCCCGGTCGTTAGAGCGTGGCCTACCCGGCAGCCTCTTTAGTAGATCGGATCCGTGTGGCAGCCTCTCCGCGGAGGTAGTACCAAAGACCAATAGGGGCCAACCCCAGTAGCACCAGTCGCCATCCAAGAAGGGCCTCAGCGCCACCCTGCAGGCCTGCCAAACGAAACAGCGACTCGAATGCAGCCTCACCCACGCCGAGGCCGCCTGGGGTCAGGGGAACGTTATTGGCCATCATGCCGAGGGCAGCCAGGAACGGAATGGCTGACGGGTTATCTGTCGGCCGGATAGCGCCAACGAGGAGCATGAACACGAGCATTCCAACCGCGTGTGCAACGAGCGACAGCCCGGTCGCGAGCACTAACGGGCGCAGGTTCAACCGGAACGTCTGTAGCGTGTCGAGCATCAGTGACAGGTAGCCACGAAGCGGCAGGTTCCGCAGCAGCCACTGGACGATGGGAAGGGCGCGCGCTCTGCGTGACATCGCCACGGCTACCCCGCCGATAATCGCGGCTGAAACCGCTGCCGCCAGGACCAGCAGCGTTTGCAGTGCCGGCGACTTTTGGATGATAAGGAGGCAGAGGGGTGCGGCGAGGAGCGGGAAAAGAGTGAGGGCGAGTAGCCCAGTCATGCGGTCCAGTAACAGGATTGTCGCGATCTCGGTCCGTCTCCCTGACGAGTGCCGAGTCGTGTAGTAGAGCCGCACGATGTCCCCGCCTCCGCCGGGCAGGACGAGTGTAAACAGGTTCGTGACGAGCGACAGCTCAAAGGAGTCGCGCAGCGAGAGTTCCAACGAGCGAGCACGCAGCAGAATGCAAACGCGCCAGGACACGAGTACGAAGAGCACGATGACGAGCGCCAACGAGGCGAGTAGGGTCGGCCAGTGGCCGAGCAAGCCGGCGAGAGCGCGCCAGTCGACGCGACCGGTGCGCGCCAGAAAAACAAGCAGCGCCGCGCCGACGGCGAGCCTAACGATGCCCCATGCTACGCGACCAAAGGTGACGCTCACGTGTTATGCTTCCTCGTGCTCCATGCCGGCAGCGATCCTTGCGCCAGCAATACCACCGCGTAATGTGCGCTCCATGGCATCCCTGAATCGCCGGCGTGAAGCCTAACAATGTCGCAAGCTAAACCAACGGACCGTCCTCGGGGCGTGCTGCGCATGGCCCTTCTCGCGGCGATTTGCGCGTTGTCCGTCGCACTGGTCCACGTGGCGCATGATTCCATACGCCTCCACGTATTCGAGCGCTTTACCTGGACCAGTCGCGATTTCCTCTGGATGGCGCCACTGGCGTACCTCATCTACTTCCTGGTGCTCACGGTGGTCGCCGCGCCGTTCAAGCGCGCCGGGGAAATGCTCATCGCGTCCTTTGCGGTGTGGTCCGTGTTACTGTTGTGGACCACGCTGCATCCCCTCGCCAACATCATCGTATCGTTAGGGCTGGGGAGCGTCCTTTCGTCAGTGTGGCAGCGGTTCAGCAATCTCCAACTGCGACGCACCGTTACCGCGCTCGGCGGCGCGACAGTCCTTGTCGCCGCCGTGGGCAGCATCGTGCCCCGATTCGCCAGGGCGGCAGCTCGCAACGCCCCGCCCGGCGCTGAGGCGCCTAACGTGCTCTTGCTGATCCTCGACACGGTGCGTGCCAAAAGTATGAGCCTGTACGGGTATGAGCGGCCCACCACGCCTAACCTCAGCCGGTTGGGCCGTGAGAGTATTGTCTTCGATAACGCCTTCGCAACGTCGAGCTGGTCGCTTCCGTCACACGCCAGCATCCTCACGGGGCTCTGGCCACATGAACAAGGCGGCTCGTATGTGCATCCCATCCGGCGCGATGCCCGGTCTGTCGCGGAGGTCTTCAGGGACCACGGATACGCGACTGGAGGATTCACCGCCAACGTCGGATTCGCCGGTCATCAAACCGGTCTCGCGCGCGGCTTTGACCACTTTGAGGATTTTCCGCGCTCGCTCGCTCAGATTCTCCTGGCGCCAACGTTCAGCCAAATACAGGCTGTCCGGGCGGCTGCGCTGAATCTCAAGGGCGGTTACATGCGCGGCGCACTCTTCGCTTTCCGCCCCAGCAATCTGCGTCTCGTTGGCGTTAGGCAGGCTCCCAATCGACCGGCCGCGGACATCATCCCCCGCTTTCATCGCTGGCGCCGATCGCTCGACGGAGACGGCCGCCCGTTCTTTGCGTTTATCAACCTGATGGAAGCGCATTCGCCGTACGAGCCACCCGAGCCGTTTCGCTCGGCGTTCGGCTCACCGCAGCGCGAGCAGGACCGCTACGATGGGGCGATCGCCTATCTCGACAGCGTCGTGTCGAAACTTGTCGGCGAATTGGACAACACAATTGTTGTCATCACGTCGGATCACGGCGAGCAGTGGGGAGAAAACGGCTTTGGCGGCCATGGCAACACGCTGTATCTGACGGCCCTGCGAGTACCGCTGATCGTGCGCGCGACTGGAGCGCTGCCTGCCTTGCGTGTGACGCAGCCAGTTTCACTGCGAGACCTGCCGGCAACACTGCTCGATCTCGCAAACATCCGCGCACCGTTCGCCGGCACGACGCTACGCACTGTGTGGACGAAGGGTGAAACCCGTCCCGTCTTCTCCGAGGCGACAAAGGGCGTCAATGTCCCGCAGAATAGTCAAACCTTTCTCGGGCCCGTGCGTTCGGTGCTCGATTCCGCCGCGCACTACATCCGACTCGCCGACAATCGAGAGGAACTCTACGATTGGCGCAACGATCCGGATGAACGCACTAACGTGATCGCCGAGCCGCGCTACGGCGGGGTACTGCCTAACTACAGGCGCTTGCTCGACTCGTTGTATCGAGCACCTGACTAGGCGGCAACGTTACTCCAACCGGGCGGCCGTCACTGAATCGAGATTCAGCACGTACATCTCGGCATCGATACCAAATCGCCTAACGGGTCCCGCGCTGGTGAAGCCGTACTTCCGCACGAAGCGATGTGGCACCGGGTCGACGTGTACCGGCTTGGCGACCAAGTGCAGGGCCGCGACGCCGCGCGCCCGCAACGCCGCCACGGCGCTTCGGAGCAAACTGCTCGCAACTGAGCTCTGTTGTCCGGTCGCTCCGCGCTCCCCTCGGAGGGCTGGGAGCACTCCGACGGAAAGCAGCTCCGCCGTCACCGAGGGTTCCGGGCTATTCGTTGGAAATAGCACAGCGCGCGCGACCCGAAGAATTTGGCCGAGCCGTCGCGGATCTGTGCCGACGTCGATGATGAGCGCCAGCGCATATCGTGCGACGTTTCGCCGGAACACATCGCGCAGCAAGCGCGCTGTATCTGCCGTGTACGACAGATAGCCGACCAGCTGACCATTCGCGAAGTACCCGTCGCAGAGGTAGTCGGTGCTGGCTAGCATCGTTTGGTGGTACACCGCGTTGAAACGTGGTCCGAGGCGTGCGCTCATCGTATCCGGCAGAACCTGCTGCTGTAGCGCAAGCAGAGCAGCCAGATCGCCGGGCCCGAGGCGGCGAACAGATGTTGGTGCCGGATCCTCAACCATTGCTCCTAACCATTGCCGCCTGGGCCAAAATACTGTGCAAGCATTTGGCCCAGGCGGCACTCGTTAGGACGACTACTCAAGAATCCGGCACCAATGGCACCAGATCCGGCACCAGCGGCGCGAGCAGGTTCAAGGTGGGCGTTAGGTTGAACCGCGAGCGGGCGTAGCGCAGCAGGCGCCCACACGCGCGACGCTTGGCGGCCGCAGAGCGTGTCGACAACGTGAATAGTGACAAGCGCGCATTGCCGCGATACTCGCGCTCGATCGGCGCGGCGAAATCGATCAAATGGAAAAGCAGCGCTGTCGGAACTTTGCGTTGCGCGGCGCGCCATAAGGTGAACCGTGCCGCGGGGATGGCAAAGGCCAAGGAGAGCGAGGGACCAAGCGGCATCGCCCGCGGCGCAGGACCTGGAAGTGGCAGTTCGATGATTCCGTTGTAACGCTCGAAGCGGCGTGGTTCCGCAAGCTCGTCGAGTGTGCACGCAAAGCGCCGGGCGAATTCGGGCGTGGCAAAGCCTGACGAGTCGTACAGATATCCTGCAGCACCAAGGATTCTCAGCCCTTCTGCGTCCATCGCGTAACCAGGAGCGCGAAATCCCGTGACCCTCACACCAAACGCGTCTTCGATCTCTTTTTTGCTGTCGCTCAGCTCGCGTTCCTTGTCGCGGCTGCTGACGCGCAAAAGGTTGGGGTGTTGGACGGTGTGCGAGGCCAGTTCGTGGCCACGTTTGAGCGCTTCGGCGATGAGCGCCCGTTTTGCGGGATCGCGTGTGTCTTCTGAGATCACAAACAACGTCGCTCGCACCTGATGCTCGGCGAACAGCTCGAGCATCGCTTGCATCCCACTCGAATAGATGCTGTCCCTCGGTCCGCGGAACGACTGCCCGTGCGCACGAAAGATGTGTGTCGCACCGTCCAGGTCCACATGTATCGCGAGGGCCGAGCGGCCGTTTGTGGCGCGAGTCACTCGAGTCAGGAGGTCGGCTGGGTTACGCGCTCATACACGCGTATCGGGGGATTGACGACGGGGTGATCCAGCGCGGGAGCGCGCGGCCAGCCAAAAAGCGGCGGCGTTTGAAAAATCGCGACGCGGCGGTAGCCTAACGAGCCGTCCTCGAGACCACGATAGATCGCGGGCGGGCACGGAGCCGAGTGCGGTTCCCCGGGGCGGCTGGCGTAATCCGGCAGCAGGACGACGAAGCGCGGCTGTCGTTGCCGCCAAGCCTCGGTAATCGTGCGCACGGCAACGCTGCTCGTGTCATAAACAAAGAGACTCCCGCGCGAAGGGATTGCGGGGCGCGAGGAAAGCGTGGCCGGCATCGGTGGGTTCTTGTGCTCCGATCCGAAGTACTCGAGCGCGTCACCGGGCCGGCTGTTCGCAGCGAGCCAGGCGCCGGCTGCATAACGAGAGTCACGCAGCATCGCATACGTGAGGTCGGCTGCCCACAGACACAAGGTGATCGCGGCAGCGGCTCCAACGGCTGCTGTCCCCCACTTCATCGCGGCACGCCGCGTTCGCCACGCTGCGACGACTGCAAAACCCGCGTAGAGCGCGAGGATGAAGGCGACAGGGAGCATGTAGCGCAGCTGCACGACTCGCGCGGAGAAAAAGAGGATGATCAAATAACCGAGCGCCGAGTAGGCGAGGATGGCGCTACGGGGGGCCCGCCGCGCGGCGAGCCCGCTGCCGACGAGGCCTAACGCGAAGCCGGGTCCTGATAGCGAATCGCGCAGCAGCGCCAGCATCCGCATCGCGAGGTCAACGTGGCCGTCGAGCGTGAAGGGATAATATCGCGTGAAGATCACGCCCCCGGCGCGTGCCAGTTCCATCCGCTCGCGATTGAACTGGATGTGAGCCAGCCAGCGGTCGAAATCGACAAGCATGCCGCTCAGCAGAGCATAGGACAGGAGTGCCGCGACCGCACCTGCCAGCGATGCGCTCCAGAATGCGCGCGTACGCCAGAGCGGCTGCCGCGTACTGTCATCACGCAGAAACGGGAGTGCCACGGGAACGAACGCAAACGCGGCGAAACCTTGTTCTTTTGTCGCGACTGCCGCTCCGGCCAGGATGCCAAGCCATAGCGCGCGGCGTGTCGTTAGGCCGTCTTTCAAAATGACGGCGTACGCCCACAACCCGGCCGCAATGAAAAACATGACGGGCACGTCGACGTTCGAGTTGCGCGCGTAGTAGAACATCGGAAAGAGGAGCAATGCGGCAAGGGCGGCAACGAGTGCCGTCGCCTCATCCCAAAGCGTGCGCGCGGCGCCGTAGGCACAGAGCACAATGCCCACGCCAAGCAACACAGACAGAAAGTGCGCGATGAGACTCAGGTTCCGCAGAGCGCCCACGGGATCGGTGAAGCCGTGCGGGTACTCCACCGTTGGCGCGCTCAGCCCACCAGAGAGGGCGAGGTAGCCGATGTACGGCGCGTAGGCGCCGAGCACCATAAATGGGTGCAGCATCGGATAGCCG
>Ga0073934_10010923_pt1 | contig 11133 bp, 8 predicted proteins | sample LarsenN4metaG_FD_76834 | JGI IMG/M metagenome (GOLD analysis project Ga0073934, IMG submission 76834) | Hot spring sediment bacterial and archeal communities from British Columbia, Canada, to study Microbial Dark Matter (Phase II) - Larsen... ...
CTACGGCATATTTGCCGAGCAACCAGTGGTTCATCCCGCGTAGGACCGGGGCGACCGGCGGACCGGGTAAGTCGTTAAAGAGTTCGCGGGGCGGAACGAGCGGAAATAGCGGGAATAGCAGGTAGCAGGTAAACGACGCAAGGAGCACCGCTGTCCAGAAGTGTTCCATGGCTGGCCCGTAGGGGCAAGCCCGAGCACCGCCTTGCAAGGCTGCGCTGGGGAGCGCGGCCGACCCGGCCGGCCGCGGGCAGGAAGCCCGCCCCGCCGTAGGTGCCGCGTTCCGCCTTACCATATAGAGGCTGGCCAGTCCCAGCGGTACAACGGGATAGCAGAGGAGATAGGCAAACTCCAGGTAGCGCTGCAGCCATGGCGCGCTCCATTCGAGGGCACCGACGACCCAGGGGTTCTTGAGAATCAGGTCATCCAACCGGATCAAGATGTGATCCAGGCGATGTGTCGGGTCGGGCGTAACAAGGAGCCCGGATTCGCGGTAGGCGACCAAAATCGGAATTGAGGGAATCCAGTCTCGCACGACACCCAGGAACGGGCGCCGCGCGGGGTCATGGCGGCTGAGCGTCACAATCACACTCGCTGCCAGAGCGTTCAGCGCAATCACCGCGAGCCTCTGCCGACCATCGAGCGGGAAGAGGAAAGCTGCAACACTCAGGTAGCTGAGGAACCCGAGGAAGAGCACTTCCCAGATTCGGAGGTTGGAAAGCGTCGTTGCCCGACCTTGGCTTGTGATTTCGTTCGCAGTTTTCCAGGCTCGATCCACTTGACGTCTCTCATTTATACACCGCAATGCTTGGGGGATACACAGCAACTCGGCGCTCGGCGCTGGGGTAAGCCTGTCGCCTGCCAAACTGGCCCCATTGATTGGACCTGTTTTGTTGAAGATACAGCCGTGCCAATGGACTTTCCCACGCTTGGCCGACGACAGGCGACGACAGGTGTCGGAAAAACCCACCAGAAATTTCCACGGCGCTGACTCACCGGTGTGTCACAGATAAACAAGTCGCCCAAGCCGCGTCTCAGCGCTTTTTGTGAAATCGGCTGAATGAGCGAACGTCACGGGCTGGGAGCTGAGGCCGCCCGCGGCGATCAGGGGCTAGGAAACTAGGATTTTCAAGATCGGAGCGCGACTCCCGGCGGTTTGCCCCGCGGCGGTATTCGGAGGTCAAATTCGCCTCAATGCTATAATGCTCCTGTGAGGGACCGCATTGTTCTCATCGAAGACGAGAAAGACATTGTGGAACTGGTCCGTTACAACTTCCGCAAGGAGGGATTTGAAGTTTCGGCTTTCACCTCCGGCAGGGAAGGGCTGGAGTACCTGCGCCGAAACCCGGCGGACCTGGTGCTGCTCGACATCATGTTGCCCGACCTCGACGGCTTTGAAATCTGCAAGCGTCTTCGGGGCGAGAACCGATCGAAATCGCTCCCGGTCATTTTCCTCACAGCCAAGGGTGAGGAGATCGACCGCGTGCTGGGACTGGAGCTTGGCGCGGACGATTATGTGGTAAAGCCGTTCAGTCCGCGAGAACTGGTGGCGCGGGTAAAAGCGGTGCTGCGTCGGCAGGCGCGCCCCGCGGAGAAGCCGGAAGTCGTCGAAGCCGCCGACCTGCGGCTCGACGCGCGCACGCTGGAGGTGACGGTGCGCGGCCAGGCCGTGGAACTGAGCACGCTGGAATTCAAGCTCCTGCACTTCCTGGCGTCTCATCCCCGTCACGTTTTTAGCCGCGAGCGTTTGCTCGATGAGGTCTGGGGGCGGGACCGTTTTGTGACGCCGCGCACCGTGGATGTTCACATCCGCCGCCTGCGGGAGAAAATTGAAGCCCCTGCCGGCAAGCCCCGTTATATTCAGACCGTGCGCGGGTCCGGATACCGCTTCTCGGCCGAAGGCCGTGAGGAATTGCCGATTGATGATTGATGATTGCCGAATGCGGTTCTCTGCGCCGCGACACGCCCCGGTGCGGGTTTCATGAATCGTCAATCATCAATCTTCAATCATCAATTCCCGTGACGCTGCGCAGCCCCATCTTTCGCAAGCTCTTTTTGAGCGCTTCCCTTCTGATTGCCGCCACCCTGGTGGTTCTGGATTTCTACCTGACGCGTTACATGGTGCGCCATCAGGTGGAGAACGTCGAGCAGCGCCTGGCTGCGCAGGCGCGCTTACTGGCAGCGGAGGTCGGGACCGTACCGCGCTCGGAGCTGGATGACTGGACAAAGGCCATGGGTGCGCGCTCTCTGGCCCGGGTGACCATCATCGATCCTCAAGGAGTGGTTCTGGGCGAGTCGGAGCGCGACCCCGCGACCATGGAGAACCACGCCAATCGTCCGGAGGTCCGCGCGGCGATGCGAACGGGACGGGGAAGCGCGGTCCGCTATAGCGGGACGATTGACCGTGACCTCTGCTATCTGGCGATCACGATGAGCTACCAGGGCGAGGCGGGGCACGTCCTCCGCCTCGCCGTTCCCATCGAAGAGGTGGATGAGGCGGTGGCCGCCGTGCGCTGGCGGATTATCGCCGCATCGCTTGGGGCGGGGCTGGTGGTCCTCGTGATCGCCTACTTCTTCTCCCGCTCGTTTACCCGCCGCATCAGCCGCTTGAGGACCTTTGCGGAAGGCTTGGTGGACGCGCGCGTCTCCGGCAGCCTGGCCGCCGATGCGGAAGACGAACTGGGCGCCCTGGCGCGGTCGCTCGACCGCACCGCCAACCAGTTGCGCGAACTGGTGGAGCGGCTCGGCCTGGAGTCGGCGCGCCGCGAGGCCATACTCAGCAGCATGGTGGAGGGCGTTCTCGCGGTGGACAACGAACTGCGCGTCATCTTTTGCAACGAATCCTTCGCCCGTGCCGTGGGGGTGACGCGGCCGGTTCCTGAACGATTGCCCCTGCTGGAACTGGTGCGCGCGCCGGAACTGCTCGACACCCTGACGCAAGTCCTGGTGAGCGGCAAACCGGCCAAGCGCCGCCTGGAGATTGCGATGGCGGTGGGCCGAGCCTTTGAGGTTCAGGTGGCCCCGCTGGCGGCTGCCTCGCATCGCGGAGCGATCGCGATCCTGCACGATGTGACCGATCTCGATCGCCTGGAGCGCGTGCGGAAGGATTTCGTTGCCAATGTTTCGCATGAGCTGCGGACCCCGCTCACCGCCATCCGCGGCTATGCGGAGACGCTGCTCGAGGGGGCGATTGACGACAAGGAGAACAACCGCCGATTCCTGGATATCATCCGGGCCCACGCCATTCGCCTCAACAACATTGCCTCCGACTTGCTGACCCTTTCGGAGCTGGAATCGGGCAAAGCGATCGTCGAGCCGGAGAGAATCTCGGTCCGTGAGGCGCTCAACTCGGCATTGCACACGGTGGAGGCAGAGGCGCGGGTTCGCGGCGTCACCATTCTTCCCGGCCCTGTCGAAGATGCCGTGGTCATGGGCGAAAAGACCCATTTGGAGCAGGCGCTCATCAACCTTCTGGACAACGCCGTGAAATTCAACCACACGGGCGGGGAAGTCTTCGTGGCCGCCGGACCCACCGACGATGGCAAGGTGCGAATCGTCATCCGCGACACCGGCATTGGCATCCCCTCCGAAGACCTATCGCGAATCTTCGAGCGCTTCTATCGCGTGGATAAGGCGCGCTCGCGGGAAATGGGGGGAACGGGCTTGGGGCTCGCCATCGTCAAGCACATCGTCGAGCGCATGGGCGGCTCCGTCCATGTGGAAAGCTCGCTGGGAAAGGGTTCCACGTTCACGGCCATTTTCCCCCTCGCTTAGCATGCCGTGGCCCGAAGACCGAGAATGCTGAATCTCAAAGGGAGCCGAAAATGCGCGCACACGGACCATTCAGAAGGCTGGGACTGATTGTGATCCTTGCCCTTCCAGTTTCCTCGCAAGCGAATGACGAGGTGGCGAAACTAAAAGAACAGATTGTTCTCCAGCAGAAGCAGATTGATGAATTGCGGGCTGCGTTAGAACGGCAAGCGCAAACTCTGGCGCGCGTGGTACAAGCCCTGCCGACGCTAACGTCCGACAATCAAGGGGCGAGCACGACGCCGGCGGTTGTCTCCCATCTCGCGTTCACCGGCGAAGCCACGCCTTCGCCTGCCCGCGCCACTACCGCCTCGCCCAAGCCGGAGGCCGAGACCGCAAGCCTCACCGAAACCAACCGGCGGCTGGCGGAACTGGAGAAGAATTTCGCCTCCGCAACTTCGGCCGGGGTGGCGGGCTGGGACGGCAGCCATCCCTTCATCCGCAGCCGGGACGGAAATCTGACGATGTCATTCGGCGGCAGATTGCACTTCGACTGGAGGAGTTACACAGGCACCGCCACGCCGCCGTCCACGTTTCTTATCCGCCGTGCTCGCCTTGAGACGGAAGGCCAACTCTTTAAGCATTACGAATATCGAATGCAGTTAGACTTCGCTGATACCGGCAGCCGCATGGTCCGGGACGCCTTCGTGAATGTTCACTACACGGACCCTTTCCAGGTGCAGTTCGGACACTTTAAGGCGCCTTTCAGTCAAGAGGAGCTCCAGTCGTCCAAGTACATCGATTTCGTCGAGCGGTCGAGCGTCAATAATCTTGTTCCGGCGCGCAGCCCCGGCCTGATGGTGCACGGCAAGCTGGGAAAGGGTGCGGTGGAATACTACGCGGGAGCTTTCAACGCGCGGCGCGACGTCAATCTGAACACCGCCAGCACCCCGGAAGGGTACGTGCGACTGCGCTTCAATCCTTTCAAATCTTCAGGCCCCCCCTGGCTGAAGAATTTCAGCTTCGGCGGAGCCTTCGCAGATGGACGCCATCGCGGCGACAACAGTTTCGCGGGCCGGACAGCCTCGCAAAGCGTCGTCTTCTTCACGCCTGTCCCGGTCAACGGGGAAATCATCCGAGCCAACGCCGAATTCTGGTGGCGCTACAGATCCTTTTCCCTGCGCGGCGAGTACGACCAGACCCACCAGTACCGCGAGCGGTTGTGCACGAACGGAACCAACTGCCCCGGGGTTATCGGAAAAGGACTCGTTTTTCAAGCCACCTACTTGTTGACCGGTGAGGAAAAGACGGAGACCGGCATCACCCCGAAGATGAATTTCCTGGGCGGGCAACGCGGCTTGGGCGCGTGGGAGCTCGCCTTCCGCTATGAGAATCTGCAAATGCACGACAGCGTTCGCCCTAACCGAGCTGAAGCCTACACGTTTGGCATCAACTGGTGGTTGAGCAAGTTCCTCCGCTATCAATCGAACCTCGTGCTGGAGAATTTCAAAGATCCGTCACGCTCCGCCACGCCGGGCGAGACCGGGCACTTCGCGTACCTGAGCCGCATGCAGGTGATCTTCTGAGCCGGGAGCGCTCGAACGTGGTTTAGCGCGCCGGACTTCAGCCTGGCGCCGCACCTATGCCGCGGTGATGTCCCGTTTCCGACAGCTGTTCATCGGGACCCCTCCGACTTGTTTGACCCTTTCCCGGCGAAAGTTAACCGGACTTTCACGGCGCTGTCATTCCCTCACAACACGACCTGCGTAAGCTGAAACTTCATTCAAGGCAGAAGGAGGTTGTGATGCGCGAAAGAATATCGGCGCTCTTGATCTCGGAACGCCCAGCCGATTTCGTAGGCTTGCGGGTCATGCTGGAGAGTCGGGAGATCCAGGTTCATACCGCTCGTAGCTGTGGCGAGGCGATATTACGGTTGTGGAGTAGCGACCCGCCGCACCTGGTTTTCACCGAGACCCAGTTGGCAGACGGCACCTGGGCCGACGTCCTCACAATGGCCGAGAAGAGTCCCCTCCCTGTCAATGTCATTGTGATTTCGCGGATTGTGGATATAAGCCTCTACGTCCAGGTTCTCGAACGAGGGGCATTTGACTTCATTGTGCCTCCCCTGGAAATCTCCGAACTCGACCATGTGCTTCGCTGCGCCGTCGGCAACGCCGTGGTGCGTCGGGCGCTCGACGCGGCGGGAAAGCCGGCACATTCGACCGCCACCCCTCGGTCATCAACAACTCAGGAGGATTCACTCCTGGTCGATGAAGACTATCAGGCTGCCTCCACCGTGTAACAAAAACTTCACTTGCTCTTTATCCCGGCTTAACGCATCACCGGGAGACTGAACTGCTTAAGCGTGGAAAACGCAATCTCTGGGCAGATTCGCCTGGGGAGGTCAGTCGTTGCGGAATCCACGGATAAAACTCAAAGGAGCCCCAAATGCCAAGCCGAGCAGTCACATTTCGAGGAGTCCTAACGCCGGCCCTTCTCGCGGTCGGCCTCACCACGGCCTCATGGGCAGCCAGCGGGGAAGCTCGGGAGCGCCCGGGAACAGCAAACAGCCGAGTCCAGAAGTCGCAGCAGAAGCGCGCCCCACGCACCGTCAAGGCGATTTCCGGCAAAGGCACGTCATCGGGCCGGCCGGAAGGAGAGCGAACCGAGGAGGTCCAACTTCTCAAGCAACAGCTCGCCGCGCAGCAACAGCAGATTGAACAGCTCCGTGTGGCCTTGGAGGAGCAGCGGCGGATGCTGGACCAAGCCGTGCGGCCTGCACGAGCTGACCGAGAAGCGGGCGGCACTCCCATTGAGGTGGCAAGCGTCAAGCCGGTCGTGCCCACCCCGCGCACCCTCTTGGTGGCCGGCGCCAGCACGATACCGATGCCCGCCGCCTCCCCGCCGCAGAATGGCGCTTCGGCGGATGCTCCCCCGCCCGACTTAGAGATTGTTAAGGGCGAACTGGAAGCCGTGGCGGAGAGTGCCAACCAGACCAATCAGCGAGTGGCGATGGTGGAATCCAGCCTGAACGAGGCGCAGAAGAAGACCGAAGCCCGGTTGAAAGGTCTGGGGAACTTCAACTTTAGCGGGGACGTGCGGCTCCGCTATGAACCCTTCTTTCAGGAAGGGGCCCCCACGCGCCAGCGGGAGCGTGTCCGCGCCCGCCTGAACTTAACCGGTAAGCTTACCGACGAGGTCGCGGGCGGTGTCTCCTTGGCTACGGGCACGCTCGACGACGTGAACTCCACCAACCAGTCGCTGACGGGGTTCTTCACGCGCAAGACCATCGGGTTCGACAAGTACTTTCTGAACTACAAGCCGAAGTGGTTCAAGCCGCTGAGCCTGACAGCGGGCAAATTCACCTATCCCTGGTATCGCACGCCCCTCACCTTCGACAACGACGTGAATCCCGAAGGGTTCGCGCAGACGCTGGCGTTCGATTTGAAGAGTCCCGTGCTCAAGAACATCACCTTGGTCGGCTTTCAGCTTCCCTTCAACGAGGCGGGCGGCGCGCACGATAGCTTCATCTTCGGGGGGCAGCTTCAGACTCGATGGAGGCTCAGTGACAAGGCCGGCTTGGGTCTCTATGCCGCCGGGGTCAACTTCAACCGCGCCGATCCCATCGCCGTGGCGATTGCCGCCGGCTCGCTCAAGCCCAGCCTGGCGAACTCCAACACTTTCCGGCGGAACGCGGCCGGGGAGGTGATCGGTTACGCCTCGAAATTTGCATATCTCGACCTGATTGGAGTGCTCGACTACAAGCTGACGCCGCGCTGGCCCATGGCCCTGACTTTCAATTTCGTGAACAACACGCGCGCGGCGACGCAGGAACGCTCCGCCTACTGGGCGGAAGTCGCCTTCGGGCAACTGAAGGAAAGCAAGGACGTTCAGTTCGGCTACAGCTACATCTGGATTGAGAAGGATGCGGTCATCGGAGCCTTCAATGAGAGCGACCTGCGCAGCTCGACCAATGTGAAGAACCATCGCGTCCTGTTCGGCTATCAGTCCTTCAATAACGTCACGATGCAGTGGACGATGTGGCTGGGCAAATTGAATGACCCGTTCCAGAACACCAGCCTTGTGCCGTCAGGGATCCGCTCCAACTGTACGACGGCGCCCTTCACGGGTTGTCACGATTCCCTACTGAACCGGATGCAGTTTGACCTGATCTACAAATTCTAGCCTGGGATTGAAGGATGGAGGTCCGGGTTCACTCAGATTTAACAGGTCTGTAACGCGACTGTAACAAAAGCCTTTAAAACTTGGAGAGGAGACGAAAAAATGAAGGAACTACGAGCAATGCTGGGCGCGCTGAGCGCCAGCCTCGTCCTGTTGGGAGGAGCGGGCCACTCGCTCCGCGCTCAGGCGCGCAACATCACTGTCAAGGGCTCGGACACTCTGGTGATTCTGGGCCAGCGTTGGGCGGAAGTCTATATGAGCAAGAACCCCGGGAGCGCCATCCAGGTGACGGGGGGTGGCTCGGGGACCGGCATCGCCGCGCTGATCAACGGCACGTGCGACATCGCTGAGTCCTCGCGCCCCATGAAGGAGGCCGAGAAGGCCCAGGTCAAGCAGAAACGGGGCAAAGAAGTCGTGGAGGTCCCCGTCGCGCTTGACGGCTTGGCGGTTTACGTCAACGACAAGAACCCGGTCTCCGAGCTGACGATCGAGCAGATTCGAAAGATCTACACGGGTGCGATCAAGAACTGGAAAGACGTGGGCGGACGTGACGAGCGCATCATCCTTTACAGCCGCGAGAACAATTCCGGAACTTATGTGTACTTCAAGGAGCATGTTCTCGAGAACGCCGACTATTACCCCACCGCTCAGACGCTACCGGGGACGGCGGCGGTGATCAATGCGGTGGCGCGCGATCCCCGCAGCATCGGCTATGGCGGCATCGCCTACGGCAAGGGGATCAAGCCTCTGCGCGTGAAGAAGGACGCCGATTCGCCGGCCATCGAGCCCTCGATGGAGAACGTCGTGACCGGCGCGTATCCCATCAGCCGATTCCTCTACTGGTATCTGGCGGGTCAACCGACGGGCGGCCTGAAGAAGCTGGTGGATTGGGTGATGAGCAAAGAGGGCCAGGCAGTAGTCGAAAACGTGGGATATTACCCACTCCCCGAAAATGTGACGGCGAAGTATGCCGGCGCTTCGGCGAAAGAGCCTAAGGCTAAGTCGAGAAAATCCGGAGGCATGTAATCCACCGCCTCGCCGCGGGGCGCTTCTCAAGCAGTCTTGCCGGCGGGGCGGCTTTTTCTCACTCCCTATGGGCGACATCGCGATCACCGTCAAATCCCTTTCGCTCACCCGCCAACGGTCGGCGCGGCATGTCAAGGAGTGGGTCATCGACCGATTCATCTACCTCAATGCCTGGCTGGCCATTGCCTTCATCGCCTTGATTTTCATCTTCGTGGCGCGCGAGGCCATCCCCTTGTTCTACGAGCCGGCGGCCAAGGCGGAGGTGGGGTGGGGTCGCTTGTTCCTGGCGCAGAATTACGGGACGGCCGAAGCCCCCTTGCCCTACGTTTGGCAGCCGATCTCGACCGAGCCCAAATACAGCCTGATGCCACTTTTGCTCGGAACGCTCAAGGTCACCATCGTGGCGATGATGTTGGCCGTTCCGCTGGCGGTGGGCGCCGCGGTTTACACCGCCGAATTCGCTCCCGGCTGGGTGCGTGAAGTGATCAAGCCGGCCGTCGAGATGCTCGCCGGATTTCCCTCCGTCGTGCTCGGATTCTTCGCCCTGATTGTGCTCGCGTCGTGGCTACAGGACGCCTTCGAGCTGGATTTTCGGCTCAATGCTTTGAATGCCGGCCTCGCGCTGGGCTTGGCGGTTATCCCCATCATCTACACCGTCTGTGAAGACGCCTTGGGTTCCGTACCGCGCAAGCTGCGCGAAGCCTCCATGGCGCTGGGCGCCACGCGCGCCGAGACGACGCTGCGGATCGTCCTGCCGGCGGCCCTGCCCGGAATCTTCGCGGGCGTCGTGCTGGGCTTTGGCCGGGCCATCGGCGAGACGATGATCGTTCTGATGGCCTCCGGTAACGCCGCCATCACTTCCTGGAATTTCTCCGAATCCGTCCGAACACTCGCGGCCACCATCGCGGCGGAACTGGCAGAAGTGGTCTTTGGCAGCCCGCACTACCGCGTGCTCTTCTTCATTGGAACGGTCCTTTTCCTTTTCACGCTGGGGATCAACAGCCTGGGGGCCTGGATGATCGGCCGCTGGCGGCGGAAACTCACGGGGGGCGCCTGACGTGAGCCTCTTCGTGCGTCACCAATGCGACCGCACTTTGCGCTGGGCGACGGCTTTGGCCGCGCTGAGCATCCTGCTGATTCTCGGCATCTTGCTTGGCCAGATTACTTACCACGGCTGGGAAAAGATCAGTTGGACATTCCTCTCGGCCGCGCCGGAAAAAGGTATGACCGAAGGGGGAATATTCCCTGCCATCTTCGGTACCGCCGCGCTGGTCATGATCATGACGGTGTTTGTCGCCCCTTTTGGAGTGCTGGCGGCGATCTATTTCTCCGAGTATGCCGATCGCGCGTCCTGGACGTACACTCTCGCGCGCCAGGCCGTAAACAATCTGGCCGGCGTGCCTTCGATCGTTTTCGGACTGTTCGGCCTCGGGTTCTTTGTGCAATTCGTCGGCAAGCAGATTGACAACACGCTTTACGACGGTGCGCTCCAGTATGGCCAGCCGGCCATTCTCTGGGCGGCGCTGACCCTGGCCGTGTTGACGCTGCCAGTGGTCATCGTGAGCGTGGAAGAAGCGCTGCAGGCAGTTCCGCAGAGTTACCGCGAAGCGAGCCTCGCACTCGGCTCGACCAAATCCCAGGCGGTGTTCAGGGTGGTTTTGCCCCACGCCCTGCCGGGTGTGCTGACGGGGGCCATCCTGGCCATCAGCCGCGCGGCGGGCGAAGTGGCGCCAATTCTGTTCGTCGGTGCGGCGTACTACTTGCCGTATCTGCCGACGAAGTTGAACGATCAGTTCATGGAGCTGGGCTATCACATCTTCATCCTCTCGACGCAGTCCCCGGACGTGGACGCGACGAAGCCGCTGCTCTACGCCACGGTGTTGGTGCTGTTGGCGCTCACTTTCGCCCTGAACGCCCTCGCCATCGTCATTCGAGCTCGAATGCGAATTGCCCAACGGAGCGTGTAATGGTGACCGCCACAACCCATCGTGACTTCCCCACTCTCAGGACTCAGGCTCGCGCCGCGGAGGCGGCCCCAGCGGAGCTCGAACTCTGCGTGCGGGCCCGGGACTTCAGCCTCTGGTATCGGGATCGTCAAGCCCTGCGCCATGTCTCCCTCGACATTTACAGGAACCGGGTGACGGCGATCATCGGACCTTCGGGTTGCGGCAAGTCCAC
>Ga0073934_10010924_pt1 | contig 11132 bp, 9 predicted proteins | sample LarsenN4metaG_FD_76834 | JGI IMG/M metagenome (GOLD analysis project Ga0073934, IMG submission 76834) | Hot spring sediment bacterial and archeal communities from British Columbia, Canada, to study Microbial Dark Matter (Phase II) - Larsen... ...
GCGGATGTCGCGGGGTACTCGCGGCTGATGGCGGCGGACGAGGCGGGGACGCTGGCCAGGTTCAAGCTGCTGCGCGCCGACCATGTCGAGCCCGCCGTGCGCCGGCACAACGGGCGTGTCGTGGGCGAGGCGGGGGACAGCCTGCTGGTGGAGTTCGCAACGGCCTCCGAGGCGGTGACGTGCGCGCTCGAGGTGCAAGGCAAGTTGGCGACGTTGAACGCCGAGCTGACCGAGGACCGCCGCATGCAGTTCCGCATGGGCGTGAACCTGGGCGAGGTCATCGTGGACGGCGCCACGATCCACGGCGACGGGGTGAACGTGGCAGCCCGCCTCGAGAAGCTGGCCCAGCCGGGCGGCATCGTGGTGTCCCACGCCGTGCGCGAACAGGCCAAGGGCCGCGTCGCCTGCGCCTTCGAGGATCTGGGCGAGATGACACTCCACAATATCGCCGAGCCGGTGCGCGCGTACGGCATATCACCAGTGCTGCCCACAGAAGCCCGTCCCAGCTTGGGCGAGGATTCTGCGCGCTGGCAGCAGTCGATCGCAGTGCTTCCCTTCGTCAACATGAGCGGAGACCCGGAGCAAGAGTACTTCTCAGACGGGATAACCGAGGACCTGATCACCGCATTGGCAAAGGCCCGTCACCGCTCGGTCATCGCGCGAAACTCGACGTTTCTCTACAAGGGCCGGTCCGTGAAGGTGCAAGACATCAAGCGCGAGCTCGGGGCGCGCTACGTCGTCGAAGGCAGCGTGCGCAAGGGCGGCAATCGGGTTCGCGTGACAGCGCAGCTCATTGACGCCGAGACTGGCGCGCACTTGTGGGCTGAGCGGTTCGATCGCGAGCTTGCCGATATCTTTGCCGTCCAGGACGAAATTGTGGCTGCGATTGTAGGCAGAATGGGACCTAGTCTCGTCGACGCCGCGGTGAGGCATCGAGGCACCTCGATGGCAAGTCTCACGGCCTATGACCATGTCTTGCGCGGTTGGTCAGCATGGCGCCGTGGTGCCGTGGTCGAAACCTGGGATCACTACTTGAAGGCTGTTGAGGCCAACCCAGATTCGGCAGTGGCACTTGCCTGCGTAGCATTCTTGTACGCCGAAGACCGCTTCATGCAGGTCACCGGCGTGCCGATCGACCAAGCGACACAGCTTGCGCATGACTTTGCGGAACGAGCGATCGCGAAGAACGATGACGATCCCGCGGTTCACAACATGCTTGGTGCCGCTTTCTGGGACCTCGGAGAGCTAGACAAGGCAAAGCATCATGCCGAGCTTGCAGTTTCACAGAACCCGCACGACCCGAGTGCGGCGCTGATTCTCGGCTTGGTCGTCGCCTTCATGGGCGAGCACCGCGAGGGTCTTGCCATTGCCGAACGCGCGCTGTGGCTCGACCCCAGGGTCGCTCCGGCACTGCTCGCGGTGCCACTTTTCATTCACTGCCTGATGGGGAACTAAGAGAGCGCAATCGCCTACTTCAAGCGCTTCGATAGCCCGCCGCCTGAATACCACCTAATGCATGCAGCATGTTTGGCACAGCTTGGGCGGGCCAAGGAATCCGAGCGTGCAGTTGCCGATTTTCATGTGCGGAGGCCGCAGGGATTTGACATAGCGGGCTTCGTTCGGGTTGTGGTTGGCACTTGCCACCTACCGGAAGATAAGGCGCGGCTTATCGAAGGCTTCCGCAAGGCGGGGTTGATTCCCTGAAGCCGGCGCGCCGGTTCGGACGTGTCCAGGATCGTAAACTATGCTACATCTTGCATCAGAGGTAACACCTAGGGATACGATGCCTACCGCGACGACCACGAGCCTCAAGCTGGACAGCGAGATGAAGGAGCGGCTGCGGCGGCTGGCCGAGGGCAGGCGCCGGTCGGCGCACTGGATGATGCGCGAGGCCATCGAGCAGTACGTCGAGCGCGAGGAGCGGCGCGAGAAGCTGCGCCAGGACGCGCTCGCGGCCTGGGAGGACTATCAGGCGACCGGCCGGCACGTCACGGGCCAGGAAGCGGACGCCTGGCTGGCCAAGCTGGCGGCAGGCAAGCGCGCGAAGCCGCCCAAGCCGCACGGCTGAGCCGTGGCGCGGCTGGTCTGGACCCGGGCCGCCCTGAACGACGTCGAACGGCTTCACGCTTTCCTCGCGCCGATGAACCCCGCCGCGGCGCGGCGGGCGGCGCAGGCGATCCGCCAGGGCGCCCAGGTTCTGGCGACCCACCCGCAGATCGGCCGCCCCGTCGACGACATGCCGCCCGCGTTCCGCGAATGGCTCGTTCCCTTCGGCGACAGTGCCTACGTCATGCTCTACCGCGTGGAGGGCCTCGTCGCCCTCCTCGCCGTTCGGCATGGCCGCGAGGTGGGCTACTAGCGCGAACGCGGGCCACACGAAAAAAAAGAGAGGGCCGCCGCGCTGGCACGCGGCGGCCCGAGGGGCCGCGTCTGAGTGAGGGGGGAGGCTCAGGCGCTGGCGAAGACCCGTGCCGGCACGGGCGCATGGGCCGAGGGGGAGGCCCTGAGCGCGCCCGGGGGGTCCGTCACGGGCCGGACGGCGGCCAGCCTGCTGCTGGCCAGCTTGAGGTCGAGCTCGCTCCACGAGGAGCGCAGCGGCTGCAGGAGCGAGATCACGTCGCGCGCCGCCTGCGCGTCGTTGTTCAGGTCCACGTCCAGGAGGCGCATGCACATGTAGCCGTACAGGCGCGACAGGTTGCGCGCGATCTCGCCGCCCTTCTCCATGTCCAGCGTGTTGGTCAGGTGCGTGACGATCTCCAGCGCCTTGATGTTGGCGGCGTGCCGCGCCTTCACGTCGCGCCGCCCGATCGCCTCCTCGGCCTGGGCCAGCGAGGCGATGGCCTTGTCGTAGAGCTTGACGACGAGCTGGCAGGGCGTCGCCGTCAGGATCTCGTGGTTGCGGTACCGCTCGGCGGACCGGTTGGTCATCGTGACGTCTCCCTTCCTGGGATGGTTGGACCCCGGCTACGTGCCGGAGAGTTGTGCCGCGTACTGCTCCAGTTGCTCGCGGATGCGCGCGAGGGATTGCAAGGCCACTTCCATGGCCACGAACCGGCGCGTCAGGCTGTCGCGCTGGATGTCCAGGCGGGCGTCGATCTCGTCGATGCGCCGCTCCGCCACCACGTTCTCGCCTTCCAGCGCCGCGATGGCCGACTGCAGGGCGCCGTCGGTCAGGCTGACGAAGGAGTCCACGTCGAAGAAGAGGTCCGCGGCCAGGCCCTGGGTCACGTCGATCCCGATGCCCGAGACCCCGGCCTCGCCCGCGTAGAAGAGCTTGAGGCCCGTCGCGCCGCCGGCGTCCGTCACCGTGAGCGTGCGCCCGTTGATGACGACCGAGCCGTCGTCGGCGCCATCGGCGGTGCCGCCGATGTTGGCGCTGTCGATGATGCTGGTGTCGGGCTGGATGTCCATCAGGGCCACGAGGTCGCCCGTGTCGCCGTCCACGGTCAGCGGCCCGTTGGCCGAGGAAAGCGCCAGGAAGGGCCCGCCGGGGCCCGTCTTCACCGTCGCCACGACGCCCGGGATGACGCTCGCGTTGATGCGGTCCGCGATGTTGCGCAGGGATTCGGTCGCCACGTCGTAGACCACGGCCACGCCGTTCACGTTGAAGCTGCCCGAGGTCGTGGCGGCGAAGCTGTCGGGGCTGTTCAGCAGGGCGTCGGCGTCCACCACGGCGGCGCTGTTCTTGTTCTTCTGCCCGATGGTGCCGATGTTCAGCGTATAGCCGCCCAGCTGGAACGTCGTGTTGGCGCCGTAGTCCAGCATCGACACGCTCGAGCTCGAGCTGGCGAAGTCGAAGGCGAACAGCCGGCGCACGTCGTCGGCGTTGTTCACCAGGGCGTCGTTCAGCCTGGTGTCGTCGATGCGCAGCGTGTTCTTGTCCAGGGCGTCCGCCAGGCTCGCGTTGTCGACGAACTTGACGCCCACCTGCGCCAGCACCGAGAAGGCGCCGTCCACGCCCGCCACGCCGCTGCCCACCGCGTTGGCCAGCCGGGCGCGGAGGTCGCCGAGCGTGGAGTCGGCGAAGAGGACGCCGCTCTCGGGGCCCTTGGCGCCCGTCGTGGGGTCGGCCTGGCTGTGCTCGTTGATCAGGCGGCGCACCGCGTTGTAGGCGGTCACGAAGTCCGCCACGGCGGTCTTGGCCTGCGACAGGTCCTGCTCGACCTCGATCTTGATGCTCGTGCCGGGCTCGGCCTGGAACAGGCTCAGGGTCACGCCGGCGAACAGGTCGGTCACCTGGTTGGTCGACCGTTCGATGACCAGGTCGTTGTCGAATCCCAGGTCGGCCAGCAGCCCGCTGGTGTCACCCACCGTCAGGCTGGGTTCCGTGGTCGTCACGTCCATGCGGAAGCCCAGCCCGTCCTGCACCACGGTCGCGGTGACGTCGGGCACCTGGCTGGTGATGCGGTCGGCCAGCTCCTGCAGCGTGTCGTTGTTGGCGTCGTAGCTGACCGTCGTGCCGTTCAGCGTGAACGTGCCCGTGACGTTCTTCGGCGTGAACAGCGTCGCCAGGTTCGCGCTGGCGCTGGTCTGCACCTGGGTTTCGTAGCGGTCGGGGTCGACCAGGCCGTCGGCGGTGAAGCGCGCCGTCTGGGCGGCCTGCAGCTGGTTGGCGAAGGTCGCGCCGTGGTCGGCCGACAGTCCCAGGCCGGACAGGACGGTGCCCGCGTCGGCGATCGTCATGGCGCTGCCCGCCTGGTCCTTGGTCAGCACCAGGTAGTGCTCGCCCGAGCCCGCCGACACGACGCTCGCGGACACGTCGCTGGCGCTGCTGCCGGTGTTCACGGCATTGATGCGGTCGCGGATGTTGGCCAGGGTGTCGGTGGCCTGCACCGTCACGGTGCGCCCGCCCACCTCGAAGGTGCCGCTCAGGCCCAGCGCCGCGCCCTGGCTGGCGAAGGCCTGGCTCGCCACCTTGTGGGCGGCTGCGATGCGGCGCACCTCGATCTCGTGCACCCCCTTGGCGGCGCCGTTGGTGACGGTGGCCCCCACCAGGTTGCCGGCGGCCGAGGGCGTCTGCCCGTCGGTGCGGAAGGTCGAGGTGAAGGTGCTCTTGGCGCGGAACACGTCGCCCGCGCCGTCCACCGAGACCGCGCCGCGCAGGCGCGACAGGGCGTCGCGGAAGGTGTTGAGCGTGGTGCGCAGTTCCTTGTAGGCCTCGATGCGCGCCTGGTTGGCGGTGACCTTGGCCTCCAGGCTGACCGCCGGCTGCCGCTTGGCCTCGATGATCTTGCCGACCGCGTCGCCGAAATCGATGCCCGACCCGGTCCCGGCCAGGAAGGCGCGGCCCGACGAATCGACCGTCAGCGAGCCCAGGTTGAGCGCCGTCGCCATCGTTCCCCCTCCGGCGTCCGCGCGGGCCTAGGCTTCTTCGTCCACGACGAGGCCCACCATCTCGCGGACCCCGGCCATCACGCGCAGCGCGTGCTCGTCGGGGTACTGGTGCACCACCTCGCCGTCGGCCTGGTCGATGACGCGCGTGACCACGCGCCCGCTGGGCCTGTCGAACGAGGCTGCCATCTTCACGTCGCGCATGGACTGCACGACCTGGTCGGTCGAGGCGCCGCCGCCGGGCGGTGCGCTGGCTGCCGCCGTGCCGGCGCCCAGGTTCGCGCCGTCGCGCGGCGCGGGCCCCACGGACGTGGGCGGCAAGGGGTTGTAGCTGTTGACCTGCATGGCTTTTCATCCTCCACGCCGCGACGGGGTCTCCCGCCCGTCCGGTGGATGGCGGCGGAGGCGGGATGCCTCCGCCGCCGTACCGATGCGCTAGCCCAGAAGCTTGAGGAGGTTCTGGGGCAGCAGGTTCGCCTGCGCGAGCACCGAGACGCCCGCCTGCACCAGGATCTGCTTGCTGGTGAAGTTGGTGATCTCCTGCGCGATGTCGAGGTCGAGCAGCTCGCTCCGGGCGGCCTCGGAGTTCTCGATCGAGGTCGCCAGGTTCGCCGCGGCATAGCCCAGCCGGTTCTGCGCCGCGCCGACGCCGGCACGCGCGCTGTTGACCGTGTTGATGGCGTTGCTGATGGCGGTCGAGGCCGTGTCGGCGTTCGACACGGTCGTCACCGACAGGCCCGTCAGGCCCAGGGCGGCCACGCTGGCCGCGTTGACCGAGAACGACACGGTGTCGACGTCGGCCGTGGTGCCGGTGCCCAGCTTGAAGGTGAACGAGCTCTGGTTGCTGGAGCCCGAGATGCCCTGCGCCAGGTTGCCCAGCTCGCCCAGCGTCAGCGTGCCGCCCGGGGCCGCGGTGAAGACCGCGTCCAGGGTGAAGCTGATGCTGAAGCTGTTGGTGCCCGAGGTCAGCGTGAACGACTTGGTCGTGCCGGCGCCGGCCGACAGGTCGACCGCGGCCGAGACGAAGCTGCCGACGGTCAGGGTGGCCGCGGCGGCGGAGCCGCCGAAGGTCAGCGCCTTCGTCGTGATGCTGCTCAGGTCGCCGGTCACCGCGGTGATGCGCAGGGTGTCGGCGTCGATCACGCCGCCCGCGCCGGTCACCGAGGCCGAGCTGTTGCCCTTCGTGATGTCCGTGGTCTTGTCGAAGGCCGCGTTCAGCACGACGGTGCCGCCCAGATTGTCGAAGTTGACGGTCTGGGTGTTGTTGCCCGTGATGGCGGTGGCGCCGATCGACACGCCCTCGCTCTGGCCGGTCGTGACGTTGGTCGCCGTCAGCACGTCGTTCGTGGCGTCGTAGGTGAAGATGTAGGCGCCGGCGGTGTCGAACTCGATCGACTGGAAGCCGTCGGCCGTCTGCACCTTGTTGTCCCCAGCCGTGGTCAGGCCGTTGCGCACGGTGTTGACCGAGGTCGAGCCGGCGATCAGGGCCACGCCGTTGAACTCGGTGTCGCTGGCGATACGGTCGATTTCCGAGATCAGGGCCTGGAACTCGCTGTCGAGCGTGGCGCGCTCGGCGTCGGCCAGCTGGCCGGACGAGGACTGCACCGCCAGTGTCTTCAGGCGGACCAGGATGTCGCTGACGGTCGAGTACGCGCCGTCGGCGATCTGCAGGAGCGAACCGGCCTGCGAGGCGTTCACGTTCGCCTGCTTCAGCGCCTCCACCTCGGCGCGCAGGCGCGAGCCGATGGTCAGCGACGAGGCGTCGTCACGGGCCGACACGACGCGCGTGCCGGACGACAGCTTGGCGATCGAAGCCGTCGCCGCGGCGTCGTTCGCCACCAGGTTGCGGTGGGCAACGTTCGCCGAATAGTTGGAGATGATGTTCAGAGCCATTCGATCCTCCTACATGGAAGGCGCCGGCTAAAGCGCCCGGGCATCCTGCCCGACTCAGAGTCCAGACACCTGTCTGGTCGCCCCGCTCTACCGCAACCGCCGTGCCAGCCGGCGCAGTCGAGCGGAATCAAGCACTTGCCGCGGCACCCTCCGCCGCCCGACCGGCAGGAATTGCCGGGTGCGGCAGGGCTTGCCCGGCAACTTCTGCCGGGTGGGCAAGAACGACACCCGCCAGCCGGCCCGCGCGCAGCCAGCCGGCATCGCGATACAGGCCCAGCGACAGGGTGGGGTCGGCCAGGTGGCCCAGGAAGCGGGCCAGACTCTGCACCGCACGCACGGCGTCCGCCTCGGCGGGCGGCGCCACGTCGGTCGCCAGGGCCAGCAGGGCCAGGCGCACCGTGGCGAAGCGCACGGCCAGGATGGTGGCGCGGTCCTCGGGCGTCGCGCCCAGGCCGGCGAAGGGAAACTCCGCGGTGGCGAGCTCGTGGCCCAGCCAGCGGCGCAGCAGCCGGTCCAGCGCCGCGGCATGGCGGACGCGCCGCGCGGCCAGGGTGTCGGCGGCCTGCTGCAGGTCGCCGGCCGGCCACACGTCCAGCGAGGTCGGATCCACGCGCACGGCCGTCGCGCGCTCCATGTCGGCCACGGTGGCCAGCAGGCGGGGCGAGGGCAGGTGGCGGCTTGCCGCCATCAGCCCGTGCAGGGTCTGCACCAAGCGCACGGCATCCAGCGGGTGGACGTCGGCTGCGGGCAGGCGCTCGTCCACCGTGCGCGCCAGGAAGCCCATCGCGCCCGCCCAGTCCCTGGCCGGCAGGCGGGTCAGGGTGCGGGCGACGGTTACCACGCGCAGCAGCGCCCGTTCGGGCGCAGCGGCGGGATCGGCGGCCAGGGCGGCGAAGGCTTCGCGCACCGCGCGCGCCTCCTCGCCCGTCAAGCCGTCGGGCGCCACCTCGCGCAGACCCTCGGGCAGGCGGTCGAAGGCTGCTGGCGCACGGCTTGCGCCATCCTCGCCGTACAGCGCCAGGCGCGCGATGCCGGGGCAGGCCAGCGAGGCCGTCATGCTGGCCCGGCCGCCGACCTTGCGGGTGGCGCGTGGGAAGAAGTGGCAGGCGTCGCCCAGCAGGTCGGTGCCCTCGGCGGCATGGATGCCGCACAGGCCACCCCGCAGCATCACGCAGGTGCCTTCGGGCCCGGCGCGGCGCATGACGGGCGAGCCGCCGTTGGGATCCACGGCGGCCAGCAGATCGGGGCGTTCGTCGCGGTAGCGCGTCACGTGCGCCGCGTCCACCTGCATGTCCCACCCGCGGCAGCAGGTGTCCTCGCAGGCGGCCCCGGCGCAGGCGAAGCGCTCCAGCAGGGCCAGACGCTCCCCCGTCATGGCGTTCCCCGCGCAGCGCCCTACAGGGCGCAGCGGATGGGGTAGGCGTTGTTGGGCAGGACGTACTGAACGCCCCGGTGCTTCTCGGGATGCACGAACAGGGGCGCGCGCAGGTTCACCGAAAGGGCCGCGGACTCGCCCTGCCGGCGCACCGAGGTGATGAGCAGCAGCACCAGCTCGCCCCGCGGGATGCCCAGCGCTAGGCACGCCTCGTCCAGGTCGCTGCGGGCGATGGCGCCGCTCTCGGGGTCCAGCGGCTGCACCAGGAACGAGACGTTGTCCTGCTCCAGGGACTGCAGCAGCAGGAAGCGCCGCCAGCGCTCGTCGGGCAGCTCGGCCAGGGCGTACTCGGTCATGCCGGCGAAGCCCAGCAGCCCGGCGGGAAAGACGATGCGGCCCTCGTCGCGCACCACCACGGGGCCGAAGCGGCTGCGCACGATCATGCCGCCGTGCGCCCCGGGCGGGGCGGGCAGGGGGCGGGGTTCGATCACCGAGGCGGTCAAGGCCATGTTGGTTCCCTCCTAGATGGCGACGGGGGCGCGTTCGCCGCGCCTATTTCAGGTAGTTGGTCAGGTTCAGTTGCGAGATGCGCGCCAGCACCGTGTACGAGGCCTCCAGCGTGGTCTGCTGCTGGGCCAGCTGCGTGATGGCCAGCGTCACGTCCACGTTCTCCACGTCGCTGATGATCCCCTCGGCGTAGACCATGAAGTCCTCGTGACGGGTCTGGATCGCGCCCAGCGTCTTCATGTTCGAGCCCAGCTCGGTGCGGTAGCTGGACAGCTCGCGCAGCGCCTGGTTGGCCAGGTCGATCGCGGTCTCCAGCAGGCCGGGCGTCGCCGTTTCGTCGCCCGCGATGGCGGCCTTCAGGGCGCCGACGATGGCCTGGAAGCCCAGGCGGTCGCCGGTGATGCCATAGTCGATGGTCACGCCGTCGTCGGCCCTGACCGACAATGCGGTGCTGTCGCCCTGATAGTAGGTCGCGTCGGGAATGCCCACGATCAGGGGGTCGGGCACGGGCTCGCTGATCGGCGGCGTGTCGGTGCGCGTGCCCGAGAACAGGAAGCGCCCGTTCAGCTTGGCGTTGAGCTGCGTCACCACGACGTTCAGCATGTTCCGGGCGTTCTCGGCCACCGGCACCTCGCTGCCCGAGTTGTCGCTGGTCGCCTGCACCAGCATGGTGCGCAGGTCGCTGGCCACGTCGAACAGGGCGGAGACCGAGGCGTCCGACGCCTCCAGGCGCTGCATCGCCTGGGTGATGTTCGATCCGTACTGCCTGGCCCGGCCGTGCTCGATCTCGGTGGCCAGAAGTCGGCTCGCGTCCTGGGCGATGCCGGCGTAGTCCTGCGCCCTGAAGCCGCTGGAGACCTGCGCCTGCAGGTCGCGGATGCGCGACAGCCCGTCGACGACACGAGCGGTCATCTGCTGCTGGTGGACGTAGTCGGGGATGCGCGTCATCGGCGTGCCTCTAGCGGACCATGTCGACCAGGGTCTGGAACATCTCGATGGCGGTGGACAGCACGCGCGCCGAGGCCTGGTACGAGGTCTGGAACAGCACCAGGTTCGACATCTCCTCGTCGACGTTGACGCCCGTCACGGTGCCCTGGCGCAGCGCCACGTTGTCCAGCACCGAGCGGGTGTGGGCGGCCTCCTCGGTCAGGGCGGCGTGCTTGGTGGCGGTCAGGCCGATGATCGAGGAGGCGAAGCCTCCGAACGTGTAGTCGGTGGCCGGCAGCCCGCCCACGGCCGAGAAGGCGGCGGCGGTCTCAAAGGCCGCGGCCAAGCGGTTGACGGTGGCGTTGTCGCCGATGCTGACGGCCGTCTGGCCCGCGGCGGCCGTCGTGCTGAGCTGCGCCGTTGCGACGCGGCTGGGGTTGGCCAGCAGCGGCGCGTTGACCGCGATGGACGCCGCCTCGGCGCCCACGAAGAAGTCGTTGAGCCCGAAGTGGTGCGAGAAGCCGCGGCCCGAGGCCGTGACCGTCCCGCCCGCGACGGCGACGCCGTTCGCTGCGCTCGTCGCCTGCACCACCAGCCTGCCGTTCACGATGCTGGCGCTGCCGTTCGTCCCCAGCGCGGTGTTGATCGCGGTCAGCAGGCCGCCCACCGTGGTGGCGCCCAGCGACGCGAGGTCCAGGTCCGCCGGCGTGCCCACGACGGCGCCGCTCGCGTCGACCACCGCGATGCGCAGGGTGCCGGTGCCGGCGAAGGCGTCGGTCGCCGCCGTCTCCCGCGTGCCGGTCAGGGCGTTGGGGGCGGGCACCGCGGTGCCCTCGTTGTGGATGGCGTTGATCGTGTCGCCGAGCCTGGCGGCCAGCGCTTCCACCTGCTCGGCCACGTTGCGCAGCTCCTGGTCGCGCATGACCAGCAGGCCGTTGATCCGGCCCGTCGTGACGTTGCCCGTGACCGTGGCGCTCGTGCCGCCGTTGACCAGCACCTCGCCGCCCGCCCCGGGCGCCAGGGTGTTGGGGTCCACCGGCACGATGCGGATCGGCGTGAAGGTGGTGCCGGCCACCATCGTGGCTGCCGGGTCGTAGAC
>Ga0073934_10010925_pt1 | contig 11132 bp, 9 predicted proteins | sample LarsenN4metaG_FD_76834 | JGI IMG/M metagenome (GOLD analysis project Ga0073934, IMG submission 76834) | Hot spring sediment bacterial and archeal communities from British Columbia, Canada, to study Microbial Dark Matter (Phase II) - Larsen... ...
CAGCGCCTACCGGCCGCAGCAGATCATCGCCAGCCAGGACACCTACGACCTGATCGTCGAGCGCGGCGAGCAGGACAAGGCCAGCGAGATCGGCCGCTTCCCGCGCCTGTTCCGCGACGTCGAGACGGTGCCGCCGGGCCTGACGTGGCCCACCATCACCTTCACCGGCAAGATGACGCTGTGGCTGGGCCAGCTCGAGGTGCAGCTGCTGCAGCTCGGCCGCGGCCACACCAAGGGCGACACCGTCGTCTGGCTGCCGGGCGAGAAGACCTTGCTGTCGGGCGACCTGGTGGAGTTCGACGCCACGCCGTACGCGGGCGACGCCTACTTCCGGGACTGGCCCGCGACGCTCGACCGCATCGCCGCGCTGAAGCCGCTCGCGCTCGTGCCCGGCCGCGGCCCGGCGCTGAAGGGCGAGGCGCAGGTGAAGCAGGGCCTCGAGGTCACGCGCGCGTTCGTGAGCGACCTGTGGGCCAGCGTCGAGGCCGGCGTGGCGGCGGGCCGGGACCTCAAGTCCGTCTATCGCGAGACCTACGAGCGGCTGAAGCCGAAGTACGGCCACTGGGTCATCTTCGACCATTGCATGCCGTTCGACGTGACGCGGGCCTACGACGAGGCCACGCAGTACCGCGACCCGCGCATCTGGACCGCCGAGCGCGACCGCCAGATGTGGGAAGCCCTCGAGTCCTGAACCGTGTGCCGGCGCCCGCGGGCGCCGTGACCAAGGAGCCGCCATGAAGATCCAGCGCATCCACCACGTCGCCTACCGCTGCCGCGACGCGAAGGAGACCGTCGAGTGGTACCGCCGGCATCTCGGCATGGAGTTCGTGCTCGCGATTGCCGAGGACAAGGTGCCCTCGACGCAGGCGCCCGATCCGTACATGCACGTGTTCCTCGACGCCGGCAACGGCAACATCCTCGCGTTCTTCGAGCTGCCGAACTCGCCCGCGATGGGCCGCGACCCGAACACGCCCGAGTGGGTGCAGCATCTCGCGCTCAAGGTCGACAGCGTGCAGGAGCTCGAGCAGACCAAGGCGCGGCTCGAGGCCGCCGGCATCGCCGTGGTGGGCATCACCGACCACACGATCTTCAAGTCGATCTACTTCTTCGACCCGAACGGGCACCGCATCGAGCTGGCCGCCGACACCGGCACGCCGGAGATGATGAAGAAGCTCGACGACGTGAAGTGGCAGATGCTCGACGAGTGGTCGCGCACGCGCCGCGCCCCGAAGCACGCGGCGTGGATGCACGAGAAGGAGTTCGGCGCCGCCTGAGCGCGCCGCGCCCGCCACGCCTCGAGGTCCGCATGCTGAAGACCTACACCTTCCCCGAGTTCCCCTACGTGCAGAGCGCCGAGCAGCGCGCGGGCACGGTGCGCCGGCATCCGGTGGTGGTGGTCGGCGCCGGGCCGATCGGCCTCACGGTCGCGCTCGACTGCGCGAAGCGCGGCGTGCCGGTGGTGGTGCTCGACGACAACAACACCGTCAGCGTCGGCTCGCGCGCCGTGTGCTACGCCAAGCGCACGCTCGAGGTGTGGGACCGGCTCGGCGTGGCCGCGCCGATGGTCGAGAAGGGCGTGCGCTGGAAGATCGGCAAGGTGTTCTTCAAGGACGAGCTGGCCTACGGCTTCGACCTGCTGCCCGAACCCGGCCACCAGATGCCGGCGATGATCAACCTGCAGCAGTACTACCTCGAGGAGTACCTCGTCGCCGCCTGCCTGCGCGAGCCGAACGTGGACCTGCGCTGGAAGCACCGCCTCGTGAGCCTGCAGCAGCACGCGGACCACGCCGCGCTCACCGTCGAGACGCCCGACGGCGTGTTCCGCATGGAGGCGCAGTGGGTCATCGCCTGCGACGGCGCCAACAGCGACACGCGGCGCATGGTCGGCGCGCAGTTCACCGGCCAGTACTTCCAGGACCGCTTCCTGATCGCCGACGTGGTGATGAAGGCCGAGTTCCCGACCGAGCGCTGGTTCTGGTTCGACCCGCCGTTCCACCGCGGGCAGTCGGTGCTGCTGCACAAGGAGTGCGACGACGTCTGGCGCATCGACTTCCAGCTCGGCTGGGACGCCGACCCGAACGAGGAGAAGAAGCCCGAGCGCGTGATCCCGCGCATCCAGGCGATGCTCGGGCCCGACGCGCAGTTCGAACTGGAGTGGGTGTCGGTCTACCAGTTCGCGTGCCGGCGCATCGACCGCTTCCGCTACGGCCGCGTGCTGTTCGCGGGCGACTCGGCGCACCAGGTCTCGCCGTTCGGCGCGCGCGGCGCCAATACCGGCGTGCAGGACGCCGACAACCTGGCGTGGAAGCTCGCGCTGGTGCTGCAGGGTGCGGCGCCGGAGTCGCTGCTCGACACCTATCACGACGAGCGCGCGTTCGCGGCCGACGAGAACCTGCGCGCGTCGACGCGCTCGACCGACTTCATCACGCCCAAGAGCCGCACGAGCCTGCGGCTGCGCGACGCGGTGCTGGGCCTGGCGCGCACCGAGGCGTTCGCCCGCCCACTGGTCAACAGCGGCCGGCTGTCGACGCCGACACCTTATGTGCAGTCGCCGCTCAACACGCCCGACGAGGACGCGTTCGACGGCGGGCTGCGTCCCGGCACCAATGCCGCCGACGCGCCGGTGCGCGCCGGCGGCCGCGCGTCGTGGCTGCTCGCCGAGCTGGCCGCACGCGGCGGCTTCGTGCTGCTGTGCTTCGGGCCGGCGCCGCGGCGCCAGATCGAGGCCGGCGCGCTGACGGTGCCGGTGCTCTCGGTGGGCGACGAGCTCGACGACGTGGAAGGCCTTGCCGCGCAGCGCTACGACGCCCGCCCCGGCACGGTGTATCTGCTGCGCCCCGACCAGTACGTCGCCGCGCGCTGGCGCCGCTTCGACGAGTCGAAGCTGCGCGCCGCGCTGACGCGCGCGCTGCACGCCTGAGGAGCCGAGCGATGCCGCTGATCCGCACGCCCCACATCCCCGACCCCGACGGGTTCTACGAAGAACTGATCGACGCGCAGCGCGACCTGTCCGACGAGCAGGCCGACCTGCTCGTGGCCAAGCTGGTGCTGATCCTCGCCAACCACGTGGGCGACCGCGAGCTGCTGCGCGAGGCGCTGCAGCTCGCGCGCGCCAACACGCTGGCCGCGCCGGCGTCGCCGTCCGCCCGATGACCGCCCCGATGACCGCGATCACGATGCTCGACCACACCCACGACCCGGCGCTGCGCAGCTGGGTCGAGTCGGCCAACGCGCCGGACACCGACTTCCCGCTGCAGAACCTGCCGCTCGGGCGCTTCCGGCGCGCCGGCAGCGACGAGCCGCTGCGCGGCGGCGTCGCGATCGGCGACCGGGTGCTCGACCTGCGGCTCGCGCTCGCGCAGTGCCCGTGGTCCGCCGACATCGGCGTGCTGCTGCAGCCGCTGGCCGCCGGCGACCTGAATGCCTTCCTCGCGCTGGGCGGCGACGCGCGGCGGCGGCTGCGCGAGGCGCTGTCGTTCGCGCTGCGCGAGGGCAGCGACCAGGCGCCGTTCCTCGAGCTGTGTCTCGTGCCGCAGACGCAGTGCGAAATGGCGCTGCCGGTGCAGGTGCGCGACTACACCGACTTCTACACCGGCCTCCACCACGCCACCGCGGTCGGCAAGCTGTTCCGGCCCGACAACCCGCTGCTGCCGAACTACAAGTGGGTGCCGATCGGCTACCACGGCCGCGCGTCGTCGATCGTGGTGAGCGGCACGCCGTTCCGGCGCCCGCGCGGGCAGCTGCGCGCGCCCGACGCGCCGCCGGCGCAGCCGCCGGTGTTCGCGCCCAGCCGTCGGCTCGACTACGAGCTCGAGCTCGGCGCGGTGGTCGCCACCGGCAACCCGCTCGGCGAGCCGGTGCCGATGGCCGCGGCCGAGCAGGCGCTGGCCGGCCTCGTGCTGCTCAACGACTGGTCGGCGCGCGACGTGCAGGCGTGGGAGTACCAGCCGCTCGGGCCTTTCCTGTCGAAGAGCTTCGCCAGCACCGTCTCGCCGTGGCTGGTCACGCTCGAGGCGCTCGCGCCGTTTCGCGTGCCGTTCGTGCGCCCGGCCGGCGATCCGGCGCCGCTGCCGTACCTCGACTCCGAAGCGCATCGCGCGGCCGGCGCGTTCGACATCGGCCTGGAGGTGTGGCTGCAGACGCGCGCGATGCGCGAGCGCGGCGAGCCGGCCGTGCGGCTGTCGCAGTCGAACTTCCGCGACGCGTACTGGACCCTGGCGCAGATGGTCGCCCATCACACGAGCAACGGCTGCAACCTCGGCACCGGCGACCTGCTGGGCACCGGCACGCAGTCGGGCCCCGGACCGGGGCAGGGCGGCTCGCTGCTGGAGCTGACGCAAGGCGGCCGCCAGCCGATCGCGCTGCCCGACGGCGAGTCGCGCACGTTCCTCGAGGACGGCGACACCGTGGTGCTGCGCGCTTCGTGCGAGCGCCCCGGCGCGCGGCGCATCGGCTTCGGCGAGTGCGCCGGCAGCGTGCTGCCGGCGCCCGACTGAGCCGTCCGTCCCTATCGCAATCCCGATGGCTGCGCCTGCGGGCGCGGCCTACGATCCCCTTCGCCTGAACACCCACCCTTCCACCGCAGGAGACAACTCATGATGCCGCTCGTCAAGCTCGGCCTCGCGGGCCTCGCCGCCGCCGCGTCGTTCGGCGCGTCCGCCCAGGAGGTCACCTTGAAGTTCCACCACATCTGGAACCCGCAGGCGATGGCCTCGGTGCGCGTGATCCAGCCGTGGTGCGACAAGATCGCCGCGGAATCGCAGAACAAGCTGAAGTGCCAGATCTTCCCGGCCATGTCGATGGGCGGCACGCCGGCGCAGCTGGTCGACCAGGTGAAGGACGGGGTGGCCGACGTGGTCATCACCTTGCCGGGCTACACGCCGGGCCGCTTCCCGGTGCTCGAGGTGTTCGAGCTGCCGTTCATGACCAACTCGGCCGAGGCCGGCGCGCGTGCGGTGTGGGACTTCCACGCCAAGTACGCGCCCAAGGAGTTCCCGGGCACCAAGCTGCTGGCCACGTGGATCCACGACGAAGGCTACGTGCACACGCGCGACCGGCAGGTGAAGACGCTGGCCGACTTCAAGGGCCTGAAGATGCGCGCGCCCACGCGCCAGACCAACAAGCTGCTGGCCTCGCTGGGTGCCACGCCGGTGGGTATGCCGCTGCCGGCCATCGCCGACGCGGTGAGCAAGGGCACGATCGACGGCTTCCTGCTGCCGTGGGAGGTGATCCCGTCGGTGAAGCTGCACGAGATGGTCAAGTTCCACAGCGAGACCGATCCGTCGCGTCCGGCGTTGTACTCGGCCGTGTTCGTGTTCGCGATGAACCAGGCCAAGTACGACGCGCTGCCGGCCGACCTGAAGAAGGTGATCGACAACAACAGCGGCCCGCAGCTGTCGCAGCAGATCGGCAGGATCTGGGACGACAGCAAGCCCGCCGGCCGCAAGCCCGCCGTCGATCGCGGCAACACCTTCTACACGGTGCCGGCCAGCGAGCTCGACAACTGGGTCAAGGCCTCGGCCCCGCTGTACGACGAGTGGGTGGCCGACATGAACAAGCGCGGGCTGCCCGGCCCGCAGATGCTGAAGGACGCGCGCGACCTGCTCGCCAAGTACGGCAAGCAGTGATCGGGCGCTGAGCCCGGGCCGCCCCCCGCACCCCGGCACGCGCCGGGGTGGCGGGCGTGCACATCCGACGGAGGGAGTTCGTGCTGCGATGGCTCAATCGCGTGGCGTGGCTGTTCGCCATGCTCGGCGGGCTGGTGGCCAGCCTGGTGGCGGTGATGACGGTGGTCTCGATCACCGGCCGCGCGCTGTTCGTCAAGCCGGTGCAAGGCGACGTCGAACTCACCTCGCTGGGCGTGGCGGTGTGCATCTCGCTGTGCCTGCCGTGGTGCCAGCTGCACGGCGCCAACATCATCGTGGACTTCTTCACCCAGCGCATGCCGGTGCGGCGCCAGCGCTGGCTCGACGGCATCGGCGCGCTGCTGCTCGCGGTGATGGTGAGCCTGCTGGCCTGGCGCACCGCGGCCGGCGCCTTCGCGGTCAGCGAGGCCGGCGAGACGACCATGATCCTCGGCCTGCCGCAATGGTGGGTGTACGCCTTCCTCGCGCCCGGTCTCGCGCTCACCGCCGTGGTGGCGGTGGTGCAGGCGGCGCTGCACTTCAGCGGCCGCGATCTGAAGGCGTTGCAGTCATGAGCGCGCCCGTCCGGCCGCGCGCCGCGCGGAGGGCCGTGCGGTGAGCCCCACCGTCGTCGGCCTCCTGATGTTCGCGGCCATGCTGCTGCTGATGGCGCTGCGCGTGCCCATCGCCGCCGCGATGTTCATTCCCGGCGCGGCCGGCTATGCGGTGATGGCCAACGAGACCGCGCTGCTCAACCTGCTGAAGGGCTCGTCGGTCGCGCGGCTGTCGGTCTACGACCTGTCGGTGATTCCGCTGTTCCTGCTGATGGGGCAGTTCGCGACGCAGGGCGGGCTGTCGCGCGCGCTGTTCAAGGCGGCCGCGGCCTTCGTCGGCCACATCCGCGGCGGCCTGGCCATGTCGGCCGTGCTCAGCGCCGCGGCCTTCGGCGCGGTGTGCGGGTCGTCGGTGGCGACGTCGGCCACGATCACGCAGGTCGCGTATCCGCAGATGCGAGCGCACGGCTACCGCGGCCGGCTGTCCACCGCGGCGCTGGCCGCCGGCGGCACCTTGGGCATCCTGATCCCGCCGTCGGTGCCGCTGGTGGTCTACGCCATCCTGACCGAGCAGAACATCGCCAAGCTGTTCGCCGCGGCCTTCGTGCCGGGGCTGCTGGCGGTGCTGGGCTACCTGGCGGTGATCGCGGTGCTGTGCCACCGCCGCCCCGAGCTCGCCACGCCGAGCGAGCCGCTGCCGTGGCGCGACCGCTGGCGGGCCGCGCTCGGCATCTGGCCGATCGTGCTGATCTTCCTCATCGTCTTCGGCGGCATCTACGGCGGCGTCTTCTCGCCCACCGAAGGCGCGGCCGTCGGCGCGATGGGCACGTTCGTGGCCGGCATCGCCAAGCGCGAGCTCACGTTGAAGGCCATGGAACGGTGCTTCGTCGGCGCGGCCGAGACCTCGGCGATGGTGTTCATGATCTTCCTCGGCGCCGACATGATGAACTCGGCGCTGTCGCTGACGCAGATGCCGACCCACCTCGCGACCTGGGTGTCGGGGCTCGACGTGCCGCCGCTGGCCATCGTGGCGGCGGTGCTGCTGTTCTACGTGATCCTCGGCTGCGTGATGGACGAGCTGTCGATGATCCTGCTGACCATTCCGGTGCTGTTCCCGGCCATCATGGGGCTCGACCTGTGGGGCCTCGCGCCCGAGGCGAAGGCGATCTGGTTCGGCATCCTCGTGCTGATGGTCGTGGGCATCGGCCTCATCGCGCCGCCGGTGGGGCTCAACGTGTACGTGGTCAACAGCATCGCCAAGGACGTGCCGATGGTCGAGACCTACAAGGGCGTGGGCGCCTTCCTGGTGAGCGACGCCTTGCGGGTGGCGCTGCTGCTGCTGTTTCCGACGATCGCGCTCGGGCTGGTGGGCTTGCTGTTCAAGTGACGCGCCGGCGCGTAGCATCGACCGCACCCCACCCGCACGACCAACGCTTCGACAGGAGACCGCACATGAAGGCCGGCATCGACCAGGACGCGCTGATCCGCATGTTTTCCGAAGCCACCGCGAAACAGGGCGAGCAGCTGCGCAGCGCCGTCTACCAGACGACCTTGCGCGCGCTGCAGGGCCGCGAGCTGACCCTGCAGAACATCCGCGGCGTGCTCAAGACCGTCACGCAGGCGGCCAGCGCCGGCGCGGCGCAGAACGCCGCTGCGGGCATCGACCCCGAGGACCTGCTGGCCAAGGCGGTCGAAGGCATGGACGACGCGCTGCTGCAGGCGGTGGAGGCCAACCGCGTGGCGCTGCAGCGCCTGGCCGACCAGGGCGCCGACCTGCGCGACAAGCATCTGAAGAAGGCGCTGTCCGACCTCGAGAAGATGGAGGACGCGCTGCTCGACAGCGTCGGCAAGGCGGCCGAAGCGGCAAGCGGCCAGCTCGCCGGCGCGTGGGGCCCCATCCTCGAGAAGATGAAGATGTCGGGCACCGGCACCGGCGCGCAGGCCAGCGCCACCGTCGAGCAGATGAGCCGGCAGATGCGCGACGCGGTGCGCAGCAGCCGTGCCGCCGGCCTGCGCGCGGCGCAGGCACTGGCCGAGAGCTACGGCGCGCTGGTCAGCGGCGTGCTGATCGGCATGTCGGACGCGCTGCAGCAGGGGGGTGCGGGGAAGGCGGCGGCTGCGGCGAAGTCGGCGCGGCGGAAGTAGCGGCCGGGGCGCGACGCGCGCCTCGCCAAGCAGAAGGGCCCGCCAGTGGCGGGCCCTTCTGCTTGCGGTGACGTGCGCTGCTGACTGGTGCCGGTGAAGAGAGTCGAACTCCCGACCTTCGCATTACGAATGCGCTGCTCTACCAACTGAGCTACACCGGCGGAAGGCGCGCATTATAGCGGCGGCTGTTCAGCCGGCCTCGCGGTGGTAGGCGCTCACGCGCTCGACCTCGTGCTTCGAGCCGAGGATCACGCTCACGCGTTCGTGCAGCTTGCCGGGCACGATGTCGAGGATGCGGTCGCGGCCGTTGGTGGCCGCGCCGCCGGCCTGCTCGACGATGAAGCCCATCGGGTTGGCCTCGTACATCAGGCGCAGCTTGCCGGGCTTGTCGGGCTCGCGCTTGTCCCAGGGGTACATGAAGATGCCGCCGCGGCACAGGATGCGGTGCACGTCGGCCACCATGCTCGCCACCCAGCGCATGTTGAAGTCCTTGCCGCGCGGGCCGTCCTTGCCGGCCAGGCATTCGTCGATGTAGCGCTTCACCGGCGGAGCCCAGTGGCGCATGTTCGACATGTTGATCGCGAACTCCTTCGTGTCCTCGGGGATGCGCACGTTCTCGGCCGTCAGCACCCACGAACCCTGCTCGCGGTCGAGCGTGAACATCGCGACCCCGTCACCCACGGTCAGCACGAGCGTGGTCTGCGGGCCGTAGATGCAGTAGCCGGCGGCGGCCTGCGCATGGCCGGGCTGCAGGAAGTCGGACTCGCTCACGCCGCTGTGGTCGGCCGGCTTGCGCAGCACCGAGAAGATCGTGCCGATGGAGACGTTGACGTCGATGTTGCTCGAGCCGTCGAGCGGGTCGAACAGCAGCAGGTACTCGCCCTGCGGGTAGCGGTCGGGCACGACGTGGATGCCCTCCATCTCCTCGCTGGCCATGGCCGCGAGGTGGCCGCCCCAGTCGTTGGCCTCGACCAGCACCTCGTTGGCGATGACGTCGAGCTTCTTCTGCACCTCGCCCTGCACGTTCTCGCTGCCGGCCGAGCCGAGCACGTCGCCCAGCGCGCCCTTGTTGACCGAGATCGCGATGCGCTTGCAGGCGCGCGCCACCACCTCGATCAGCAGGCGCAGCTGGCCCGGGATGTGGCCGTGCTCGCGCTGCTGCTCGACCAGGTACTGCGTGAGGCTCACTCTCTTGTGCATGATCAGGACTCCAGCGCGCGCGTGACGATCTCGCGCACGTCGTCGGACAGCTCGGTGCGCGCGGCCACGCGCGCCACCGCCTCGCGCGCCGCGCTGCGATAGGGCTCGGCCAGATGGCTCCAGCGGTCCATCACGCGCGCCAGGCGCGCCGCCAGCTGCGGGTTGAGCGCGTCGATCTCGACCACGCGCTCGGCCCAGAACACGTAGCCGGCCGCGTCGGCGCGATGGAACGCGGCCGGGTTGAACATCGTCAGCGAGAACAGCAGGCTGCGCGCGCGGTTCGGGTTCTTCAGCGAGAAGTCGGGGTGGTGCAGCAGGGCCTTCGCGCGCTCGAAGGCGCGGCCGGCCTGCGGCCCCAGCGGCTCGGGCGCGCGCGCCTGCAGCGCGAACCACTTGTCGACCACCAGCGCCTCGTGGCGGAACATCTCGTGGAAGCGCTCCAGCGCCGGCTCGGCCAGCATGGCGTGCGAGTCGACCAGCGCGGCCAGCGCGCCGAAGCGGTCGGTCATGTTGGTCGCGTCCTTCACGCGCTGGTAGGCCCGGCCCTGCCAGACCTCGTCGCCGCGCTCCACCGCGTCGAGCACCAGCATCGCGAGCGCCAGGTTGGCCAGCGCGCGCCGGCCGGACGACAGCGCGTCGGGCGAGTAGCCGCCGCGCACCTGGTGCGCTTCCCACGCCCACTGCCAGTCGTCGCGCAGCGCCGCGGCGAGCTGGCGCTTCATGCGCTCGCGCGCGGCGTGCACCGCCTGCGGGTCGACCGACGTCAGCTGCTCGGCGACGTAGCCCTCCGAGGGCAGGGTGAGCACGAGCTCCTTGAACGCCGCGTCGAGCCCGGGATGGCGCAGCACGCCGCGCATGGCCTCGACCACCGGCGCGTCCAGCAGCGGCTCGCCGCCTTCGCGCGATGCCGCCACCAGGCGCTTGAGCAGCAGGCGCTGGCCTGCTTCCCAGCGGTTGAACGGGTCCTCGTCGTGCGCCAGCAGCACCAGCAGGTCGGCATCGCCCAGGTCGTCGGCGACGTTGACCGGTGCCGAGAAGCCGCGCATCAGCGACGGCACCGGCTCGACGTCGACGCCGACGAAGGTGTGGAAGGCCTTGGTCTCGTCGAGCACCAGCACGCGCGAGGTGCCCTGCGGCGCGGCCTCGCCCTCGAGCTGCAGCGGCAGCGCGCGGCCGTCGCGTCCGACGAGCCCGAGCGCGACCGGAATGACGAACGGCTCCTTGACCGTCTGCCCCGGCGTGGGCGCGCAGTCCTGCTTCAGGCCGAGCGTGTAGGTGCGGCTGGGCGCGTCGTAGCGGCCGTGCACCGTCACGCGCGGCGTGCCGGCCTGCGAGTACCAGCGCTTGAAGGCCTCGAGCCGCGTGGCGAGCGCGCTGCCCGGGTTGGCGTCGGCGATGGCCTGCGCGAAGTCGTCGCAGGTGACGGCCTGGCCGTCGTGGCGCTCGAAGTACAGCTTCAGCCCGCGCGCGAAGCCGTCGCGGCCGACGAGCGTCTGCATCATGCGCACGACCTCGGCGCCCTTCTCGTAGACGGTGGCGGTGTAGAAGTTGTCGATCGCGACGTAGATGTCGGGGCGCACCGGGTGCGCCATCGGGCCGGCGTCCTCGG
>Ga0073934_10010926_pt1 | contig 11131 bp, 7 predicted proteins | sample LarsenN4metaG_FD_76834 | JGI IMG/M metagenome (GOLD analysis project Ga0073934, IMG submission 76834) | Hot spring sediment bacterial and archeal communities from British Columbia, Canada, to study Microbial Dark Matter (Phase II) - Larsen... ...
CACTCATGCTGAATGAGACGGGCTCGGTTGGTGTACAGGGAAGGGTGACGGTCGAACCGCTCAGCGCCGATACAGACCTCAACCTGGAGCACATCGACATCCGGCCGTTTCAACCGTACCTAGATCGGTTCCTCAATGCCGATGTGTTAGACGGTGCGATCGATCTGAACGGCAAGGTGCATTTTGCCAAGGAACACGCAAACGATCCCATGCTGCAATTCCAGGGCAACCTCGGCGTCAATCGGCTGGCGATCGCGGATCGCAAGGAACTCGACGATGTGGTGACGTGGAAAGCGTTGAACGTGAATCAGATTGCACTGAATGTTGATCCGACAAGCGTGAAGATCGCGGAAATTGTCTTGCGAGAGCCATCCGCCCACGTGGTCGTGGACTCCGAAGGACAACTGAATTTCTCGCGTCTGGCCGTCTCGCCTCCGCCCGGCGATCAGACGGCGGCTCCGACAAAACCTGAAAGCCAGAAATCGCAAACGAAGGCAGGCGACCCCGTGCCCGTCACGATCGACCAGGTCAAGCTGATTAAGTTATCCGCAACGTTTCAGGATTTGTCCATTGAACCGAAGGTCAGAACGAGCCTCACGGATTTCGGCGGGACCATCAAAGGTCTGTCGTCGAAACAGCTGAAAAAAGCCGATGTCAACCTGAAGGGCAAAGTTGGGAGAGCCGCTCCCCTGAAAGTAGCCGGGAAAATTAATCCGTTGAGCGAAGATGCCTTCACCGATCTGATCATCACCCTTGGCGGTATGGATTTGACACCGGCCGGACCCTACAGCCGTAAATATGTGGGCTATGGATTGTCGAAGGGAAAATTATCGCTCGATTTGAAGTACAAGGTGTCGCAAAAAGTGTTGGAAGCGGAAAATCTCGTGCATGTCGATCAACTGACGTTCGGTGAGAAGATGAATAGTCCGGACGCCACGTCACTCCCCGTTCCGTTGATCGTGGCGCTTCTGAAGGATCGGAAGGGCCTCATCGAAATCGATATGCCGATTCGCGGCAATCTCAACGATCCGGATTTCAAGTATGGGAAGGTGGTCGTTTCAACGTTGCTTAACCTGCTTGGGAAGGTCGTCGCCTCGCCGTTTGCGTTGATGGGAAAGCTCGTACCGGGCGGCGCCAATGAGGAAGATTTGCAGTTCATCGAGTTTCAGCCTGGCAGCGCCGCTCTCCTCGAGAGTGAAACGCACAAACTCGAGGCGTTGGAAAAGGCGCTGGATGAGCGGGCAGGACTGAGGCTCGATATCAAGGGAACGACTGATTCGACGCGTGATGTGCCGGTGCTTCAAACGATGAAACTTCGAGATCAACTGTTCGCGATGAGCGGCGGGAAAAAACCGGATCAAGAAGAACTGTCGCCGAAAGAGGAGCAACGGTTGGTGGAAAAACTGTATGCGAAACTTCCTCCGCCTGATCCATCCGCCTCACCGGCGGAACCCACACAGCCGACCGTGGAAGAAATGAAGCGAAAACTCGCGGCGGCGATTCAAATCTCCCCGAAAGAATTAGAAGCACTGGCTCACCAACGAGCTGCGGCGATCCGCCGACATCTCCTGGAAGGTGGAAAACTCACCGAGGAACGAGTCGCGCTTCTCGATACGGGCACTGCAGAGTCTGGCCATGAGAAGGTGCGGACTCAGTTGTCTCTGTCTGCCGGAATGACGGATCAGCCTGCGTCAAGCTCCGAGATGCCATGAAGTTCTTCTCGCGGTTGGGTTGGCTTTCTTAGAAGACTGCTAGAAACGGCGACGTGCGATTCGAAGCATGAAGAGTGGGGGAGATCGTAGAAGCCAACCGGCTATTTCACGCCGTACCGCATCCGCGTTCCATGGAGAAGAGACAACTCAATCTCAGAGGCGCTCAGCTCCACGGGGAAGAGAACACCGGAGATTTTACAGGCGTTGATACTGGCTCCGTCCAATTTTGCCTTACTCAAGTCCACGCCTCGGAGATCGGATTGCCGGAAATAGCAGTCGCTGAAATCCAGCCCGTCGGCATCTAAGCCTCGAAGGTCAAGACCACGCAGATCACAGCCCCGGAGGTCGCATGTGTCGCCGGACGCTTTTTTGGCGTTGAACTCCTTGATGCAGCCTTCGCGGAGCATGGTGTACATAGGGTCTTTGGAAATATGGAGTTTTGTCCGCTGTGAGTCAGTCTTGTCCATGTCTTGCTCTATTGAAGGTGCTCGGAGGCCATATCGGCAGGGCCATTGGTAAACTTGAGGCGGGACGACGCCTTTTGTTACGCGTCAACCATTCTCAGCCAGGGCTACAGTTGGCGGAACGTCTTTTCTCGATCACCGCTGCCTTATCCGTCAGAGCGAACCATTCAAGAGGCAACCCCTTGAACTCGTCCGTTGGGGCACAGTATTGTACGGAGACAGTAGAATCCTAATGTAAGAGACGCGATACAAGGAGGTATGCCATGGCAATACGATTGGGTGACGATGCGCCGAACTTTACGGCGGAGACGACAGAGGGCACGATCAACTTTCACGAATGGCTGGGGAACAGCTGGGGAATCCTCTTTTCACACCCCAAGGACTACACTCCCGTCTGTACGACGGAGTTGGGGACGATGGCGAAAATTTCGCCGGAGTTCAAGAAGCGGGGAGTCAAGGTCATCGCCGTCAGTGTCGATCCCATGGATTCGCACAAAGGATGGATCAACGATATCAACGATACACAAAAGACGACGGTGAATTATCCCATCATCGCTGATCCGGACAAAAAGGTGGCGACGCTGTACGATATGATCCACCCCAACGCCATCGATAACATGACGGTGCGATCGGTCTTCGTGATCGGTCCTGACAAAAAAGTGAAACTGATGCTGACCTATCCGGCCTCGTGTGGCCGGAACTTCGATGAGCTGTTGCGAGTCGTTGATTCGCTCCAACTCACGTCCAAATATAAGGTGGCTACTCCGGCGAACTGGAGGGAGGGAGAGGACTGCATCATCACTCCCGCGGTGAGTGACGAGGAAGCAAAGGGGCTTTTCCCTAAGGGATTTAGAACCGTCAAGCCGTATCTCCGCTATACCCCGCAGCCGAATCGGTAAACATCGAACTGTTCCCAGCTGGACCGGCAGGAGGTGCCGTCGCACCTCCTGCCGGTCCCTTACCCCGTCCTCCATCTGATTCAGTAAATCTTCTTGGTCGCATTTCTCGTTTTTCTGGACAGAAAGAGACGTGCTGAGTAGTATTACGTGGTCAACAGGCGGGATGCCAAAAAAAATCTTGCTATCTTTCGATTACTTAGGCATACTCGCCGCCGACTTCCTAGGATGTATACGTTTTTGGATATCGGTGCAGGTGGGCAGTGGTTTCTTAATACTCACAAGGGAGGGCATCAGTATGAAGGGACATGATGCGAGGCGGTGGAAAAAGGTTTTAGTTGCTGGGGCCATCGCGGCACTAGTGGCTGGAATGGGATCCACGCTGCCGAGTGCCTATGCTGGTGGCACGATCAAGGCCGATGATGACAAGTGGATTTCCGTCGGCATGGGTATCCGGACCAGTTTCAACAGTGTAGAGGGCGCTGCGGGGGGCCATTACAGCAATGACTTTGCAGTCAACAACGCTCGTATCTACATTAACGGGCAGATCCACAAGTACGTGAAGTTTACGTTCAACACTGACTGTTTTAACTGCGGCGTCGGCGGAGGGGCCAATCATTTTGGCGGCAACTCCAATATTGGTCTGCTCGACGCGATCGGGAAATTCGAGTTCAATGAGCTGGTCAATTTCTGGGTAGGACGCACCTTGGTACCGAGCGAGCGCGGTGAGTTGAACGGTCCGTTTTACCATGCGACTTTCGATGGCTTCCGGACTCCGTTCTACTCACAAGACTTCAGCGGAAACTTTCCAGGCGGTCCCGGTGGAGCTCCTGGCGGACAGGGTGGTCTCTATGGACGTGACAACGGTGTGGTCTTCTTCGGCAAGGTCCATCCCTTCGGGACACATCTATTGTACGTTGCCTCAGTGTTCACGGGCGTGCGCGGCGGACCGAACCCCACCGGCAGCTTGATGTACGCGGGTCGTCTGCAATGGAATCTATTAAATGATGAAGACAACCCTGGCTACTACACGAGCGGTACCTACTACGGGACGGCAGGAGACATCTTTGCCATCTCGGGTAACGTGCAACACCAGAAGGACGGTGCAGGGAACCCAGTCACCGGCAATATCTCAGATTTTACTGGCCTCTCTGCCGATGTGTTGTTTGAGAAGGTGTTACCGAACAACATGGGTGTCTTCACGTTCAACGGTGAGTTCAAGCGCTTCTTTGCGAATTATGGTACTGCGGCCTTTCAGCCTGGCGCCGGTGCCTTTGGCAACTGCTTTTGCGTATTTAATGGCCATTCCTGGACGGTCTATGCCTTGTACTTGATCCCGCATGAGATCGGCATCGGACGGTTTCAGCCCTATGTGCGGTTCACTGAAATCAGCCCTCGGTACGCCAACGAGCGGAATGAGTGGGAAACCGGTGTGAACTATATCATCGCCGGCCATAATGCCCGCGTCTCGGCCTACTACCGGTACGGGGATTTCAACGGAAGCGTAGGAGGATTTTCCTTCATTGCTCCGGAACAAGTGGTGCGGAAGGTAGATTCGTTCCACGTGGCCTTGCAGCTGCAGTACTAAGCAGCTCACGTGAGCTAGAACGTTTGGCTCCCAATAAGAGCCGGAATCCATAGTTGGGTTCCGGCTCTTGTTTTTTTCCTTCCCGATGGAGCTGGCCCGGCTGGTATAAGGACGCCGGTACACAGCCGTTGGTAGGCGGGCAAAGGGTTTGGAGACAGTTACACAAGCACTATGCCTGCGTCGCGGATCTTTTTCCACGTGGGGGTGGCCAGGAAGGCGTTGAACGTCGAATTCGTAGCGGGAAACCGTTGGGCGGCCTCCCGCATATGCGGATAGGTCTGCAATGCCTGTCGCGGGGTGGCGTCTCTAATTAATTGCTCCAACCATCGAGCCTCTGGTTCCGGGAGCATGATGACTTCATCCTCCCGGGATCCGATCACAGTAAGTGTCGCCCTCTTTCCGATCGACCCACAAGCCACTGTTCCACCCAGCCAGACCAAACGTCGTTCTAAGTCTGCATGATCATCTATCCTCCGTTTCTTGAGCAAGCGCCTGAGCCATGTCGCAGGCACGTGAGGGCGCGGGACTTCATAATCGAACCACTGGCGGACATCCAGATCGAGTCCCCGTCGTTCAAGGTAGTTCAGGAGCGATCGTCGCAGTCCTTCACCGAGCCAGGTCGGCGTTTTCCCTCGGTCGTCATGATGCAGCAGGTCATTCTCTGCGAAACCACGAAATTCAGGCCCGAGAATGCGCAAACCATGGGCGGTGGGATCCAGCCCCACCGGGCTGTGAGCGGTGACTGTGAAACGATGCCAAAAGGCTGATTGCAGGAGATCCGCCTTGATAAGCTGTCGGACTCGTTCGAGTGAATCGATGGTTTCCTGGATCGTTTCCGACGGACAGCCATACATGAGATAGGCATGGATTAGAATGCCGGCCTCTTTGAATCCAGCGGCGACCAACGCAGTTTGATCGACGGTGATGCCTTTTTTCATATTGTCCAGTAACCGGTCTGAGGCTGCCTCAAGTCCAGCCGTCACCGCGATACAACCGGAGGCGGAAAGAAGACGGCAAAGGTCGGGTGAGAAAGCGGTCTCAAAACGGATGTTCCCCCACCACGTAATATCGATCCGTCGCTCCAAGAGGGCAAGGGCCAGTGACTTCAATGCTGATGGAGGAGCAGCCTCATCAACGAAGTGAAACCCTCTCCGGCCCGTCTCGGTTATGAGTTGTTCGATCTGATGGATGAGCCGATTGGTCGGTGTCATCTCGTACCGACTGATGTAGGTCAGCCCTACATCGCAGAAGGTGCATTGCTTCCAATAGCAGCCGTGTGCCACGGTGAGTTTATTCCAATGGCCTTCCGACCAAAGGCGATGCATCGGATTGGTACTGTCAAGAATGGTCAGATAGCGGTCCAACGCCAATCCTCGGTAGGTGGGACAACCGATGTCGTTCATCGCGAAGTCGGGTGAGGAAGAATCGTCGGCATATCGAATCCGATCCTTCTCTCGATACATCGTGCGGCACAGAGATTCTCGAGGTCGTAGGCCGGAAAGATGTTCGATTAAGGACAGGAGCGGTCGTTCACCGTCGTCGAACGTCATAAAGTCGACATAATCAAATACTCGAGGGTCGGCGACGCGACGCAATTCCGTGTTCACATAGCCACCGCCGATGACTACAGGCAGATCAGGGCGGCGTCGCTTGAGTGCCCTTGCGACGAGAAAGGCACCATAGAGGTTACCTGGAAATGGTATGGAGAGACCGACCAACGATGGGTTGACTCGGTTAACGTGTTGCCAGAATGAATCCAATAACCATTCATCCGTCAGGCTCGGTGGCTCCGCCAAGGCGGTGGCGATTTGATCGAACGATGAGGCACTGCGCCCGATATGCTCGGCATATCGGCTCAAGGCGAAGTGCGGCGTAATCGTGGCTTGTACCAAATCGGCGAGATCTTCGAGGAAGAACGTGGCCCATTGTTTGGCCCTGTCAGTCACTGATACAGAGCGCGCGAATTTCCGACGACCCCGGAATCGTGGACCTTGGGGCAACACTCCGCGTTGGATCAAGTGAGCGGCCATGTCGGGGGTCTTGCCCTGCAAGAAGGCGATGACCGGTCCGATCATTTTCACGTAGGTGTGTTCGGCCCTCATCATGCCGAGGGCTTCCTTGGGGAGGTCGCCCTTTTTACCGCGCAGTTGTCGGAAGACTTGCCGTAGCCCCTCGGGACTGAATAGGCGCAACACCATCTCGATGCCCAAGTCGGCTTGCTCTGCCTGGATTCCACGGGACTGGAGAAACCCCGTCAAATAGGCGGTGGATGGGTAGGGAGTATTCAGCTGAGTCAAGGGAGGAATCAACAACAAGATGCGAGGGCCAGCCATGGTCTCGACATAGCATAAGAATCGACGGGAAAGCTACGCAGAAGGATAAGGTTGAGGTTAAGAGTTGAGGAGGAACGTCCCGACAAAAGAGAGAGAAGACAAGGAGAAGAGGGTGTTGCTACTTAACCTTGACTTCAGCCGTTATTTCTTCAGGTCCAAGATACTGCCGAGTAAAGCATCTCCCGTTCGTAAGGTCTGGAGATTCGCTTCAAAGCTACGTTGAGCCATGATCTGCTGCACTGCTTCCTCACCGAGATCGACATTTGAGAGCTCGACCATGGTCTGGTTGCGATCAGTGTCGCGAAGAATGGTTGGACCGGATGAGTCGTCTTTCTCGATAACTGGAAGGACCCCACCACTTGGAATTTCGACGAACTCCGTTCTGGATTTCTTGAATCCGTCGGTATTGACGTTGGCGATGTTGTGTGCAACGACCTCGATCTGTTTGCCGAAGGCAGCCAGGCCTGAGAGTGCGGTGTGTATGGCGGATATCATAGACACCTCCTCGAACGATCTGTTAAGCCGCGTCGGGAATCTTATCGGTTCAGACAGAAAGAACTTAAGCGGCAGGAGTGGTCTGTGCATTAACAGACATAGATCGGCTGTAACCTATCCCGTCCTTCAGAAATCGCTTCTATCGGTACTACAGGTGGACTCCCGTCCGACCGATAGATTGTGAAAGCTCCAATAATCCGAACTCCGCATCATGTCTGCCTTTAAGCCTTCCGACTCAGATCACCGCTCCAAAGTCCGGCAATCACATTTGTCGAGGGGACAGGATACGAGCCTGATCCTGGAAGTGGTTCAGGAGGCGATCTTTTTCTTGGATTGCGACAATCGTATCCTCTCCCTGAATCCTTCCGCACAACACCTGGTTGGGCGAACACGAGACGTGATCGGGCTAGGGTTTCACGATCTTATTGGATGCCTCACACCAGGCGAGAGTGAGGCGGCCCAGTGTCCACTCACTCGAATGGTGAGCACCGGTCAGCTTGTCGTGGTTCCTTCTCATCTTTGGCATCGAGAGGATGGGACTCAGTTCGAGCTGTCACTCTCGTTCTGGCCGAGAACGCAACAAGGGGCGCAAGTCGGTGGGCTGGTGGTTGTCCGTGACCTGACCGACGCGATGGAGATTCAGCGTGATGTCCAGCGTGCCGCGCGGCTGGCCGAGGATGCGCCAAATCCTATTGTGGAATTTGATGCAACGGGCGCCATGCTCTATGCCAACACCGGTATGCTGAATTTGATGGGACAATGTGGACTGCTCGAAACCGGAATCGAGGTGATGTTCCCGGCGAATCTATCCGCACTGCTCCATGAGTGCCTCGCGACCGACTCCGTTCTGTCGCGGGTCGAACATGTCGTGGCGGATCGGGTGATCGCCTGGTCGTTCTTTCCGCTGAGGGAGTTGAAGTTGGTCCGTGCGTATGGACTTGATGTCACCTCGGATGTGGCCTTGCGCCGGGCGAAAGAAGCAGCCGAAGAGTCTGCACGGGCGAAGGGAATCTTTCTCGCGACGATGAGCCACGAACTTCGAACACCGATGAACGGAGTGTTGGGATGCACACAGCTTCTCAAGGACACAGCGCTGACCGACCAGCAGCGGGACCTGATAGAGACGATGCATCGCTCTGCGGAAGCGTTGCTGACGTTGGTGAACGACATTCTCGATTTCTCAAAAATTGAGGCCGGCAAGATGACGTTGGAAGTGGCCGATGTCGACCTCCGGTTGCTGGTCGGTGACGTCACGACGTTGGTTGCAGAGTCGGCTGCCAAGAAGGGACTTGCCGTCTCAGTGAAGATTGCTCCGGACGTGCCGGAGGTGTTTAGGGGGGATCCAGTCCGACTACGCCAGATCCTGCTTAATCTCGTCTGGAATGCGATCAAGTTCACTGAGCGAGGAGGAGTCGAGATTACTGTGTCGTTGATGCCTGATCGGATGGACAATCCGGATGCCGTGGTTCTGCAATGGAGCGTCCGTGATACGGGCATCGGGCTGACCCCCGACCAGCAAGCCGATTTGTTTAAGGCCTATGCGCAAGCCGACGCCTCCGTCGCAAGGCGATTCGGAGGAACCGGTCTCGGCCTCATGATCTGTCGCCAGCTTGTCGAGCTGATGGGAGGAACCATCACAGTCACCAGCGAATTCGGTCGAGGCAGTACGTTCATCTATACCACCGACCTCCTTCCAGCCATTCATCGAGACTCAACGGCTGCTTCTTTGGGAACGGAACCACGCGGTGCAGGAGAGCAAATTGGGCCGCTACGAGTGTTGGTCGCAGACGACAATGAAATTAATCAAGTGGTCGCCTGCAAATTTTTGCAGAAGCTCGGGTGTCATGTCGAAGTGGCTCGTACGGGGTGTGAAGCGGTGGAAGCCGTCAGCCGGACCGGCTACGATGCCGTTCTGATGGATTGCGAAATGCCGGAAATGGACGGGTACGAGGCCGCCCGTGAAGTCCGTCGTCGTGAAGAGGGTACACTGAAGCATCTGCCCATCATGGCTCTCACCGGCCATACGTCCGACGAAGAAATCCAGAAGTGTCGTCAGGCAGGCATGGATAGGGTTGTGACGAAGCCGGTTACGTTGACCGTGCTCCGTACGAATCTTCAAGAACTGTTACGCAAAGCCGACTCCTAATACAGTCTAGTCGTATTGTTTTTGTCCCTTTACCGGTGGGGTGGACTCTATCGAGCCACTTCGGTACAGTGGACAGATGGAAACCGGTTCCAGGTCCGATCGATTTGTACTCTACAGCGATTTCAACTGTCCCTTCTGTTACGCGCTGCACGAACGGCTGCACGACTTGGGACTTATGGGCCGGTGCGAGTGGCGTGGGGTTCAGCATGCGCCGCAGTTGCCCCGTCCCATGAAGCCGTGGAGCGGTTCGTTGGGAGAGGAGTTGCGGTACGAAGTTGCGATGGTGCAGCGATTGGCACCGGGGTTGCCGATCGCGTTGCCGCCTGGGAAGCCGAATACTCTGCCGGCGATTGAACAAGCGGTTGCACTCTTACGGAAGGATCTGCGCTACGGAATGGACTTTGTTCAGCGAACCTACCGTGCTTTCTGGTGTGACGGTCGAGACATCTCTGATCCGTTGATTTTGAAGCAGTTGGCCGGAGAACATTTTTCTGAAGATATTGATGGCCAGAACCAGCTCATCGCCCAGAAATGGGAAACTGCTTGGCATGCCACGGGTCAAAATGGGGTTCCCCTCCTCGTGTCTCCAGACGGCGATTTGCTCGTCGGTTGTGTCCCGGCCGATCAGGTGAAGAGCTTTTTCTCTGGCTCGGGCTGAGCCTTAAGCAACAGTAGTTAAGATGCTTCCATGGCGTCTTTATGACCCCGTTCTCTTCCTGCCTGCCCGAGACCGCTCGTATCGTATGATTAAAGGCTAGTCACGATGAAGGCAGCTCCGACTCCCAGAGCAAACAACAGCGCGAAAGATAACAGCCCCACTAAATATGTCATAACGTCCTCCAGAATGAGGGCTCAAGTGGGTGGCGGTTGGAGAGAAGTGGGCATCATCCGTACCAAGTAACGGCAATTGCATCTTCATAGACAAATCATAAGCTTATGTGTGCAAGCCGTTTCGAACTCCTGACCGAGCGAAGGTGGAATAGAACCGTAGAAATTGGCTGTTTCCCACCGGGGAGAGAAAAACTGATGAATATGTGGTGGTTATGCGGGTACATCCCTAGCGTAGGGCTTTGAGAACACCTGTGGTACTTGTTGCACAGTAAGACTTGCTGAAAAGAGCGATTACGACTTGGACGGTGGGAGACGATCGGGGAACGTCAATTCAGCAACTGCGGATTTATCCAAGTCGCCCTTACCGAGCTCAATCAATCGTCGGTATTGGTTCAGTGTCGCCTGTGCGAGGGGCAGCGAGAGGCCGACTCGTTTGGCCAAGTCAAGTGCGATGGCCGAGTCTTTCGCAGCGTGGGCTGCAGAAAAGTAACAGTCGTGTGCACGTAGCTGCATATCTTCCCCGTCTGTTTCCAACACTCGCGAAGCAGCTCCGGTCTGACTGAATACTTCACGCAGCAGAGTGAGATCGATTCCCAGCGCTTTCCCGAGTCCTAACCCTTCAGCCAAGGCGGCGGTATTGCTGTTCATCACCATGTTCACCAGCGC
>Ga0073934_10010927_pt1 | contig 11131 bp, 10 predicted proteins | sample LarsenN4metaG_FD_76834 | JGI IMG/M metagenome (GOLD analysis project Ga0073934, IMG submission 76834) | Hot spring sediment bacterial and archeal communities from British Columbia, Canada, to study Microbial Dark Matter (Phase II) - Larsen... ...
GACCAACGCGCGCTCGATTCCGCGTCGCAGCGCTACCCGAATGCGAGGAAATGCACCGACCTCCGGCGCGTGTTCGATCGGCCAAACGAGTTTGATGCGGTCGTGGTGTCCACCGCCGAACACACGCACGTGTTCGCCACCTACCTGGCGTTGACTCATGGCAAGCATGTCTATTGTGAGAAACCGCTCGCCTATAATATCTGGGAGACGCGCCTCATCCGGGAAACCGCGGCGAAGTATCCGAAGCTCTCCACGCAGATGGGCAACCAGGGACACGCCTCGCCGGCGAGGCGCAGCATCCGGGAGATCCTCGACACAGGCGTTATCGGACCGGTTCGGGAAGTCCATGTTTGGGCCGACCGCGCCTGGGGTCTGCAAGATGCCGCGTCGGCGGAGAAATTCGACAAGCCGCACGGTTTTTACAACGGCATTCAGATCGTCGAGCGTTTCAAGGAGACGATGCCCGTTCCCTCCACGCTCGATTGGGACCTGTGGCTCGGTCCCGCGCCCGAACGCCCGTTCCACGCCACGTATTTCCCCGGACCGCGGTGGTATCGATGGTGGGATTTCGGCAACGGCACGATGAGCGACCTTGGCAGCCACGACAACGACGTGCCATTCACCGTGCTCGATCTTTGGCGGCCAGACGGCAAAGGCGGGCGCGTGCTGGCCCCGCTCTCGGTCGAGGCGGTTTCGCCCAACGTGCCAGTGCCGCACCCGGAATTGGCGCCGGCGACACTGCAAGCGACCTTTGAATTTGCCGCCGCCGGGGCGCAACCGGCGCTCAAGCTGGTCTGGCACCAGGGGGATAGCAAGCCGCCGGGGTGGGTCGAGGCGTGGGGCAGACGCTCGTGCGTGTTCATGGGCGAAAAAGGCATGTTGCTCGGGAACGGAAAACTCCTGCCCGATGAGCGGTTCAAGGATTTCACGCCGCCGCCGGCAACGCTGCCCCGTTCGCCCGGCCACTGGATCGAGTGGGTCAACTACGCCAAGGGCAACGGGCCCGTGCCGGGGTCCAACTTCCAGTATTCCGGTTGGACGACCGAGGCGAACCACCTCGGCAACGTGGCGTACCGGACGGGGAAAAAGATCACCTGGGATTACCAGGCCATGCGGGCCGTCAATGCGCCGGCGGCCGATCCGTTCATCAAACGCCCGGAGTATCGCAAGGGCTGGGAAGGCATTTTGAAAGCTTAGTGTTTCTGGCAACTCAATACCTTATGAATCGCCGCTATTTCTTGAGAATCACGGCGGGGGCCCTGGCCACCACGGCTTTTCTCCCGCGCGCCCACGCTGCCGAATCCAAGCGCAACTTTCGCAAGGCCATCATGTATTCGACCATTGGCGTGAAAGGCACCGTCCTCGAGAAATTCCGGGCCATGAAAGAGGCGGGCTTCGACGGCGTCGAGCCGATGGGCGGGATGAACCGTGACGAAGTGCTCGCCGCCTTCAAGGCCACCGGTCTTAAAGCCGCAAGCGTCTGCTGCCATACCCACTGGGAAAAACCGCTCTCGGCCCCCGATGAAGCAACGCGCAAGATCGGCTTGGATGGGCTCCTGCTCAGTCTGCGCGATGCGCAGGCTTACGGCGCCACGTGCGTGCTGTTCGTGCCGGGTGTCGCCCGCGACGGCGTCACTTATCAGCAATGTTTCGACCGCTCGATCGCCGGGATCAAGGAGGCGATTCCTGTGGCGCAGGAGACTGGCGTAAGAATTGCCATCGAAAACGTCGGCAACAATTTCATCATGTCCCCCGAGCAGGGGGTCGAATACCTCGATGCCATCAACAGCGAGTGGGTCGGCTTTTACTTTGATATCGGCAACGCGGGCCGCGTCGGGCCGGCCGAACGATGGATCGAGGTGCTGGGAAAACGCATCTTCCGGATTCACATCAAGGACTACCGCGCGAAGCCCGCGGATGCGGCAGCCAAAGGGAACGCACGTCCCAAATTGCTCGACGGCGATACCAACTGGCCCGCGGTGATGAAAGCCCTGGACAAGATCGGCTACACGGGTTGGGCCACTTCCGAGCAGCCCGGCAACCAGGCTGCGGACGTGGAAACCGCCCGCGACCTGGCGCAGCGCATGGACCGGATTTTCGCGCTGTGAGGCAAAACCTCCCGGCGCTGCGCGCTATGAGATTCCGGCATGGACCCGCCCTGCACCCAATGGAAATCTGGAGACCGGTTGAGGCGACCGCCAAGTCCTGCTCCGGCAAGCCCGCCGCGGCACATGCCTTGCCCCGCTCAGCTATTGCCTTTTCCAAGCGTTATGTAGAGTGCGGTCACTTTGTTGCCCATGAAGAACATCCTGACGTTCTTATCCGATCGGGCGTAGTAACAGTGGCCGCTGCGTTCTTCAATGTCCCTGTACAGCACCCCGTCTTCGAAAGCCAGCGGTTTACCCACGACCGTCTTTGCCGGCGGACCCAGCACCGCCAAAGCTTCATCCAACGAGGAGCCTAAACGCAGTGCGCCCTGCCAGGTGAATCCGGGTCCCTCGCCTTCACTTCGCAGCTCTCGGACCAGTCCGTCTCTGCCCACCCACACCGCCACACCGTCTGGATACGCGAGAATATAGTTGGAAGCATTGGGCAGTTCGTCCTTTTTGAAGGTGTTGTTGCCCCAAAGGTATTCCTTAGGTTCGCCCAGAACGCGGATCACATCGTTAACTGTCGTGCCGTTCCGGCTCAGTTGAACAATCTTTGCCTCGATATCGCCGCCCGCCTCGACTACAGGCTCGGCACTACCGGTTGCGCCCCCTGCTGGGCGCGCGGCAGCGGTTGCTGCCTGCAGTTGGTTTCGCAGCGCGCCCACCTGGCCGCGGAGCTTCAACAATTCATCCGGGTTGCGTCTCAATCGCGCGTTTTCCTCGACCAGCAAGGCCAGCCGGTTCGTCGCCTCATCGCGTTCCCGCTGCAACTGCTGGATTTGGTTAGTGAGCGGGATTTGCTGTTCGTGCAGCGCTGCGGCTTGGGCTCGCGCGTTTGCAGCCTGGCGGGCTTCATAAATCCCAGTCCCCACCACAGCGGCAAAGGTCGCTCCGATGATTGTTTTTTGCAGTGTAGTCATAGCGATAGCTTTGGCAGCAGTTACAGTTGCAGTCGCGGCGAAGGATGTGCCGCCGATGATGGCAGCGGTTGAAATGGCAGCAGCCAATCCAACCGGGGCGGCGTGAACGGCGTTCGCCCCAAGCACCACGGAAAGTCCGGCCGCCGTCGTCGTGACGCCACGGCGCTTGAGCAGCAATTGCAGCTTCTCCAACGCGCGCTCGATTCTCATCCGCGCGGTGTTCCCGCTCAGACCGAGTTGTTCGCCGATGTCCGCGTGCGGCCGGTTCTGAAAAAAGCGCAACACAATCACCTCGCGGTCTCCCTCGTCCAGTTCGTGCATCGCGCTGTCGAGGACGGACCGCAGGGCCTCCCAATCGGGACCGGATCCGGAATCGCCGAGTAATCCTTGCATGGCATGGGCCTCCTGTTCGCGGCTATGGCGGCGTCGTTCGGCGCGCACGGCCTTGGCGGCGCCGTAGTGCGCGCCGGTGTAAAGCCACCCGGCGAGAGCTTTCCGGGCAATGAGATCCCCCGCCTTCCGCGCAAGATCCGTGAACACCAACTGTGCCACGTCCTGTGCCAGATGTGCGTCCCCGTTCACCTGCCGCAGCGCGGTCGAATAAACCAGATCGAGATGCCGCCGCACCAATTCAGCGAACGCGTCTTCGGAATCGGATTCCGTGTAGCGGCGCAGCAGTTCACCATCCGATGTCATATCCCACCCTATAGCACCCGCCCCGCGGAAAAACGCACAAAAAAATTCGCGGCGGGTGTTATGCCAGGCTGCTTGCAGCCCCGGCATCTACAGCGGCAGTCCCGCGGGGGTGCTCGGTGTGCACGGTGGGCTCGCGGATCAGCCAAAAACCCAGTGATCAAACCGCCGGCGGTTTCTCTCCCCGGCTGGCAAACCACTGACGGAGGAACAAGAGATCCGGCTGATCTTTCTCCCGATGCGTGACCGCTTTCATCCGCCAGAGCAGGGCCGGGGTGGCAAAGGGAATGGCTACACCGTCCACCTCCCGAATCTCGGCTTCCTTTGCAGCTTGGGCGAAATCGATGCCACCAGCCGAGCCCATCAGATCCACCAGCACCTCATCGGCCACCCGAATCACGCTATATTGCAGCAGTTCACCCGGCTGCAATTCGCGCACCGCATTATCTGGCAGCGTGGACAGCGCCGAGAAAACCTTCGCCTCATTCTCCCGGTCACGGGCGACAATCAGATCAATATCCATGGTTTCACGGATGTAACCAGCTGCCCGTATGGCGAAGCCGCCCACCACGACATAGCGCGCGCCGCGGGCGTTCAGCTCGCGACACAAGTCGCGCAGGTCTTCAAGGGTCGGCTGGCGCGGTTCTAGCTCCGGCTGGGACGGCAGATCATTTGCCATAGCCAGGCATCGGCCTCCTGATGGGTGTGAAACCGGTAAACGCCCCGGGGCACCTTCACCCCGCCAAAAGCGCGCCGCCAAGCCACCGCATCCTGCTTTCGGCTCATCCTGACCGATAACGGATCCGGCAACTTAAGCCTTCGCCCGACGACTTTTGCGACGTCTTCTTCGAGGTTAACCAAAGGCCGTTTCACAGCAAACGCAGTGTATTCCAAGTTTTCGGCCACACAAGCCGGATTGCGGGATTGCGGGGATTGCGGAAGATCGCGGAATGCCGCGGTGAAGCGCATCGGCTGGCACACCTTTCTCACGCAAGTCCTTGATGTGCCTTTCTTAGCACGAAGTCCGTTCCACTAAGAGGCTTTTCATCGCGGAGCCTGGTTCGAGCAAACCCGACCTCATTTTCGCCCTTGGCCTTATCACAAGCGAGCCACACGACGTTGTCCTGTGAACTTCGAAAACCAGACCGCAAGCCTCCAACTCCTACTAACCCTCAACTCTCAACTCCGTGAGCACTCCCTCAAGCTTCGAATGAACCACTTTGCCGCGAATGCTTTTGCGTTTGCCGCCGGGCACGCGCCCACTAAACTGCGCACGATGAAACACGCCCTGATTTTGTGTGCCGCTCTGCTGAGTGGTATCGCAGCCAACGCTGCCGAAGACGGCTGGATTCAACTGTTCAACGGGAAAGACTTTGAAGGCTGGGAGCAGCATGGCGGCAAAGCCAAATACGCCGTCCAGGACGGTGTCGTGGTGGGCACAACGGTGCTTGGAACGGGAAACAGTTTTCTTTGCACCAAGGAAACCTACGGCGACTTTATCCTGGAATTTGAATTCAAGGTGGACCCGAAGCTGAACTCGGGCGTGCAGATACGAAGCGAGGTTTTTGACCAGCCCAAGACACTCCAGATCGACGGGAAAGAGGTTAAAGTCCCGGCAGACCGCGTTCACGGATACCAGATCGAGATTGATATGGACCCGAAGAACAACCGTTGGTGGACTGCGGGCATCTATGACGAGGCGCGTCGTGGCTGGCTGTACCCGGGGTCACACGGGGGCGACAAGAAGGAGTTCACCGCGCAGGGAGCGAAAGTGAGCAAGCAAGAAGACTGGAATCGTGTTCGGGTCGAGGCCAAAGGCTCCTCGATCAAGACCTGGCTGAACGGCGAATTGCGCGCGGACATCAAGGACAGCATGACGTTGAAAGGCCTGATTGCATTGCAGGTGCACGGAGTCGGCAACGACAAGTCGAAAGAGAACATTACGGTGATGTGGCGCAACCTCCGGCTGAAGAGGCTATAGGCGCGAGTCGTGGCGCAGGCAGGAGATGACCCGGCCACAGCGTTGAACAGGTCCTAAAATACGGTGGTCCAATGACCATGCAGAAAACATCGTGGCGCGTTCGGCTCGGGCAGGCTTGGCGAAGGGATGTTCAACCGCTACTGGCGCTTGCGCTGGTCCTGTTTTCCCTGAGGTCCTCGCTGGCCGATTGGAATGACGTTCCGACCGGGTCGATGGCGCCGACAGTGCTGATCGGCGATCGGATCGTGGTGAACAAAGTCGCTTACGACCTGAAGCTTCCCTTTACGACCGTGCGCCTGGCGCAGTGGGCAGGGCCGGCCCGTGGTGAAATCGTGGTGTTCTACTCGCCCCACGATGGCCGGCGGCTGGTAAAGCGCGTGATCGGGCTGCCGGGCGACACCATTGAGTTGCGAGGCAATCAACTCGTGATCAACGCGCAACCGGTTTCCTACGACAGTCTGAACGAGAAGGCTTTGGAGGATGTGTCCTCCGCGGACCGCCAGCGGCAGCAGTATGCGCGCGAACTGCTGGACGAACGGCCTCATGCCGTCGCGGCCGCCCCGCTTTCGTTGGCGCGCAGGGACTATGGCCCAACAGTAGTTCCGGAAGGGCACTACTTCATGATGGGCGATAATCGCGACGAGAGCTTCGATTCCCGCTACTTCGGCCCGGTGCCGCGCCGGCAAATCATCGGACGGGCGGAGGCGGTGGCCTTCTCGTTGGATCGCCAGGCCGGATGGGTGCCGCGGTGGGCCAGAACCTTCCATTCCCTGGACAAAGGGCTGGGTGATCGCAGGTGAGGCCATAGCTCGGCACCTGGTAACGGGCAGAGGCGTCCGGGTGACCTGGAAAGACGGCGTTATCGCTCGGGTCGAACCGTCAGATTCCCCTGTCCCGGAGGATGTGTGGATTGCCCCGGCGCTGTTCGATTTGCAGGTGAACGGCTACGCCGGCGTCGACTTCCAGCAGGACAACCTGGAGCTGGAGCAATTGCGCGAGGCGGTCAGAGCCTTGCGCGAGGCGGGCTGTTCGCGGTTTCTGCTGACACTTATCACTGACGAGTGGCCCGCGCTCATGGCGCGTTTTCGGCGGTTCAGAGAGTTGCGTGCCCGCGACCCCGGACTGTGTTCCGCCATCGCGGGCTGGCACATCGAGGGGCCGTTCCTGTCAGCTGAACCGGGGTATTGTGGAACTCACGACCGGGGGCTGATGCTGGATCCCACGCCGGAGCGGATGCGGGAGCTGATCGGAACAGCGGGGGGCGATCCGGTGCTGCTGACGCTCGCCCCGGAACGGGCTGGCGCAATCCGCGCCATCGAGATGGCGGTGGCGGCAGGATTTCGCGTCAGCCTCGGGCACACGAACGCGCCGGCAGACGTGCTGCAGCGAGCGGTCGCGGCTGGAGCGCGGATGTTCACGCACCTGGGTAATGGCTGCGCCGCGGACCTGAACCGCCATGACAACATCCTCTGGCGCGTGCTGGACGGCCTGGACGTTTTCCCCAGTCTCATTCCGGACGGCATTCACGTGGCGCCGGCCTTGTTCCGCCTGTTTCACCGGCTGCTGCCTGCGGACAAAGTGTGTTACACCACGGATGCGATGTCCGCCGCCGGCGCCGGACCGGGTTATTTCAGCCTTGGAAAGCGCAGGCTGCAGGTGGGTCCGGACGGAATCGTGAAGGAGCCTGGCACACCTTATCTGTCAGGCTCCGCCTTGTGCCCATTTGACGGGGTGTTGCGCGCGGCGAGAATGCTCGGCTGTTCCTGGCAGGAAAGTTGGAAAAGGTTCTCCACCGCACCCGCCCTGGCCATGGGACTGCCAGATGGATTAACGGAAGGGCATCCGGCGCATTTCGTCATCCTGCAAGAAGCCGAGGGCATCCCTTCCATCAGGCAATGCGTGCCGACAATCGACTCTTGATTGGCTCGCGGGCAAAAGGCTCGCCTACTGGCTGGAGTTTGTCTTCCAGGCGTTCGCGGGTTACACCGGGAACATGATTCTCGTCACGGGTGTCCCTGATAATCCTGCTTCCCTCCCGCATTCCCACCCGAAGCACCGACTGGAGCGGCTTGGGCCAGCGAGGCGAGGAAGAGTGGCAAGGTAAGCTGGCGAAAGTGAAGACGTGGGCGCGGCCGTCAACATGACGGAGTAAGCTTACCAAGCTTCACAAACGGATGCGGCCGGCGATTTCGGGAATCTGTGCCCAAGGAATTCAAAGCGTCCAAGGAAGCAGGCTCCTCTTCGGGCTGTGAGACAAATCGGCCAGGCTGTTACCTGCTCGGGTGGGGTCGCTTTCGAGGAGACCTTCAAGCACGACACCAAATCCGGAATTAGCGAGCAAAGTTCCCTCTTTCGAGTACCTTAGACGCATGTCACCGATCGCGGAAAGTACGAAGGAACTCTCCTGTGTTGCTGCGCAGTTCACGACCACTCACTGGAGCGTCGTTTTAGCTGCGAAAGACGGGCAGACGCCGGAATCCTTCGCCGCTCTGGAGAAGCTGTGCCGCACATATTGGTATCCGCTGTATGCCCACATTCGCCGCCGAGGCTACTCGGAGCACGACGCACAGGACTTGACGCAGGAGCTTTTCAACCGACTGCTGGAAAAGCAGTTTTTGTCCGGCTTGCTGCGGGAAGGAGGCCGTTTCCGTTCCTTTCTGCTCACAGCTCTTCAACACTTTTTAGCTGAACACTGGCAACGATCACGAGCCCAAAAACGAGGTGGGGGACAACCGGTCATTTCGATCGATGCCCAAACGGCGGAGGAGCGCTACCGGCTTGAACCGCGGGATGAGCGCACCCCCGAGAAGCTCTATGATTACCGCTGGGCAATGGCGCTTCTCGATCAAGTGCTCGGCCGATTGCAGCAGGAATTTTCCGAGGCAGGCAAGGGGGAGCTTTTCCATCAACTTCGCACTTGCATGGTCGAAGGCGCCACCGACACGAGCTACGCCGAAGGAGCACAGCGGCTGGGCATGACCGAGGAAGCCTTGCGCAAAGCGGTCCAGCGCTTGCGGAAGCGGTACCAGGAGCTGTTCCGGCAGGAAATCAGCCAGACGCTGGCCAACCCCGCGGAAGTGGAGGAAGAGCTTCGGCATCTGCAAGCAGTAATGCGCGGCTAGAAATCTCACGTCCCGTTCCACGGTCGCTTTTCGGCATCTTTCGAGCAATTCGTTGGACTCCCAACCTGTGAACTTTCGCAGTTTTCGGGCGGACCTTCTCCCGGGGTTCTGACGCCCCCATTCTAACTTGAGTGCTCCGTCAGCAGAGACCTAACACCCTGCGCTCGCCCGCCAGTTAGCACCCTCTGCGTTGCCGACCCGCCCGCGCAACTGCTTCCGCACTGCGTTCGGCACCGCAGTCTGTGTGTTTCCCCGACGACGGATGAGCCTTGACCCTGGCGCGCCATATCTGTTAGTGCTTACGCTAACAGATATGAAAACTCCATCTCGCTCCAAAACCACCGCATCCAGCCCGGCCGACCTCCTCCTGCGCGGTTCCCTCATCACCCTGCGTCGCCGCTGCGGCAAACCTTCCTGTCGTTGTGCCCAAGGCCAACCCCACTGCTCTCCCGCCCTGTCCTTCAGCGCCCAGGGCAAAACCAGGATTCTGACCCTCACCTCGGACCTCCTGCCGGAGGTGCGAGCAGCCCTCCAGCGCTATCGCCGCCAGCAGGAAGGCCTGGAACATCAGGCCGAGGCGGGCCTGCGCCAGTTGGCTCGCCGTCTTCAACAAGCCCGACAAGCCGCCCGTCGCTCCGCGTTATGAATGCTTCCGGGGTCCAAAGTTGGTTGGCCTTGCTCGGTTGCTTTGCGCCGGTCTTTACAGCGCCCTCCTTCCCCCTCTTTGTCCAACTGGCCAGTGCGTGGGTCCTCTGCCCGGGCCGCCATACCTTAACCCGCCTCTACAGCCTGGCCGAACCCAAGCACGCGCGCGCCCACGACGCCTATCATCGGTTCTTTGGCCGTGGCGCGTGGTTGCTGGAACTGCTGTGGCACCAATTGGCCGCCCTCTTGTTGGAAACCTTCTACCCCCAGGGTCCCGTCCCTCTGGATCTGGACGATACCCTCTTCCACAAGAGTGGCCGGCACGTGGACGGGGCGGCCTGGTGGCGGGATGCCGTGCGCTCCACCGCCAAACGGGTGGTCCACGGCTTGGGCCTTAACCTGGTGGTGTTGACCTTGCGCGTGCAACCCCCTTGGGGCGGTGAGCCCTTGGGCCTGCCCGTTAATGTGCGCCTCCATCGCAAAAAAGAGCTCACCACGCTGGACTTGGCCCAACAAATGATCCAGGAACTGGCCGCCTGGTTTCCGGAGCGCTGCTGGCGCTTGTGCGCCGATGGGGCTTATGCCTCTTTGGCCGGGCGAGGACTACCCCGCTGCGAAGTGACCAGCCGAATGCGGCGCGACGCGGCCCTTTACGAACTGCCACCCCACACCCGCCGCGCCAAACGTGGTCGCCCACGCAAAAAGGGCCGCCGCTTGCCCACCCCGCAAGCCCTGGCCAAAAAATGCGCCCGTTGGCAGCGCCTTACCGTCAACCTGCGCGGCAAGCGCGTGCGGCGTTTGGCCTATACTCGTCAGGTGCTCTGGTATGAGGTCTGCCCGGACCACGCCCTCTTGCTGGTGATCTGTCGCGATCCCGAAGGCAAAGAACCCGATGATTTCTACTTCACTACGGATCTCGCGGCGACAGCCACCCAGGTCATCGAACAATACGCCGGGCGATGGTCCATCGAAGACACCTTTAGAAACGTCAAGCAGTTCCTGGGCGGCCAAGACCCTCAAGTCTGGAAAGGTCAGGGACCGGAGCGCGCCTCCGCTTTCGCCCTGTGGATGTACGCCCTCACCTGGGCGTGGTACCTGGACGCGCATCCCTCGGAAACCCGCCTGCCACTCAGACCCTGGTATCGCCAGAAGACCCATCCGTCCTTTGCGGATGCCTTGGCCGCGTTACGTCGTTGCCTGTGGCACAAACATATTTTCGAGGACTCACAATCCAAACGACTTCCCTCAAAAATCATCCGGCCCTTACTCCAACCCATGGTGGAAGCCCTCGCCTATGCGGCCTAACTCACTATGTGCTCTCCCGAATAGGTCCCCCATTTTGTGCGAAAGTCCACAACCTTTTTTTGTCCGAAACTGGACAATTTCCCGTGTACCCCGGTTGAAGGTGGCGTTCTCGAATACACCGCGAGCGCCGGAAACAACAAACAAACACAAAAACAAAACGTATGAAGACAGTGAAAAATCTCAAGCTATTCGGCTCTGCATCCAGAAGCGTGTTCCTCACCGTCGGGATAGCGGCAGTCGCCATCGCCGTGGTTATCACAGCCATGGCGACACCGTCCGCTGGCATCGTAAGCTCGACGGTTATGGCGAGGGCGA
>Ga0073934_10010928_pt1 | contig 11131 bp, 6 predicted proteins | sample LarsenN4metaG_FD_76834 | JGI IMG/M metagenome (GOLD analysis project Ga0073934, IMG submission 76834) | Hot spring sediment bacterial and archeal communities from British Columbia, Canada, to study Microbial Dark Matter (Phase II) - Larsen... ...
ATAAATACTTCGATTACACGGTCGATGAGCGTGGGCAGTTGCAGTGGAGCCGGCGGGGGGAATTGATCCGGGCCGAGGCGATGCGCGATGGGCTCTACCTCCTCACAACCAACGCCAGCGCCCAGGAGATTCCCGACCAGGGCGTGGTGAGCCATTACAAGAATCTGCTGGAGGTGGAGGATGCCTTCTGTCACCTCAAAGACTACCTGCGCGTCCGCCCGGTCTTCCACCATCGGCCGGACCGGGTTCGCAATCATGTGCGGATTTGTTTTCTGGCGTACTGGTTGGCGGCCAAACTGGAGCGCCAATGGCGGCAGAAAGATCAGCGCATCGAGGTTCACAACCTGTTGCGCCAGCTTCAAAGCATCCGGCTGGGGCGTTTGGAGGTTGCGGGCAAGACGTTGAAAACGTTGGTCACGCAGGTGCCCAAGGATCTGAACCCCACTCTCCAAGCTCTCGGGTTGCTCCCTCTGTTTTCACAGCCGCCGAGTTGGGCCCCCGGAGGCTCGTAGCAAGTGAAGTCAGGGAGGAGACCTACCAGTCAATGACTTACGCGCGACGGGGGAGGAAGTCAGGCTAGTCAGAGAACCTCCGGGAGATCACGAGCACCATGCAGCACACGGATCACCTGAATTCCTTCCTGCACGGCACGGTAAAAAATGATGTAGTTGCCAACGGGAAAACCGCGCAAGCCTGGTGCCAGATCGTCCCGTTTGCGCCCGACCCCAGGCATCTGCGCCAACAGGCGGCATTTCTCGTCAATCGTATCGAGCCAGCGTTCGGCGGCAATCGGGTCTTCCTCTGCGATAAGGAGAGCCGCCTTGACGAGGTCAAGGTGCGCCTGGCTCGTGCGCAGGACAGTCGGCATTACCTGCCGCCGGTCGGAAGCCGGCGCCGTAGGTCGCGCTTCACAGCGGCTATGTCCATAGGCGCCAGATTCCCAAGGTCGGCCTGCTCCAAGCCCAAAGCGATTTCCCGGCGCAGATCGTCATGCTGGAATCGCTGCACGTCCTTGGATTCACTGAGCCAACGATACAACTCCCACCGGTCTTCCGGCGAAAGCTTCGCCGCAGCCGCTTTGAATTCTGTCACTGTGCTCACGGGAAAAGCGTAATTGCCCGGGGCTCAGGAGTCAACCGTCCAGCCCCCGTCCAGCTCAAGCCCAATTCGGCGCATTTCAGTCCAGCGGCCCCAAAAGCGTGTCCAAAATCCCTGACTTCCGGAAGTATTGACAGACAGGCCGTTGACGAATAAAGGCAGATTCAAGACATCGGTTAGCACATTCAACCGACGGAAAACCGCTTCTGAAATGAGAAAGCTATCCACCCTCCTGAATTGTCTCGTGTTCGCCGCCGCCACGGCGGCGTCCATGCCACAAGCCACGGCTGCGGCAGTTGCGGGGAATCCCAATGTGCTCTGGTATGACAAACCGGCAGCGAAATGGGTGGAAGCGTTGCCCGTTGGCAATGGGCGTTTGAGCGCGATGATCTTCGGCGGCGTCGGCCAGGAGCGGTTGCAGCTCAACGAAGGGACACTCTGGGCCGGCGGGCCGTACGACCCGGTGAATCCCGAAGCCAAGGACGCGCTGCCGCAAGTCCGCCAGTTGATCAACGAGGCCAAGTACAGGGAAGCCGCCAAGCTCATCAGTGCCAAGGTCATGGCCAAACCGCTGGGCCAAATGCCGTATCAGACCGTCGGCGACCTGCTGCTGACCTTTTCCGGCTCGACCAACGCCGGGGCCTACCGGCGCGACCTGGACCTCGACACCGCAACGGCCTCCGTCAGTTACTCCAGCGAGGGCGTCCGTTACACTCGGGAGGTTTTTGCAAGCGCCCCCGACAACGTGGTCGTGATGCGCTTGGCAGCGGACAAGCCGGGGAAGATCTCCTTCGCTGCCGGCATGAAAACGCCGATGGCGGCCACAGTGGAAACGGAGGGCCACGACACGCTGGTCATGCGCGGAATGGGGGGCGACGCGGGCGGCATCAAGGGCCAGTTGAAGTACCAAGCGCGCGTCAAAGTCATGGCCAAGGGCGCCAAACCGGCGGCTGATGACGGAAAGGTCTCCGTAGCCAATGCGGACGAGGTGATGTTGCTCATCACTGCGGCCACCAGCTACAAGCGGTTCGACGACGTGAGCGGTGATCCGGAGAGCGTCACGAAGCAACAACTTGCCGCCGCGGCGAAAAAGTCCTTCGCCAAACTTCGCGCGGGCCATCTGGCCGATTACCAACCGCTGTTCCGGCGCGTGAAGATTGATCTCGGTCAGACCGAAGCGATGAAACTGCCGACCGATGAACGGATCCGCCGCTTCGCCGAAGGCAACGATCCGCAACTGGCCGCGCTGTATTGCCAGTTCGGCCGTTATCTGCTCATCAGTTGCTCGCGTCCAGGCGGACAGCCCGCCGGTTTGCAGGGTTTGTGGAACGACAGCAAGAACCCTCCGTGGGGCGGCAAATACACGATCAATATCAACACCGAGATGAACTACTGGCCCGCTGAGCCCGGCAACCTGGCCGAGTGCGTCGAGCCGCTGATCTCGATGGTGAACGATCTCACCGTCACCGGGGGGCGAACTGCCCGGACGATGTATGGCGCGCGCGGCTGGTTGACGCACCACAATACCGACCTCTGGCGCGCGAGCGCTCCGATTGACGGGCCGAACTGGGGCATGTGGCCTTGCGGTGGCGCCTGGTTGAGCCTGCATCTGTGGGATCATTACGAGTTCAGTGGCGACCAGGGGGACTTGCAGCGGATCTACCCCGTGCTCAAGGGCGCCTCGGAGTTTTTCCTGGATACCCTGCAGGAGGAACCGAAACACAAGTGGCTGGTCACGAATCCTTCCATCTCGCCCGAGAACGGGCATCCTTTTGGCGCGGCGGTCTGCGCCGGGCCGACAATGGATATGCAAATCCTGCGGGACCTGTTCGCCAACACGATCAAAGCCGCGGCGTTGCTGGGGGTTGATGAGGGTTTCCGCAATCAGTTGGCCGCCGCGCGCGCCCGGCTGGCGCCGAACCAGATTGGCAGCGCGGGACAATTGCAGGAATGGCTGGAGGATTGGGATATGCGGGCGCCGGAAATGCATCACCGGCATGTTTCCCATCTTTACGGTCTGTATCCGGGCCGCGACATCCACCGTCGCGACACGCCGGAGCTGGCGGCAGCGGTGAAGAAATCGCTGGAAATCCGCGGCGACAAGGCGACCGGCTGGGCGACGGCCTGGCGCATCTGCCTGTGGACGCACCTGGGTGAGGGTGACCACGCGTTCCAGATTCTGAGATATCTGCTCAGCCCCGAGCTGACCTATCCGAACATGTTCGACGCCCATCCACCGTTTCAGATTGACGGCAACTTCGGCGGCACGGCGGGCATTATGGACATGCTGATGCAGAGCCGCCTTGGCTCAGTGTCCGAGGCGCTCACGCCGACGCTGAAGCCTGAGATTGAGTTGCTCCCCGCGCTGCCGAAGGCCTGGCCAAGCGGCAGCGTGAAAGGGTTGCGGGCACGGGGCGGTTTCGAAGTCGATGTGGCGTGGAAAGACGGGAAGCTGGTCGAAACGACGGTTCGTTCGCTCCACGGCGGCTCCGCGCAATTGCGCTATGGCGCGGTGACGCGTGATGTGCAACTGGCCCGTGGAAAGACGTATCGATGGAATGGGCGATAAAGCCCGAATTGCCGGCGCGAGAGAAAGAATGGCGTGAGCCGGGACGATCCCGCAAATGAACAGCATTTCAGTTAATCCAAGATCGAGAATAACGATGCTATGAAAATGACATTGAGGTCCGAAGCGCGGAAGCAACCCGGCCTGATGACAGGGCAAATGGGGTCCAAGCACAGCAAGGCGAGAGACATTTTTCACCGTTTCAGAACAGCAGAGCCCATGGTGATACTCATGGGCGGATTGCTGGCCGGGAGCGTGGCCGGGAGCGTGGCGGGGGCGGGAGACATTTCCGGCAAATGGCGCGGCGAGTTTGACTCCCCAATTGGCCAGCAGAACTACCTCTTCACCTTCCAGGTGAATGAAGGAAAGCTGACCGCCAGGGCGACCGCGGAGGCCCAGGGGCAGCAGCGCGAAGTGGAATTCAAAGAGGCCAGGCTCGAAGGCGACACGTTGACGTTTGTGGAAATGCGAAAGTTCCAGGACAACGAGGTGCGAATCGACTACACGGGAAAGGTGACCGGCAACGAGATCAAGTTTACCCGGAAGGTCGGTGATTTCGCCACAAACGAATTTGTGGCCAAACGGGCTGAAGGCGCGTCAGCGGCGGCCGCCAGCCCCCCAAACGTGGCGGGCGGCGACCGCCCGCGGCGGAGAGGGGGTGGCTTTGGCGGCCCAATCGTCCTGGGACCGGACGACAAGCCGGCATTTCCCGATCCACCCGCGGACATCCTTGTGAAACGCGACGGCATACCGCACGGCAAGCTGGAGATGATCGAATACGAATCGAAGACGGTCGGCACCACCCGCAGGATGCAGGTCTACACACCCCCAGGCTACTCGAAGGACAAAAAGTATCCCGTGCTGTACTTGTTGCATGGCATTGGCGGCGACGAAACGGAATGGCAGCGCTTCGCGCAGCCCGACGTCCTGCTCGACAACCTCATCGCTGACGGCAATGCCGTGCCGATGATCATCGTGATGCCCAATGGCCGGGCCCAGAAGAACGACCGCGCGGAAGGCAACGTTTTCGCCTCAGGGCCGGCGTTTGCGGTTTTCGAACAGGATTTGCTCAAGGATGTGATTCCCGCCATCGAGTCGCGGTATTCGGTCCAGGCGGATCGCGAACACCGGGCGCTGGCAGGGTTGTCCATGGGGGGCGGCCAGTCCTTGAATTTTGGCCTGGGGCACCTGGACACGTTTGCGTATGTCGGGGGCTTTTCGTCCGCGCCGAACACAAAGGCGCCCGAGCAGCTCGTGCCCGACCCCGCCGCCGCGGCCAGGCAATTGAAGCTGCTGTGGCTGTCCTGCGGTAACAAGGACGGATTGATCGGCATCAGCCAGGGCGTTCACGCTTATCTCAAGGAGAAGAACGTCCCGCACGTCTGGCACGTGGATGGCAACGGGCACGATGCAACCCATTGGAAAAACAACCTGTGGCTGTTCTCGCAGCGCATTTTTAAATAGGCCCGGGCCATGCCCGGCCATGCCCCGGCCGTGTCCCAAGATTCCTATCCGTTGAAAACCTCAGTGAAACGGTAGGGCGCGTCTCTCCGAGCGCGCCGAACAGAGGCGAGTTAACGAGTTAAAAACGAGTTAACACGTTGCTTCACGGATGCACGGAACCGTGCTAACATCCATGATCCTCCATGACCAACGCCTGTCATATCGCTCCATGCCGCTTCGCCGTCACCGCTGTTGCCCTGCTGTTTGCCGGGATGGTCCCTATCGTGCATGCGCAAAAGACCACACTGACGATTCAGACCGCCGAGCCGGGCAAAGCGATCAGTCCCGATTTGTTCGGCATTTTCTTTGAAGACCTCAATTACGCAGCCGACGGAGGGCTCTATGCCGAGCTGATCCAGAACCGCTCGTTCGAATACAGCCCCACCGAGCAATCGTCCTGGAACCCGCTGTCGTTTTGGGAACTGCAGAAACGTGGCAACGGTGACGGTTCAGTCAGCGTGGCGGAGATGCGGCCGATCCATGAGAACAACCCGCACTACGCGCTGCTGACGGTGCGCACGCCCGGGGACGGCGTGGGCCTTGCCAACGAAGGCTTCGACAGCATCCCGCTCAAGGCCGGGGAAACTTACGAGGCGTCGTTCTGGGCTTATCAAGCCTTCATGGGCCAAATGTGGGGACCCGGCGATAACAGCAAACCAATGCCGGTGACCCTGCGGCTCGAAACCAGGAATGGTGAAGTCCTTGCGGAAGCGGCGGTGGAGGTTCAGGGCCGCGAGTGGCGGAAGTTTAGCGCCACCTTGAAGCCGGCCCGGACAGTCGACGACGCGCGCCTGGTCCTGCTCGCGCATGCGGCTGGCGGTCTCTGCCTGGACATGATTTCGCTGTTTCCCGGGAAGACGTTTCGCAGCCGGCCGAACGGACTTCGCGCCGACCTCGCCCAGGCTGTCGCGGATCTCAAACCGAAATTCATGCGGTTTCCTGGCGGGTGTCTGGTCCATGGTGGTGGGCCCCGGCGTTACTACGACTGGAAGGAGACTGTCGGCCCCGTGGAACGGCGCCGGGCGAGGCGGAATTCCTGGGGCTATCACCAAACGATGGGACTCGGCTATTTCGAGTACTTCCAGTTCTGCGAAGACATTGGCGCCAGACCCCTCCCCGTCGTAACTGCGGGTGTGTGCTGCCAGCACGCGGGCAGTTCGCCCGGGCGCGGGCAGGAGGGGTTGCCGCTCGAGGAGATGCCGGCTTACATTCAGGATGTCCTTGACCTCATCGAGTGGGCAAACGGACCGTCGACTTCCAAATGGGGAGCCAGGCGCGCTGCGGCCGGCCATCCGGAACCCTTCGGTTTAAAATACCTGGGGGTCGGCAACGAAGACGCGATCACACCTCTCTTCAAGGAACGCTTCAAGATGATCTACGAGGCGTTGAAGGAAAAGCATCCGGAAATAGTCGTCATCGGAACCGTGGGGCCTTTCGCCGCCGGCGAAGACTACGACAACGGCTGGGCCTTTGCGAGGGAACTCGCGCTGCCGATGGTGGACGAGCACTACTACGTCGCGCCGCGCTGGTTCTGGGACAACCTCTGGCGCTACGACAAGTATGATCGCAACAGTGCAAAAGTTTATGTTGGCGAATACGCGGCGCACGATCGGGACCGGCGTCGCAACACCTTGCGCTCAGCGATTGCGGAGGCTGCCGGGATGACGGCCTTCGAACGCAATGGTGACCTTGTTCATTTCGCGTCCTACGCCCCCTTGTTCGCCCGCAGAAACCACACGCAGTGGCACCCGGATTTGATCTATTTCAACGCGACCGAGGTTTTCCTTACGCCCAATTACTATGTGCAACAACTCTTCGGCCAGAACAGCGGTGACGCGTGGATTTCGACGACGCTCGACTCCACCTCCGCGCCGCCAACACTGGCCGTTTCCTCTGTGCGGGATTCCGGGACGGGCCATCTCATCATCAAGATCGTCAACGGCGCGAATGCTTCCGCCCCGCTGACTGTTGAGGTTGCCGGGCTTCGTGCTGCCGCTGAGCTGCCGGCGACTAGAACAGTGCTGACCGGCCCGAACCCCGACGCGTTCAATGAGGATGGCCGGCCGCCCGCGGTGAAACCGGTTGTGAGCGAGGTGACGCTCAGGCCAACTTTCGACTATGAAGCGCCGCCCAACTCACTAACGGTGTTCCGCATTCGAAACTGACCGCTTCCCGGGGTGACGCGCTCGCCATCGCGCCTGATCACCGGCTGATGGACGTAGCGGCGGAATCCGGAGATCTAATGGTCATTTTCTCCCGGACGCTGGCCAAGCTCTATCGGAGGTGCCCGGCGCAGGAATCGTGTGGCGCTTCGGAGAGGAAATCAGAAAGGCGGAAAGCGGTGTCCAAAACCTGAGGGCCGCCGGAAGTACTCGATGATCATGCGGAAAGGCAATCTGTGATGGGGCCAAGCCACCATGAGACGCATGGCTCGCTCTTTGCCCTTGGAGATTCTATGAACAGCCGTTTCCTGGCAGCAGCCATCTTCGCCCAGGTCGCTTGCGCCTCCGCCCTTGATGGCCAGGTGCAAATCCACGACCCCTCCACCATCGTCCGGTGTGATGGCAAGTACTACACGTTCGGCACGGGTGGCACCACCCTGGTTTCCGACGACGGCTGGACTTGGGCACGCGGGGTCAGACCTTCCCGCAGCGGAATGGCCCCCGACATCATTCAGCTCGGGGACCGCTACTGCCTGTATGTTGCCAGGAACATCGGGGCCCAGCCCAGAGCCGACATCAATATGATCTGGAGCAAGACCCTGGACCCGAACGCACCCGGCTACAAGTGGGAGGAGGGTGGCGTGGTCGCTTCGTCGGACGGCGTCGAAGACTGCAATGCCATCGACCCCGGTCTTTTTCATGATCCCACCGACGGCAGGCTGTGGCTGGTCTACGGCTCCTATTTCGGTTATCTGCGGCTGATCGAGCTGGACCCGAAGACAGGCCAGCGCCTCAGCCCGGACCTCCCGCCCGTGAACATCGCGATCAATTGTGAGGCCCCCGTCATCATCTACCGCGAAGGTTGGTATTACCTGCTGGCCACGCACGGCAGTTGCTGTCGTGGCGCGGATTCCGGCTATAACATTCGCGTCGGACGCGCCAGCAAAGTGACCGGTCCCTACCTGGATCACACGGGCACCCCCATGCTCTTAGGGGGTGGCAAGCTCTTCGTTACCTCGAGCGGCCGGGTGATTGGCCCGGGCCACTTTGGCATTCTCGATCTGGGGGACGGCGTGCAGAGGTTCTCCTGCCACTACGAAGCGGATCTGGACCGGGGCGGGACCAGTGTGCTCGATATCCGCCCGCTGCTCTGGAAAGACGGCTGGCCCGCAGCTGGCGACAACCCCAAGGAGGGCACCTACCAGATCGAATCTGTGCGCACCGGCACCACGCTTGAGCTGGCCGTTGAGGGCATACCGGTCGGCGGCCGACGCGCCCGGCGGGGTGGCGGGGCGGGTGGACCTGGTGGATTTGGCGGATTCGGTGGTCCTGCCCTCGAGCCAATTCCGCCGCAGGATGTGGCCCAGGTTTCAACAAACTGGCCCGCTGGCAAGGTTGCTGTGCGCATGGCCAACTACCTGTGCCAGGCCCAGCAGAAGTGGACCCTTGCGCCTGTGGCCAACGCCGGTGGTTATCCCGGCTCGCCCTACTTCAAAATCACCGTCGCCGGGACTGACCGCGCGCTGGCCGCGACTGAGGAAGGCGAATTGGTGACACTCCCTGCCTTCACTGCAGGGCCTGAACAGCTATGGCGTCTCGACCAACTCACTGACGGCACGTGGCGCATCATGCCGAAATCTGTTCCGAATTCGAAGGAATCGCTGGCTCTGTCGGCCATTGGCAGCAGTTTCGCGACGCTTGCCAGGTTCAATCCCGCGAGCGACAAGCAACGCTGGCTTTTTAAAGCGCCATGAAAAGGAGGCTTCATGATTGTATTCAGTAGGGTGGTCATGAGGGGCGCCCTTCTAGCCGGCTTGGCGATTCTCGCTGTGGGCGCCGCGGACACTTCGCTCCGCTCCGCGCCTTCCCTGACACCCGCCGACTCCACCGAGAAAGCCCCAAGCGCCGAGGGCTTCCTGCAGCGCTGGCTCATCCTGGAGCCAATCCGTGCCAACGGACTCACCGACAGCATCGTCCAGGCGGCCGTCAAAGCTGATTACTTTCCCGGGCAGTTCACCCTGGTTCCGAGAAACGGCGACGCGGTGATGGTCGGTGGCACAAATCTCACGTGGCACGCTGTGGACACGAAAGAATACAACGTCAACCTCTATCACTTCGCCCGCGCTCTCGGAAAGCCGACCTCCTTCGTTCTGTTTTGGGCCGTCACCGTTGTCAACTGCCGGGAAGAGACACCGGGGGTGCGCCTCGCCATCGGGTCCAACGCGGCCTCCGTCTGGTGGGTCAATGGAGAAGAAGTGATCGGTATCTATGGCGATCGCCAGACCGTAATTGATGATGGCGTTTCCAAACGTCTCTCGCTCAAAAAGGGGCCGAACATCGTGCGCGCTGCCATCATCAACGGCGGCGGGGCAACCGACTTCTGCGCGCGATTCCTCGACTCTGAGGACAAGCCCCTGAAAGGGTTTACGCTAACTGTGGGCCACGCCGCAAAGTGATGCATCCGAGGATGATACGTTGGCCGGAGCAGGTGCGTGGAGCGTGGAGCGTGGGCTCGTTCTGTGCGCGTCGGGTTGATTGACAAAGGCCCAATGGAAGTGCTTGCGTGGTGTCGCAATGAGCGCCGCCACTGTCTTAGGCAAACCGACAAAGCCGTTGCCGGCGGCGCATACCGTTTCCTATACTCAGGCATTAAACTGAAGCCATGTCAGTCCTGACCGACCCTCCAGTCCCCGGGTTGCCGAAGTTGGCCTCGCCTGCACCGGATTCCGCACCAGCAACCTCAAACAATCCCTGATCAAATGAAGACCTACAACTCACAGACCCGTTTGCTTGCGGTGGCGCTTTTTGTCGCCTTGGGTTTGCCGGCCCGCGCCGCGGATAAGCCCACGCTCAAGGATGCGTACAAAGACCATTTCCAGATTGGCGCGGCCATCAATCGCACGATTGCAACGGGCACCGCGGTGCGAGCGGACAACGTCCGGCGGAACCAGGAGCAGGTCAATGCGGACATTGCTCTTGTCAAGCAACAGTTCAACCAGGTCTCCCCGGAAAACGACCTCAAGTGGGCACTCATTCACCCGCGGGAGGGCGCCGACGGCTATGAGTTCGCCCCGGCCGACGCGTTTGTCGAGTTCGGCCTGCGCAACAACATGTACCTCGTGGGGCACACCCTGGTGTGGCACAGCCAAACACCACGCTGGGTTTTTGCAGGAACCAACATGCCGCCCGGTGAAACGAACGCATCGTCCCAGGCATCGGCGACAGCGGACACGGCGAGGACGAATGCGCCTGGGGCTCGCGGATTTGGCGGCGGGTTTGGTCGTGGCGCCTTTACCGGGCCGCGGGCGTCCCGCGAGGAGTTGCTCCAGCGCATGCGCGACCACATCCACACTGTGGTTGGTCGCTATAAGGGCAAGATCAAGGCCTGGGACGTCGTGAACGAAGCCATCGCGGATGGCGGCACGAACATTCTGCGCAACTCCCTGTGGCTGGAAATCATTGGCCCGGACTACATCGCCAAGGCGTTTCAATACGCCCATGAAGCCGACCCTGACGCGCTTCTTCGGTATAACGACTATGGATTGGAGAGCCCGTCAAAACGCCGCAAACTGATCGCTTTGATCAAGCAACTGCAGGAGCAGAAAGTCCCGGTCATGGCGATCGGCTCGCAAGCTCACGTGAATGTCTCGACAACCTTCGAGACGATGGATCAAGCGTTGACCGAACTCGAGACCCTCGGCCTGCCCATTCACATCACGGAACTCGACGTCAACACCGCGCAGGGGGGCCAGCGCAGCAGGGGGGCGGATGTTGCCAGCAACGCCGCCACCACCCAGGGCGG
>Ga0073934_10010930_pt1 | contig 11128 bp, 10 predicted proteins | sample LarsenN4metaG_FD_76834 | JGI IMG/M metagenome (GOLD analysis project Ga0073934, IMG submission 76834) | Hot spring sediment bacterial and archeal communities from British Columbia, Canada, to study Microbial Dark Matter (Phase II) - Larsen... ...
CCAGATGTCGTTGAAGGCATCCTCGATGGACTTGAAGAGCAGGAGCACGATGCCGATGAGCGAGAGCACGCCCACGACGCCGGCGGAGCCGGAGCGCGCGCTGGTGATGGCGGCGTTGATGAAGGCGACAACCTCGGGGTTGACCGCCGCCGCGGCGCCGGCGGGGTCGCCGGCGTTCATCTGCCGGAGCTGCGGGGCCACCTGCTCGAGCAGCTGCCCGAGCCGGGCGGCGATGAACTGCGGGTCGGCGTTGTTGCCCAGCAGGAATCCGCCGATGAGCACCGCGATGGCGATGAGCGGCGCGAGGCCGAGCAGCGAGCTGAAGCTGAGCGCGGCGGCGCGGGCGATGACGCGGTTCTCGACGAAGGCCGTCCAGGTGATGGCCGCGACGCGCAGCACGAGATGGACGACGCGGCGCACCGGGTGCGTCCGCCCGCGCGGGATCTGCCAGATGTCGTGGGTCCAGAGTCGCCGCAGTCGCGGCAGCAGCGCCGGCGGGTTCATGGCCGGGCGGCGGCGGTCAGACGAGCGCGAGACCGGCGAGGGCGACCATGCCGCCGATGCCCGCGGCCAGCGCGATGCCGAGCGGGATGAAGCTCAGGAAGATCGTGCAGAAATACAGCCCGGCGGAACCGGCGGCCACGGCCATGACGGCGGTGGACTGCCCCTGCGTCATGAACAGGAAGCCGAGGAAGCCGAGGCCGAACACCGCGCGGAACCGCACGAGCGGGTAGATGCTGATGACGCCGAGGAAAAGCAGCAGCCCGAGCACGGCGTCGACGACGCCGAGGAAGACGAAGGGCTTGTCCATGAGCTTCGCGAAATCCATCGCGGTGAGCGCGTCGATGCTGGGCAGGGTCATGGCGACGGCGCTGATGAGGCAGATGGTGGCGGCGCCGCGCGTGCCCCAGATGGCGGCCTTGGCCATGGTGACGGACTTGTCCTTCTTGCCCTTGGTGTCGTCGGTGCGGCCCTCGGCGGCGGCGAGGAAGTCCTCGACGGTGATCTCCTTGGCCTTCTCGCCGGCGGGGGCCTCGGGATTGAGCGGCTTGAGCTCCTTCTGCTTGAAGCCGAGTTTCTTCTTCTCGGGCCAGATGGCGGCCTTCAGCTCGGGGTTGGAGCTGATGAACTGCCACTGCTCGGTGGCGGCGTCGTAGAAGTAGGTATCGGGCGTGACCTGTCCGCCCTCGGCGAGGGAGACGAGCTGGTCGATCTTGAACGGACCGCGGGCGTCGGTGTCGTTGGCGTTGCGGATGTAGTATTCCGGGCCCGCCGCTTCCGGGGTTGAGGCTTCGCTGGACATCGCGCGCCATCTTGCGGGCGGGCGGGGGCGCCGCAAGCGGGAATTCCCGCGTCACCGGTCGGCGGTTTCCGCCCCGCCGGGGGCGCCCTCACATGCGCTCGAGGGTGCGCAGGCCGAGGAGGTGGAGGCCGGTCTCCAGCACGATGAGGGTGCGGTGGCAGAGCAGGACGCGGCGGGCGCGCACGGGGGGATCGTCGACGATGACCTTGTCGGCGGCGTAGAAGGAGCTGAACAGGCCGGCCAGCTCGAAGAGATAGAGGCAGAGGAAGTGCGGCCGGAGCTGCGCGGTGGCGAGCTGCACGGCGTCGGGGAACTGGGCGAGCTTGCGCGCAAGGGCCAGCTCCTGCGCGGTTTCCGGGGCGGTGGCGCCCGTCACCGGCGGGGCGGCGGGGTCGAGGCCGGCCTTGCGGAAGATGGAGCGGATGCGCGCGACGGCGTAGAGGAGGTAGGGCGCGGTGTTGCCGTCGAGGGCCAGCATCTTGTCCCAGGAGAAGACGTAGTTGCTGCTGCGGTTCTGGCAGAGGTCGGCGTATTGCACGGCGCCGATGCCGACGGTGCGGGCGATCTCGCGGCGCTCGGCCTCGGGCAGGTCGGGGCTCTTCGCGGTGACGAGGGCAAAGGCGCGTTGCTCGGCCTCGTCGAACAGGTCGCGGAGCTTGATCACGTCGCCGCTGCGGGTCTTGAGCGCCTTGCCGTCCTCGCCGGTGACGGCGCCGAAGGTGACGTGGTGCAGTTCGGGCAGGCGGTAGTTTTTCGCGGCGAACCATTTCTTCGCCGTGAGGAAAAGCTGCTCGAAGTGGTCGCTCTGGCGGAAATCCGTGACGACCACGACGCCGTCGGCGCGGAAGTGCTCGGCGCGCCAGGCGACGGTGGCGAGGTCGGTGGAGGCGTAGTTGCTGGCGCCGTCGGCCTTGCGGATGAGGAAGGGCTGGGTCTTGAAGCGCGGGTGCTCCGGGTGGAAGACCACCAGCGCGCCTTCGCTCTCCTGCGCGAGGCCGGTCTCGGTCAGCTCGCGGTAGATGCGGTCGACCTTGTCGTTGTAGAACGATTCGCCGAGATTGTGGTCGAAGCGGATGCCGAGGCGGTCGTAGATCTGCTGGAACGCCGCGAGGCTGACCTCGGAGAATTTTTTCCAGAGCGCGACGTTCCCGGGGTCGCCCTGCTGGAGTTTCACGAGTTCCGCACGGGCCTCCTCGAGGTCGGGCGAGCCGTCGGGAGTGGCGTCGTTGCCGAGCTTGTAGAGGCGCTCGAGTTCCTCGATCGGTTCGCGGGCGAGGGCGGCGGGATCCGCCCAGCGCTTGTAGGCGTAGATGAGTTTGCCGAACTGCGTGCCCCAATCGCCGAGATGGTTGTCGCGGATGACACGGGCGCCGCTGAATTCCAGCAGCCGGCAGATGGCTTCGCCGATCACGGCCGAACGCAGGTGTCCCACGTGCATCTGTTTGGCCGTGTTGGGAGACGAGTAATCGACGACCCAGGTCGTGCCGGCCCGGGTCGTGGCCGCGCCTGAGCGCAGGTGCTCCTCGGAGTCGTAGGCCTTGAGCCAGGCCAGCAGCGTGGTGGGTTTGATGCGGAAATTGACGAAGCCCGGGCCGGCGAGGGAGAGGTCAAAATCGGTCTGCAGGGCTTCCAAGCGGTCGATCAGCTGCTGGCCGACGGTTCGGGGGTTGAGCCTTTCGCGTTTGGCGTAAGCCAGGGCGCCATTGGCCTGGAAATCGCCATGCGCTGGGTCGGCCACCCGCAGTTCGGCCTGAAAACCCTTTGCCGCCCACCCTAATTCTGCGCCCGCGGAAGCGATGGAGCGTTCCAAGTATCCGGCGAGGTGAAAGGCAGGCGACATCGGGCGATTGAGGAATTGCGCTTGGCTTTGAGCAAGAGGGATTTTGGCGACGGTGGGAGAGGATTTCCGGTATTATTTTAAGTTGAAATTAAGTGCCCTGATGCTGCGCCGCCAATCCGTAAAATTCGGGAAATTTTGGCTCGACAAAATTGCTAAAACTCTTTGTCTCTCCGGCTTTTGCGCCGCCAGCCAACGCATCCTACACTTGCCGTGACATCCATGAGAAAACGCCCGATTCCGACGCGCCGATTCATCAAGCCGTCGTTCACCTCGCTGATCGAGAAGAAGCGCGACGGTGGCGAATTTACCCAGGAGGAAATTCGCTACATCATCGATTCCACGCTGGATGGGGAGATGCCGCAGCACCAGCAGGCGGCCCTCCTCATGGCGATCTACTTTGCCAACATGTCGGCCCAGGAGACCGCCATCCTGACCGAGGAGATGATGCTTTCGGGCGAGGTCATCGACCTCTCCCACATCGCCAAGCCGAAGATCGACAAGTATTCGACCGGCGGCGTGGGCGACAAGACCGCCCTCGTCCTCGCCCCGCTCGCCATGGCCAGCGGCGTCGTGGTGCCGATGATGTGCGGCGTCGAGCAGGAGCACGTCATCAACTCGCTCGACAAGCTCGCCGCCATCCCGGGCTTCAAGAGCCACATGACGATCCAGCATTTCCAGGATCAGCTCGCGCGGGTCGGCGGCGCCATCGCCGAGCAGAGCAAGGAGCTCGCGCCCGCGGACCAGATCTTCTACGACCTGCGCCTCACCACCGGCACCATTCCCAGCCTTCCGCTCATCACCGGCAGCGTGCTCTCCAAGAAGCTCGCCGAGGGCGCCGAGGGCCTCGTCATCGACGTGAAGTGGGGCAACGGCTCCTTCATCAAGGACCTCGAGCAGGCCAAGCAGCTCGCCCGCTCCATGACGCGCGTCGGCCGCTCGATGAAGCGCCGCTGCGTCGCGCTCGTCACCGACATGAACCAGCCGCTCGGCGACAGCGTCGGCACCGCGCTCGAGATCAAGGAGGCGATCGCGCTCCTCAAGGGCGAGGGCCCGGAGGACATGAAGGAACTCGTGCTGAAGCTCGGCATGGAGATCGTGCGCCTCGCCGGTGTCGCCGGCTCCACGCTCTCGGCCAAGCAGACCGTGCAGCGCCACCTGACCGACGGCTCCGCCCTCGAGAAGTTCAAGGAGATGGTCAAGGCCCAGGGCGGCGACACGTCGTTCATCGACCACCCGGAAAAATTCCCGACCGCCAAGCACATCCGCAAGCTGCCCGCCCCGAAGCGCGGCTACGTCCACACGATCAACGCCAAGATGATCGCGCAGGGCGTCGCCCTCCTCGGCGCCGCCAAGGATCCGCACCACCACAACCGGGTCGACTACGCCGTGGGCGTCTCCGAGATCAAGAAGGTCGGCACGCAGGTGAAGCAGGGCGAGCCGCTGATGATGATCCACTACAACGACGAGGCGAAGCTCGAGCAGGCGCTCAACTTCTTCAAGGACGCCTACCGCCTCGCCCCGAAGCGCCCGATCCCGCCGCCGCTCATCGTCGAACGCGTCGCCTGATCCGGCGCCCGCAAAGAGATTCCCCCGAAGCCGGCCGCTCAGGCCGGCTTTTTCTTTGCCTGCGCCCCGTCCGTCCGGCGAGGATGCGGCCATGAAAATCCGCGCCGCTCTTCTCGTCTTGCTCGCCGCTTCCCTTTCCGCCGCCGACCTGCCGCCGCCCAAGACCGAGAAATTCCAGGCCGGCCCCTGGGAGGACGAATACGGCTACCGCGCGGCCGTGCGCGTCGGCCACACCCTGCATGTGTCCGGCGTGACCGGCAAGGGTCCGATGCCCGAGGCCGTCAAAAACGTCTACACCGTCATCGGCAAGGTGCTCGCCCGCCATGGCCTCAATTTCTCGCACGTCGTCAAGGAGACCGTGTTCACCACCGACCTCGACGCGCTGAAGGCCGCCAAGGACGTCCGCAATCCCTTCTACCGCGGCGACTATCCGGCCGCCTCGTGGATCGGCGTCAGCCGCCTGTTCCAGCCTGATTACGTCATCGAGGTCGAGGTCACGGCGCAATTCCCCGACGACGTTCCCGCCGCCGCGACCGCCCAGGCCGAGATTGCCGCCCTGCTGACCGAGTTCCTGCTGAAGAACCCCGACCCCGCGCAGCACGACCGCTTCTGGGCCGACGACCTCGTCTACACCAGCTCCGCGGCCAAGGTGCAGGGCAAGGCCGACATCATGAAGTCCATGCGCGAGTCCGCCGCCGCGCCGAAACCCGACCAACCCGCCCCCGCTTACAGCGCCGAGAACATCGTCGTGCGCGCCTACGGCAGCATGGCCGCGCTGAACTTCCGCCTCGTCGCCAAAAACCCCGACGGCACCACCACCTACTACCGCAACAGCGGCACATTCCTGCACCGCAACGGCCGCTGGCAGGCCGTGACTTGGCAGGCCACGCGCGAGCCTGAGACGAAGCCAGCCGGCTGAATCCGGCCGTTCCCCGCAAGCCGGAGCCATTTCACCGCGCTCCGCTTGCGGGCATGCCATGCTGGCTTTCAATCGCGTCATCCCGCCATGAGCCGACTGACGCTACTCCTCGTCCCGCTCGCCGGCGCCATCGCCCTCGGTGCGGCGGATGCAAAGGACACCCGCACGCTCCTGGTCGGCACCGTGGGCGGCGTCCATGTCCTGGACGGACGCCCCGCTTCAAATGAAACATGGACCACCGGTCGCACGCTGACCATCGAGCGCTCTGCCGTGCGCGCCTTGGCCCAAGACCACGTGTCCGGCATGGTCGTGGCCGGCGCCACGCGGCGCGACGGTGGCGGTTCGCTCCACGTCTCGCGCGATGCCGGGCGCACCTGGTCGCCCGTCGAATCTTGGCCGCGCGAGCGCCAGGCTTGGGCTGCCGGCTTCACCGCCAAGGGCGCGCCCATGGTGGGATCGCAACCCGCCGATATCTGGCAGGCGGCCAAGCTCGACGGTCCGTGGACGCCCAACGCGAGCATCCACGCCATTCCCGAGCGTGAGAAGTGGTCGTTCATCCGCGCGCCCTACGAGGCCCACTTCGTCACTCTTGCCCGCAACCCCGCCCGGCCCGCGCAGTGGCTCGCCGCCATCGAGCGCGGCGGCGTGCTCGCCTCCGATGACGACGGCGCCACGTGGCGGCTCGTCTCGCCCTACTGGGACGTGCATGTCGTCGCGTTCCTGCCCGACGGAGCCTGGGTGGCCGCGGCCGGCGAGGGCCTGAAGATCTCGCGTGATCGCGGCGCCACGTGGGAGGACATCGCCCGGCCGCACGGCTACGCCACGGGACTGGCCGTCGATGCCGGAGGCCGGCTCTATGCCGCGCTCATGGGCCCCGACGAGGGGCCGCTCTGGATGTCGTCGGATTCGGGTCTGACCTGGCAACCGGTTCCCGGCGCGGAAAAGCTGCCGCATCCCGATTACGGGGTGCATTCGCTGGCCGCCGATCCGACGTTGCCCGGCGTGCTTTATTTCGGGGTGGACGACGAGGTCTGGCAGGTTTCCGGCGGCACGGCACGCAAGCTCGCTGACAATCTCGGCGAGGTCCTGCGCGTGTTGGTGTTGCAGTGATGGTTGCGGGCGCGGTCCCGGACACTCCAGTCTCGCCCCCCGGCGACGGAAGCCTAGCTTTCCGGCACCCCATGAAACACACCCTCCGCACCCTGCTCCTCGCCGGAGCCTTTCTCGCCGGCCTCGTCTCCACTCCCGCCTCCACCAAGAACGCCGTCGTCATCCAGGCCGACTTCGGCGGCGTGGTGATGATGGGCGTCTGCTACACCGTCAGCAAGGACCTCGCCATCTTCCGCGTGCAGCCCCCGCTGCCCCGCCACGACATCGAGGCGGCCGCCCGCAGCCTGCACTACAATTCCCAGGTCTGGCCCGAGGGCACGGCCTTCGTGTCGGTGGTCGACCCCGGCGTGGGCACCGCGCGCAAATCCGTCGTCCTCAAGACCGGGAACGGCTACTACTTTGTCAGCCCCGACAACGGCAGCCTCGCCCTCGTCGCCAAGGAATACGGCATCGCGGGCGTCCGCGAGATCGACGAGAAGATCAACCGCCGGCCCGGCACCGAGTGGTCGCACACCTTCCACGGCCGCGACGTCTACGCCTACACCGCCGCGCGCCTCGCCGCGGGCGTCATCACCTTCGAGCAGGTCGGCCCGCTCCTCGAGCCCAAGGTCGTCCCCCTCGAATACCCCGCGCCCACCGTCGGGAACGGCGTGGCCACCGGCATGATCGACGACGCCAACGACGACGGCTTCGGCAACATGACCTGCCGCATCGACCGCCACACCTTCGCCCGGCTCGGCCTCAAGGAGGGCGAGCGCGTCCACGTCGTCATCAAGGACGGCGACAAGACCGTCTACGAGGAAACCGTGCCCTATGCGCACACCTTCGGCGACGTGCCCGTCGGCGCGAACCTGCTTTTCATCAACAGCAGCGGCTTCGTCTCGATGGCGATCAATCAGGGCAATTTTTCCAAGAAATACTCCATCGGCTCCGGCCGCGCCTGGACCATCAGCGTCCGCAGGGGTTGAGGCCATGCCCGCGCACCGCGATCCGCCGTGGCGCAAGCCGCGGCCCGGGGGCGCCGCCGGCACGAAGCTCACCCCGGCGAGCATCGCTTGGGCCAAGGCCCGCGCCCGCGCGGCCGGCCGGCGCTATCCCAACCTCGTCGACAACATGGCGGCCTTGCGCCGCCAGGTGGAGGCGGAGGTCCGCCGCGCCGGCGACGGCCGCCCGCCGCACCTGCGATGAAACCGCGCCGGCCGACCGAGGCGCAGCGGCTCGCGTGCCGGCGCAAGCGGCGCTATGCCACGCAGGGCGACGCCCTTGACGCCGCCCTGCTCGCCGGCGTCGAACGCCAGCGCAGCGCCTACCGCTGTTCGGTGTGCGGAAGTTGGCACTTAACCTCGATCTGATGGTTGCTCCTTCCTTGTCTCGCCGTAGCTCATTGACCGTAGGCGGATGCGGGCACTGGCACCTGACGACGCGGTGAGAATTCCCGCTGTCGGATCTTGAGGCAGGGCGAATCCTCCAGATGAGCCGCGGCTCGTCGGGGACGACTCGCCCTGCCAATTCAGCGACGGATCGGAGTTTGTCTTCTGAGGGACCGGCGTCTGCATTTCCGCTACCGGCCGTCTGCAATCATCTCACATGCAGCGCTGGTTTCCTTGGCCGCGTCCGTGGCCCCGACCGGGATGCTCGTGCCGGGCCTCCGCGCGCGGCGCAGGCTGCGGCAGGTTCATGATCGGCAGGGTGGGCGAGGTCGCGTAGGGCTGCGGCGAATCGTAGAAGCGGTATTCCACCGGCCAGACGGTGAAGGGCCGGTCGTCATGCCGGTCGCGCCAGCGCCGGCCGTAACCGCGCCCGGCATACGCGACGTAGGAGGCGCGGGATTCCGCCTCGGCGAGCCGCGCTTCGAGTTCGGCCAGGCGCGCGGCCTGCTCGGCGCGTTCCCGCTTCTCCTCGAGCTGCTCGGCAAGCTGCAGCCGGGCGATGGTCAACGGCTCGCGGCAGTCCACGCCCGGATACTTGCGGGCGAAATCCTCCCAGAACGACACCTGGTAGGCGAGGGGAGCGGCGGCGAAGCGCTCATCGGCCAGCTTGGTGGCTTTCAGCGCCTCGCCCTCGTCTTTCAACCGGGCACGGCGCTGTTCGTTTTCCTCGCGGAGCCGCGCTTCGCTGGCTGCGATCCTGGACTCATGGGCGGCCTGCGCTTCCGGAGTGCGCAGGGCCACGCGGCTGACCCGTCCGTCGGACAATTCGACCTGACCGCGGTCGTAGTAAAGCAGCTGGCGGTCGCCGGACCGCACGAGACCTTTGGGCAGACCGAGGGCCGATCGCACCTCGGCGAACGTCGCGCCCAGCGCGGGATCGGTGGCGGACAAGGGAACGGACAGCGTCAACAGGGCGAGGAAGGCGGGGGTTTTCATGGCGGTTCCTTGGACAGGCAACAGGTAAACGGGTTTCGGTGGCGTTGCAACCCGTGGGACGCGCGGTCCGGGCGGCATATTCACGCAACTGGGTTGCGTGCGGGCCTTTGCTGTCTATGGGTTCCGGCATGCTTCGCCGCCTCCCCTGGTTCCTGGTCCTGGCCGTGCCGCTCTTGGCGGTCACGGACTATGAAAAATCCATCGCCGACTGGCGCGCCAACCGCGTCGCGCGGCTGACCGCGCCCGATTCGTGGCTCGCGCTCATCGGCCGGCATCCGCTGGAACGCGGCACGCACACCGTCGGCTCGGCCGAGGGCAACGCCATCCGGCTCGCCGCCGGCCCGGCGCAGCTGGGCACGATCACCCATGCCGACGACGGCCGCGTGACCATCGCGCTGGCCGACGGCGTGGACGCCAAGATCGACGGCACCGACGCGCGCACGGCCGAGCTGATTTACCGGGGCGAGCAGCCCACCTACGTGCGTTTCGGCACCGCCAACTTCTACATCATGCAGCGGGGCGAACAGCTGTTCCTCCGCGTGCGCGACAGCGAATCGCCGCGCCGGAAAAATTTCGCCGGCATCGAGTCCTTCCCGACCGACCCGTCGTGGCGCATCGAGGCCGATTGGGTCCCGTTCGAGCCGGCCAAGGAGATCCCCATCACGAACATGGTCGGCCAGACCTCCCCGAGCAAGGTGCCCGGCAAGGCCGTGTTCACCCGCGACGGCCAGACCATCGAGCTCTGGCCCATCCAGGAGGGCGGCGGCGCGGAGCTGTTTTTCATCATCGCCGACGGCACGAGCGGCATCGAGACCTACGGCGCGTCGCGCTTCCTCTACGCCGCGCCGAAGGACGGCAGGATCGTCCTCGATTTCAACAAGGCCTACAACCCGCCCTGCGCCTTCACCCCGTTCTCCACCTGTCCGCTGCCGCCGAAACAGAACCGCATGACGATCCGCGTGACGGCGGGCGAGAAGGCCTACACGGGCGAGCACTGAGAAATCGGCCATTGTGACGGACAAAGGCAGAGCCTCGCTGAAGGGTAGGGCGAATCCTCCGGATGAGCCGCCTCGGCTTGATTGTCCGAAAACCGCGCGGCTCGGCGGGGACGCCTCGCCCTGCCGTTTGCTGCGACGCGTGGGGTATTTTGCGCTGCCGCCGTTGGCAATGATCGCGCTCTTCACCGCCCACGGCCAACCGCAAACTGCGCCTGGCGAAACCGCGCCAACGCCCGCGTCAGTGGCCGCCGAGCCGGAATTCGAGCCCCGTCCGGTCGAAAACTGGCTCGAGGCCCAGGTCGAGCTGCACCGGCGCGGATTTTCCTGCGGCTCGATTGACGGCGTGCGCGGCGTCCAATCGGCCGCGGCGCTCAGCGCCTTCCAGCAATTCGCCGGGCTGAAGGTCACCGGCGACCTCGACCGGCCGACCCGCGAGGCGCTGCTGCTGACCTCCCCGGCGCTCGAGACGCACGTGCTCACCGTCTTCGACCTCGGCCGCGTGGCGCCGCTGCCCGACACCTGGGTGGGCAAGTCCCAGGTGGAGTCGCTCAAGTTCGGTTCGGTGCTCGAACTCATGGCCGAGACCTTCCGCGCCAGCCCGCGTTTCCTCCAGCGCCTGAACCCGCAGATCAAGTGGGACGAGCCGCTCCTCCCCGGCACGCCCATCAAGGTGCCGGCGGTGGGGGCCATCGCGCTCGAGGGCCGCGCCGCGCGCATCCACGTGCGGCTGGCCGCGCGCATCCTTCAGGTCCACGACGCCGAGGGCCGGATCATCGCGCATTTCCCCGTCAGCATCGCGAAGCACGTGGACAAGCGGCCCGTCGGCGAGCTGCACGTCACGGTCACCGTGCTCGACCCCAACTACACCTTCGATCCCGCCAATTTCCCCGAGAACGAGGAGGCGCGCACGCTGACGAGCAAGCTCATCATCCCGCCGGGGCCGAACGACCAGGTCGGCGTCGTCTGGATCGGCCTCGACCGGCCCGGCTACGGGATCCACGGCACGCCGGACCCGGAGAAAGTGGG
>Ga0073934_10010932_pt1 | contig 11127 bp, 11 predicted proteins | sample LarsenN4metaG_FD_76834 | JGI IMG/M metagenome (GOLD analysis project Ga0073934, IMG submission 76834) | Hot spring sediment bacterial and archeal communities from British Columbia, Canada, to study Microbial Dark Matter (Phase II) - Larsen... ...
CTTTATCTCTACCTGTATTTCCAAGCGCTCTCCGATGACGGAGGGCGCTTTTTGTTTCGTCCGGAGTCCGAAGCGTCGCCGTGGCGCCGTGCGACATCTCCCGACTTCGGGATTTTCAACGACAGGAGTCATCGACTCCAAAATGAAAAGGAGAAAATATGATACGCATTGGTTTTTTATACACACGCTTGCGCGTGGAAGAAAAATATTTGCTGGAGGAACTGGAAAAGCACAGCGCTGTGGAAATCGTGCGCATCAACGATGGCGATACGTTCTTCGATATCAACCAGCTTTCCGAGCCCATCGATGTGCTCTTCGAACGGTCGATTTCCTATTCACGTGGACTGTACATCTCACGCCTCTTTGAGGCGCATGGCATTCCCGTGGTCAATTCATCTCTGGTGGCGGAACGATGCGGTGACAAATACATCACGAGTCAGATCCTGGTGAAGAATGGAATCCCCACGCCTCGAGTGCTGATGGCTTTTGACGAAGAGTCCGCTCTCCAGGCGATTGAGGCGATGGGTTATCCCTGCGTAATGAAGCCTGTCGTTGGCTCGTGGGGACGTCTGCTTGCGAAGATCGAGAACCGTGAAATGGCAGAGGCACTGATCGAGCACAAGGCCACGCTGGGAGTTCATCATCAGGTGTTTTATATCCAGGAATACATCAACAAACCCGGGCGCGATATCCGTGCCTTTGTTGTGGGTGACGAAGTGATTTGTGCCATCTATCGCTCCTCAGAAAATTGGATCACCAATACGGCACGCGGAGGTGTCGCCACCAATTGCCCGGTTACGGATGAGATTGCCGAGCTGTGTCAACGTGCCGCCCGCGCCGTCGGTGGTGGCTTGCTTGCATTGGACCTGTTCGAAACGGAAAATGGCCTGACCGTCAACGAGATCAATCACACCATGGAATTCAGGAACAGCATTGCGACGACTGGTGTGAACATTCCTGAGAAAATGATTGAATATGTGTTGGCTCAAGTGGCTGTGCCGCAGTTTTGAGTTATTCACATATCAACCCAAAAATAAAATTCGTCATTGCGAGCCCCAAGGCTCAAACGCCGAGGTGGCGAAGCAATCTCATTTACGATTTACAGACAACAAAGTGAATGTGAGATTGCTTTGCCCTCGCTTCGACTGCACTCCTCGAACTACACTCGTCGCTCCGCTCACTATAGTCCCGATGCTTTTTCGGGAGCGCGAAGAGCTGGTAATGCCGGATTTAGGATTTTAAAAACAAACCATAAATAAAAATAGATGGGTGCTATAATCGGCGGAATTTATAAAAGAACCTGTAATCAAACTGTTCAAGGAAATCATTCATGCCCAGCTCCCTCTCTTTGCGCTATGGAATCAACCCTCATCAGGCTCCTGCCCGTGTGTTCATGCTTTCCGAAACGGATCTGCCGATTACCGTTCTTAACGGAACACCGGGCTACATCAACCTGCTTGACGCGCTCAACTCCTGGCAGCTTGTCCGGGAGCTCAACGCCGCGCTCGATCTACCAGCCGCGGCTTCGTTCAAGCACGTCAGCCCGGCCGGAGTTGGGGTTGCCCATCCGTTATCGGATGTTCTCAAAAAAGCTTACTTTGTCGATGATATCGAGCTCTCGCCGCTTGCTACAGCTTATGCGCGGGCCCGCGGCGCGGATCGTTTGTGTTCCTTTGGTGATTGGATTGCACTGTCGGACACGGTAGATGAATCAGTTGCGCGATTGATCGCCCGTGAAGTTTCGGATGGTGTGATTGCACCGGCCTATGAACCTGCCGCGCTCGAAATCCTCAAAAGTAAAAAACAGGGGAAGTACCCTGTCATTCAAATTGACCCAGCGTATGAACCTGTAGAAAAGCAAGAAGTTCGCGATGTCTTTGGCATCCGTTTCGAACAGCGCCGCCATGATCGTCTTGTTACTGCGTCTGACTTTTCGAATATCGTCACCACTAAAAAGGACTTGCCCCAATCTGCCATTCGTGACCTGACCATTGCCTGGGTCACGCTCAAATACACGCAATCGAATTCAGTTTGTTTCATCCTGGATGGACAGACGATCGGCGTGGGCGCGGGTCAGCAGTCGCGCATTCATTGTGTGCGGCTGGCGGGGCAGAAAGCGGATTTGTGGTGGCTGCGCCAACATCCTTCCGTTCTGGAGCTGCCCTTCAAGCCGGGCATCAAACGCCCGGACCGCGACAACGCGATCGATCAATTCCTGCGGGAGGATGTGACATCTAACGAAAAAGCGGATTGGGGAAATATCTTCACTGAGACACCCCGACAACTGACTCCCGAAGACAAACGCGAGTGGCTCTCCAGGCTGGATTCTGTGACTCTCGGTTCCGATGCCTTCTTCCCGTTCCGCGACTCCATTGATCGCGCGGCTGCCAGCGGCGCGAAATATGTTCTCGAACCCGGCGGCTCGACGCGCGATGATTCGGTCATCCAGGCAGCCAATGAATATGGCATGACGATGATCTTCTCCGGCGTCCGACTCTTTCACCATTGAGGAATACTTTATGCCAACAGCGATTCTTTCTGTTCATGACAAAACGGGAATTACTGAATTTGCTCAAGGGCTCGCATCCCTTGGTTGGACTCTTCTTGCGTCTGGCGGCACCGCCAAGCTTCTCCACGAGAATGCCATCTCTGTGACTGAAGTTGCTGATTACACCAAATCCCCTGAAATCCTTGGAGGACGAGTCAAGACGTTACACCCCGCTATTCACGGCGGATTGTTGGCTCGTTCTACCGAATCAGACTACAGGGAGCTTCTGAACCTTGGCTGGAATTACATTGACCTTGTTGCCGTGAATCTTTATCCTTTTGAAGCTACGCTCGCAAGAGCGAATGTCACGTATGAAGAAATCATCGAAAACATTGATATCGGCGGTGTGACACTGATCCGTGCTGCAGCGAAGAATCACGGACGCGTTCTTCTGGTTTGTGATCCCTCTGATTATTCGGAGGTTCTATCTGATTTGAAAAAAGGTGAAATCTCTTCTGAGAAACGTAAACAACTGGCAGTCAAAGGCTTTCAAGTTACTGCTCACTATGACTCTATAATTTCAGAGTACCTCAAGCATCACTGACCAAAGGTAATCTTTGCAAATTGGTTTGTTTAAAACCATTGACTCATTTCACTTTTCGATTAGAATTTCGCCCAATATGGATTACCGATTTGCGTTGCCGCGTAGCCGTCGTCCGAAGCCTGCTTCTCATAGAGAAGGTCGGGTCCTTCTTGTTTGGATGATGGAATAGCAAACGCAACGTGCGCTGACACACACGTACAGGTCAACCAAAACAGCCCTCCTTCTCGGCGGGCTGTTTTTATTTTCACCCCCCTCAATCCCCCCAAAATGGGGGAAGAAAAAGGAGCAACACAATGAGTCCCAAAGCAAAACCGCAGGTGAAGAAAGTGGTCCTCGCCTATTCGGGCGGACTGGACACGTCGGTGATTGTGCCGTGGCTGAAGGAAAACTATAACTGTGAAGTCGTATGTTTCTGCGCGGACGTAGGTCAGGGCGACGAGGACCTGGCAGGGCTCGAACAGAAAGCTCTCAAAAGCGGCGCCAGTCAATTCATATTGCATGACATGAAGGAGGAATTTGCCAGCGACTATCTCTTTCCCATGCTCAAAATGGGGGCAGTGTATGAGCATAAGTATTTGTTGGGCACCTCGGTGGCCCGTCCCTTGATTGCAAAACATCTTGTAGAAGTGGCGCATGAAGTCGGTGCGGACGCGGTGGCACACGGCGCGACCGGCAAGGGCAATGACCAGGTCCGTTTTGAGCTGACGGTCATGGCACTTGATCCTCGCCTCAAAATCATCGCTCCGTGGCGCGAATGGGACATTCGCTCGCGCGAAGACGCGATCGCTTATGCCGCGCAGCACAATGTCCCGGTAACGGCGACGGTCAAATCGATCTACTCACGTGATTCGAATCTCTGGCATCTCTCGCATGAAGGCGGTTTGCTCGAAGATCCCTGGAATGAACCAGAAGAAGTGATGTATCAGATTTCCACGTCGCCGGAGAACGCGCCAGAACAGGCTGAATATGTGGAGATCGAATTCGAAAGCGGTGTTCCCTGCGCGGTGAACGGCGAGCAACTTTCACCTGCGAAAATTATTGAGACGCTGAATGCCATCGGCGGCGCGCATGGAATTGGTCGCGTGGATCTCGTTGAAAATCGTCTCGTGGGGATGAAGTCACATGGTGTGTATGAGACTCCTGGCGGCACGATCCTGCTTTATGCTCATCGCGAACTGGAGTCACTCGTCATTGACCGCGAGACCATGCACTTCAAGGAGATGGTCGCGGTGAAATATGCTGAGCTCACGTACAACGGTCTCTGGTTCACGCCGCTGCGCGAAGCGATCGATGCCTTTGTCAATGCCACGCAAGGCCCTGTGACTGGCAAGGTGCGGCTCAAACTGTATAAAGGCAATATCATCGTCGCGGGTCGGACGTCACCTTTCAGCCTCTATCGCGAAGACTTCGCCACCTTTGGTCAGGAGGATGTCTATGACCAGAGTCATGCTGAGGGGTTTATCCGCCTCTTTGGACTCAGCCTCAAGGTTCGGGCGCTGAATGGTCTACCCGTGTCAGGGTTGGATATGCCTAAACCTGATTATTCAAGGTTCAAGAGGGACTAATGTCATTGCGAGCCTACTTTGCGATTGCGGAGCATCCTGAAAGGAAGCAATCTCCCGTTAAGCAGGAAAATCTTATCAAGGAGAAGTTACCATCTAACCGGGGATTGCTTCGTCGGGATTTCGATGCTACGCATCTCAACCCTCCTCGCAATGACATGAGGCAAAAGGAGGCACCATGACCCTCTGGGGCGGACACTTTACTCAAAAACTTGACCAGCTGGCCTGGGACCTCAACACCTCCCTGCCAGTCGATAAACGCATGGCAATTCAGGATGTGGAAGGGAGCCGCGCCTGGACGGAGGCAATTCACCAGGCAGGCATTCTTACAGATAAAGAATTCAGTTCCATCTGCCTTGGGCTTGCCACCATCAAGGAAGAGTTTTCTTCGGGACGGTTTAGCTTTGCTCCTTCCGACGAAGATATCCACACCGCGGTCGAGCGGCGTCTCACCGAGTTGATCGGCGACGCGGCAGGCAAGCTTCACACAGGGCGGAGTCGCAACGACCAGGTCGTGACCGATTTCCGCCTGTGGATATTGGAAGCAATTCCTGCTCTCGATACGGCAATAAAAGATTTGCAATCCGTCTTGATCGAGCGGACAGAGCAGGCTGGTGAGATCATCATGCCGGGTTATACCCACCTCCAACGTGCTCAACCGGTTTTGTTAGCACACTGGTGGTTAAGTCATTTTTGGCCGCTTCAGCGGGATCATGAACGCTTGAGAGATTTAACCAAACGCGTATCTGTTCTGCCACTAGGGAGTGGAGCGCTGGCAGGCGTGCCATTCAACATAGACCGACTCAAGTTGGCTGAGTCGCTTGGCTTTGTGGAAGTTTCCCAAAACAGTATCGACGCGGTCTCTGATAGAGACTTTGCCGCGGAGTACTTATTTTGTGCCACGATGATCGGCATCCATTTGAGCAAGCTTGCCGAGCAAATCGTTTTGTACACGAGCGCGGAGTTTGGTTTCTTTGAACTCTCCGATGCCTTCTCGACCGGCTCGAGTCTCATGCCGCAGAAGAAGAATCCGGATGTATTCGAGCTCACGCGTGGCAAAGCTGGCACGTTGATTGGTTTACTCACCGGCTTGCTGGCAACCCTCAAAGGATTACCCTCCACCTACGATAAAGATTTGCAGGAAGATAAAGCTCCCGTCTTTCAGGCGACAGATACGTTGCTCGCGATTCTGTCTGTCTTGGCTGGCGCGCTGCGGACCATCACCGTTAAGCCGGAGCGAATGAGCAGTGCTATCGATTCAACCATGCTGGCCACAGATCTGGCTGATTATCTTGTGAATAAAGGCGTCCCGTTTCGAGAGGCACATGCGGTGGCCGGAAAAGTTGTCCGTGCGGCGGGGGAGAAGAAGGTTCAACTGGATGAAATGCCTCTCGAAGCGTATCAGGCGTTCGGTCCGTTCGACACGGATGTGTTTCAAGTCTTTGAGGCGCTGAAATCCGTTGAAAAAAGAAATGGAATTGGGGGGACTAATCCTCAGTCTGTAAAAAATCAAATTCAAGTTGCAAAATCAAAAGTCAAAGGAGATTAAATCATGTCTAACGTTTCTTGTCCTGAGTGCGCCGCGGAAATTACACTGGCAGAAAATATGGAAATAGGTGAGATCATCGTCTGCCCGGATTGTGGCGTTGACCTTGAGGTCACTGCGCTCGAGCCTGCCACTGTGCAGCTTGCACCGATGGAAGAGGAAGATTGGGGAGAGTGACCCTCACCCCCAGCCCCTCTCCCGCGGGGAGAGGGGAGAAGAGGCACTATGCAACCACGATTAAAAATAGGTGTTCTTTTTTCCCGCGTGCGTGTGGAAGAGAAGTGGATCTTTGGCGCGCTGGAGAAGCGCGGTATTGATTATGACAGGCTCGATGACCGCGCTATCCATTTCGATTTGAATCATCCTGAGCCGTGGCAGCAATACGACGCGGTGCTGGAACGCAGCATCAGCTACAACAGCGGGCTGTATGCGCTGCGCTTGCTGAATGCGTTTGGCGTGCCGACTGTGAACACGGCTCAGGTAGCGGAAATTTGCGGCGACAAGCTGATGACGAGCGCGGCGTTGGCGCGTGATGGAATTCCGCAACCACATAACGCGACTGCCTTTACCCCGGAGGCGGCCCTCGAAGCGATCGAGGCGTTTGGTTACCCGGTCGTGCTGAAGCCGGTGGTCGGGTCGTGGGGGCGACTGCTGGCCAAGATCAATGATCGCGATGCAGCGGAGGCAGTGCTGGAGCACAAGTCAACTCTAGGCTCGGTGCAGCATTCTGTTTTTTATATCCAGGAATACATCGAGAAGCCGGGGCGCGATATCCGCGCGATTGTGATCGGCGATTGCGTGTTGACCGCGATGTATCGTAAGTCTGACCATTGGATCACGAACACAGCGCGCGGTGGGGAGGGGGAGCTATGTCCCATCACGCCGGAGATCGAAGACCTGTGCATGCGCGCGGCGAAGTCTGTGGGTGGGGGCGTGTTGGCTGTCGATCTGGTCGAGCATCCTGAAAAAGGATTGGTGGTCAACGAGATCAACCACACGATGGAATTTCACACGATGCAGCCGGTCAGCGGGATCGATATCGCGGGCGAGATCGTGGAATATGCGGTGAGCATAGCGAGGGAGAAGGTTTAAACACAAAGGACACTATGGTCACCAAGGAAAACGAAACCCATGTGTTTTCTCCTTCGTGTTCTTTGTGTTTAGAGGAATAATTATGACGAAGATTTCTATCATCGGCGGCTCTGGTTATGGGGGAGGTGAGCTGCTGCGATTGTTATTGGCCCATCCGTGTGTGGAAGTGAAACAGGTCACGTCACGCTCACATCTGGGTGAGTATGTGTATCAGGTTCACCCAAACCTGAGGAAGCGGACTCAACTTAAGTTCAGTGATCCTGCTACTCTGGAACCGGTCGATATCCTTTTCCTTGCCCAACCGCATGGACAGGCGCAGGATCACATCGAAGAGTATGCCCGGCTTGCGCCGAAGATCATCGACCTGGCGGCAGATTTCCGTTTGAGAGATTCAGCGTTTTACGAGCAATGGTACGGCGAAAAACATGCGGCACCGCAATGGCTGAGCAAGTTTGTGTATGGATTGCCTGAGCTTCATCGCGCGGAGATAGCGACGGCCAATTATGTCAGCGGAGTGGGATGCAATGCAACGGCGAGCAACCTGGCGCTGCTGCCGCTGGTGAAAGCAGAGTTGCTGGATACCTCTTCATCGATTTTTATCGAAATCAAAGTGGGATCATCAGAGTCTGGTGCTGAAGGAAACGCGGGGTCACATCATGCAGAGCGCGCGAATGTCATTCGAACCTTCTCGGCGTTTGGTCACCGTCACACGGCGGAAGTGATTCAGGAAATGGGCGTGAAGGATGTTTCCTTGACGATGACAGCTGTAGATTTAGTGCGCGGGGTGCTGGCGACCGCTCACGCCAGAGTCAAGCCGGGAGTGGCCACAAAGGATCTCTGGAAAGCCTATCGCACAGCCTCGAATGAAAATCCCTTTTTGCGCGTAGTCAAAGAGGGGCGCGGCATCTATCGTGTGCCAGAGCCGAAGATTTTGGCTGGGACAAACTATGCCGATCTTGGATTTGAACTGGATGAAAGCAACGGACATGTCGTGTCCATGTGCGCCATCGATAACCTGATGAAAGGCGCCTCTGGTTCGGCCGTGCAATGCATGAACTTGATGATGGGCTGGGAGGAGACTACAGGATTGGAGTTCATGGGATTGCACCCGATCTAGCATACCCCGATGGTCGAGTAGCCCTGCCGCGCTGAGCGGAGCGATAGCGAAGTCGAAGCGTTGCGGGCATATTGAGACCATCAATGACACGTGAATATAAGATTTTATGTGTGGTCTCGATACGTTCCTCACGTTGTTCGGAACTACTCGACCACCGGTTGAAATGGAGAATCATGAATCAATCCATCACAGTCGTAAAACTCGGCGGCACCGAAGGTGTGGACTTCTCTGCAATTTGCTGTGACGCCGCGGAGATATTGAAGCGGGGCAATCAACTTGTCTTTGTGCATGGCGGCTCTGCAGAGGCAAATTTGTTAGGTGAATCATTAGGTGCGCCGCCGAAGATGATCACATCCCCTTCGGGATACACGTCACGGTATACGGATCGGAAAACACTGGAAATCTTTTTAATGGCCGTGAATGGCAAAGTCAATTCGTTGTTGACCGAGCAGTTGCAGATGTTGGGAGTCAATGCCCTCGGCTTGTGTGGTCTCGACGGCCGACTCATACAAGCCACGCGTAAGGATTCGATTCAAAGCATAGAAAACGGCAAACGCAAAATCATCCGCGACGATTACACCGGGAAGATCGAAACGGTCAACCGCGAATTGCTTCGAATGTTATTGAACGCTGGCTATTTGCCTGTGATCGCACCGGTTGCCGTTAGCGAAAAAGGGGAGGCGCTCAATGTGGATGCGGATCGCGCCGCGGCGATGGTCGCAGCCGCTCTCCAGGCAGAGACATTGATCTTGCTCACAGCTGTGCCCGGGCTGATGAAAAATTTTCCCGACGAGTCGACATTGATTCGACAACTGCCTCAGAGTGGACTTGCAGCGGCGAGTGCGGCAGCGCAGGGTCGCATGAAGAAGAAAGTGCTTGGCGCCGAGGAAGCGTTGAAAGGCGGGGTAAGCCGCGTCGTCATCGCGGACGGACGAATCCAAAATCCCATCTCCAGCGCGCTGGCAGGCCGTGGAACGGTGATTCAATGAGATCATGCTCGGAAGACAATTTGTGAAAATAGACTCTAACTCTTATAATGATGCTAACATCAATGCCTTACCTGGAGAAACCATGAACATCATTGAAATTGAAAACAAATACACCTCGGGCCTGTACGCCAAACAAACGCTTGCGATCGTGCGCGGACAGGGCGCCTCCCTGTTCGATGTAGAGGGGAATGAGTATCTAGATTGTGCATCGGGCCATGGCGTTGCCAACCTCGGACATGCTCATCCGAAGATCGCAGAGGCGCTCTTTAAGCAAGCCTCTACCCTGATCACGTTGTTTGAATCGTTTTCCAATGACCAGCGCGCCGCGCTGATGGAGAAAATTTGCAAATTGGTTCCTGGCCTGGACCGTGTTTTCTTCTGCAATTCAGGGACCGAGGCAGTGGAGGCATCCTTTAAATTTTCGCGCATTTCCACGGGACGAAAAAACTTCGTGGCAGCGATGCGGGCCTTTCATGGCAGAACCTACGGGTCACTCTCCGCGACGTTCAACAAAAAATATCGCGATGGCTTCGAACCACTTGTGCCAGGGTTTTGTCACGTACCATATAACAATATCGAGGCTCTGGATCAAGCGGTAAACGAGGAAACGGCCGCCGTGATCCTGGAAGTTGTACAGGGAGAAGGCGGTGTGTATCCCGCGAACCCTGAGTATGTGCAGGCGGCTCGAATGATCTGTGATGAGCGCGGCGCGCTGTTGATCGTGGACGAAATTCAATCGGGCTTCGGACGTACCGGGAAGATGTTTGCGATCCAGCATTATGGTGTTACACCCGACCTGCTGACGTGTGCAAAGTCATTGGCGGGTGGCGTGCCGATGGGTGCGGTGTTGATCGGCAGGAAGATCAAGAATCTAACACCGGGTGTGCATGGCTCTACGTTTGGCGGAAACCCCCTTTCGTGCGCGGCCGCGCTCGCGGCACTGACGGTCATGGAGGAGGAAGATTTGCCGGGTCAAGCTGCAGCAAAAGGTGCCTATTTGATCGAGAAGCTGAAGAAGATCGAATCGCCTAATATCCGCGAAGTGCGCGGGCTTGGACTGATGATCGGCATTGAGATGAAGCACAAGGTAGCTCCATATATCAAGGCATTACAAGAAAGAAAAATTATCGTGCTGAACGCAGGGATGACAGTCATCCGTCTCTTGCCGCCCCTGGTGATTACCTACGAGCAGATCGATCATTTAGTAGATGTGCTAACCGAGGTGTTGACTGTTGAGCAAAACGATGAGTGACATTGCATATGAGACACTGATTGGTCTGGTGTCAAAATATAGCCCCTCGGGTCAGGAGCGTGAGGCAGTCGAGTGGCTGGTGGAGCGCATGAAGTCACTCGGTTATGACGAAGTATTCGTCGATGAGGCAGGCAATGCGGTCGGTGTGATGGGGAGCGGCCCGAAGCAGATTATGTTGCTTGGGCACATTGATACTGTTCCAGGTGAGATACCAGTAAGGCGGGATACCATCCCGCCCAACGAAACTTTATATGGACGCGGTTCGGTGGATGCAAAAGGCCCGCTGGCAAGTTTTGTGGATGCGGTCGCGCAAGTTGGAGCCCTTGATGGCTGGCAGCTTACTGTGATTGGTGCAATTGAGGAAGAGCGGGATTCAGAAGGTGCGCGCTATGTTTCGACAAAATACAAACCAGATTACGCGGTGATCGGCGAGCCAAATCAGTGGGACAGAATTGCATCAGGATACAAAGGCAGCGC
>Ga0073934_10010933_pt1 | contig 11127 bp, 8 predicted proteins | sample LarsenN4metaG_FD_76834 | JGI IMG/M metagenome (GOLD analysis project Ga0073934, IMG submission 76834) | Hot spring sediment bacterial and archeal communities from British Columbia, Canada, to study Microbial Dark Matter (Phase II) - Larsen... ...
GAAAGTTTTGAAAAGGAAATCCTCGAAGAAGTTCAGCCGATTTTGGATACCTGGACAGAGACCGACGGCTCGGAGTCGCTTCACGCAGTGCGAGATTATTTTTTGAAAAAAAGGTATTTGTTGCGTATTCGGGAAAACCTTTCTAAGTTTGCACCCGCTTTTGAATAAGAGGCAAAACGAAAGGCTTACAAGGCAAATTTGCTCGCGGATTTTTCACTGCTTTTTGCCTTTTGTCAGTTGAGTTTTGAATATGCGGGAGTGGCGGAATGGTAGACGCGTTGGTCTCAAACACCAATAACTTCACGGTTGTGCGGGTTCGAGTCCCGCCTCCCGCACTCGAAGCGCCCCGGTCACCGGGGCGCTTTTTTTTTATTTCGGCAACAGTTTTCGCAGCTCTGTCACGATATCCACGTAGGCGTCGTCGGGATTCTTAAACTGGGATACGGCGCGGTTCATGGACGGCAGGGATTTGAGTTTTTCCAAACCCGTACCCTCGAAATCGGCTTTTTCCATCTGAATCGGAATGATGCGCCGCTTTTCGCCCATGGCGTTATAGACTAACTCGAACCAGTCAGGAGAATTGAACAAATTGACCGTAATGAGCACGAGCAGGTAGTCAGCATTGGTGATTTCTTCTTTGGCGCGGGCGACTACTTCGCCCTCTCCAAGCGATTCATGCACATCGTAAACCCGAATTTTCTTCGTGATTTTCAACACATTGAGATGTTTGTTCAACATCTTGGATGAAGGGCTATCGGCAATGTCATAAATGATGACAAACTTCGGGACAGCGGCGACAGGCGGCTGGGCGGACGTTCCGGCTGGAGCGGGTTCAAAGTCTGCTTCGCTCAGCGCGTCCACCAAGTCGAGCATCCCTTTTCGGATATTGGCGGTCACCAAATCATAATCAGCATGACTGACAGTACCCCCACTGTGGTCGCGGGTGATTTGGGTGAAACGGCCTTCGAGCAGGATGGCTTGATTTCTTTTTTCGGCGCTGCTCGGCAATATTCCCTGCAAAGTAGTGATTGCTTGAGCGATTTCGTCGGCGGCGAGCAGCGCCTTCAGGTCGCTTTTGATCTCAGCAAGTGGTTTTGGAAGTGTTGGCATAGAGTAAGTTATTCGCCGCAGAGACGCATAGAACTTTTAACAGAAAAGATCGCTGCGTCTCTGCGGTTTGTTTAAAAATCATTTTCCGATAAAAGCGAAAATATCGCGGAAGAGAACGCCCCGGTTGGCGGGCGCTTTATCGCCTCTTTCATTGATGACGAGGCCGCCACCTTCTGTTTTTCCCGCGTGGTGAATGGCGACGACTTTCCAGTTTTTGTTAAAAACCGGCGAGCCGCTGCTGCCGCCTTTCGTGTCGGTTTTGTAAAAAATATGTTGTTTGAGTTGGCCGAGTACCTCGTTGGCGGTGAGAGCGATTTGTTTGTCTTCGCCTTCCGGGTGCTGAATGATGGTGACAGGGTCGCCTACAGCAGGAATAGCCTCCGGGTCGAACTCCACAAAACCCCACTGTGAGAGCGGCGCGTCGGCGCGGTCAATGACTTTTACACGGGCAAAGTCGTATTCGGTCGGTGGGCTAGTGATGTAACTGGAAGGGTCGAGTTGGTAGGCGGTTATTGATTTCGTTTTTCCGTCCACGCCTACTTCGTAGTTAAATTCTGCTTTGGCGGTTTTGACGACATCCGCCGTTTTGAGGACGTGGTTGTTGGTGAAGAGGTAGCCTTCCTGCGTGAGAAAACCGGTACCGACGCTTGGCGAGCCATCCACATCAGTGAAAGAGATGCGGCAAACTGCCTTCGACGCTTTAATTGCTTCTTCCAACCATTTGATACGCAGGAGATTGTTGCCGGGGCCGATGAGTTTTTCCAATTTGGCTTCGTCCGGCACAGAAAACTGGTAACTGCCAAGCCCTCTGATTTTAGCGTTGAGTTCCACTTTGCGTGGCACGCTGTCCAACAGCCCCATCAGAGCGTTTTTGGCTCTCGCCTCCTGAATGGAAAATTGTTCGTAGGGTATCAGTTGGCCGTCGAATTTCTTTTTGGCCGAGCGGTAGTTGCCGATGATGAGGATGACATCGTTGGTGATGCCGGCCTGCGATTTGTTCTCCAAATCTACCAGTGCGTCGTAGGCCTGGTTGATTTCATCTTCGAGGAGCAGGGCTCTGATGGAGTCTATATAGACTTTAAGCGCTTCTTGTTGCATCTGAGATTGAGCGTTTTAGAATTGTTTTCAAAAAATGAAATGTCGCTGAAAGGTCTGAAACTTTCCGATAGTTGCAAATTTTCTTTCCAATTAACGGGAGTATGCATCGAGCCATTTGCACTCCTGCACAATCAGGCTGTAAAACTTTGTGTTTGAGTACCTTGTCATCAGGAGGTCGTAGTATGTCATGTATTCTTCCGGCAAAACGGGGATGAGTTTACTGCCGGGTTTGTAGGTACAATTGGGGTCGCAAAACCATTGTTTTTGCCGGCATCGGGCAGCCATAAATGAGGCGCGGGCGGCCATCTCGGCTGTTTGGGCAGTTTTCAGGGATTTTTCAAAATAAGAAAGTGCGAGGCCCAAGTCAAGATTTTCGCGATTGCCGTCGGGCGAATTGGGTAAGGGAAACACAGGCCCCTGTGCGAGTCGCAACTGGTTGTAGCCACTTCGGTAAAAATCCATGGCTTCCCATTCGTAACCAAAATACGACATGTTGTAGTAACCCAGCCCCAGCAGATAATAGTACCAGGCCGCTTCGGGTTGATTCTCCGCTTCGGCGGCTTTGGCTCGAAACTCGAAATCGAGAATTTTTTCGGCAATCTGGCGGCGGGTGAGAAACAGCGTGTCGTACACCTCGCGGTGGACTTTTTCGCCAACTTTTTCCCGGAAAGGACTGAATTTGGTGAGGCGTATTTCCTCCGTAGGTTTGATTTTTCGCAAAGTTGCCAGCGCCGCTTCCGGTTGGCCAAGACTGAGCAGGTATGCGCCTTTGTACTCGAGCAACTGTGCCCTGATACGGTCCGGGCTGGTATCCATCATCATGGCGCGTTCGAGCAGGATGGGGTCGTTGGAGTTGGCGAGGCGGAGCAAGTCATCGAGTACGGCGAGATTGGGATTGTAGCCCAGCGCCGAAGGCGGATAAGCCGCGATGATGGCCTTGCCGGGATGACTTTTTCCTGCATAATCTTCTGACAACCAATCTTGTAAAAACAACTCGAAGTTCGGGTACTGTTTGAACACGTTGTAACTCCGCACCCGGTAGGCTACGCTGTCGGCTTTGCCGCCGCCGATGGTATCGAGGTTCATCACATCGAGCAGGCATCGCCAGATTTCGATTTGGTGATAAATATTTTTGTCAGGTTCTTTTTTGCCGAGTCTCTTTTCGAGGCGATCCCAGGTCGTCCCGGCAGCGTAACGGTCGCCCGCCAGGAGTTCGAGATAACCTTCGATAGCCTGCCAGAATTTAATATTCGGCACTTTTTTGTCACTAATCACTTCCCGAACGAATTGCTGCAAATCGAGCAGGTGTTTTTCAGCATTTTCCCGCTTGATGTCGCCGATGGGCCGGCCGTATTTTTTATCGGTGACAGCCGTGCGCAGAAAAACTTTTTCCAACTCCTGCACGTCGCTTGCCAGCAGCAATTCAAGTTGCTGATTACTCGGGTCGAGGTCGTACACTTCCTTCAAATCCTCCACCGCCTGCGCGTGAGAGCCACCCGCCCGCATTGCAAAAAGCGTCGCTTTTTCCACGTCGCTCTGACAAAGGCGAAGCGTCTGTTCCCAGTCGCGGTCATTGCGAATCAAAAAACTCCGCCATGCCTGCATGCGCTTGGACGGGCACTCGCGGAAGATGACTGAAAACCGGTAAGCCGCCTCCGGATACCTGCCCATTTTTTGATAAGCCCCCGCCAAATGCCCGATAATCCAGTAGTAAATAATACTCGGCTTTTTCAAATCAACCTTGGGAATCAGGTAGTTGTACACTTCTTCGGTGTATTTCCAGTTGCGTGTGTAGTGTGCCATCCGAACGGCCTGATAAGCGTAGCGAAGCCTTACGAAGTTCGAGGAAGTCTGCTCGAAACGCCCCATCGCCTCATTGACGAGCGTGTACATCGCCTGCAAATCGGGTTCCGGCAACTTCCATCCGTCGCCCTGGGCAAGCACATAAGGCTCGCATTTTTTGGCAAACATCAGGTAGTCAATCACCTCCGTGCAGCCGTTCAGGGCGAGCATTTCGGCGAACGTATTACCGCCCATCGAGTATGGCAAGGGCGTCTTTTTTTGTTTGTCCAACGCCGCTTGCCGCAACTGCACGAGCTCGTCGAAGTTGGATTTGTACACCACCATTTCTACGTCCTCATATTCCGGTTGGCCACAAAAACGCTCTATCCACTCCTGAATATTTCCCTCGCGCTGGATGTCTTTATCGAAATAAATTTCCTTGTAATAATCGCCCCAACGCAGAAAAAACGGAGCGTAAGCGGCTTTTTTGTTGACGATTTCAGGGTTCAAAAAAGTGTAGCCGTAAAAAGGCTTCGCGCCGGGATTGCAATTCGCCGCCGGCTGTTCCGCCGGTTGCTCGAAAGGAAAAAAGGACGTAAAAAAAACAAAACACAGGCCGAGCGCGAGCCACGCGCCTATTTTTTCTTTTCCGGAAATTGAATCATTCGGCATACAGAATCAAGCAGTTGTAGCGGATAACGGCGAACGATCGCTGTGTCCAAATGGAAAAAAGCCACCGTCGCATCGTTCGCCAAATCGGCCCGCGCCGCAAGTCCGGCGGCTTCGCGAAGCAAGTCCGGCGAAATCGCCTCCACGCGCAACAGGTCGTCCGGGCGAAGATAGTGACCTGCAAGGAAAGTGCCTTTTTGAATGGCGAATGTTGGTTGTTCGTTGCCGGTTCTTCGAAAACGAGTTGTGTCGTTCCATTCTGCGTCAGGCACTTCGGGGATGATTTTCCACAACTCGCCGTCGCGGTAAACGAGCGCCCAGGAAAAAACCGGCAAAGCCAAATCGAGCGGCAAAGGATAATTTTTCGGAGCGCCCACGAGATATTTTTCGGCATCGGCTATGGAAAAAATCGAATTTCCTGCCTCGGGGTTTTCAATATCGCCCGTGTTGTAAAACATCAGCATCCCGCGCTCGACGGGCGGCACGCCGGTTTTTTCAGGAAATTTGTACTGATGCAGGCGAATGGTGGCGCTCAGGCGGGTATTTTCCGGCAGGCGTTTTTTTACTTTTTTCAAAAATGAAAAAAAAGCGTCGCGAGTGGAAGCCGTCCAGTCGCAGTCGAATTGGAGTTCAGCCTCTGCAACCCCTCCTCTCGTTTCCGCCACTTTCCCCGCCAGCCATTCGATTTTTTCCTCTGAAATATTTTTAAAAACCTCGTTGGTAATAAAAATCGTTGGCACGATTTCGAAGCGGGAAAGGCCTGTCGTGTCAGTGATTTCAAGGCGGGAATAAGGTTGAATTTCTCCCGCCGCCGGGTCGCGCCCGATGTCCAACACTTTGATGTAGAGTTTTTTACAACCGATCGAATCGAGGTAATCACGTTCGGCAGGAGTGAGCGCAAGCGTTGTTTTCCAGTGATAAAAAGCAGGGGTGACGACACGGTTTTTGTCATTCCCGCAACTTGCCAGGTACATGGCAAAGAAAAGCCATACCCCGACAAATCCAACTTTCGGAAAGTTCGTCCTCCCGGAATTACTTCGAAATGACATCTCGCACAGAATCAATGTATTGCTTCCAATAAGTACTGTTCAAAACATCTTCTTCGATCACGCCGCGCGAAGTCGTGCTGTGGATGACCCAGAGGCTTTTGCCGTCATTTGACTTCACGAGCGAGACGTGAAAAATCGGGTCGCTGGCTTTGCGGCGGAAAAAGATGAGATCGCCGGGCTGTGCGTCGCGGATGTTTTTGGGTTTGCCTTGTTTCTCCTGTTCGCGCGAGGCAGGCGAGAGTTTGATGTCGAAATTGGAAAAAACATAACTCGTAAAGCCAGAGCAATCGAATCCCGTGTTCGGGTTTTTACCGGCGTAGAGATAATTGGAACCCTTGAACCGGGCGGCATAGGCGACGACGTCCCTGCGAAAAGCCATTTCCCGGCTGTCGGGTTTGAGAGTGGGGGTCTTGCTGGTATTTTTGGCAGTCTTGCATTGAACGGCGGTGAAGGCGATGCAAAGCATTAAAAGCCAGTTGGTTGAGTTTCGAAGTTGAAAAGCGGAATTCTTCATCCTAAAATGATTTTCTGAAAAAACGAGGGGCGAAACGTTGTCGCTTCGCCCCTCTATCACTTTAAACTTTTTTTCACAAACAAAGTGACCGGCGGCTTAACGTCGCCTGGCTACTGTTTTCACAGTCCAAAAATTGCACGACCCAGATACGTTGCGGCGTCGCCGAGTTCTTCTTCGATGCGGAGAAGTTGGTTGTATTTCGCCACCCGGTCGGAGCGCGAGGCTGAGCCGGTTTTGATTTGGCCGGTGTTCAGCGCGACGGCGATGTCGGCGATGGTCGTGTCCTCCGTTTCGCCGGAACGGTGGCTGATGACGGAAGTGTAGGCGTGGCGCGTCGCCAGATTCACAGCCTCGATGGTTTCGGTCAAAGAGCCGATTTGGTTGACTTTGATGAGAATGGAATTGCCGACTTTTTCGTCAATGCCTTTTTGGAGGCGTTCGGTGTTGGTCACAAACAAGTCGTCGCCAACGAGTTGGATACGATGGCCAAGGGTTTCGGTCTGAAGTTTCCAGCCCGCCCAGTCGTCTTCCGCGAAGCCGTCTTCGATGCTGTAAATCGGGTAACGATTGCACCAATCTTTCCAAAACGCCACCATGTCTTTGGAAGAAAGGCGGTCGCCTGTGGATTTTTTGAACACGTATTCGCCTTTTTCCTGGTCGTAAAATTCGGAAGCGGCCGCATCGAGCGCAATCACAATGTCGTCGAGGGGGCGGTAGCCGGCAGCCTCGATAGCGACCATGACTAATTGCAGGGCTTCCTCGTTGTTTTTGATGCCGGGTGCAAAGCCGCCTTCGTCGCCTACGTTGGTGGCGTAGCCTTTGCTTTTCAACACTTTTTTCAGGTGGTGAAAAATTTCTACGCCCATGCGCAGCCCCTCGCGGAAGGAGTCGGCGCCGACGGGCATTATCATAAATTCCTGGAAGTCAATGCCGTTGTCGGCGTGCGCGCCGCCATTGAGGATGTTCATCATCGGCACGGGAAGGACGTGCGCGTTGACGCCGCCGAGGTAGCGATAGAGCGGCTGACCGAGTTCTTCGGCAGCAGCGCGGGCAGTAGCGAGCGACACGGCGAGGATGGCGTTGGCGCCGATTTTACCTTTATTGCGCGTACCGTCGCGCTCTATCATCAGGCGGTCTATGCGGATTTGGTCGGTCACTTCCATGCCCACGAGTTCGGGACGGAGGATTTTTTCCACGTTTTTCACGGCTTCTTTCACGCCTTTGCCGAGGTAGCGACCGGCATCATCGTCGCGGAGTTCTACTGCCTCATGTACACCAGTGCTGGCGCCGCTTGGCACGGCGGCACGGCCTGCGAAACCTGTTTCGGTCCAAACTTCAGCCTCGATGGTAGGATTGCCGCGCGAGTCGAGGATTTCGCGGGCGAGTATTTCACGGATAGCGCTCATGTTTGTATAGTTGATTTGTTGAAATGGTGATTTGTTGATTGAGGCGGGCAAAAGTAGAGAAATTCATCCCCGTTTTGTCATGCGAAGGCTGAATGTATGTTTTCCATGTTGGCTAACAAAAGAGCCAACGCGACATTTGTTTGGTTTTCAGGTTCAAAAAAGTCAAACAAGGCTGGAGAAAATTCCCGGGGTAGTTATTGCCCCGCGGCTTCGCGCACGACTACACTGGCCATGTGCAGGCCAAACAGTGCCGGGATATAGGAACAGGTTCCGTAAAACGACTTTTTGAAACGGCTGCCGTCGGTCATCATCATGTTTTCCTTGCTGACTGGCTCGGACGAAAAAACGACCGTGACGCCGCGTCGAACGCCTTTCTTTTTCAAACCCTTGCGCACCTGTTGGGCAAAAGGGCAATTGAACGTCTCGGAAAGGTCGGCCACTTGCACGCGTGAGGGGTCTATGCGGCCGCCGGCGCCCATGCTGCTGACGATACGCACGTCTTTTTGTTTGCAGGCAACGATGACGTATTGTTTGGGCTGCACGGAGTCAATGCAATCGAATACATAATCGTATTCGTTGGTTATCAGTGTTTTAACCGTCACGGGGGTCAGAAAATCCTCGATCACGGTGAGGTCGAGCGCGGGATTGATGTCGCGCATACGCGCAGCCATAACGCTGGTTTTGGCTTGCCCGATTGTGCTGTGCAAGGCTGGCAACTGCCGGTTGATGTTGGTCTGATCCACCGTATCGCCGTCAACGATGGTCATACGCCCCACTCCTGCGCGGGCAAGGAATTCGGCGGCAAAACTGCCCACACCGCCCAAGCCGATGACCATTACGTGGAGTTTGTTCAGTTTTTCCAGCACAGCGTCGCCAAGCAACAATTCGGTGCGTTGCAGCCAGTGCGGCGTATTATTCGATGGCAAAATTGATTCGATGTCGGTCTGCACGTTTGTTTTTTCGGGCAAAAATAGAATTGGATTTGAAAAAGCGATTCACCCGAAAAGAGCCGCCATGTTTTCTGCAATCTGTGCCGCGAGTTTTTCCGGCGTTTCTCCACGCAGTTCGGCTGCTCGTTGATACACTTTTTCGATGGAAAAATCAGCGGCGTCGGTTTCGAGGAACAGGCGGTTGGCAGGCGTTTGCCGAAGCGCTTCGGCGGCACGGCTTTTTTCCCGAAAAAGTGCCGCTCCGAATGAGAGATAACATCCGGCCTGGAGCAGCCGACGGGCGGTTTCGGCGTTTTTTTCAAACCCGTGAAAGATCCAGGCTTGCGCGGGTTTCCATGTTTTTTTCAATGCAAGCAGTTCGTCAAATGCCCGCACACAATGCAGTATCAACGGCTTGTTATTTTCCTCTGAAACGTTAAAACACAACTGAAAAGCAGTCATTTGTACGTCCCAGGGGGTAGCGACCACTTTATCGAGCCCTGCTTCGCCGATGGCGACGATAGCGGGGTCGGCGGCTTGTTCGCGGAGCCATTGTTCGGCCTGTATCCAATCCACGCCATGCAGATGCCAGGGATGCAGGCCGACGGATAGACGGGGCGATAACGGCTTTTTTTCCTGGCCGAAATACACACTCTCGATTTCGACAACACCTGGAGTCAGGACAGGACGATGGGTATGCAGGTTGTACAACATGGTCGCTAAGTGCACTCCGAATGACCGCAATTTTTACAATGCAAACAGCCTTCCTGGTACACCAGCCCATCGGTTTTGCACATCGGGCAAGTGTTGTGAGAGGGCCGGGTGCCGTCGGGAATGAATTTTCGCAGGGCACGGACGACGCCGTTTTTCCAGTTGTTGAGCGAAGCGCTTTCTAAGTGAAGATTTTCCACCATGTCCACCACGTAGGGTAGCGGCATTCCATGACGCAGTACGCCGGAAATCAGTTTGGCGTAATTCCAGTATTCCTTGTTGAAAGTGCGCGACAACCCTTCGATGGTCACTTTGTAGCCATCTTTATCAGTGTATTGGAAATCGTAGCGATTTTTCCCGTTCTCCTTGATTTTCAGCACTTTTCCTTCTGAAACCTGGGTGAGAACGGTGAAAGAATCTACCGCCCGGCCTGTGAAAATCTCATAAGGTTTGCCCGCCAGCATTCCGATGACGGCGACCCATCGCTCGTCGTTGTTCATAAAATTGAACACGACCGCATCGAGTTCGCGCGGGCGTTTCGGTGCGACTGTTTCGGTGAAGGGCTCCGGTTTTTCCTCTTTTTTATCGCTTACCAACACGCCGCTGCGCGAGCCTTCGCGATAGACGGTCATGCCTTTGCAGCCGACTTCCCAGCCGGTCAGGTAAATTTTTTCAATGAGTTCTTCGGAGGCGTTTTCGGGTACATTGACTGTGACGCTGATGCTGTGGTCCACCCATTTTTGTACGCGACCTTGCAAATGAACCTTGCTCACCCAGTCCACATCTTCGGCTGTAGCGCGGTACCAAGGGGATTGGCGAATGATGACCTGCAATTCATTTTCCTCCATGTTTTCCACTTTCGCAGGGTCGAAACCTTTGATTTTCAGCCACTTTTTGAAAGGAACGTGAAAAACGTGATAATCTTCCCAGGCATCGCCTACCTCGTCGGTGAATGTGATGCGGGCGTTTTTGTCGTTGGGATTCACCTTGCGGCGGCGTTTGTAGGAAATACGAAACACTGGCTCCAGCCCGGAAGTCGTCTGGGTCATCAGGCTGGTAGTGCCGGTGGGCGCGATGGTGAGCAGGGCGATGTTGCGGCGTCCGTGTTGCAACATTTCGCTGTACAAATCATGGTCGGCTTCGCGCAGGCGCTGAATGAAAGGATTTTTGGCTTCTCGCGCGGCGTCGTAAATGGGGAACGCGCCGCGTTCGCGGGCGAGCGTGACCGAGTTCCGGTACGTTTCGAGCGCGAGGGTTCGGTGCACTTTTTCACAAAAATCGAGCGACTCCTCCGAGCCGTAACGAATCCCCAAAGCCGCCAGCATATCGCCTTCGGCAGTGATGCCGATGCCTGTGCGACGCCCTTGACGGCATTTTTCCCGAATTTTCAACCAAAGCGATTGCTCGGTGGCTTTCACGATGTCGGGCTCCGGGTCGCGCTCAATTTTTTCCAGAATTGTCTCGATTTTTTCCAATTCCAAATCGAGGATGTCGTCCATCAGACGCTGTGCGTGGCGGGCGTGGGTTTTAAATTTTTCAAAATCAAATCGTGCTTCGGGCGTAAAAGGCTGCTCGACGTAACTGAACAAATTGATTGCCAAGAGGCGGCAACTATCATACGGGCAAAGGGGAATCTCGCCGCACGGATTCGTCGAGACGGTCTGAAAACCCAAATCCGCATAGCAATCGGGCACCGATTCGCGCAGCACGGTGTCCCAAAACAATACCCCCGGCTCAGCACTTTGCCAGGCGTTGTGCACTATTTTTTTCCAAAGCCAGCCGGCGTCAATTTCTTTCTCCACTTTGGTTTTTTTCGCCTCGACGGGAAATCGCAGCCGGTATGGCTCGCCGCTGACGAC
>Ga0073934_10010934_pt1 | contig 11127 bp, 9 predicted proteins | sample LarsenN4metaG_FD_76834 | JGI IMG/M metagenome (GOLD analysis project Ga0073934, IMG submission 76834) | Hot spring sediment bacterial and archeal communities from British Columbia, Canada, to study Microbial Dark Matter (Phase II) - Larsen... ...
CTTCGTCCGGCGTTGCGGGGAGGTTGTTGACAATGCCGTCCGCCAGGGTCTCGGCCTTGCCGGGGAACGTTCGCCGGACCGTGGTCGTGCCTTCGGTCTTCGAGGCGGGACTGACAGGCCCGTGCGTGCGTTCTTCCTTCTGTTTCCAGTCGAGCGAAACCCAGTGCTCGGTGCTGGGATCAAAGACGAGCTCGGCGGCAACCTCGATGGTGACTTCGGAGCCGCCGGTGATGCCGACGACCGGACCGCTGATGCTGATCAGCGCCCGTGTAGCATCCGCCTTGGCCAGCTTGCACTTCAACTCGTGGCTGATGAGCCCGTCCAGACCGCAAATCGCCTGAACCGTGGCGGGTGTTGGCTCCCAGGTTTCTCCAAGCTCCACTTCGTCTCTCGGCAGCAACCCGGCAATGGCGAGCGTGTCCAGGTGCTGACCAGTCAGTTCGTGCTCTTCACGAGTCAGAGGACCATACGGAGCGTAGGTGACAGTTTCGGCCCGGATGACCTGGGCGACCTGAAGTCGGCGCTCGGGTCGCAGCGTGCGGTGAGTGGTAGCGCCGTGAACGGTGATGCTGGCCTGGGCGACGTCGTAGTGCCGAGCCACGCGCGCGAGCTTGCCCTCGGCATCGATATCCAGGGCCCGCTCGGGGAACTGGTGGCGCGCCACGGCGGAAAGGTTCAGCGTGGTAATCTTGTCCCCGCTGCGGACCAGCAGGTCGCCGGCAAGCTTCAGCTCGAGTGCAATCTGCCACTGGTCTCCCACGGCAAGCTTTTCCTTGAGGTGGAACTTGTCGGCGGCTTGCACGCCGGTCACCATCAGGACCAGGACGACCACGCTCAAAACCGCCAGCTTGTGCCGCTTCGCCATCTTGTTCCCTCCTGCGTTGGACAAAGGCGCGGCAGAATAATCAGGTGGGATCAAGGGGTCAAGCCACGCTGGAGCTGCTTAAGGAACAGCCGCCTGGTACCGGTTCGCCCCTTGAAGGCTAGCGATTCTCGTTGACCCGTTCCGGCCGTGCCGCGTATAGTGAATTGGTCCTCTCCTTTCCCCGCGAAGACAGGAGCATCCGGTGGCCCGAAAGCGCAAAGCCAGTCGAGATCAGAAGGTGGAAGTGCTTGGTCTGCTGGGCATCGGACTCGATGACGATGAAGGGCATCGCCGCCTAACCACCGGCGACAACTTCGTGCTGGTCGGCGGATCGGAGGAGACGCATGAACGCATGATCGACTCCGCCATTCACGTCAACGAGGCCCTGGCACGGCGGGGCAAGACGCTAGAATCAGCCTCTTTGCCGGAGATCATCGAGATTTTCCACGACGTCGCCGCCAAGCAGGGCAAATAAGTCCGCCCTTGCGGTTAATCCGGTGAAACTACCCCAAGCCGAGCGGTTATAATCGGCTCAATCGCCCCTGCGTGGATTGTGCGCCCTTCTTGAAACTTGCACAATCTCCCCTGGGTAACCCTCTGGTAGTAAGCCGTGTCGGTAGAAGAAGCTCGGCTTGTGAAGCGCTGCTTGCGAGGAGACACGGTAGCCATCCGTGAGCTCGTCGAGCGGTTTCAGACCGATGTCTTCTCCCTGTGCTGCAAGCTCCTGGGCGATCGCCATGAGGCCGAGGATGTCTCCCAGGAAGTTTTTCTGCGCGTGTTTCGCAGCTTGCACCGCTGGGACTCGGCACGGCCGTTGAAGCCGTGGATCGTCGGCATAGCGGTCAACCGCTGCCGGACCTTGCTGACGCAGCGCAAGCGGCGGGTTGAGAGCGTGGATTACCTCCACGAGCTGGCCATTGAGCGCCCGAGCGATGACTCCGCCGAATTGGTGCGCGAGATTCGCCTGGCACTGGCTGATTTGAGACCGGAGTATCGGAGCGTGTTCGTTCTGTTTCACGAACAAGGCCAGCCCTACGAGTTCATCGCCGAGGCGCTGGAGCGGCCTGTCGGCACGATCAAGACCTGGTTGCACCGTGCCCGCCTGCAGGTACTGGAGAGGTTGCGGGAGCGCGGCATGGTGTCCGAGGTAGGCCATGAACTGCCATGAGTTTGACCAACTCTTGATGTCCCGACTCGATGGCTCGACTGTGCCATTGCCGCCCGCCGTTCAGGCGCACTTGAAGGACTGCAGCCGCTGTCGCGAGCTTCTGATTCTGGGCGATCGCTTGCGGGCGATTCCCGTCGCCACGCCTGGGGGACCAGGCCCGGGGTTCAGCGATCGGGTGGTGCTAGCCGTTCAGGTAGAGCGGCGGCGGCGGACTTTTCGCCGCTGGGCTGTCGGCCTTTCCGCAGCGGCGGCAGCGTTGCTGGCAATCTTCGCGTGGCAAGGGCTCAATTGGCCTGCCAACCCGAATCTGCCCCTGGCCCACAAGCCGTCCGAGCCGCGGCCTGACGTGCCGCCTCCATCCTTGCAGCAGGCGCGGGACCTGGGACAGGCATCCATTGAGCGCACCCGCCTGCTGGCGGAGGACGCTGCAAAGCAAGCCAGCGTCCTTTTGGCCAGCACTGAAGACCTGATGCCTGCCCAGCTCAACATGGCGCCGACCCCAGTGCCTGACGTCGGCAAGTCGGTTTCTGAGGGTCTGGAGCCGGTCACGAAGTCGACCCGTCGAGCATTTGACGCCTGGCTGAACCTGCTTCCGCGCGGGGGTGATGAGAAACCTGGTCTGTAGCTTTCACAAGGGAATCGACGCATGACGATCACTCGCGCCCTGCAATGCCTCGCTGGCCTGGCGGCTTTGATCGCTTGCTCACTGTTGACGCCACGAGCGGCTGCCGGGGAGCGCCTCGAAGAGCTGCTGCGACTCGTACCCGAAGATGCCGCCATCGGCCTTGCAGTGCAAGATCTTCGGGGCCATTCGCGTCTGCTGGCGGATTCGCCCCTCCTGGACGCCCTGCGCAGGTCTCCTCTTGCCCAGTTGCTGCCCCTGGATGCCGAAGCCGGCCCACTGGCTGAGCTCGAACAAGTGCTCCAGTTGCATCTTCAAACCAGCCTGACGGAACTTCGCGACGATGTCGTCGGCGACGCCATGGTGCTGGCGTTCTGGCCCGCGAAGGGCAACGAAGGGGAAAGGGCTCTCTTCCTCTCCCGCGCCCGCAAGGCTGAGCTGGCCGGTTCTCTCATGCAGAAATTTCAGCAGGCACAACTGCAATCAGGAGATCTGACGCGTGTCTCTCCGCTGGAGGAACGGGGCGTCAGGTTCAGCCGTTGCACTGAACGCTCAGGGAAGGTGACATTCCAGCTGGCCTATGAAGGATTGATCGCCCTAACGCAGAACGAAGGCACGATGCGGCAAGTGATCCAGGCCCTGCGCGACGAGCGGCCCAACCACGCCGTTGCCAAGTCGCTCGCGGAGCTGGGTGTGCTGGACGCGTTCGGAATCTTCTGGATCAATCCGCGTGCTTTCGATGCGGAAATGGCGGCCAAGGCGGCTGCCGCGGAGGGCAAGGAGGCTGCCTTCCTGAACACGCTCCAGACATACTGGCGGAGCACCCGAGCCCTGGCGGCGGCCTTGAGGATTGAGGACGACATCAGCCTGAACCTGCACGTTCAGCTGGCAAGGCGTGAGCTGCCCGCTCCTGCTCAGGCATTCCTCAGGAGCGCCGCGGAGCCTTCCTCCTTGCTGCCCTTTGCCCCTGGCAGTGCCATCCTGACGCTGGGCGGCCGCTGGAATCCAGCCGACCTCCTGGCCTTGTTCCTGGAGTTTGCCCCCGAGGTCGAGCGACGTCACTTTGCGAAGAATGTCGGTCAGACGACGCAGGCGCTGCTCGGGTACGATCTGCAATCCCAGTTGCTCCCCGCCCTGGGACCTGACTGCCTGCTCTACATCGCCCCTCCGGCACGAGAACGGCTGCTCGGCTTGCCCGACGCGGTGCTCGCCTTCCGGCTTCATCCGACTCCGGAGCTTCCCCATCCCGAAGAAGCCTTCACCGAATCGCTCCGTACCCTCCTCGGCTTGGTTGCCCTGGCACGCACGAACGACGGCAAGCCCACGGCCCTGCGCACCGAGCGCGATGGCGCCGTGAAGATCGTCTCGCTATTTCACACGCAAGATGCCGCGGTGGGCATTCAGCCCGCGGCTGCCGTCAAACAGGGTTGCCTTGTCCTGGCCCTTTCGCCGGAGGCAATTCGGCGGTTCGGAACGGCGAGCTCGCCGCAGGCAACGTCTCCGTCCGGCGTCGTGAACCTGGGCAGGCTCTCGGTCCAGCAACTTCTCGCCGCCTATTTGTCGGACAAGTCTCGGCGAGCCACGCTCGTTGAGTTGCTCTCGGCGATGCAACGTGAGCCTCGCGTTGATGTCGAGGCCAGGCTCGATGCACTCCAGGGGGTACTGCAACTTGTGGACAGAGTCGAGTTGCAGCAGCGTGGCTCGGGAGACCAGGCGATCCTCACGCTGCGAATCCATCCCAGCAGTTCAGTCAGGCGAACTCCCTGAAGCGGCTGCTCTACCACCAGGTCACGAACGGCGCCCCGATCGTGTAAACGAGCAGAGCTATTGCCGTCAGGACGACCACGAACGAAAGGAACGAGCCCACCCACGCTCCTGCGGGCGTCTCCTCGGGAGCATCGGCAGGTGCAGGCGCCGGTGCGCCAGGCAAAGGCAGCAACGGCGGCCGCGGCGCTGGCGGCGGCTCGGGGCGGAGTCCGAAGATCCCTGGTCCGGCCGCTGGCTCCTTCGGAGTCGCCCCTTGCTGCCAGGGGCTGGGAGGGCTGGAGGGCGAGCGGCCTGGTTGCTGGGCATCGTTCATCTGCGTCTCCTTGGGGCGAGCTATCGCTCGGGCTGCCGGTTTGTCGAGAGCTGGCGAAGCTGGCTTGCCGCCGCGGTCCGCATCCAGCGGAAGGATTATGTCCTCCTCGCCGTCCTGTTGCCGCAGCATGGCCGGGGAGGAGGGAGCCGATTTGCGCAGGCTCTCCAGCAGCGTCGCCGCCTTGTCCTGCGGAAAGCTCCGCCTCAATTGCTGAATGTATGCCAGGATATCCGCCGACTTCAATGCTTCGTCCAGTGAAGCGTAAGGCTTGAGGAGATGGCTGGGGTTCTGGCTCAAGATGCTGCGGCGAAAGCGCTCGGCCTCCTCGCGATTCCCCGCCGCGAGGGCGGCATCCGCAGCCAGGAGAAGGAAGCGGTCCCGCTCCTGCGGATGGTTCCGCCGATGATGTTCCTCGGCCAACTGGCGATACACGTCGATGGCTTGGACAGTCGTGGCCAAGATTCGCCTCCAAGGGACGCTGGGCTGTATGTCTTTAGAATAGCAGAAACCGTTCCCCGCAGTACTGGGAAAAGAGGACGCGATGCAATCAGCTCCCCTGGCCGGAGTGCGTGTGCTCGATCTTTCGCGCGTCCTGGCGGGGCCTTTTTGCAGCATGATCCTCGGCGACCTTGGGGCCGAGGTGCTCAAGGTCGAGCGGCCAGGGCAGGGTGATGAAACCCGGACCTGGGGTCCGCCCTTCTGGCATGGCCTAAGCGCCTATTACCTTTCCTGCAATCGCAACAAAAAGGGACTCTCGCTCGATCTTGCTCAACCCGACGGACGGAAGCTGCTGTCCGACCTACTCTGCCAATCGGACGTGCTGCTCGAGAACTTCCTCCCCTCCAGTGCGGCCAAGCTAGGGCTGACGCCCGAGCAGGTACTCAAACTCAATCCGCGTTTGGTGGTCTGCTCAATCTCGGGCTTCGGCCGCACGGGACCGATGCGCGATGCGCCTGGTTACGATTTCGCAATCCAGGCGATGAGCGGGCTAATGAGCATCACCGGCCCCGTCGCTGGTCCGCCGTGCAAGGTCGGCGTGGCAGTTAGCGACATCATCACGGGGCTGTATGCCGCCATCGGCATTCTCGCCTGTCTCCATGCCCGAAAGACGACGGGGCACGGCTACGCGATCGACCTTGCTCTGCTCGACTGCACCCTGGCTGCCCAGGTCAACGTCGCCCAGGCCTACCTCAGCAGCGGGCAATTGCCGCCGCGCCAGGGCAATGCCCACTTGCAGATCGTCCCTTATCAGCTCTTTGCCACCGCGGACGGCCATCTGGTGCTGGCGGTGGGCAACGACGGGCAGTGGGGCCGCTTCTGCGAAGCAGCAAGGTGCACTCACCTGCGAGACGATCCACGCTTCGCCACCAACAGGGGCCGCGTCGAACATCGGGGAGAACTCATTCCGCTGCTCGAACCGATTCTGCGTGAGCGGACGACAAGCCAGTGGCAGGAACTCCTGACCCGTGCCGAGGTGCCGCACAGCCCTGTCCTCAATTATGGAGAAGTCTTCCAGCACCCTCAGACCGAGGCGCGGGGCATGAAGGTGACGATCCGCGATCCCTCCGGTCGGCCCGTCGACTTGATCAACACGCCGTTCCGGATCGACGGCGCCCAGTTGCCGCCTTTCACCATGCCGCCTGAAATCGGCCAGGATACGGAGGCGGTCCTCGGGCAACTGCTCGGCCTCAATCAGGAACAGCTGCAGAACCTGAAGCAGCGCGGCGTCATCTAGCCACGACAAAACGACCTCGTCATCTCACTGCTCGGCCAGTTCCTTGATCGCTCGACAGATGATCGGCCCCGCATCGGGACCGATGCTGTTCGACTCGCCATATTGGGCCTTCTTGCGGCCATAGCAGTAGGGCGCCTTCTCGTCCCACTGCCGCTTCGGCAGGATGTAGCCGATCTCGTCGTTGGCCAGGCCGAAGATCATGCGGTGCGGCGCCTTGAGCTGCTTGTACACGGCAGGTTCGACGGGAGCGTCGGGAAAGTCCGCCCCAGGATCGACGGGGTCCTGGACCTTGTCGAGCACCAGCTCGGGGTAAATCTCGCCCGGAATCGCCACGGCTTCCAGGTCGCCGAGCTTGAGAATGCCCACCTCGCTGCGGATGCACTGGGGCTTTTCGACGTCGTCACGGGAAGCAGGTTCCGCGCGATACGGATCGCCGCTCCACAGGAATGACGGCCTGGCCAACACGCCGATTAACTGGGCCGCCTTGTAGAGCTTGTTGGTCATCGGCAGGTAGACGATCCGGTGGCGGGCGGAGATCGGCGTGAGGTTGATCGGCCTGGCCCTGGCCACGGCTTCGCTGGCGCGGTCCGCCAGCAGCAGACCGTAGCGTTCCGTCTTTTCGTAGGTGCCGTCCTTCAATTCCTCGCCCGACGCACTCTTGATCGGCACGCTGAGCGACGTCAACAACCCGCCAACGGTGCCGGTGAAGTACGCCACGGGGCAGCCGTGCTTCTGCTGAAGCGCGTTGACCGTGTAGCCGACGTAGTCCGAACTTACTTGCGTGTTCTTGCTGCCGAGCGTCTCGGGATGACAGTTCCACTGGACGAGCAAACCCACTGGCTTGCCTGCCGCGTCCTTGAAGCGCAGCACGACAAGGTCATCGTGCAGGACGTACGGTTCCCGTCCGTCGTGCAAAAGCTCCGGCGCCTGGACGACGCCGAGCTCCGCCGTGGCGGGCCTGGCGTTTCGTTCCGCAGCTTGCACTGCCTGAACAATCTGCTTCTCGACAAGGGCCATGTACTCGGGATCGACGCCGCTCCTGGGCAGGGGCGTCGTGGGCCCCCACAGACCGAGCGAATCCGGCCCTTCGTGGTTGTGGGTGCTGCTGACCAGCACATAAGCAAACGTCGGCAACTGCTGCCGAACCCTGAGCACGTTATCGTGGAAGAAGCCGACGAGATCGACGGAGACCAGTGCGATCCTGGTCTTCCCATCGCCCAGGACCACGGCTCGGGCCTTGAGCGGATCGTGCACGCCTGTCGCCAGCCGGTTGTTGCCGAAACCCGCCAGGTAAACCGGCTTCTCCCCCACCTTCGGCGTGATGTCGGTCTCGCCGAAGCCGACCGTCAAGCCGCTTTCGGCGTGAACGGCCGACAGGGGCGCGAGGCCAACTGCCAGGCCCAGAACCAAGCTTCTCCAGGCGCGCCAGGCCGTGTTCATGTCGCGGTCTCCAGGGCGATGTTCCATTGCATCCGTCCGCGAGCATACTCGACGCCCATGCTGCGGAAAAGAGTTCAGCGAAGGAACGGTTCGCGGCTAGTTCGATGCAAGAACGCACGCTCGGATCTTGCTGCTGCCAGTGCGATAGCGTCGCTGGCTCGCTGTGGCGATTCTCGCTTCGTATACTTCAGGTGACATGTCGAGGACGAACCATGACGCAGGCACAACCGCTTAGCCGAATTGTCGATCTCACTGATCCGTCGCTGAACTGCTTCTACAACGTCACGCCCGAGGCGGCCCGGGAGGCCGTCGCGGCGGGAGACGTTGAGGCCATTCGGCGGATTCAAGGCAGCTTCGCGCTGCTCGGCGTCAGCGGCCAGCTCGTGCGGCTGGCACGGTCGATGGACCGCCCGCTGCGCTACTTCATCGCCAAGCGTCACGAAGGGCCATGCCTGGTCGCCGCCGACCGAATCGACACGATTCATCGCTTTCTGCAGCAGGAAGGGCTGGCCGAGCAGTTTCATCCGTCCTACACCCGCATGGTCCCAGCCCATCACGTGACCGAGATCGCCCTGGTCGGCTGCCCCGACCCAAGCCCCGTGCAACGGCGGTTCTTCGAGCCGCCAAGAGCAGCCTTGCCTGGCGACCTTGACGCCATCGGTCGCGCCTACGCTTCGGCCCTGCGAACAGTGATCCGCCGCTGGCTGACCCTCCGCGCCACCGCCGGTCCTATCGGCGTCTGTTTCTCCGGCGGAGTCGACAGCGGCGCGGTCCTCGTCATGACCTATCACACGCTGCTTGAAACTGGCGGCAATCCAGCCCGGCTCAAGGCGTTTACCCTCGCGGTCGAGGGCGACTCGCCCGACCTGGCCCAGGCCCAGGCGTTTCTCGATTCCTTGGGGCTGGGCTTCATGCTCGAAGCGATCGAGGTTCCGCGGGGAGCCGTCGAGTGGCGTGCGGCCGTGAAGCTGGCAGAAGACTACAAGCCGCTGGACATCGAAGCAGCCGCCATGAACCTCGCCCTGTGCCGCGGCATCCGCGACCGCTATCCCAACTGGCGCTACCTGCTTGATGGCGACGGCGGCGACGAGAACCTCAAGGACTACCCGATCGAAGAAAATCCCGAGCTGACCATTCGCAGCGTGCTCAACAACCCCATGCTCTACCACGAAGGCTGGGGCGTGTCCTCGCTCAAGCACTCGCAGACCTACTCCGGAGGTCTCAGCCGCGGCTACGTTCGCACTTACGCTCCAGCACGGCATCTCGGCTTCGAGAGTTTCAGTCCGTTCACCTGCCCAGAGCTGATCGAGATTGCCGAGGGCATTCCCTTCATCGAACTGACGGACTGGCAACACGACAAGCTGTATCAACTCAAGGGGGAAGTGCTCAGCCGCGGCATCAGGCAGATCACCGGCCTGGAGTTGCCGGTGTTTCCCAAGCGGCGGTTCCAGCAGGGAGCGGTCCGCCACGACGTTTTCCAGCTCGCCTTTCCCAGGGAAGCGAATGCCTACCGACGCTGGTTCAACAGCCTCTACGAGCAGACCGGCTCCGCCTGAACACGCAATGCTGCCGGTGTTCGACGACTCCTGGGTGCTCGCCCAGCGCGGCGACAGGCCGGTGCGCGATCCCTGGCGGCCCAGCGGTTGCCTGGTCGAGCAAGAACCCCTGCCCGACGGCCGGATCGTGGACGTAGGCGTGATTTTCCTGGCTAACCGCGAGTGCCCGTTCCGTTGCCTGATGTGCGACCTGTGGAAGTATGCCACGCCCGAACGCGTGCCCAACGGTGCGATCCCGCGGCAGATCGAAACAGCCCTGGCAGAGTTGCCCCCGTTGCGGCATCTGAAGCTCTACAACGCTGGCAATTTCTTCGACGCCCAGGCCATTCCTGCCGCCGACCTGCCGCGCGTTGCCGACCTTCTACAGGACTTCGATCGCGTCATCGTCGAGTGCCATCCGAAGCTGATCGACCGGCGTTGCTTGCAGTTCCGCGATCGGCTCCGAGGCCGGCTCGAGATCGCCATGGGCCTGGAGACGACGCACCCCGACGTGCTGCCTCGACTGAACAAGCGAATGACACTCGACGACTTCGCCCATGCCGCGCGCTTCCTGACTTCCAACGGCATCGGCGTACGGGCCTTCATCCTGCTTCGGCCTCCGTTCCTCACCGAGCGTGAAGGAGTCGACTGGGCCAGGCGATCGATCGCCTTTGCCTTCCAGGTTGGCGTCGGCCTCGCCGTGGTCATCCCGACTCGCGGCGGCAACGGCGCCATGGAACGCCTCGCCGAACGGGGACTCTTTCATCCTCCGTCGTTGCGCAGTCTGGAAGACGTCCTTGCCTGGGGCATCGAGCAGTGCCGCGGCATCGTGCTCGGCGATCTGTGGGACGCCGCGTCCCTCGCCCACTGTTCGCTGTGCGGCGAGAAGCGCCTTGCACGCCTGGCCAGAATGAACCTGGAACAAGCTGTCCTGCCGCTCGTCCCTTGCCGCTGTGAGGCCGACCATGCGCCGTGAAGTCGCGGACATCGGCATCGTCGGAGCAGGGTTCGCAGGCAGCCTCATGGCGATGATCCTGGCTCGCCAGGGCCGCAGCGTCGTCCTTCTCGAAAAGGGCAAGCATCCCCGCTTTGCCCTGGGCGAGGCCTCGACGCCCTTCGCCAACATGCTGTTCAGGGAACTTGCTCGGCGCTACGACCTGCCGCGTCTGACGCCCCTCGCGAAGTACGGACCGTGGAAGCGGGCCTATCCCGAGTTGCCCACCGGACTCAAACGCGGCTTCAGCTTCTTCCAGCACCACGCGGGGCGAACCTTCAGACCAACGACGAACCATCGGGAAGAGTTGCTCGTGGCCGCCAGCTCGGCAAATGAGACGTCGGACACCCACTGGTATCGGCCTGCCTTCGATGAGTTCCTGGCCGCGGAAGCGAGCGGCCTGGGAGTCCCCTACTTTGATGAAACCGAACTCACGGTCCTGCAAGCGGCACCGGACTGGCGCCTTCAGGCACGACGATCTTGCGAGACCTTCGATCTGCGCTGTCGATTCCTGATCGACGCTTCGGGCCCGGGCGGCTTCCTGGCCCGCGCGCTCGCCATCGACGCTCAGCCCACAACCATGCGCACGAACTCCTGGTCGATCCACGCTCACTTCAGGAGCGTCAGGAAGTGGAAGAACGTGCTCGACCGTCTCGAGGCAAATCAGGCGGAATACCCCTACCCTTGC
>Ga0073934_10010935_pt1 | contig 11126 bp, 15 predicted proteins | sample LarsenN4metaG_FD_76834 | JGI IMG/M metagenome (GOLD analysis project Ga0073934, IMG submission 76834) | Hot spring sediment bacterial and archeal communities from British Columbia, Canada, to study Microbial Dark Matter (Phase II) - Larsen... ...
AGGGCGACGGGGCGCTCACGCCGATCGGCCGGCTCAGCTACGGCGAGCGCAGGAGGCTCGCGCTCGCGGAGCTGGTCATCGCGGGCGCGAACCTGCTGTTGCTGGACGAGCCGACGAACCATCTCGACATCCCGGCGCGCGAGGCATTCGAGGCCGCGCTCGACGAGTACGAAGGGGCGATGCTCGTCGTCACGCACGACCGCTACCTCATCGAGCGATTCGGCCAGTGCCTCGTCTGGATCGAGAATGGTGAGCTGCGCGAAGAGCGCGGATAACAGTCATGCCGCCCCGTAATTGATCAATCTGGCGCGGTCATCGATGCTTAGCGCCAGATGGACGCGATCCGCTGCGAGGGGCTGACCAAGTCGTACGGACGCGTGCGGGCGCTGGCCGGCGTGGATCTGGTCATGCCCGTGGGCTCGATCTTCGGGTTCCTGGGACCAAACGGCGCCGGCAAGACGACGACGATCAAAGTGCTGCTTGGCCTGGCGGCCGCCGACGCCGGGCGCTGCTGGATCCACGGGGTGCAAGTGGAGCGCTACCGAGCGGCATCGCGCCGCGAGGTGGGGTACCTGGCGCAGGACCCATCGTTCCCGCGCTGGATGACGGGGCGCGAGGTGCTGGAGTTCGTGGGGCGCCTGTACCCGTCGGCGCGACGTGAGGTACACGAGCGCGCTGCGGACGTACTGCAACTGGTGGGGCTGCAGGACGCCGCTGACCGGCGCTGCGGCGGCTACTCGGGCGGCATGCGACAGCGGCTCGGCATCGCGCAGGCGCTGATGGGCGATCCGAAGCTGGTGATCCTGGACGAGCCGTCGTCGTCGCTGGATCCGATCGGCCGGCGCGATGTGCTCGACATCCTGCGCATTCTCAAGCAGCGCGGCATCTCCGTCTTCTACTCGACGCACATCCTCAGCGACGTGGAGCGGGTGGCCGACCACGTGGCGATCATGAACGAGGGGCGCGTCGTGCGGGTGGGCAGCCTGGAGCAATTGATGCGGCAATCGGCCGGCCGGTTCCGGGTCACAATCGAGGCGCCGGCGGATGGGCTGACGGCGATGCTGGAGGCGCTGCCGTGGGTGCGCGGCGTGGAGACGGCGGACGCCGACACCGGGCGCTGCGCCGTGCTTGTCGACGTCGACGACGCCGAGCGGGCGAAGCGCGCGCTGCCGCGGGCGCTCATCGATGCAGACTTCGTGCTCATCGGGTGCGAGCCGGCGCGCTCGCGCCTCGAGGACGTGTTCATGGAGTCGATCGCACATGCAAGCTGACATGGCGCGCCGCGACAACGCCCTCTCGCTTCCGGGCTTCGACGTGCTGCTGGGCAAGGAGCTCGACGAGGCTTCGCGGTCGCGGCGACTGATCGCGTTCCTCGGGATTATGTCGTTGCTCGTCGCGCTGTTCCCACTCATCGGCTACGCGCGCATCGACGACTTCGGTGACGGCTTCCGCTCGCGGATCAGCGACGACGACATGAACGGGATGGTCATGGGGTGGGTCGGGATGGTCGGCTATCTCGGCTCGCTGATGGTCATCGCTTCTACAGTCGATGCGGTGACGCGCGAGCGCGCGCTCGGCATCACGGCGTGGATCATCACAAAGCCGGTGTCGCGGCTGTCATATCTGCTGGCGATCGCCGTCGGGCACACGATCGCCTCGGTGCTCACGGTGATCCTGGTGCCGGCGGCTGTGTGGACGGTGCTGACGGTGGCGCTGTTCGAGGACGTGCCGCTCGGTCGGGTACTCGGATCCGTCGGCATCCTCTGCATCGAGGTGGCGTTCCTCTGCTTCCTGAACGTGGCGCTCGGCGTGCTCTTCCGATCGGTGACATGGGTGGCGATCTTCTCGCTGGCCATCTGGTTCGCGCCGACGATCGTGCCGGCGATCGCGACGCTGGAGTGGATGGTGTACGTGCTGCCATCGTACCTGCCGATCATGGCGATCGCGCTGATTGACGTGGGCTACTCGGAGCGAGCGTTTGCCACGGTGCCGCTCTCGGCAACGATCATTGGGGCGGCCGTGTTCGCAGCCGGCGTGTGGCTGTTCGAGCAGCAGGAGCTGTAGCGACTAGGCCGAGAAGTCCTCGCGCCCTTCGAACACGGCGATAGCTTCGTCGACGGTCTTGCCGCCGTAGGTGATGGCGCTGATCGCCTTTGTCATGCGGACGGCCTCGGGCAGCGACTTCTGGTGGATGTTGCGGCCGGTCGCGCTGCCGGCGGCGCCCGATATGAAGATCTGGTCGTGCAGCGTCTGGAGGAACTTGCGCTCGTCCACGCTAGAGCCGCCGGCGGTGATGACGCGCGTGCGCCCGGCGGCCTTCACGGCCTCCTTGAACGCCTCGGCGGGCGATCCCTCCTTCGGCTTCGGGTAGTTGACCTTGCAGAAGTCGGCGCCGAGCGTGGCACCGAGCCCCGTGGCGCCGGCGATCAGGTGCGGGTCGAACTCATCGGGCACGGCGGCGCCGCGCGGATAGATCCAGACTACGCAGACCATGCCGTTGCGGTGGGCCTGCAGACAGGCCTGGGCTGCCTCGCGCATCTGCTCGCTTTCGAACTCGCTGCCCAGGTACACGGTGTAGCCGACACCGACGACGTTCAGGCCGGACTCGCGCAGCACCAACGCGTCGTCGACCGTCACCCAGCCGAGGCTGCGAGGGTCGCGCTGCTTGGTCTTGATGAGGTGCGACTTCGAGTTGAGCTTCACGAGGTATGGCACCGACGCGTAGTCGCGCCCGTAGCGGGCAATGAGGCCGAACTGCGTGGCGAAGCAGCCGATCACACCCTGGGCGGCGATGCGGAACAGGTGTTCCGGGTCGGCGTCGTCGGGGTGGATCGCTTCGCCCGAGCTGAGCGCGCCGTAGAAGTCGTCGTTGAGGTGCTCGACCTTCTGGTCGCCGGCGAAGAGCATAAGCCTTCCCGTGCCCTTCGTGATCGCCTGGTAGTTCTCCTCGTAGCGCGCCTGCTCCGATGACGGGACGTCGGCGGGCACGTCGACCCTGGTCATCACCTGTGCCATGTTCTTCCTCCCTGCATGTGGCCTTGCGGCATGGTTAGACAGCGGCAGCTTCCTCGACGTCGTTGAAGAAGCACGAGCGGGCGCCCGTGTGGCAGACGGCTTTGCCGAGCATCTTCACGCGGACGAGCAGCGAGTTGTTTTCGCAATCGGCCTTGATGGAGCGCACCTCGAGATAATCGCCGCTCGTGGCGCCCTTGTGCCAGACCTCCTGGCGGCTGCGGCTCCAGAAGACGACCTGGCCCTTTTCGCGCGTCATACGCAGGGTGTCGGCGTTCATGTAGCCGAGCATGAGCACGGCGTCTGTCTCGTCATCCTGGATGATCGCTGGGATCAGTCCCTGCGCATTGTAGTTCAGCATCGTCCTGCTCCGCTCATCGGATTGTCACATTCTTGCGCGGCCTGACTCACAGCCGCACCGGCACGCCGTGCGCCGCCATGTACCGTTTCACCTCGCCGATGGAGTACTCGCCGAAATGGAAGATGCTGGCCGCAAGCACTGCATCGGCATGCCCCTGTTGGACGGCTTCGACGAAGTGCTGCGGGTGGCCGGCGCCGCCGCTGGCGATGACGGGCACTGGCACGGCGTCGCTGATGGCCCGCGTGAGCGGGATGTCGAAGCCGTCTTTGTGGCCGTCGGTGTTCATGCTCGTTACGAGCAGCTCGCCGGCGCCGAGCTCGACCGCCTTGCGCGCCCACTCGACCGCATCCATGCCGGCCGGACGGCGGCCTCCGTGCGTATAGACCTCCCAGCGCCCCTCGCCGACGGCCTTCGCGTCGATGGCGACGACGATGCACTGCGACCCGAATCGCTCGGCGCTTGTGGCGATGAGGCGCGGGTCGGCGACAGCAGCGGTGTTCAGTGAGACCTTGTCGGCACCCAATTCCAGCAACATGCGGACATCGAGCTCGCTGCGGACGCCGCCGCCGACGGTGAACGGGATGAAGACCTCGTCGGCGGTGCGGGCGACCATGTCGTAGACCGTCGAGCGCTCGTCACTGGATGCAGTTATGTCGAGGAATACGAGCTCGTCCGCGCCCTGCCCGTCGTACGCCTTCGCCAGCTCCACGGGGTCGCCGGCGTCGCGCAACTCAACGAAGGACACGCCTTTGACGACGCGGCCAGCATCGACATCGAAGCAGGGGATGATTCGGGTGGTGAGCATCGGTGCGCTCAGATTAGCAAACTTGATTACCTGCCCCGTCTACTTCTTCACGCCGACGGCGAGGAGATTTACCCGGAGGTTCCTGAGTGCGTCGAAGCGGTTGACGAGGCGCTCATAGGCGACGCCAAGGGCGTACGAGGGGAGGCTGAACGCAAGGTATTCGGGTTCGGTCTCGAACTGGAGCAGTCGCTCGACCTCGAGCCCGGCACCTTCGTAGAGCCGCTGCAGGCGCGCGGCCGTGTTCGCCCGGTAGACGGTGGGGAAGACATCCTTGATGTCGACGCCACGGGAGCGGTTGAAGCGCAGGTGGAACGAGTGCGGCAGGAGCGCCGCACTGATCGTGACGTAATGCCAGCGATTCGGCGTGAGGACGAGCAGCCTGCCGCCCGGCTTCAGCACACGCGCCAGCTCGCCGAAGACGGCTTCCGGCGCGGTGAGGTGCTCGGCAACATGACTGGAAACGACGATGTCGAACGTGGCGTCGTGGAATGGCAGACGCGCGAGGTCGGCGCGGGCTGCAGCATCGATATTCCTGTTGCCGCGCGGCTCATCCGTCAGGTCGACGCCAACGATGAGCTCGGGCCGCTGCGATTCGTCGAAGCGGTACTGGAAGACGCGGCCGCTACCGCAACCGGCGTCGAGCATCATGTCGCCGGCGCGCACGTGCTCCCTGATGACGCCGGCGAAGCGGTCGTACATGCCGAGGAAGCCCTCGGGATAGAAGCGGTCGCGCAACTCCTGCTTTCGCCAGCGGATCAGGGGCATCAGCTACGGCCAGAGATAGATGACGGCAATCAGCAGCGCCGTGAGCGCGAGCGACGCGGTTGCGAGCATGATGGGAAGGTGCGGGAGATGCCGGACGTGCGGCCGTCCGACCATCACCGCACCGTCCGGCTGGAAGATCGGACGGCGCAACGGGCGCGAGCCGAGCGATCCACGTAGCCGTCGCCCGAGCGCCTCGGGGTGGCCGAGGTCACGTAGGGCCACGGCTACGGCTTCGTCCTCGGCTACGCCGGCGAGCTGGCCCTCACGCACTTGCTCCTCGATGTGCGCGCGCAGTTCGTCGCGCACGGCTTGCTGCTCGGCGAAGGGGCCGCCCATGGCCCAACAGAGCTGATTCAAGTATGCGTCGATGCGGTTCATCGCGTCCTCGGCTTGCGCGTACCGTCGAGCACCATCGACATAGCCTCGGAGAACGCCGCCCACTCGGACCGCTTCGCGCGGAGCTCGGCGCGGCCTTTCGCGGTGATGGCGTAGCGCTTGCGACTGGGCGTCCCGGTCGCCGTCTCCCACGCCCCTGCGATGAGACCGCGGTCCTCGAGCCGGTGCAGGATCGGATAGAGGACGCCCTGGCCGAGCTCGAGCGCGTCACCGCTACGCCGCCGCATCTCCTTAGCGATCTGGTAGCCATGCAGCGGGCCCTCATCGAGGATCGCGAGGACGACGGTGGCGGTGTTTCCCTTGAGCAGCTCTCGGTCGAATCGCATGGTTGCGCCCAGTATGCGGAGCAAGCGTCGCCTACGACAACGTGCCGTCAGTCGTGGCCGGTGGCCAGGGGACGGCGCGCCGCGGATTGTCCGTCCCGCCCTCAGTGCGCTGGCCGGTCTGCACGACGATGTTGCCGGATTCGAGAACCTCGATCTTCATCGTATCCATCGAGCGCGGGGCGGGGCCGAAGACGCGCACGCCGGCGCGCGTGTACGTCGACTGGTGGCATGGACACAAGAACCAGCCGGTGCGCTTAGCGGGATCGGCCGCCAAGCGCGCCTCGGCACGCCACGGCACAGTGCAACCCAAGTGCGGGCATTTGCGGTAGAGCGCCAGCAGTCCGCCGGGCGTCGCCGCATCGTCGCCGGCGATCTTGCCTTCATCTGGCCGCAGGTTCACGAGCCAGAAGCGCCCTTCGATGATCTGCTTTGGTGGCGCCCCGGGCTCCGGGATGGCGGAAGCCGGAACGGTGATTGGCCCGCCGAACGGTGAGACGTTGCGCGGGAACAGCGCGTTCGTGACGGACGCGATCGCGCTGGCGAAGAGTGCCGCGATGGCGCCCCAGAAGCCTGCGCGCAGCACGGTCCGCCGGCTGTATGCCGGGCGCCGGCGCGGGCTGCCGCTGACGAGTTCCGTACTCAACGCTCGCGCTCCTACTCGCTATGTAGTTAGACTACCTATGCGGGGAGAGTTGGTCAATGGCGAATCGAGCGCCCACGAGGCTTCACTGGTGGCAGGTTGCGCTGCTATACTTCCCGCCGGAATCGAGTACGAGAGACCGGACGTGGGGCCCTCGGGCCTCAAATTTATGTCCGGGACGATTGGAGTTTCACCATGACCACGGCGACCGCAGCCGCTCCCCCCGTCTCCATGAAGGCCCTTCTCGAAGCGGGCGTCCACTTCGGGCACCAGACCCACCGCTGGGACCCGCGGATGAAGCCGTTCATCTACGCGGAGCGCAACGGCATCCACATCATCGACCTGGCGCAGACGGTACCGCTGTTGCAGCGCGCTATGGATTTCGTCCGCTCGGTGACGGCGCGTGGCGATGCGGTCCTGTTCGTCGGCACGAAGAAGCAGGCGCAGGAGGCGATCGAAGCTGAGGCATCGCGGGCGGGCCAGCCGTACGTCATCAACCGCTGGCTCGGCGGCACACTGACGAATTTCCAGACGATCCAGAGCCGCATCGACCACCTGGTGCGGCTGGAGGACCGGCGGGATCGCGGCGAGCTGTCCGTCCTGACGAAGAAGGAAGCCGGGAAGATCCTCGAGGAGGTGGAGCGCCTCAACCGCTACTTCGGCGGCATCAAGAACATGCGACGCCTGCCGGGCGCGCTCTTCATCGTCGACCCGCCGATGGAGCGCATCGCCGTGCACGAGGCGCTGCGCATGGGCATCCCTATCGTCGCGATGTGCGACACGAACTGTAACCCGGACGAGATCGACTACCCGATCCCGTCGAACGACGACGCGATCCGTGCCGTGCGGCTGATCGCGAGCCGCATCGCCGACGCCGCCATCGAGGGCCGCATGCTGCAGCAGACGTACGGCGCCGCTCTCGAGGAGGCGGACGAGGCGGATGTCGCCGCGATCGCGTCGGGCACGTACTCGGCGTCGCCGGATGATCCATCGCCGCCTGCCGCGGTTGCAGAGCCGGAGCCGCCGGCCGAGTCGTAGACAGAGAGGACACAGGAGTGGCATCAGCAGAGGACGTCAAGCGGCTCCGCGAGGAGACGAACGCGGGGGTGATGGACTGCAAGCGCGCGCTGGACGAAGCGAATGGCGACTTCGAGCGCGCGAAGCAGATTCTGAAGGAACGCGGCGTCGCGCTGGCGGAGAAGAAGGCGAGCCGCGAGACAAGCCAGGGTCTCGTGGACTCATACATCCACGCGGGCGGCCGCATCGGCGTGCTGGTCGAGGTGAACTGCGAGACGGATTTCGTCGCGCGCACGGACACGTTCAAGCAGCTGGTCCACGATATCGCGATGCAGATCGCTGGCATCCCGGCCACGCTCGCCATCACGGAGGATGACCTGCCGTCGGGCGCCGAGGGGCCGCTTGAAGAGCTGGTGCTGATGAAGCAGGCGTTCATCCGCGATAGCTCGAAGACCATCGAACAGCTGGTGAAGGAAGCCATCGCGCAGACGGGCGAAAACATCCGTATCCGCCGCTTCGCACGCTTCGAGCTCGGCCAGTAGCAGGCCGGAGGATTCAGGCCGATGGGCGCTGCTCCCTACCACCGCATCCTTCTCAAGGTCAGCGGCGAGGCATTGATGGGCGCAGCGGCCTACGGCATCGACGCGGCGACCGTGCGCTCTATCGCGACGCAGATCAAGACGGTGTGCGATCTGGACGTCCAGATCGCGGTGGTCGTCGGGGGCGGCAACATCTGGCGCGGCGCCACGGCGAGCGAGACGGGCATGGATCGGGCGACGGCGGACTACGCCGGCATGCTGGCGACGGTGATCAATGCGCTGGCGCTGCAGGACGCGATCGAGCAGGTGGGCGGGAGCGTCCGCACGCAGACGGCGATCCCGATCCAGGCGGTGGCCGAGCCGTATATCCGGCGGCGCGCGATCCGACACCTGGAGAAGGGCCGCGTGGTGATCTTCGCGGCGGGGACCGGCAATCCATTTATGACAACCGACACGGCGGCCGCCCTGCGGGCAGTCGAGATCGACGCGGACGTGTTGCTGATCGCCAAGAACCGCGTGGACGGCGTCTATGAGGCGGATCCGCGCAAGCGCCCGGATGCGCGCCGCTTCTCGACGCTGTCGTACATGGACGCGCTGAGCCGCCGCCTCGAGGTGATGGACAGCACCGCCCTCTCGCTGTGCATGGAGAACGACCTGCCGCTGGTGGTGTTCGATGTGGGCTCGCCGGAGGGCATCGTGCGCGCGGTTCGGGGCGAGGAGATCGGGACGCACGTCGGCGCCACGGAGACGGTGATGGCGGAGGCGTGAACGGAGGCAGAGGGGACGGGCGGTTGCTGTACTATGGAGTCCGGTTGATGGAGGAGCCGGCTGCGCATGGTCGAAGACACCCTTCGGGACGCTGAACACCGCATGCAGAGCGCCGTGGCGGCACTCGACCGCGAGCTGGATACGGTGCGCACAGGGAGGGCGCGGCCGGCGCTCGTCGAGACGCTGAAGGTGGACTACTATGGCGCGCCGACGCCGCTCAACCAACTCGCCACTATCAACGCGCCGGAGCCGCGGATGATCACGATCCAGCCGTGGGACAAGTCCCAGCTCGGCACCATTGAGAAGGCGATCCAGAAGTCGGATCTTGGGCTGAACCCGACGAACGACGGGAACATCATCCGCCTCCTGATCCCGGCGCTCACAGAGGAGCGGCGGAAGGAGCTGGTGAAAGTCGTACACAAGAAGACGGAGGACGGGCGCGTCGCTGTCCGGAACGTGCGCCGGGACTGCCTCGAGGCGCTGCGCAAGCTGCAACACGACAAGCAGATATCGGACGATGAGGAGCGGCGCGCGCAGGACCGGCTGCAGAAGCTCACCGACAAGTACGTCGCCGAGATCGACAAACACGGCCATGCGAAAGAGCAGGAGCTCCTCGAAGTCTAGTGAAACATCGAACGCCGCAACGCGAACGGAACGACGCCTCATGCGCATAACGGCGCGTCGCAATGGCACGACGAAAGCGCAAACGCGCGCCGAGGAGGGGCGCGTGCACCCGTTCCCCTCGAGGCGGCCGCCGCGGCACGTGGCGATCATCATGGACGGCAACGGCCGCTGGGCGACGGAGCGCGGGCTTTCGCGCAGCCAGGGGCATCGCGCGGGCACAGAGAACATCCGCCGCATCATCCAGGCGTTCGGGGAGCGCGGTGTGCAGGTGCTCACGCTCTACGCGTTCTCCACCGAGAACTGGAACCGCCCGCGCCGCGAGGTCAACGCGCTCATTCGCCTCATCCCGCGGGTGGTCAACCGCGAGGTCAAGGAGCTGCACAAGCGCGGTGTGAAGCTCGTGCACATCGGCAGCCTCGAGCCGCTGGCGCCGGAGCTGAGGAAGAAGGTCGAAGACGCCATCGAGCTGACGCGCGACAACGACCGCATGACCGTGGCACTCGCGTTCAACTACGGGGGCCGCGCGGAGATCGTCGAGGCAGCGCGACGCATCGCGGAAACGGGCCTGAAGCCGGATGAGATCACGGAGGATTTGTTCGCGTCGTACCTGTACACGGCGGGGCTGCCGGAGCCGGACCTGATCATCCGCACGGGCGGCGAATCGCGCATGTCGAACTTCCTGCTGTGGCAGGCGGCATACGCGGAGTTCTACGCCACCGAGACGTACTGGCCCGACTTCGACGAACAGGAAATTGACCGGGCGCTGGACGCCTACGCGCGCCGCGAGCGTCGCTTCGGCAGGGTCGAAGCGCGCAACGGCACCCACCACACCTGACAACGTGCTAGCGCAGCGGGTGGCCGTCGCCGTCATCGGCGTGCCCGTCATCTTCGCGCTGGTCCTCATCGGCGGGAATCTCTACGTCGCCGCGGTGGCGGGGGCGCTCGCGGTCGCGACCCTGGAGTTCCAGCGGCCGCGGTTCGGCTGGTTCGGACACATGAGCATGCTGGCGGCGGCCTTCGTCGCGGCGATCGCGGGCGGCGCGCACGTCGGCTCCAACTGGGTGCTCTGGTTCCTGCTGGGAGCGACGATCGTCACGCTCGCCGCGGCGCTCGGGCGCTTCAACGCTGACACGATGCTGTCCGACTGGCTGTGGACGATCGGTGGCGTCGTGTATGTCGGGGCACTGGGGAGCTCGCTCGTGCTGCTGCGTGACTTCGACAACGGGCGCGACTGGGTGCTGCTCACGCTCTTCAGCACGTACGCGGTCGACACCGGCGCCTACTTCACGGGTCGCGCGTTCGGTCGCCACAAGCTGGCGCCAGCGATCAGCCCGAAGAAGACGGTCGAAGGGCTGGCGGGTGGCTGCGCTGCGGGGTTCGCGGCCGTGGCGTTGCTCAATTACTTCCTCGGCCTGCGCATCGATCCGTGGGAGGTGGTGGCGCTCGGCGTGGTCGTGCCGCTCGCGGCGACGGCGGGCGATCTGGCGGAGTCGGGTATGAAGCGCTCGATGCACATCAAGGACGCGAGCGAGCTGGTCCCGGGTCATGGCGGCGTGCTCGACCGGCTGGATTCGCTGCTGTTCACGTTCGCATCGGTATACTTGTTCACACAATGGATCATCCTGTAACCCGCGTCGCTGTCCTCGGCTCGACCGGCTCCATCGGACGGCAGACGCTTGACGTCATCCGCAGCCTGCCCGACCGGTTCCGCATCACCGCCCTCGCCGGCGGGTCGAACCGCACGCTGCTGGAGGACCAGGCGCGGGAGTTTCGCCCTCGTTATGTCTGGTCGCAGGATGAGCAGCGCCGCATGGACCTCCAGGCCGCCGCCAGCCCGGCCACACGCTGGGCGACCATGGAGGAGATGGCCGCG
>Ga0073934_10010936_pt1 | contig 11125 bp, 12 predicted proteins | sample LarsenN4metaG_FD_76834 | JGI IMG/M metagenome (GOLD analysis project Ga0073934, IMG submission 76834) | Hot spring sediment bacterial and archeal communities from British Columbia, Canada, to study Microbial Dark Matter (Phase II) - Larsen... ...
GACGGCCGGATACGACACAGGAGTGCCAAAGGACGGTGATCAGCGTAGAATCATCGCCGAACGGTGCTCATCGGAACTCATTGCAGCCGTGATAGGCCGCGTGGCGTCGCCTCAGCACCACCACCACACACCGAAGCGCCTGATTCCTGCCGGAGTCAGGCGCTTCTTGCTTTGCGGCCCTGGAAATCAGAGCCAGGCCCAGAGACGGCGCAGCCAGTGGGGCGTGCGGTCGGGCGCGGGGCGGTAGAGCTGTCGGTGCAGTGCGTGCATGAGAACCTCCGTGTACAAGTGCTTCGTGCATGGATACTGTATATGCATACAGTTGTACATGCAATCGGGCCGCGCCCGGTTACATCGGCACATCCCGGAACATTCCGACAATCCCGCTTCGCGAGTGGGTGAGTAAGGTCAAACCCTCGGTCCCGCTCCCCGGGGCTGCAGGAGAAGAACCATGATCGACACTCGCTCTCGCCTCATCGACACCACCCGCCGTGCCTGGCTCGTGCGCGCCGGCGCCGGCTCCCTCGCGCTGGCCGTGCCCGCCCTGGGCATCGCGGCCGACGTCACCGACGACAGCACCTACGACGAAGCCGGCGCCCTCAAGGCGGCCACCGACTTCTTCGGCCAGACCACCGAAGGTCTGGCGCAGGTGATCGCCAAGGCCTTCCGAGAGCAGGGGCGGCCCAACGCCTTCATCCGCGGCGAGGAAGTCTCCGCTGCCATCACCGCCGGCGTGCGCTACGGCGAAGGCGAGCTGGTGATGAAGTCCGGCGCCACGAGGAAGGTCTACTGGGCCGGCCCGTCGGTGGGCTTCGACCTCGGGGCGAACGCATCGAAGGTGTTCGTGCTGGTCTACAAGCTGCCCGACGTGCAGGCCATCTTCAAGCGCTACCCCGGCGTGGACGGCAGCCTCTACTACGTCGGCGGCGTGGGCCTGAACTACCAGCGGCTCGATGGCGTCACGCTCGCCCCGATCCGGCTCGGAGCCGGCTTGCGCGCCGGCGCCAGCGTGGGCTACACGCACTACCGACCGGAGAAGTCGCTCAATCCCCTCTGAGCGACCTCGCGGCCCGTGCAGGGCGGGCCGAAGTTGAATATCATCGAGCACTGATATTCAACCCGGCCCGCCCATGCACGTACCGACCGCTCCCGCTTCTGCCGCCGCGAACCGCCTGAACCGTCGCGCGCTGGTGACGATGCTCGTGCTGGCCTGTGCTGCCGGCCCAGCTCTCGCCGACGACCTTTCCGTCAGCCTCGACGAGGCTCGCGCGGCCCTCGAGACCGGGCGCGCAGTGGTGATCGACATCCGCGAGCCGCACGAGCACGCCACCGGCGTGGCCGCCGGCGCGACCTTGCTGCCCATGAGCCAGCTCGGCCGCCGACTCGCGGAGATTCCGGTCGACCCTGCCAAGCCCGTGCTGCTCATCTGCAACACGCAAAACCGCTCCAGCCGCACGCTGAAGGCACTGCGCGAGCGCGGCTACGGCCATGTCCGCTTCGTCAATGGCGGCATGAGCGAGTGGGCGAAACGCGGCTGGCCGATGGTCGCGCCGCCGCGCTGAACGGGCGCGCGGGCCATGGCCATCGTTGCGCTGTACCGGGACGACGCGCGCCACGCGCAGGCGCAGGCCTGCGCCGCCTGCGAGGTGCGCAGCCAGGCGCTGTTCGGCGCGCTCGACGAGGAGGGGCTGGACCGCATCCACACCCGCATCGCCAGCCTCGACCTGGCCCCCGACGAAGGCGTCTACGGCCGCGGTGATGCCGGCCAGGCGGTGTTCACCATCCGCTCGGGCATCGTGCGCTTCGAGCGCAGCACCGAGCACGGCGATCGCCGCATCGTGCGGCTGGCCGGCCGCGGCGACCTGATCGGCCAGGAGGCGCTGCTGCAGCGCCCCTATGCCGACGAAGCCGTGGCCTGCACGCCGATGCAGCTGTGCCGCCTGCCGCGCCACCTGGTCGACGAGCTGGCCGCCTCCAGCGGCGACCTGCCACGCGAGCTGATGCAGCGCTGGCAATCGGCACTCGATGCGGCGGAGGCCTGGGTGGCCGACCTGTCCACCGGGCCGGCACGTCGCCGTCTGCTGCGCCTGCTCGAGAGGCTGAGCGCGCTCACCGAGCCCGGCCAGGCCGTGTGGCTGCCGCGGCGCGAGGAGATCGGCGCCATGCTCGACATCACCGTCGAGACGGCCAGCCGCATGATCAGCCAGCTGCGTCGCGAAGGCGTGCTCGCGCTGGCCGGCCCGCGCCACGCCACGGTGGACGGCCGGGCGCTGGCGATGGCCCTGCGCGCCGACACCGCTCGATAACCACCGCCGGCATGCTGTCGCTGCAACTCGGCCCGCTGGCCCTGCCCGTCGCACCCCTGATGCTGTTCGTCTCCGCCTGGCTGGCGATGACGCTGGCCTCGCACCTGGCCGTGCCGGCACGCCGGCACGAGGCCGGCAATGCGGTCTTCCACGCCACGCTGGTCGGCCTGCTGGCCGCGCGCGTCTCGCACCTGGCGTGGAACGCTTCGGCGTACGCGGCCTCGCCCTGGTCGGCACTCGACCTGCGCGACGGCGGCTGGCACGCCGCCAGCGGCCTGCTGGCCGGCACGCTGTGGCTGGCGTGGCGCGGCTGGAAGACGATCGAGCTGCGGCGTCCGCTGGGCTTCGGCCTGCTGGCCGGCGTGCTGGTCTGGACCGCCGGCTCGCTGGCCACGCAACTGCCGCGAGAAGCGCGCCTGCCCGACGTGGCGCTCAGCGAGCTCACCGGCGGCCGAGCCACCACGCTGGCGCAAGCCGCCGGCGGCCGGCCGGCGGTGGTCAACCTCTGGGCCACCTGGTGCGGCCCCTGCCGTGCCGAGATGCCGGTGCTGGCCGCTGCGCAGCAACGCACGCCCGGCGTGGCGATCCTCTTCGCCAACCAGGGCGAGCGCGCCGACACCGTGCAGGCGTACCTGGAGCGCGAGCGGCTCGCCTTGCGCGACGTGCTGCTCGACGAGCGTTCGGCCCTGGGCCCCGCCGTCGGCTCGCGCGGCCTGCCGACCACGCTGTTCTACGACGCCCAGGGGCGCCTCGTCGACGCCCACGTCGGCGTGCTCAGCGCGGCTTCGCTCGAAGCCCGGCTGCAGCGGCTGCGCGCCACGCAGTGACCCTGCATATGCCGCCGGCGCCTTAGCTTAGAAGCTTCGCGTCGTTGCCGCCGCGTCCGGCGATGCCGAGAATCGCCGGTTCCGCCACGGCGAGACACCATGAACTTCCAGCAACTCCGTGCCGTCCGCGAGACGGCGCGCCTCGGCTTCAACCTCACCGAAGTCGCCAGCGCCCTGCACACATCGCAGCCCGGCGTGAGCCGGCAGATCCGCGAACTCGAGGAAGAGCTCGGCATCGACATCTTCGTGCGCGCGGGCAAGCGCCTGACCGGGCTGACGCCGCCGGGCGAGGTGCTGCTGCCCATCGTCGAGCGGCTGCTGCTCGATGCCGACAACCTGCGGCGCGTGGGCGACGAGTTCGTCGCGCAGAACAGCGGCCGCCTGTCGATCGCCGCCACCCACTCGCAGGCGCGCTACGCGCTGCCCACCGTGGTGCGCGACTTCCGCGCCGTCTACCCGCAGGTGACGCTCGAGCTGCACCAGGGCTCGCCGCGCCAGGTGGCGGCGATGCTGCTGTCCGGCGAGGCCGACATCGGCGTGGCCACCGAGGCGCTGGCGCAGTACGACCAGCTCGTCGCCCTGCCCTGCTACCGCTGGACGCACAGCATCGTGGTTCCGCCGGACCACGATCTGCTGAAGATCGATGGCCCGATCACGCTGCAGCAGCTGGCGCGCTTCCCCATCATCACCTACGAGACGGGCTACACCGGCCGCACCCACATCGACGAAGCCTTCGCCAAGGCGGGCCTGAAGCCCGGCATCGTGCTCAGCGCGATGGACGCCGACGTGATCAGGACCTACGTCGAGCTGGGCATGGGCGTGGGCATCGTCGCCTCGATCGCGTTCGATCCGGAACGCGACCGCACGCTGCGCGCGCTCGATGCGCGCCACCTGTTCGAGGTGAACCTCACGCGCCTGGCCGTCCGCCGCGGCACCTGGCTGCGCGGCTACGTCTATGCCTTCATCGAAAGCTTCGCGCCGACGCTGACGCGCGAGGTGGTGCGGCGCGCGCTGGCCGGCGAGGCGATCGAGGGCTGAGCGCCCTCGCGCTCAGATCATTGCTGCCGGATCCGGCAGATCCTCGGTGAAGCGCGTCACCCTGCGCGGGCGCAGGTGCACCGCGGAACCGGGCATGAGGCCCAGGCGCTCGCGCAGCGCGAGGTACTCGGCGCGCGGCATCTCGACGTCCACGTACCCGGCGTCGTCGGCGCGGCGAAGCTCCAGCCGCGTGTTCGGCCCGACCGTCAGCGCCTGCGACAGCACCGCGGCCACAGCGCCCTCTTCCGCCGTGTCGACGATCTCCAGCTCGTGCGGACGCACGTAGCTCACTTCGCCGTCCTTCCCGCCCGGCCCATGGCCGAAGCGGCCGTGGAACAGGTTCACGTCGCCCAGGAACTGCAGCACGAAGGGCGATGCCGGATGGTCGTAGACCTCGTCGGGCGTGCCCTGCTGCTCGATGCGGCCCTCGTTCATCACGACGATGCGGTCGGCGACTTCCATCGCCTCTTCCTGGTCGTGGGTGACGAAGACGCTGGTCACGTGCATCTCGTCGTGCAGGCGGCGCAGCCAGCGGCGCAGTTCCTTGCGCACCTTGGCATCCAGTGCACCGAAGGGCTCGTCGAGCAGCAGCACCTTGGGCTTCACCGCCAGCGCGCGGGCCAGCGCGATGCGCTGGCGTTGTCCGCCCGAAAGCTGGTGCGGGTAGCGGTCGGCGATCCAGTCGAGCTGTACCAGCTTCAGCAGCTCCGTGACCTTGGCGCGGATCTCCTTCTCGCCCGGCCGCGTCGCCTTCGGCCTCACGCGCAGCCCGAAGGCGACGTTCTCGAAGATCGTCATGTGGGCGAACAGCGCGTAGTGCTGGAACACGAAGCCGACCTGGCGGTCACGCACGTCGGTATGCGTCGCGTCCTCGCCGTGGAACAGCACGGTGCCCGAGTCCGGCACCTCCAGCCCCGCGATGATGCGCAGCAGCGTGGTCTTGCCCGAACCCGAAGGCCCGAGCAGCGCGACCAGCTCGCCGGCGGGGATGTCGAGGTTCAGCTTGTCGCAGACGACCGTGGCGCCGAAGCGCTTGTTCAGGTCGCGGATCTCGATGCTCATCGTGCTTCCTTCTTCATGCGCTGCTCGACCCAGTACTTCAGCACCAGCGTCACCAGCGCCAGTCCGGCCAGCAGCGAGGCCACCGCGAAGGCGGCGGCGAACTGGTACTCGTTGTAGAGGATCTCGATGTGCAGCGGCATGGTGTTGGTCTGGCCGCGGATGTGGCCCGAGACCACGCTGACGGCGCCGAACTCGCCCATCGCCCGCGCGTTGCACAGGATCACGCCGTACAGCAGCGCCCATTTCACGTTGGGCAGCGTCACGCGCCAGAAGATCTGCCAGCCGCCCGCGCCGAGCACGCGCGCGGCCTCTTCCTGCTCGGTGCCCTGCGCCTGCATCGGCGGGATCAGCTCGCGCGCCACGAACGGGAAGGTGATGAAGACCGTGGCCAGCACGATGCCGGGCACGGCGAAGATCACCTTCAGGTCGTGCGCCTGCAGCCAGGGGCCGAACCAGCCCTGCAGGCCGAACACCAGCACGTAGATCAGGCCGGCGATCACCGGGCTGACCGAGAACGGCAGGTCGATCAGGGTCAGCAGCAGGTTCTTGCCGCGGAACTCGAACTTGGCGATGCACCAGGCCGCGGCAATGCCGAACACCAGGTTCAGCGGCACGCTGATGGCCGCAGCGATGAGCGTGAGCTGTATCGCCGAGCGCGCATCGGGCTCCACGATGGCGGCGAGGTAGACGTCCCAGCCCTTCTTCAGCGCCTCGACGAACACCACCGCCAGCGGCACGAACAGGAAGAAGGTCAGGAACGCCAGCGCGATGCCGACCAGCGTCCACTTCACCCAGGCGGGCTCGGTGGTGGCGCTGCGGATCGAACGCGGCGCCACGCCGGCCGCCTTCGGCAGCGGCAAGGTGGCAACAGAGGCGCTCATCGACCTTGTCTCCGGCGGGCCCAGGCCTGCAGCCCGTTGATGCCCAGCAGCAGGATGAACGCCGCCACCAGCATCACGCAGGCGATCGCCGTGGCGCCCTGGTAGTCGCACTGCTCGAGCTTGGTGATGATCAGCAGCGGCGTGATCTCGCTGACCATCGGCATGTTGCCGGCGATGAAGATCACCGAGCCGTACTCGCCGAGCGCGCGGGCGAAGGCGAGCGCGAAGCCGGTCAGCAGCGCCGGCGTGAGGATGGGAAAGATCACCTTCACGAAGGTCTGCCAGCGGTTGGCGCCCAGCGTGGCGGCGGCTTCCTCCACTTCCCTGTGCAGGTCTTCCAGCACCGGCTGCACCGTGCGCACCACGAAGGGCAGGCCGATGAAGGTCAGCGCCACGAACACGCCCAGCGGCGTGAAGCTCACCTTGAAGGGCAGGAACTGGCCGATCCAGCCGTTGCCGGCGTACAGCGCGGTCAGCGCGATGCCGGCCACCGCGGTGGGCAGCGCGAAGGGCAGGTCGACCAGCGCGTCGACCAGCCGCTTGAAGGGGAACTGGTAACGCACCAGCACCCAGGCGACGATCAGGCCGAAGAACGCATTGACTAGCGCCGCCGCGAACGAGGCGCCGAAGGTCAGCCGGTACGAGGCCACCACGCGAGGCGAGCTCACCGCCTCCCAGAAGGCCGGCCAGGTCATCGTGGCCGTCTTCAGGAACGCCGCCGACAGCGGGATCAGCACGATCACGCTGATGTACAGCAGCGTGAAGCCCAGCGCCAGGTCGAAGCCCGGCAGCACGCTGTGGCGCTTGAGCAGCGTCCGCTTGAGGATCATCGCTTCTTCGCCTTCGCGATGATCTGGTCGTACAGGCCGCCGTCGTCGAAGTGCTCCTTCTGCGCCTTCTTCGAGCCGCCGAAGACCTCGTCGACGGTGAAGGCGTTGACTTTCGGGAACTCCTTCGCGTACTTCGCGAGAACCTTCGGATTGCGCGGGCGAAGGTGGTGCCTGGCGGCGATCTCCTGGCCCTCGTCGGACCACAGGTACTTCAGGTAGGCCTCGGCCTCCTTGCGCGTGCCGCGCCGGTCGGCCACCTTGTCGACGACGCTGACCGGGTTCTCGGCGAGCACCGTCCAGGTCGGGTAGATCACCTCGTAGTCGCCGCCGAACTCGCGCTTGATCAGCGGCACCTCGCTCTCGAAGGTGACCAGCGCATCGCCCATCTGGCGCTGCGCGAAGGTCGTGGTGGCGCCGCGGCCACCGCCGTCGAGCACCGGCACGTTGGCGAAGATGCGTTCCACCAGCGCCTGTGCGGCCGCCGGCGCCACGCCGTTCTTCAGCGCCGCGCCCCAGGCCGCGAGGTAGGTGTAGCGGCCGTTGCCCGAGGTCTTGGGGTTGGGGATGATCACCGACATGCCGGGCTTGCCCAGGTCACTCCAATCGCGGATCTGCTTGGGGTTGCCCTTGCGCACCAGGATCACCGAGACGGACGTCGTCGGCGCGGCGTTGTCGGGCAGGCGCCTGGCCCAGTCGGCCGGGATCAGCTGCCCCCGCTCGGCCAGCAGGTCGATGTCGTTGGCCTGGTTCATCGTGATGACGTCCGCCTCCAGACCCTCCACCACGCTGCGCGCCTGGCGGCTCGAGCCGCCGTGCGACTGGTTCAGCGTCAGCGTGGCGCCGGTGGTCTTCTTCCAGTGCGCGGCGAAGGCGGCGTTGTAGTCCTTGTAGAACTCGCGCGAGACGTCGTAGCTGACGTTGAGCAGGGTCTTCGGCGTCTGGGCCTGGGCGGCGAGCGGCGCGGCAAGTGTGGCCAGCGCGAACAGCGCGGCGCGGCGGTTGATCGTGGTCATGCCCGCCATGCTAGGCAGGCGGGCATCTGCGCCGAACGATCTCTTTCGTCGTTGCTTATGCGAAAAGCTTCGAAGCGCTACTTGCGGCTGTAGACCTGGTCGAAGGTGCCCCCATCGGCGAAGTGCGTCTTCTGCGCCTTGGCCCAGCCGCCGAACACCTCGTCGACGGTGAACAGGTTCACCTTGGGAAACTGCTTCGCGTACTTCGCCGCGGCCGCCGGGTCGATCGGACGGTAGTAGTTCTGCCCGGCGATGTCCTGGCCCTGCGGCGAGTACAGGTACTCGAGGTAGGCCTGCGCCACGGCACGGGTGCCGCGCTTGTCGACCACCTTGTCGACCACGGTCACCGGCGGCTCGGCGAGGATGGAGAGGCTCGGCGCGACGATGTCGAACTTGTCCGGCCCGAGTTCCTTCAGCGCCAGCAGCGCCTCGTTCTCCCAGGCCAGCAGCACGTCGCCGATGCCGCGCTCGACGAAGGTGGTGGTCGAACCACGTGCGCCGGTGTCGAGCACCGGCACGTTGGCGAGGATCTGTCCGACGAACTGCTGCGCCTTCTTCTCGTCGTTGCCGTACTTCTTGAGGGCGTAGCCCCAGGCCGCGAGGTAGTTCCAGCGCGCGCCGCCGGAGGTCTTGGGGTTGGGCGTGATCACGCCGATGCCGGGCTTGACCAGGTCGTCCCAGTCCTTGATGCCCTTGGGGTTGCCCTTGCGCACGAGGAACACGATGGTCGAGGTGTAGGGCGCGCTGTTGTGCTTCAGGCGCTTCTGCCAGTCGGCCGGGATCAGCTGCGCCTTGGCGTGCAGTTCGTCGATGTCGTAGGCCAGCGCGAGCGTGACCACGTCGGCCTCCAGGCCGTCGATCACCGAACGTGCCTGCTTGCCCGAGCCGCCATGGCTCTGCTTGATGGTGACCGTGTCGCCGGTCTTCGCCTTCCAGTGCGCGGCGAAGGCCTTGTTGAAGTCGACGTAGAGCTCGCGCGTCGGGTCGTAGGAGACGTTGAGCAGCGTGACGTCCTTGGCGAGCGCGGTGGCGCCGGCGGCGGCCAGGCTGGCGGCCAGCAGGCCGGTGAGGAAAGCGTGGGAGAGCGTCATGCGTCGATTCCTTGCCGGGCACCCGGCCCGTGATGCGATCGCCGCATGCTAGGAACCGCCCCCTCGGGAAGGAACGAAGCTTTCCGCTTCAGTACATGCGCATAGCGCATGAACGACGCAACGAACGAAACGAAGGCTTCGCTCGAATGAAGCAGCCATGAAACAGTTGCTGCCCACACTGCGGCTCCATCAAGACAGGAGCCACACCATGAACCGCACCCTCGCCACCGCTGCCTTCGCCCTGGCCGCCTTCGCCGCCGCCATCCCGGCCCAGGCGCAAAGCTTCATCCAGACCCGCGACTGGGACGTCTACGTCGACCTGCCGACGCGCTTCGCCTACGTGAAGACGCCCGTCAAGGGCTGGGTCTTCGTGCGCCAGCTCGACGGAGCGCAGATGGACCGGCTGCACCCGACCACGCTGACGGCGCTGCTGCCGCGCGAAGCCGAGGAGATCCACTGGGCGCACCCGGCCCTGGAGATGTCGCCGCGCATGCTGGCGCTGCGCCAGGGCACGCAGGTCGCGACCCAGCCGGCCGCCACGCGCGCCGAGTGAGGCGCCGAGCGCAGGCTCAGGCGTAAAGCTTCGCCTGCGCCTCCAGCGGCACCGGCCTGATCTTCGAGGCCCGGCCCGCGCAGCCGAAGGCCTCGAAGCGCGCGATGCACACATCGCGCGCCGCCGCCGTGGCGTCCTTGAGGAACTTGCGCGGGTCGAACTCGCCGCGGTCCTTGGCCATCGCGCGGCGCATCGCGCCGGTCATCGCCAGGCGGATGTCGGTGTCGATGTTGACCTTGCGCACGCCGTGGCGGATGCCCTCCTGGATCTCCTCCACCGGCACGCCATAGGTCTCCTTGATGTCGCCGCCGTACTCGCGGATGACCGCCAGCCACTCCTGCGGCACCGACGAGGAGCCGTGCATCACCAGGTGGGTGTGGGGGATCTTCGCGTGGATCTGCTTGACGCGGTCGATCGCGAGGATGTCGCCGGTGGGCTTGCGACTGAACTTGTAGGCGCCGTGGCTGGTGCCGATGGCAATCGCCAGTGCGTCCACGCCGGTGAGGCGCACGAAGTCGGCGGCCTGGTCGGGGTCGGTGAGCAGCTGGTCGTGGGTCAGCGTGCCTTCGGCACCGACGCCGTCTTCCTCGCCGGCCTGGCCCGATTCGAGCGAGCCGAGGCAACCGAGCTCGCCTTCCACCGAGACCCCTACCGCATGCGCCATCTCGCAGACGCGGCGCGTCACGTCGACGTTGTACTCGTAGCTCGCCGGCGTCTTGGCGTCCTCGCGCAGCGAGCCGTCCATCATCACGCTGGTGAAGCCGCTGCGGATGCTCTGCATGCACACCGCCGGGCTGGCGCCATGGTCCTGGTGCATCACGATCGGGATGTCGGGGTACATCTCGACCGCCGCCTCGACCATCTTGCGCAGGAAGGGCTCGCCGGCGTACTTGCGCGCGCCGGCCGAGGCCTGCAGGATCACCGGCGCATCGGTCTTCTGCGCCGCCTGCATGATGGCCTGGATCTGCTCCAGGTTGTTGACGTTGAAGGCCGGCACGCCGTAGCCGTGCTCGGCGGCGTGGTCGAGCAGCTGCCGCAGGGAGATCATTGCCATGCTGGTTTCCTGAAGGTCAATGCGTTGCGAGTTCAGGCGTGCGGGTCGCGGCCACCAGCCGCGTGGCGCGCACCGCCACCATCTCGGCGGTGATGCCGAACAGGCGGAACAGGTCGCCGGCCGGCGCCGATTCGCCGAAGCGGTCGAGGCCGACCACTTCGCCCTCCAGGCCGACGTATTTGCGCCAGAAATCACTCACGCCGGCTTCGACCGCCACCCGTGGCAGACCGGGCGGGAGCACCGCTTCGCGATAGGCCGCGTCCTGCCGGTCGAACGCGGTGGTAGATGGCATCGAAACGACCCGTACCGCCACGCCGCGCTGCGCCAGCAGCTGCTGCGCCGCCATCGCCAGCGCAACCTCCGAGCCCGTTGCCAGAATGGCGGCCCGCGGCCGCGGCGCGTCGGAGAGCACGTAGCCGCCCTGACGAATGGCCTCGATCTGCTGCGCGGTGCGCGGCTGGTGCGGCAGA
>Ga0073934_10010937_pt1 | contig 11125 bp, 10 predicted proteins | sample LarsenN4metaG_FD_76834 | JGI IMG/M metagenome (GOLD analysis project Ga0073934, IMG submission 76834) | Hot spring sediment bacterial and archeal communities from British Columbia, Canada, to study Microbial Dark Matter (Phase II) - Larsen... ...
ATCGCAAAGGATAAGCGCAACGCCGAGCGCATCTTTCCCTACATCGGCGGCGAGGAGGTGAACACCTCGCCCACCCACGCGCACCATCGCTACGTGATCGATTTCGCCGATTTCCCGCTGCGGCGCGATCCCGCCTTGCCGTCGTGGTTTCTCAACGAAGGCACGGACGCCTGCGAGAAACGCCGCCGCGAATGGCTGCGCGATGGCGTCGTGCCGGGCGACTATCCCGATCCAGTCGCGGCCGATTGGCCGGCCCTGCTAGACGTTGTTGAACGCCTTGCGAAACCAGAGCGACTTGAGATCAAAGACAAAGTCGGCAAAAAAATCTGGTGGCGCTTTCTGCGACGGCGCGATCGGCTTTACCGCGCCATCGCGCCGCTGCAGCGGGTACTGGTTAACTCACAAATTTCGGCGCACCATTGCTTTGCTTTTCTACCTACCGGCGGGGTCTTTGCCCATCGTCTGAACGTGTTCGCATTTTCAGAACCGCAGGCACTTTCGTTGCTACAATCGCGAATACACGATTTATGGTCGCGCACTTTTGGTTATACTCTTGAAGACCGCTTTGGATACAGCCCCGATGGTTGCTTCCAGACCTTCCCCTTCCCGGAAGGCTTCGAGACCGATCCCGCGCTCGAAGCCGCGGGCCGCGCCTATCACGATCACCGCGCTAGCTTGATGGTCGCCCGCAACGAGGGGATGACCAAGACCTACAACCGCTTTCACGACCCTGACGAGCAGAGCGAGGACATCGTCCGCCTGCGCGCGCTGCACGCCGAGATGGACCGCGCCGTGCTCCGCGCCTACGCGGCCGGCGCCCGCACGGACGCGGAACGACAAGCCTGGGAGGATCTCGCCGCGCGCGCGCAAGCCGTGTTCCTCGAACGGCCGGCCGACGAGAACGGCAAGGGCTACCGTCCCGGCGAGCCGGAGGACGACCACACCTACCAGGGCCGCCTGTTCTGGCCCTCCCAATTCCGCGACGAAGCCCTCGCCCGCCTCCTTGCGCTGAACGCCGAACGCCACGCCGAAGAACTCCGCCTCGGCCTCGCGCCGGGGATGAAGGGGGAGGCCGCGGAGGCCGACGATCACGAGGATGACCAAGAAGCGGCGGAGTGAGGCTGCTTCACGCACTTTTCCGCGCAAGCTCCTCTGCTTCTGGAAAGCGCTTACGCGTGAGCACCTCGCTAACACGGCCTTGGTTCAGCTTCAGCGCGGCCGCGATTTCATGTTGGGCCAGGCCCTGCCAGCGCATGCGCCAGATGGCTACTGCATGAGCGAATGTGAGCGAAGGAGAGGTTCTGCCCGCGCGCATCACGGGCACTCCGGCAGCGAGAGCAGATTGTTCGGCTGATCACCGTCGGCCTCTGTGGTCAGACACTTGTTCCCGAACCGGCTGATCCGCACGATCACATTCACCTCGTGGCGGCCAACGCGCACGAAGAAGGACCATTTGCCGGACTCAATGCCGGCGATGGCGTTCGGTTGTGTCAGCAGCCAGCGGGTGCCGTCGGCGTTCACGCCGCCGACATGCGTGATTCTCTCCCAGGGATTGTGGCGGTCAGTTTTCCGGACGCATTGGACCTGATGACGCGTGGCCATTGCGCGCTCCTTTGTCGGCGCATTGCGCCGTTTGAAAAAGAGCGGCTTGCCCATGCAGCGGAATGGATTAGATTGGGGGTGCACGTGCCATCCCGCGGTCGCAAGCCGCCCGATGGACCTACGACCCGGGTGCGTTGACGCGCATCCGGGTCGATTGGCATGGGCAGGCAAGTGTCGCTGGTTCGCTGGTGCGAGTCAATGTGGTCTCCCGTACCCCTCTACAGCTCATCAACGTTGACGACTCCGCCTGCAGCCGATATGATCCGCGTGTCGGGTGAGCTTCCGAGGCGTACACGCCTCGGCCTCATTGAAGAATGAGCTGTCGCGGGGTAACTCGCAGTAGCGAAAAATCCGCTCGCCCGACACCTTCTTCCCGCAATCGCCCAGGCGCTGCCCAGGCTCGTATGATGCCGAATCGGGAGGGCTGATGAAGCAAAGTGGGGGCGACGTTAAATGAGCAAGGCCGAGACAATCCGCACTGGCAGGTTGGGCAAGAAAGAGCTTCGTCTCGTGCGGAAGGACGGGTGCTTTTTCGGCCTCGCCGATGACAAGGTCTGCGTTGAGGGCGAGAAGGCCGACGACGTGTGGCGGCGCCTCCACGACGAAGCCAGAAAGGCAAACCCGAAATACTTTGGCTTCGACGGCGCACGGGCGCGCTTCCTGCGCTTCTTCCCGAACGGCTTCCATTCGGTGGGCTACGCAAGCGCCGAGCGCGACTACAAGGTCGCTGCCAAACAGCGCCTCGACGATACCGCGCCACTTGATCAGGCTGTCAGCGGCTCGGGACTGGGTGAAGCGATCCTCGCGGTATTTCGCGCGACGAACCTGCTCTCGCCCTTCGAAAAGGTGCGTCTGCAAGACGTGCTGCGCGGGCCAATGGCAGACGAGTTCATTCGCGCCGCGGCCCGCTTCACACTCGGCGAAGGGAAGCCGGCGCTCTTGCAGATGGAACGTGCGCTGAAACCGCACGACAACGCGAAATGGACCGTCGCGACCTACCTGCCGTTCTTGTGGCGGCCGGAAGAGCACATGTTTCTGAAGCCGGAGGTCACCAAGGACTTCGCGGCCCGCGTCGGGCATCGCTTCGCGGCGGATTACGAGGCGCGGCTGGACTTTGCCGTCTACGAAAGCCTCCTCGATCTCGTGTCGAAAACGGCCGTCGAGCTGGCGGATCTCAAGCCGCGCGACCGCATCGACGTCCAAAGCTTCATCTGGGTCGTCGGCGGCTACAAAGAAGATAGCGAGCAGCCGTAGCCGTAGCTCTTCAGGCAACCCGAGACGAAGAGGAACTCGACATATGTAGGGCCTACGGGGAAGAGTCGATGAGGCTAATCATCACCGATGTCACGGAAATGCATGGGGGCAATTACTGCGTCGCCGGCTGGAACCCGCAGACTCAACGAATGGTGCGGCCTCTGCCGAATGGCACGAACTGGACCGCCGGACTCCTTCAGCAACATGGAGTCGCTCCAGGCGCTTCGATTGATGTGGTCACTACCGGACAGCAGCACCCGAGCACTTTTCCACATCGAACGGAAGATACTCCCATAAAGACTGCCGGTATTCAGCTCATCCACCCCGGGCCAATCGCATGGCTTGCACCCGGCGCCCCTCCGACGCATGCAACGGTGGATCAGGCTTTCGGAGGGCGCCTTGCACACTCAAGAGTGTGGAACGGCGCCCGACAAGGCGTGCATGTGCCTGAGAACACCCAGATCAGCTCACTCAGCGCCGTCCGGCTGTCGGTGGGCGCTTTGACCTTGTTTGAAGACAATTACCAGGGCAAACGGAGCTTGCGCGCCTATCTTGATGACGGCGATGCCTGTTACAATCTGCCGGTAGTCGCGAAGAGCTTCCGCGAAGCCTACCGCATGAACGGGATCGGCGGCGCGACGCAGTTGTTGCCGGCGCAAGGCGATGTCCATGTGCGTCTCGGGCTCGCCAGGGCTTGGTCAGGCCAACCGGGAAAATGCAGTTTGATGATTAACGGCATCTACGGATAGCAGGATGCAGGATACGGAAATCACCGTCTGGACCGTTGGCCATTCGACGCACCCATATGCGCGGTTCCTTGAACTGCTCCGGGCAGCGAGCATCACAGCGGTCGCCGACGTGCGAACCGCACCGTTCTCCCGTCACTTCCCCCAGTTCAACAAGGATGCTCTGCAAACAGAACTGCGGATGGACGGCATTGCCTATTCGTTCCTCGGTAAGGAGCTGGGCGGGCGGCCGACGGGCAGTCAGTACTACTGCGACGGAGTCGCGGACTATGAGCGCATGGCCCGATCGCCCGACTTCGCACGTGGGCTGCAAAGAGTGCTGGATGGCGCCAGAAAATACCGCATTGCGCTTATGTGCTCCGAACATGATCCCTTGGATTGTCACCGATGCTTGCTTGTCGGCAGGGCCTTGGCTGCGCGGGGTGCGGCCGTGAAACACATCCTCGCTGATGGCGCGATCGCGGATCATCGTGAGATCGAAGAGCGGCTTCTCAAGTCCGAAGGTCGGCATGGCGACGATCTGTTTCTTTCGCCCGAGGAGCGGCTTGTCGAGGCATACCGGAAACGCGCGCGCAAGGTCGCGTATGCGGAGCAGTCCGATGGCTCCGCGACCCACACTGCGGCGGAATAGAGGATGACGCGGTCAAAAGTCGCCACTATCGGCTTCACCAAGTCCAGCGCCGAGCACTTCTTCGACCGACTCCTGAAGGCCGGGGTCAAGAAGGTCGTGGACGTGCGACTGCACAACACGTCCCAGCTTGCCGGCTTCGCCAAGGCCGACGATCTCGCGTACTTCTTGAGGAAGATCGGCGGGATCGACTACGTGCATGAGCCGCTGCTGGCGCCGACAGACCCGATGCTCAAGGCGTACAAGAAGGAGAAAGGCGACTGGCGCGCATACGAACAGCGCTTTCTCGGGCTGATGGCGGAACGCCAGATCGAGAAACGGTTCAAGCCGGAAATGTTCGATGGCGCCTGCCTCCTTTGCTCCGAGGACAAGCCGCATCGTTGCCACCGGCGCCTCGTCTGCGAGTACCTCAACGAGAAATGGCACGGCGCGCTCGACGTGCATCACCTGTGATGTGAGCCGCTATTTCTTCTCAAGCAGATCGTTGAGAGATTTGACGCCTTCGCGCTCGAGCAGGGTGTCAAGGCGCATGTCGCTTCGGTAGCCTTTGGCGAAATCCTCCCCGTAAGTCTTACGGAGCGTGCCGACCTGAGTGTCGCCCCGCTTGGCGCGCGTTTGATCATCATCATTGCGATGGCGGCCATCCAGGCCGGGCTGTCTCGCATGTGGCATTTCGGTAACCTCTTTTTGAATCAGAGCATGTGACGCAAGATAATCTTGCAAATGCTATTCCGCAATTATATATCCTTGCTGGCAGGAGGCAGCAATGGCTAACCTATTGATCGGACAGCGTTTGAAGGCGCTGCGGGAAGAAAAGAAGCTCTCCCAGGACGAGCTCGCGCATATTTTCGGCTTCAAGGATCGCCAGACGGTGTCCGCCATCGAGACCGGCGAGCGCCGGCTGTCGGCCGAGGAGCTGCTGATCGCGGTTCGGGAGCTCGGCGCACCGCTCGACTATTTCACCGATCCGTTCCGGCTTGTCGGCGAGGGCCGGTTCAACTGGCGGCAAAGCGGTGTTCCCTCACAGGTTCTCGGTGCTTATGAGCATGTCGCGGGCCAGATCATCGCCGCTTTCCGCACGCTCGGGACCGAAGTCGGCGAGAAGCCGCCGCTGGTCCGCCATTCGCTGCGGCTGACCAAGAACTCGCGCTTTGAGGACGCGGCCGAAGCCGGAGAGCGCTTCGCCGCCGAGCACAAGCTCGGTGATGTTCCGGCGCAACGGCTCGCCGAGGTGATGGAACGCGATCTCAACGTTCTCGTGCTGATGGTCACACCTAGCCATGCCGGCGTTTCCGGCGCAGCATGCCGCCTTCCCGATCTCGATGTCGTGCTGATCAACCGCGACGAGGTGCCGGGCCGCCGACACTTCGATCTCGCGCATGAGCTGTTCCACATCCTGACGTGGGATGCGATGCCGCCGGTGCATGTCGAGGACGCGACCGAGACCGGCGGCGCCAATCGGGTCGAGCAGCTCGCCAATTCTTTCGCCTCGGCCTTGCTGATGCCGTCACGCATCGTCAAGGCCGCCGCCGACTGGCGCGCGCTTCGCGGTGATGCGCTGATCGCCGACCTCAACGCGATGGCCGATCGTCTCGAAGTGACGTCCACGGCCCTGTTGTGGCGGCTGGTTTCCCTCGGCCTTCTCGAAAAGGCCGAAGCCCGCGCGGTGCCAGCCGAGGCCATTCGCAACAACGGCCATCCCACGGGACTCTTTGCCGACAAACGCGCGGCCGGGAGGCCACCGTTGTTTTCGAAACGCTTTGTCGAAATCGTCGCCCGCGCCGTGGAGGAGGGACGCGTCTCGATCCGCAAGATCGCAGGCCTACTCGGGCTTTCCGTCGATGATTTAGGCGAGCTTTTCGCCGCGCACGGCGTCCCGGCGCCTTACGAACTGTGAGGCGACGGTGGCGCGCTGGCGGGGGCCCGTTCTCGTGGACACAAACGTCATCGTCGAGGCATGGCGCATCGATGCCTGGCGGGCGCTCTGCGGCGGCTATGCGCTCGAAACGGTGGAGGAGTGCGTGATCGAGACTCAAACCGGCTACCAGAACCGCCGGTCGGAGCAGCAGATCGATCGGGAGGCGCTCCTTACGGGCCTCGAAGCCGTGCACAAAGTCTCCGATGCCGAACGCGCTGCGGCGCTCATCCGCGACGGCGAGATCGCCATGCTCGATGAGGGCGAGAAGGCGCTTTGGGCGCACGCACTCGCTCGTCCTGATGCCTGGGTGCTCTGTGGTCCCGACAAGGCGAGCCTGCGCATCGGCGTGAGGGCCAATCTGCGCGACCGCCTCGTTTCGCTTGAACGCCTTCTCGACGACGCCGGATTTCGTCCGAGGACGCCGCTCAAAGGCGCCTATCGTCAGAATTGGTTGAGCCACACACTCGTCGAACTCGCGCAGCGCGAAGGAAAGATCGTATGACCGCGCCGACCTCAACCGATATCCGGGCGCGCCTCGTCGAGACATTGCGCCGCGACCTGATCGGCCCCGGGCCGCAGGACATCGACCTTGCGCGTGAGCGCCTGAAGGAGAAGCCCTCGGGTTGGTACGTCACCGGCTATCTCGCGCCCGTGCCAGAGCCTGGCGGACCGCCTGCCGAGATTCCGGAAGAGGGCGAACTGTTCGAAGAAGGCGATCCAGTCGTCGGCGACGATCTAGGAGGCGATGCTGAGGCCGGTCCTGCGCGCGCGGCCGACGACGCGCCGGAAGACGTGCCGCCCGCCGTCCGCATTCGCGCGCCTTCATCTCTTGGCCTGACGGTTTTGCTCGACGCGTCAGTGCGCGAGGTGGAGGTGAACCTTTCGTGGGGCGACTACATCACGGTGCCTCCTCTAAGCGAGGAGGAGTTGCTCAGCGACAATGCCGAAACGCCGGAGGTCGTATGGGACCGCGTGCCCGGCAACGAGACTTTGAAGGTGTCTGTCCCCACGGATGGGAAACGAACCGCAATCCCCGTTCCGAATTCCGGTGGCGCGCAGCGCCCCTCCGGCGCACTTCAACTGGAGCTCCATGCGCGGCCCTATGAGGTAACCGAACCCGAAGGCACCAGGCGCAGCCTTCGCGTGCTGACCGTGATGGTCGTGAATCGCCGCAGCTCGGTCCGCCGGCGCTATCAAGATGTGACCTACGCCTTCCAGGTTCGGCTCGCCGTGCGTTGTGAGTCGGGTCTTCATCCGCGCGCCAATATGCGCGGCTTTGGCTCGAAGGATATCGACGAGGCGATTGCCGATCTGCACTACCGGGATGTTTTCGAATATGCGGTGGGCGTGAACACTTCTGCGGATTGGAAGGCCGATCCGGACGGCGTGGTGCGCGAGGCCGCGACCGACTATCTGCCGACCGCTGAAGTCGAGCGGGTCGAACCGAACGAGGATATTCCGAATGTCGAATTCGGGATGGAGGCCCTCGCCGATCTCGCGCGGACTGGATCCGACGATTTGCGGCGCGCTTTGCTTGGCTTGCCGGCGGCGTACGACGCGTGGATTGCGGCACAAAACGCGGTGGTTAAATCGATCCCTGGCGCACCTAGACAGGCGATCGCTCAGCACCTTGTCGATGCGGCACGCAATGCAAGCCGACGCATTTCCGAAGGCATTGCGCTGCTCGCGAGCGATCCGCACGCGCGGCTTGCCTTCTCGGCCATGAACGAGGCCGTAGCGCGCGCCAATCGCCAACGCGCCGCGGGCTACGGCGGCGATCCCGCCGCCCAGAATGCGCCCAAGTGGCGGCCGTTCCAGCTGGCCTTCATCCTTCTCAATCTTTCGGCTCTTCACGATTCGCTGCACGTCGATCGTGAGACCGTCGATCTGCTCTTCTTCCCGACCGGTGGCGGCAAAACCGAAGCCTATCTCGGACTTGCCGCCTGGACGATCGCGCATCGTCGCATCACAAATGGCGGTAAGCTAGGTGCGGGTGTGGCCGTGCTCATGCGCTACACCTTGCGCCTTCTCACGCTCGACCAGCTTAGCCGCGCTGCCGGTGTCATCTGCGCCCTTGAACTGATGCGCGGGGAGCCCGCTTGGCGCGACGGCGAGCGCAATAAACTTGGCGACTGGCCGATCGAGATCGGGCTTTGGGTGGGTGCAGCCGCGACGCCGAACCGATTGGGCGGAAGGGGCAACACCGGGCCGGATACCGCGGTTGGTCGCATTCGCCGTTATAAGCGGGACGGACGTGAAGCTCCGGCGCCGATCAAGACTTGCCCCTGGTGCGGCGAACCTTTCACGCGTGATAGCTTCCGCTGCACACCGAGCGATCTTGCGCCTCAGAACATGGAGATCGGCTGCGCGAACTCGCGCTGCCCATTTGGCTCGGGCAAGCCGCTGCCGGTCCTGACAGTCGACGAAGCTATCTACCGGCGCCTGCCGGCGTTTCTTATTGCCACCGTAGACAAGTTTGCCGGCCTGCCGTTTGTCGATAAAGTCGGCGCCTTCTTCGACCATGTCGATCGTGAGGACGAGCACGGCTTTTATGGCGCGGCCGAACCCGGCGTTGGTCGGAAGCTGTTTGGCCACGCCCGCCTACTTCCTCCAGCCCTAATCATCCAGGATGAACTCCATCTGATCAGCGGACCGCTCGGAACTGTGGCGGCGCTCTATGAAGTTGCATTGGATCGTTTGGCGTCGCGCCAGCGCGGTGATCGAATCGTCAGACCGAAAATCATCGCAAGCACTGCAACCGTCCGTCGGGCTGACGCCCAGATCAAAGCGCTGTTCGACCGCACGAGGACAGCCATTTTCCCGCCACCCGGACCGGACCGTCGCGACTCCTTCTTTGCCATCACGGTGCCGGCGGCCAAGAGCCCTGGCCGCCTCTATGTCGGGCTTGCCGCACCCGGGAAGGGACCGAAGCTTCTGTTCCTGCGCGCGCTGACAACGCTGCTCGCGGCGGGCGAAAAGGAGAAGCCGCTTGGCGACGTGGCCGATCCGTATCTGACGGCTCTTTGCTACTTCAATGCCTTGCGTGAGTTGGGCGGCGCTCGCCGCATCGTTGAGGACGAGGTGAGGGCAAAACTCGCCGATTATGGTATGCGTCGCCGACGACTGAACCCAAAGGATCGGCCTTTCGAAAACCGCTCGCTGCGCGATGTGCTTGAGTTAACCTCGCGCGAAAGCACCGATAAGGTCGCCGCCGCGAAGGATGCGCTCGCGCGCTCGGCCTTAGCTCCGAACGGCGTGGATGTGGCCCTTGCAACCAACATGATCTCGGTCGGCCTGGATATCGGCCGGCTCGGACTGATGGTCGTCCAAGGACAACCCAAAGCCGCCGCCGAATATATCCAGGCGACGAGCCGGGTTGGCCGTCTCGCCGAGAAGCCGGGTCTCGTCCTTGCGCTGCTCAACGTCCACAAGGCGCGCGATCGGCTCCATTATGAGGGGTTTCGTCAATTCCACACCTCCTTCTACCGTACGGTTGAGCCAACTAGCGTAACGCCATGGGCGGCCCGGGCAATCGACCGCGCGTTGGCTCCCTGTGTCGTGGCGCTTGCCCGGCATCTCGAACCCCGCCTCGCTGAGGAACGCGGGGCGGCCAAGATCGGGGACCATTCGTATCTGCGGCAGGTGATTGCGGACGTAGTCGTCCGCCGCGCTCAATCGATGAACGTCGCCGGCGGGCTTGCTGCTCTTCGTCGGCAGGTCGAGGACTTGATCGATCTCTGGAACAGGCTTGCCACCGAAGCATCGCAAAATGGAGGCCGCTTCTATTACGGTTATCCAGTGGGCGAGGCTTTGGTCCGTGATCCCCTCTCGCCGCTCCTGAAGGCGAGCGGTCCTGAATATGAGCGATTCAAGGCTTCACGTTCGATGCGCGATGTGGAGCACGTGTCGTCCGTCGAGATTCTCGATCCTTTCGGCAATGCGATGAACTGAGGGACAAAGCATGGCCGAAAACCAGATACGACTGAGCCAACTCATCGGCTACTACGGCCCTGGAGCAATGGTCGATCTTCCCGATCGATCCGTGCTGGTGATGGGACTCGACCATTGGGATCAGCGTAGCGGTGCCTTTCGTCTCATTGAAGAGCCGCGGCTATCGAGATTGCTGCGGTTGCGGTTGCAGGACGACAATCGGCTTGCGACGAGTGGCGATCCGCAATTGCGGACGCCCCCGCTCGATCTTCGTGATCCTCGCAGGGTATCACCTAAAATCAGAGCAACTATTTTCCCTCGTTGGTTCGTGTGCGACACGGCACCAGGCGATCCGCCAGATCGCCGACGGCTTGTCCGATTTCAACAATTGGAAGCACCCAAGCGACTGGATTACCGAGGTGATGACGGCAAGCGACGACGCGTTTCACCCATCCGATTTGTTTGCGGCTGCGAGGACGGCCATCTTCAGGACGTTGATTGGCGGCGCGTTGTTCACCAGAACGCGCCCGGCCGCGAGGGATGCCAGGAGCCGCTTTGGCTCGAGGATGGCGGAACAACCGGCGATCCTCGCCAGACCCGGGTGTACTGCGAATGCGGCACATCGCTCTCACTCAATGATCTGTTCCAGCCGGGTCGGTTGGGTCAGTGCAAAGCAGAGTGGCCTTGGATCGACAATGGTCGGGACCCGGATGGCTGCCGTCACATGCTTCGATTGCTCACGCGGAGCGCCACGAACACTTATTTCCCGCAAGTTACCCGCGTTATCTCACTTCCGGCGTCGGTTGACCAATTGGCCGAGCTGGTGAGGAGCGTGTGGTCGGCACTGCAGACCTGTGCCTCGGTGGAGGACGTTAAGCTGGCGCGGCGTTTTAACCCTCAGGTCGCCGCGACGTTGGAAGGGTATCCGGACGAAGAGGTCTGGTCGCGTATCGCCGTGATGCGGCGTTCCGACGATCAGGAAGACCAAGCGGAAAATCCGCGCCTTGCGGAATTCGCGATGCTGGCGAGCGGCCAACCCGTCATCGG
>Ga0073934_10010938_pt1 | contig 11125 bp, 7 predicted proteins | sample LarsenN4metaG_FD_76834 | JGI IMG/M metagenome (GOLD analysis project Ga0073934, IMG submission 76834) | Hot spring sediment bacterial and archeal communities from British Columbia, Canada, to study Microbial Dark Matter (Phase II) - Larsen... ...
AGCAGGTCGGGGTCGTCCGTCTGGGCGAGGTAGAGCAGGCGGCGGTAGTTGCCGAAGATCTGGGGCTTGAGCTGCGGATGGCGGTCGAGCTTGAGCGCGCGGACGACGAGGGCCTCGAAGTGCCGGGCGAGGAAGTCCGTCAGGTAGAAGGTCGCGGGCTCGGCCTCGTGCAGCGCGAGCCAGGCCTCGTGCCCGGTGAAGAACCCGTAGCAGTGGGCGCCCGGGAGCCGCTCGACGCCGTGCTCGGCCAGCACACGGTCGAGCGCGCCGGCGGTCCCGCAGTCCGCGTAGGCGACGAAGACGCGCTCGTAGCGCCCGCGCAGCTCGTGCAGCTTCGCGTCGACGGCGGGCGCGATCTTCGCGGGCGTCGAGTGGAGCTTCCCGGGCAGGCAGCGCACGGTCACGTGCTTCCAGCCGTTCAGCTCGACGAGCGCGAGCACCTCGCGGGCGATGGCGCCGCAGGCGAGCACGAGCACCTCGGGCCGCTCGGCCTCGAAGGCGTGCTCCTCGTCAAGAAGCTGTGGCAGCGGCTGCACGGCGTGCGGTCACGAGCGCCTGCGCGGTCTCCGCCGCCACCGCCGCATCCCGGCAGTAGGCATCGGCTCCGACCGCCTTCCCGAACTCCTCGTTCAGCGGCGCTCCCCCGACGAGGACGATCAGGTCGTCGCGGATGCCCTTCTCGACGAGGCTTTGGATGACCACCTTCATGTAGGGCATCGTGGTCGTGAGCAGCGCCGACAGGCCGAGGATGTCCGGCTTGTGCTCCTCGATCGCCTCCAGGTAGGACTCGACCGGGTTGTTGATGCCCAGGTCGACCACCTCGAACCCCGCACCCTCGAGCATCATCGCGACCAGGTTCTTGCCGATGTCGTGGATGTCGCCCTTGACCGTGCCGATGACGACCTTCCCGATCCGCTGCACCCCGGTCTCCGCGAGCAGCGGTCGCAGCACCTCCATGCCCGCCTTCATCGCGTTCGCGGCGAGCAGCACCTCGGGGACGAAGAGGATCCCGTCGCGGAAGTCGACGCCGACGATGCGCATGCCCTCGACCAGGGCCTCGTTCAGCACCTTCTCGGCGCTCCAGCCGCGGTCGAGGAGGATGCTCGTGCCCTCGACGATCTCCTCCGCCAGCCCGTCGTAGAGGTCGTCGTGCATCTGCGCGACGAGCGCGTCGTCGGGCAGCGAGGAGAGGTCGAGGTCGTCTGCGCTCATGCCGGCGATCCGTTCCGCATCGTGGAACTATTCTGTATCCTGAAACATTGTAGGGAGCGAACGAGGTGTCGGCAACCATCCAGTCCGTGGAGCGGGCCTTCGGCCTCCTCGCCGCGGTGGCCGAGCGCCCGGCCGGGGTGACGGCGCTCGCCGCCCGGCTCGGGCTGCCCAAGAGCACCGTTGCTCGCCTGCTTGCCTCGCTCGAGGCCCTCGGCGCCGTCGAGCGCGCCGACGGCCGGCGCTGGCGGGTGGGCCCCCGCGTCGCGGAGCTGATCGCGCCCGTCTCCTTCGCCCGCAGCCTCGCCGCGCTGGCCGGGCCACACTTGGCCGGGCTCGTGCGCTCGCTCGGCGAGGACGCCGGGCTGTCCCTCCCCGACGGCTACGACGTGCTCTACGTCGCCCAAGTCGAGAGCGACCGCCCGGTGCAGGTACGCGACTGGACGGGCACCCGCGCGCCGCTGCACACCGTCCCCTCCGGGCTCGTGCTGCTCGCCGAGTGGCCGGAGAGCGCGCTCGAGGCGTACCTCGCCCGTGGGCTCGTCCGGCTCACGCCGCGCACGATCGCGGACGCCGCGACGCTCCGCCAGCGGCTCGCCGAGGCGCGCCGGGCGGGGTACGCGTGGGGCCGGGAGGAGTACGCGGAGGGGATCACCTCCGTCGCCGCTGCCGTGCGCGACGCGCGGGGGCACGCGGTCGCGGCGATCCACGTCCACGGTCCCTCCTACCGGTTCCCCGCCGAGGGCGACGAGTCGCGGGTCGCGCGCGAGGTCGTCGCGGTCGCGCAGGCGGTCGGCCGCGAGCTGGCGCGCGAGGAGCGCTGAGCGGGGCCGCTCTCGCGCCCGCCGCTCAGCGCAGGAGCGCCCGCCGCAGCGCGACCCGCCACCCCGCGCGGAGCCGCTCGACCTCGTCGCGAGCGGAGGCCGGCTCGTAGCGCGCTCCGCGCCGGAGGTGCCGTGCCAGCGTGGCCGAGTCGGGCCAGACGCCCAGCGCGAGCCCGGCCAGGGCGGCCGCGCCGAGCGCGGTCGTCTCCGGCTCCGCCGCGACCTCGACGGGGCAGCCCAGCAGGTCGGCTTGCAGCTGCATCAGGAAGCCGTTCGCGGAGGCCCCGCCGTCGGCGCGGAGGATGCGGATCGGCCGGGGCAGGGCGTCGAGGACGTCGGCGACCTGGAGCGCGATCGCCTCCAGCGCCGCGCGCACGAGGTGGGCGCGCGTCGTCCCCCGGGTCAGCCCCGTGATCAGGCCGCGCGCCTCGGGGTCCCAGTGCGGCGAGCCGAGGCCGGCGAGCGCCGGGACGAAGAAGACGCCCTCGCTCGAGCCGGCCTCGCGAGCGATCCGCTCCGTCTCGGCCGCGCTGGCGACGAGGCCGAGGCCGTCGCGCAGCCACTGGATCGCCGCACCCGCGGCGAGCACGGCGCCCTCGAGCGCGTACTGCGGGCCGGCGGAGGTCTCACTCGCGGCGGCCGTCTTGAGCAGGCCGTGCGGGGCCGGGCCCGCGTCGTCGCCGACGTTGACGAGGACGAAGCTGCCCGTCCCGTAGGTCGCCTTCGCCTCCCCGGGGGCGAAGCAGCCCTGCCCGAAGAGCGCGGCCTGCTGGTCGCCGGCGATGCCCGCGATCGGGACGGTCGCGCCGAGCAGCCTGCCCTCGCCGACCGGCCCCGACGAGGCGACGATCTCCGGCAGGAGCGCGCGCTCGACCCCGAACAGGGCCAAGAGCTCGTCGTCCCAGTCGAGCGTCTCGAGGCTGGCGAGCATCGTCCGCGAGGCGTTGGTCGCGTCGGTGACGTGCACCGAGCCGCCGGTGAGCTTCCAGACGAGCCAGCTGTCGACGGTCCCGAAGGCGAGCGTGTCCTGCGGGAGCTCCGTCCGGGCCAGGATCCACTCGAGCTTCGTCGCCGAGAAGTACGGGTCGGGGACGAGCCCCGTCCGCTCCCGGATCAGCTCGGCCGGCAGCTCCCGGCAGCGCCCGGCCGTCCGCCGGTCCTGCCAGACGATCGCCCGCTGCAGCGGCCGTCCCGAGCGGCGCTCCCAGACGAGGGTCGTCTCGCGCTGGTTCGCGAGGCCGAGGCCGAGCAGGTCGGCGGGCGCGATCCGCGCCTGCGCGAGGGCCTGCTCCGCGGCTGCGAGGACGCACGCCCAGATCTCCTCCGGGTCGTGCTCGACCCAGCCGGGACGCGGGAAGTGCTGCCGGAGCTCCCGGTAGCCGCGCCCGCGGGGCCGGAGCTCGGGATCGACGACGAGGCAGGTGACGCCGGTCGTGCCGGCGTCGATGGCGAGGATCACGGCGTGGTCGAGCCGCCCGGCGCGCGGTAGAAGGGCACGTGCTCGGGGGCGAGCGGCTCGTTCCCCAGGATCAGGTCGGCGGCCTTCTCCGCGATCATCACCACCGGGGCGTAGATGTTCGCGTTCGTCACGTACGGCATGACGGAGGCATCCACGACCCGGAGGCCGTCGAGGCCGTGCACGCGCAGGGTGTCCGGGTGGACGACGGCCAGCTCGTCGAGACCCATGCGGCAGGTGCAGGAGGGGTGGAGCGCCGTCTCGGCGTCGCGGGCGACCCAGTCCAGGATCTCCTCGTCGGTCTCGACCCCGGGCCCGGGCGACAGCTCGCCCCCGTCGTACTCGGCGAAGGCGGGCTGCCCGAGGAGGTGGCGCGCGCAGCGGACCGCCTCCACCCACTCGCGCCGGTCCTGCGCGGTGGAGAGGTAGTTGAACCGGAGCGCGGGGTGGACGCGCGGGTCGGGGGACGTGATCCGCACCCAGCCGCGCGCGTCGGAGTACATCGGGCCCACGTGGACCTGGTAGCCGTGCCCGCCGGCCGGCTGCGTGCCGTCGTAGCGGATGGCGAGGGGGAGGAAGTGGAACATGAGGTTCGGGTAGGCGACCTCGTCGTTGGAGCGGACGAACCCCCCGGCCTCGAAGTGGTTGGTCGCGCCCGGCCCACGGCGGAAGAGGAGCCACTGGAAGCCGACCCAGGGGCGGTTGCGCCACTTGAGCGCGGGCGCGACCGAGACCGGCTTCGTGCAGGCGTGCTGGACGTACACCTCCAGGTGGTCCTGCAGGTTCTCGCCCACGCCGCGGAGCTCGTGGAGGGGCTCGACCCCGACCGAGCGCAGGTGCTCCGGGTCGCCTACGCCCGAGAGCTGGAGGAGCTGCGGCGAGTTGATCGCCCCGCCGCAGAGGATCACCTCGCCCGCCCGGATCCGCTCGACGCGCCGCCCCCGCGCGACTTCGACCCCGACCGCGCGCGTCCCTTCGAAGAGGATGCGCGTGACGAACGACCTGCAGCGCACCTCCAGGTTCGGCCGGCGCAGCACCGGGTGCAGGTACGCGCGCGCGGCGCTCAGCCTGCGCCCCCGGTGGACGTTGCGATCGAAGCGCGCGAAGCCCTCCTGGCGGTAGCCGTTGACGTCGCTCGTGAGCGTGTAGCCGGCCTGCTGCACCGCCGCGAAGAAGGCCGCGAAGAGCGGGTTCGTCGCCGGGCCACGCTCGACCACGAGCGGCCCCTCGCCCCCGCGGTACTCGTCCGCGCCCGCCAGGCAGGTCTCCATGCGCTTGAAGTAGGGTAGGCAGTGCGCGTAGCTCCAGCGCTCGAGCCCCGGCTCGGCCGCCCAGCGCTCGTAGTCGAGCGGGTTGCCGCGCTGGAAGATCATCCCGTTGATCGAGCTGGAGCCGCCCAGCACCCTCCCGCGTGCGTGGGCGATGCGGCGGCCGTGCAGGCAGGGCTCGGGCTCGGACGCGTAGCACCAGTCGTAGCGGCGGTTGCCGATCGGGAAGGAGAGCGCCGCGGGCATGTGGATGTAGACGTCCCAGAGCGAGTCCCGCCGCCCGGCCTCGAGCACGAGCACGCGGGTCGCCGGATCGGCGCTCAGGCGGTTGGCGAGCACGCAGCCCGCCGAGCCTCCCCCGACGATCACCACGTCGTAGGCGGATCTCCTCATGGACGTTCCAGCGACTCCGCGAGCAGGGTCGAGACGTCGGCCACGCGGAGCTCACGGCCGCTCTGCTTGACGCCGTCGTCGAGCATCATCGTGCAGAAGGGGCAGGCGACGGCGAGGGTCTCGGCGCCGGTCGCGGCGGCCTCCCGCACGCGCTCCTCGTTGATCGCCGAGCCGCGCTCCTCCAGCCACATGTGCGCGCCGCCCGCACCGCAGCAGAACGTGCGCCTGCCGGAGCGGGCCATCTCGAGCGGCCGCCCCACGGCGCCGACCAGCTCGCGCGGGGCGGCGAGGACGTCGTTGTGCCGGGCCAGGTAGCAGGAGTCGTGGTAGGTGATCGCCTCCGCGCCCGGCCTCGGCCGGAGCCTGCCCTCGCGCACCAGCTCGGCCAGGAGCTCGGTGTGGTGGACGACCTCGTAGCGGCCCCCGAAGTCGGGGTACTCGTTCGCGAGCGTGTTGAAGCAGTGCGGGCAGCTCGCCACGATCTTCGTCGCGCCCGCGGCCTCGAGCGTGGCGACGTTCCGCTCGGCCAGCGACTGGAAGACGTACTCGTTCCCCATCCGGCGGGCCGGGTCGCCCGTGCAGGACTCGCGGGGACCGAGGATGGCGACGTCGAGACCGGCGGCGAGCAGGAGCCGGGCGGTCGCGCGGGCCGAGACCCGCGCGCGCTCGTCGAAGGAGCCGGCGCAGCCCACCCAGTAGAGCACCTCCGGCGCCGGGTCGCCCGGCTCGAGCACGCGGAGGCCGAGCCCCTCCGCCCAGGCGGCGCGCTCTGCCTGGGGCTTGCCCCACGGGTTCCCCGCCCGCTCGACGTCGCGGAGCATGGGGTCGGCCTCGACCGGGAAGCGCGACTCGACCATGACCAGGTGCCGGCGCAGGTCGACGATGTGGTCGACGTGCTCGATCGAGACCGGGCACTCGTGCACGCACGCGCCGCAGGTGACGCAGTCCCAGACGACCTCGTCCGAGACCGCCCCCGGCACGAGCGGGGCGGTCGCGGCGGCCGGGTCGGCGAGGAGCTTCGGCCCCTCCGCGCGGACGTGGTCGCGCAGGCCCATGATCAGGAGCTTGGGGGACAGCTCCTTGCCGGTCGCGTAGGCCGGGCAGACATCCTGGCAGCGGCCGCACTCGGTGCAGGAGAGCGTGTCCAGGATCTCCTTCCAGGTCAGCTCCGCCGCCGTCCCGGCGCCGAAGCGCAGCTCCTCCTCGGGGAGGTCGAAGCGGAGCGGCTCCAGCCGGCCCCGCGCCCGCGTCCGTCCGAAGAAGACGTTGACCGCCGCGGTGACGATGTGCAGGTGCTTGGAGTAGGGCAGGTAGACGAGGAAGGAGAGGATGATGAGCACGTGCGCCCAGACGAGCGCCCGCTCCAGGGCTTCCGTCGCTTCCCCGTCGCCGAACACGCCGGAGAGCGCGTCGGAGACCGGCGACCAGGCCGCCGGCCAGGCGTTCAGCCCGAGGGCGATCTGGCTCGCGTGCCAGGCGAGGAGCGTCGTCACGACGCCGGCGATCAGCGCCAGGATGAGGTCGGCTTCGCCCAAGTGGCTGCCCTCGAAGCGCCGCGGCCGCTGCACCTTGCGGATCGCAAACGCGGTCGCGACCCCGGCGAGCACGAGGCAGGCGAAGAGGTCGACGAGGAAGGCGAACCAGCCCTGCCGGTCGAGCCAGCCGAGCACCGAGCCATCGGGCAGGCCGGGCTCCCGGTCGGCGGCGTGGACGAGCGCGAGCAGGATGGTCGGGAAGAGGACGAGGAACCCCCAGAAGATGGCGGCGTGCATCAGGCCGGGGACGAGCCGCTGGAGGAGCTTGCGCTGGCCGAGCACGACGACCGCCTCGTTCCGGAGCCGCTTCGGCAGGTCGTCGCGGCGCGGAAGCGGCGCGCCGAGCCGGACGAGGCGGACGAGCAAGAGCGCCCGGCGGGCGGCGAGCGTCAGCGCCGCGGCCGCGATCGCCGCCAGGGCGAGCGCGGACAGGACGACGGCTATCGCCCCCTCGCCTTCCGGATCTCGGCCGAGATCGCCGGGACGACCTCGTGCAGGTCGCCGATGACCGCGTAGTCGGCGCTCGCGAGGATGGGCGCGTCGGGGTCGGTGTTGATCGCGAGGAGCGTCTTCGCCCCCTTGCAGCCGGCCAGGTGTTGCGTCGCTCCGCTGATCCCGCAGGCGATGTAGACGTCCGGGGCGATCTTCGTCCCGGTCTGCCCGACCTGGTCCGTGTGCGGGCGCCAGCCGGCCATGGTCACGGCGCGCGAGCAGCCGACCGCGCCCCCGAGGAGGGCGGCCAGCTCCTCGATGACCGCGAAGCCCTCGGCGGAGCCGGCGCCCCGGCCGGCGGAGACGACGACCTTGGCGTCGGCCAGGGAGACGCCGCCGGCCGCGGCCTGCACCCGCTCGACGACGCGCACCACGAGGTCGGCGTCCGTGAGCGACGGGGTGAAGCGCTCCACGGCCGGGCCGGCCGCCGGCGCAGCCTCGGCGGGGACGGCGTGCGGCGCCACGGTCAGAAGCTTCGGCGAGCCGTGCAGGCTCGCCTCCTCGAGCAGGCTGCCCCCCCAGCGCAGGCGGGTCAGGCGCATGGGCTCGCCGAGTGCCGCCTCGAGGCAGTTCGTCGCCAGGGGCAGGTCGAGGAGCGCGCCGACGTGCGCCAGCACCTCGTTGCCGCGCTCGCTCCCCGCGGCCACGACCGCCGCCGGAGCGAGGCGCCCGACCAGCTCCACGACGGCCCGCGCGAGCGCGACCGGCGCATGCGCGGCGAAGGCCTCGTGCTCGGCGAGGTGCACGGTCGAGACGCCGTGCTCGCCGAGCGTAGGCGCGAGCTCCGTCCCCTCTCCGCCCTGGACGGGGGCGAGGGCGTGCAGCGGCTCGCCGGGCGCGAGCGAGCGCGCGAAGGCGAGCGCCTGCAGCGAGAGCTCGTCGGGGCCCTCCGGCCCGCGCTCGACGAGGGCGAGCACGCTCACGTCAGGACTCCGATCCGCTCGAGCACCTCGACCACGCGCGGCGCCGCCTCGGGCCCGTGGCCGAGGACCTCGGCCTGCTTGCGCTGCCCCTCGGGGACGACGAGCGAAAGCCGCTCGAGCCGCGGCTCCGGACGCGCCGGCCGCGAGGCGGCGACCGGCTTGCGCTGCGCGCGCATCCGGCCAGGGACGGAGGGGTAGCGGGGGAGGTTGAGGCCCTCCTTCACCGTCACCACCGCCGGCAGGGGCAGCTCGTAGACGTCGCGTCCGCCCGGCGCCTCCTGCTCGCAGCGGATGCGGCCGTCCTCGACGGCGAGGCCCTTGAGCCCGGTCGCGCAGGGCAGCCCGAGCCTGTGGGCGACGCGGATGCCGACCTGGTAGCCGCCGGCGTCGGCCGACTCGTTGCCGAAGAGGAGGAGGTCGTACTCGACCCGCGCCGCGCGCTCGGCCTCGACCGCGGCTGCGATCGCGGCCGCGGTCGCCTGCCCGTCCCACTCCTCTCCGTCGGTCACGAGATGGATCGCGCGGTCGATGCCCAGCGCCAGCGCGTCGCGGAGCTGCTCCTCGGCCTCGGGCGGGCCGAGCGTGAGCACGACCGACTCGCCCCCGTGCCGCTCGACGATCCGCACCGCCTCCTCGACGGCGCACTCCTCGTGCGGGCTGATCGTGAAGCCGAGGTGCTGCGTCGCGATCGCCTGCCCGTCGGGCGTGAGCACGATCGTGCCGCCCGTCATCGGCACCCGCTTCACGCAGACGAGGACGTTCACGAGCGGATGCGCGTGTTCTCAGGGTCGAAGAGCGGCGTCGAGCCAGCCACCGCGACGGTAACCGGGTAGCGCTCGCCCAGGTACTCGACGGCGAGCTCGGCGCCGACCTGTGCATGCTCGGGTGGCAGGTAGGCGAGGAGGATGTGCCTGCCCACCGAGGGACCGGTTCCCGCGCTCGTCACGTACGAGCGACGGCCCTTGGCGTCCACGAGCGGCTCGCCGGCGCGGGTGAGGACCGGCTCGCGCCCGAGCGGGTAGCGCTCGACGCCGCTCGAGGAGGTGTGGTCGTCCACGGTCAGCGTGCAGAGGATCGCGGCGGGCTCCGCCTCGCGGTGGCGGAGGTGCGCCTCCTTGCCGACGAAGTCCTCGTCCTTCACCCGCGGCGGCGCCATCCCGGCCTCGACCACCGTGTACTCGCTCTCCAGCTCGGCGCCGTAGGCGCGGTAGCACTTCTCCAGGCGGCCGGTCGTGCCGTACACCCCGATCCCGGCCGCGATCAGCCCGTGCGGGCGGCCGGCCTCCCAGACGAGGTCCCAGAGCCGGGCCCCCTGCTCGCTCGGGACGTACAGCTCCCAGCCGAGGTCGCCCACGTAGGAGATGCGCGAGGCGAGGACGCGGAGCGGACCGACCTCGATCGTCCGGCAGGTCGCGAAGGGGAAGCCCTCGTGGGAGACGTCGTCGCTCGTAAGGCTCGCCAGGATCTCGCGCGCCCGCGGCCCCCAGAGCCCGAGCGTGCACCAGGACGAGGTCAGGTCGGCGATCTGCGCCGAGCCGTCCTCGGGGAGGTGGTCGTGCAGCCACTTGCGGTCGGCCATCCCGTGGGCGCCGCCCGTGACGACGCGGAAGTGCTCGTCGCCGAGGCGCATGACCGTCAGGTCGGCCTTGAACCCCCCGCCCGGGGTCAGCCACGGGGTGTAGACGACGCGGCCGGGCGCGACGTCCATCTGCCGCAGCGAGACCCGCTGGAGCGCGTCGAGGGCGCCCGGGCCGGTCACGTCGAAGATCGCGAAGGCGGAGAGGTCGAAGATCGCGGCGCGGTCGCGCATGGCCAAGTGCTCGGCAGTGATGATCGGAGACCACCAGCGGGCGTCCCACTCCGCCTCGCGGCGGGCGACGCGGTCGCCGTACTCCTCGAGCAGCGGCGCGTTCGACTCGTACCACTGCGGACGCTCCCAGCCGGCTGCCTCGAAGAAGACCGCCCCCAGGGCCTGCTCCCGCTCGTAGAAGGGCGACAGGCGCAGCGGCCGGTTCGACTCCCACTGCTCGAGCGGGTGGACGATCCCGTACGTCTTGTTGAAGCCCTCGGCGGCTCGCGCCTTGACGTGGAAGCGGGTCTTCTGGTGCTCGTGGAAGCGGGCGACGTCCGAGGAGTGGAGGTCGATCTCGGGCTCGCCCTCGACCATCCACTCGGCGAGCGACTTGCCCACGCCCGGTCCCTCCTTGACCCAGACGGCGGCCGCCGACCAGAGCCCCTTCGCCTCCGGCGTCTCGCCCAGGACCGGCAGGCCGTCGGGGGTGAGGGAGAGGATCCCGTTGATCGCGTACTTGATCCCGACGCGCTCGTCGCCGACGATCTCCGGCATCAGCTCGAGGGCCTGCTCGAGCTGCGGGGCGAAGTCCTCCTGCGTGAACGGGAACTCGGTGGGGGAGAGCGCCGCCTCCTCGACCGAGGGCAGGTCCTCGGGCTCGTACAGGATCGGCCGGTGCGCGTAGGAGCCGATCTCGAGCGAGGTCCCGTCCTGGCGCTCGTACATGTTCGTGTCCATGTCGCGCACGATCGGGAACTCGATCGACCGCGTGCAGCGCTCGAAGCGGGGCACGGGGCCGATGTCGATCATCTGGTGCACGGCCGGCGTGAGCGGGATGGAGGCCCCCGCCATCCGCGCCAGCCGCGGGCTCCAGACGCCGCAGGCGATGACGACGATCTCGGTGTCGATGTCCCCGGCGGTCGTGCGCACCCGGGCGATCCGCCCCCGCCGGGTGTCGATCCCGAGCACCTCGGTGCGCGCGGCCACGGTCAGGGCACCCAGCTCGACGGCCTGCTCGCGCATCAGCGTCCCGGCCCGCAGCGAGTCGACCACCCCGACGCTCGGCGTGTAGAAGCCGCCGAGGATCACCCGCTCGTCGAGGAAGGGGACGAGCTCCTTCACCTCGGCGGGGGTGACGAGGGACACGGGCTCGACCCCCCAGGCCTTGGCCGAGGACACGCGCCGCGCGAGCTCCTGCAGGCGCTCCTCGGTCCGGGCGACCTCGATCCCGCC
>Ga0073934_10010939_pt1 | contig 11124 bp, 10 predicted proteins | sample LarsenN4metaG_FD_76834 | JGI IMG/M metagenome (GOLD analysis project Ga0073934, IMG submission 76834) | Hot spring sediment bacterial and archeal communities from British Columbia, Canada, to study Microbial Dark Matter (Phase II) - Larsen... ...
CGCGCTCCACCGCTCCCGGTTCGGAAGCTTCACCCTCGAGGGCCTCGCGCCGGGCGAGTGGCGCATGCTCGATCCGGTCCGGGACGCCGTCTGACCGAGGCAACCCCCGCGGATTCCCCTTTTCAACCACGCGAAAAACGGCACGATCCGGGATTCCTCATGGTCCCGTTCAAACGTCCCCCCGTTCTCCTCGTCCCGCTTTGCGTGCTCGCGCTCGGTCTGGCCGCCTGCTCCCCTCCGCCGCCTTCCGCCCCCGCGGAGCCGCCCGCATCGCCGCAACTCGGCTGGGAACCGACCGAGCCGCTCCCGCCGCTGCGCACGGTCCGGCTGCGGGTCGGCTCGCACGAAGTGGAGGCGGAGGTGGCCATCGGTCCGCGGGAGCAGGCGACCGGGCTCATGTTCCGCAAATCGATGGAGCCCGAGCGTGGCATGCTTTTCGTGTTCGAGCAGCGGCGCCGCGCCGCCTTCTACATGAAGAACACCACGATCCCGCTCAGCGTCGCGTACCTCGATACCGACGGCATCGTCCGGGAACTCCACGATCTCGAACCCCTCGACGAACGCCCCGTCGCCTCCGCCACGAGCGATATCCGGTTCGTGCTGGAGATGAACCGCGGGTGGTTCGCCGCCAAGGGGCTCGGACCGGGAGTCCGCGTCACCTCCGGCGGACGCGCCCTCGCCCAGCTCTTTCCCGAGGCCGGCGTCCCGGCCGCCGGGGTGTTCCGCTCCGCCCCCTCCGATCTCCCCGCGCCGCGCGGGGTGGAATGATCAGCCTTTCACCGCGCCGCTGGTCAGGCCCGCGATAAAGTCCTTCTGCAGCGCAAAGAAGAGAAGCATCACGGGGAGGACGCTGAAGAGGGTGCCGGCCATCAGGACACCGAGCTGGGTCTCGTACTCGGGCAATCCGATCATGTTCGCGAGCCCGATCGGCAGATGGTATTTCGACTCCGTTTGCAGGACGATCTGCGGCCAGAGAAAGCTGTTCCAGGTGCCGGTGAATTGGAGCAGCGTGAACGCCCCGATCATCGGGCGGACGATCGGCAGCGCCACATCCCACCAGAGACGCAACTCGCTGCAGCCGTCCACACGCCCAGCCTGGAGCAGTTCGTCGGGCACCGCCTGCATCGCCTGCTTGAACAGGAACATCCCGAACACGCTCACCGCCCCCGGCACCAGGATCGCCCAGTAAGTGTCGATCCACCGGATCTGGAAAATGATCTCGTACATGCCCGGCAACAGCACCTGGTTGGGCACCAGCATCGTCGCGAGCATCAGCAACATGAGCCACGGCTTGCCGCGAAACGAATATTTCGCGAGCGCGAACCCGCCCAGGCTGCTGAGCAACACCACCATCGCGGTGGAGGCCGACGCGAGGAACACCGAGTTGAGCAGCCACCGGCCGAACGGCTCGCGCGTGAAGAGGATCCGCACGTTGTCCAGCGTCAGCCGGTCCAGGCCCGACCAGGGCAGGAACACCGAATCGAACATGTCGCCCTGCGTCTTGAACGCCGCGCAGATCAGCCACAGGAACGGGACGAGCAAGGCGAACGCCACACCCCCCAGGCAGAGGTGGAACAGGACCGAAAGTAGGGAGTGTCGGCGCATGGGGGCAGACCGGAACCGCTCGCCACGCTAGCGCCCCGCCCCCGCGCGTCACGCACAATCCGGCAGAAATCGAGCCGGTGCGGCCAACGCTCTGCGCAGCCGACGCAGATACACCGCGCGCCGGATCGACCGTGCCCCGAACTGCTCCAGATGCGGGGTGGTCCATTGGAGATCGAGCAGCCCGAACCCCCGCTCCCGCAACCGCTCGACCAAGGCGTGCAACGCGACCTTCGACGCATCGGTCCGCCGATGGAACATCGACTCGCCGAAGAAAGCCCCTCCGATCGCCACCCCGTAGAGCCCGCCCGCGAGGCCCTCGCCGTCCCACGCCTCCATCGAATGCGCGTACCCCATCCGATGCAACGCCCCATAGGCCTCCAGAATCGTCCGGTCGATCCATGTTTCGGCCCGCGCGGCGCACCCCGCCATGACCTCCTCGAACGCGGTGTTGACCCGGATCACGTAGCGCCCGGCCCGCAGGCTGCGGCGCAGCCCGTGCGGCACGTGGAATTCCTCCAGCGGCAGCACCCCTCGGGGATCGGGTGAGAACCAGCGGATTTCCCCGGGTTGCACCGCCATCGGGAACCACCCCTCCGCGTAGGCCGCCAGCAGGAGTTCGGGAGTCAGTTCGCTCATACCCTCGCCAGCTCCATACAGCTTCCCGTCCCTGTTGTCGCGCTCCGAGCCCCTTCCCGCGCCGGATTCCGCGCAGAATCCGCTCGCGTCCCCCCGTCCTGCGCGAATAAAAGTTCCGGTTTCTCATGTCCACGCCCACCGCAAGCCAAGGCTCCAAGATCCTCATCCTCGATTTCGGTTCCCAGTACACCCAGGTGATCGCGCGCCGGGTGCGGGAAAGCCAGGTCTACTCCCAGATCCTCCCCTTCCACACCCCCGCCTCCGAGCTCGCCAAAGAGGGGGCCGACGGCATCATCCTCAGCGGCGGACCCGCGAGCGTATACGCGAAGAACGCGCCGCAGATCGACCCCGCGATTTTCCAGCTCGGCATCCCCGTGCTCGGGATCTGCTACGGGATGCAACTGATGGGGCAGCATCTGGGCGGCAAGGTCGAACACGCCGAGCGCCGGGAATACGGCCCGGGCCTGCTCAGTGCCGATAACCGCTCCCGGCTCTTCCACGGGCTCGCGAAGAAACTCGATGTCTGGAACAGCCACGGCGACAAGTTGACCAAGCTCCCGCGCGGCTTCCGCGTGATCGGCACGACCGACGGTTCGCCCGCGGCCGCCATCGAGCATCCCAAGAAGAACTTCTACGGCCTCCAGTTCCACCCCGAAGTGGTCCACACCCCGCGGGGCAAGGACATCCTCCAGAACTTCCTCTTCAAGGTCTGCGGCTGCGCCATGGATTGGACCATGGGCTCCTTCATCGAAAGCGCCTGCGCCAAAATCCGGGAACAGGTCGGCGACCAGAAGGTCATCCTCGGCCTCAGCGGCGGGGTCGATTCGTCCGTGGCCGCCGCCCTCCTCCACCGCGCCATCGGCGACCAGCTCACCTGCATCTTCGTCAACAACGGCCTGCTCCGCGCCAAGGAAGCCGAGGTGGTCCAACGCGTCTTCGTCAACAACTTCCACGTCCGCCTCAAATACGTCGACGCCTCGGCCCGCTTCCTCCGCAAACTCCGTGGGGTCACGGATCCCGAGCGCAAGCGCAAGATCATCGGGATCGAGTTCGTCCGGGTGTTCGAGGAGGCGACCGAGGAACTCAAGCGCGCCGAGAAAGCCGGCACGAAGAGCCACTACCGCTTCCTCGCCCAGGGCACCCTCTACCCCGACGTGATCGAGAGCGTCTCGATCTCCGGCAACCCCGCGGCGCTCATCAAGAGCCACCACAACGTCGGAGGCCTCCCCAAGCGGATGAAGTTCAAGCTGGTCGAGCCGCTCCGCGAGCTCTTCAAAGACGAGGTCCGCCAGGTCGGCCTCCAGCTCGGTCTCCCCAAGGAGATCGTCTTCCGCCAGCCGTTCCCCGGACCCGGCCTCGCCGTCCGCATCCTCGGCCAGATCACCGAGGAGCGGCTCCGCATCCTGCGCGAAGCCGACGGGATCGTCGTGGGTGAGATGAAAGCCTCGGAATGGTACTACAAGGTCTGGCAATCGTTCGCCGTCCTCCTGCCCGTCCGTTCCGTCGGCGTCATGGGCGACGAACGCACCTACGAGTTCACGGTCGCCCTCCGGATCGTGGAAAGCCAGGACGGCATGACCGCCGATTGGGTCCGCGTCCCGTACGAACTGCTGGCCCGCATCTCCGCCCGCATCATCAACGAGGTGAAGGGGGTCAACCGCGTCTGCTACGACATCTCCAGCAAACCGCCCGCCACCATCGAGTGGGAGTAACTTGCGACCCTCCCGCTCCACCGCTTTATTCCCGCATCCCACGCGGCCCACCCAGCCTTCATGAAACTCGAAATCAAGATCCCGGCAGTCGGCGAATCGATCACCAGCGGCATCCTTTCCTCATGGAAACACGCCACCGGAGCGCAGGTCCGCGCCGGTGACGTCCTCTTCACGCTCGACACCGACAAGGTCTCCACCGAAGTGGCCGCGCCCCGCGACGGGATCCTTGAGGTGAAGGTCGAGGAAGGACGCGAGGTGAAGATCGGCGAGGTGGTCGCCCTCTTGGATCCCACCGCCGCAGCCCCGGCCTCAACCCCCGCTCCCACCCAAGCTCCCGCACCGACTCCGGATCTTGCTCCTGCTCCCACCGAAGTCGCCGGCCAGTCTCCCGCGGTCCGTCGCCTCCTCCAGGAAGAAGGCCTCTCCGCGGCCGAGATCCCCGGCACGGGCAAAGGCGGACGTATCACCAAGCAGGATGTCGTGGAGCATCTCCGCTCGCGCCCGGCGCCCGCCGAGCTCGCGCCGCCGCCCACCCTTGCCACCCCGGTCGCCCCCGCGCCGGAGGCTGCGCATGCGACCGAAGGCGGACGCGTCACGCGTCGCAAGCTGACGCCGCTCCGGCGCAAGATCGCCGAGCATCTTGTCCATGCCCAGCATACTGCGGCGATCCTGACCACCTTCAACGAGTGCGACCTCAGCGCCATTCTCGAAACCCGGAAGCGGGTCGGCGAGGCCTTCCAGAAGCGGCACGGAGTGAAGCTCGGCATGATGTCGTTCTTCATCAAAGCCGTCGTCTCCGCCCTCAAGGAAGTGCCCCAGATCAACGCCCGGATCGAAGGCGACGAACTCGTCCAGAACCACTACTACGACATCGGCGTCGCCGTCGGCACCGAGCGCGGGCTCGTGGTTCCCGTGGTGCGCGGGGCGGACACCAAATCGTTTGCGGATATCGAGAAGGAGCTGGCGGAGGTCGCCGCCCGCGCCCGCGAGGGCAAGCTGGCCCTCGAGGAGCTGCGCGGCGGGGTGTTCACCATCACCAACGGCGGGATCTACGGCTCGCTGCTCAGCACCCCGATCCTCAACCCCCCGCAAAGCGGGATCCTCGGCATGCACACCATCAAGGAGCGCCCGGTCGCCATCGACGGCCAGGTCGTCATCCGCCCGATGATGTATCTCGCTCTCAGCTACGACCACCGGCTCGTGGACGGGCGGGAGGCGGTCGGCTTCCTGGTCCACGTGAAGAACGCCGTCGAGGATCCGCTCCGCCTGCTGGTCGGCTGATCTCCTGCGGAATCGCGCTTTCCTCCCGGACTCCGCCCGGTACATTCGACCCCGTGAGCTACCAGGTTTTTGCCCGCAAGTACCGGCCCCAGACCTTCGACGACGTGGTGGGCCAAGACCACGTCACCCGCACCCTCCGCAACGCGATCGAGCGGAACCGGATCGCCCACGCCTACCTCTTCGTCGGACCTCGCGGCACGGGGAAAACCTCCACCGCGCGCATCATCGCCAAAGCACTCAACTGCGCCAGCGGGCCAACCCCGACCCCGTGCGGCACCTGCCCCAACTGCGAGCAGATCACCCAGGGGCGATCGCTCGACGTCCTCGAAATCGACGGTGCGAGCAACAACAGCGTCGAGCAGGTCCGCGAGCTGCGGGATAACGTCCGCCTCGCCCCGGCCGTCTCCCGCTTCAAGATCTACATCATCGACGAGGTGCACATGCTCACCTCCGCCGCGTTCAACGCGCTTCTCAAAACTCTCGAGGAACCGCCCGAGCACGTCAAATTCCTGTTCGCGACCACCGAGGTGCAGAAGGTCCTCCCCACCATCCTCAGTCGCTGCCAGCGGTTCGATCTCCGCCGCATCCCCGCCGGCTTGATCGCCAAGCACCTCCAGTTCATCGCCGGTCAGGAAGGGATCGATCTTTCGCCCGGCGCCGCCGACGCCGTCGCCAAAGGCGCCGAAGGCGGACTCCGCGATGCCGAATCAATGCTGGACCAGCTCGTCGCCTTCTGCGGCGACCGGATCACCGAGGACGACGTGCTCACCGTGTTCGGGTTCAGCTCCCCGAGGGCCGTCGCCGATCTGTGCGCCCTCCTCCTCTCCCGCGATACCCCGGCCGCCCTCGCCGCCGTGCGCGCCGAAGCGGAGTCCGGCCGCGATCTCCCCCGGCTCCTCGCCGATCTCCTGACCCACCTGCGGAACCTGCTGGTTCTTCAGGCGGACCCCACCGCGCTGCGCGACGAGATCCCGCCCGATCTGCGGGGCGCGCTCGAAGCGCAGGCCGCCCAGATCGGCGCGGAGCGGTTGCTGGAACTCATCGATCTTTTCGCGGCGGCCGAAGGCCGCATGAAATGGGCGCCCAACAAGGCGATGCACCTCGAGATCGCCACCATCAAGGCGATCCAGGCGCTCGGGCAGGCCACGCTCACCGACGTCATCGACGCCCTCACCGCACTCCGCGGCGGCTCCGCTCCCGCCCCGTTTGCTCCAACTCCGGCACCGGCACCGCGACCCTCCACCATCCCTCGTCCCTCCCCATCCGCTCAGACTCCTGCTCCTGCTCCGACTCCCGTCGCCCCGCCACCCGCCCCCCCGTCCGTCACGCCTGCCGCCCCCGACATTCCCGTTGCCGAACTCGACCCGATCGGCGTGTGGAAAGCCGCTCTGTCGGACCTTCGCGAAGGCAACCGATTCCTGCACTCCCAGCTCCAAGGCGCAGCCTTCCGCTCGCTGCGCGATGGCGTCTGCCGGATCGCCCTCCCTGCATCGAAAACACTGGAAGCCGAGGCGATCGGGCGGGGCGCCCGGAAACAGGCGCTCGAAGAGGCGCTCTCCAAGCGGGCCGGGGAACCGGTGCGTATCGAGATCGAGCTCGCCGCCGAGAGCCCGGAGACCGAACCGGTCCCCGAGGCTCCCCCGGCCGATCCGGTCGAGCATTTCAAGAACGACCCGCTCATCCGCCAGGCCTTGGAACTCTTCAAAGCAGAAATCAAAAGCGTGCAGTAACCGTCCCGACGCTCCCCGGCTCCATCCGCCATCACCCTCGACCACCCACCACATGAATATCCAGAAGATGATGAAGCAGGCCCAGAAGATGCAGGCCGATCTCGCCCGCACCCAGGCCGAACTCGCTGACCGCACTGTCGAAGCCAGCGCCGGGGGCGGAAAAGTGACCGTGACCGCCACCTGCGGAGGGGATGTGCTGAAGATAAAAATCGCCCCCGAAGTCGTCGATCCCCAGGACGTCGAGATGCTCGAAGACCTCGTGCTTTCGGGCGTGAAACTGGCCATCGCCAAGGGACGCGAAGTCGCCGAGGCGGAGATGGGCAAAGTGACCGCCGGCATGGGCCTCCCGCCCGGGCCCGGGATCTGAGCCCGCCTCGCGCGCCCGCGATGCCTCCCACGCCCGAGCCGATCCTGGCCGGCGAAGCCCTGGTCAAGCGCTTCGGCGCCGTCACCGCCGTCGAGCGGCTGGATTTCACCGTGGCCCGCGGCGAGGTCCTCGCCCTGCTGGGCGCGAATGGCGCGGGCAAAACGACCGCCATGAACATGGCGCTCGGACTGCTCACGCCGACCTCCGGCCGCGTCCGGGTGTTTGGCATGGATCTCCGCACCCACCGTGTCGAGATCCTGCGCCGCTGCAACTTCTGTTCCGCATACACCGCGCTCCCCGGCAATCTCCTGGTGCGCCAGAACCTCGACGTCTTCGCCCGCCTGTACCGGGTCGCCGACGCCCGTCGGAAGATCGATGCCTTGCTCGAACGGTTCGAGATCAGCGCGCTCCGCGACCGCGTCACCGGGCACCTCTCCGCAGGCGAATCCACCCGGCTCAACCTCTGCAAGGCCCTGCTCAACGATCCCGAGCTCCTGCTGCTCGACGAGCCGACCGCCAGCCTCGACCCGGACATCGCCGACAAGGTCCGCAGCACCATCCGCCAGATCCAAAAGGAGCGCGGGCTCGCCATCCTCTACACCTCCCACAACATGCGCGACATCGAGGAGGTCGCCGATCGCATCCTCTTCCTGCATCGCGGCAAGGTGGTTTCCGAAGGCTCGCCGGCCGAGATCCGCGAGCGTTTCCAGAAACAGAGCCTCGAAGATATCTTCATCCACATCGCCCGCGACGGCGAGGTGGTTGGGAGCGATTCCCCCAAGCCCTGACGCTCGTCAGGCTCCTGCGGACCCGGTCACGCGCAAGACACGCGCCGCGCGCGTGAACGTCTCCTCCGGAAAACCGAGCCGGCGCTTGAGCAGTGCATCGCGCGCGACCGGGTTCTGCTCCCGTGCCGCCTCCCGGAAATCGGTCCACGGCAGCATCCCGAACCCCCACGGCAACAACCCGCTCACCGGCACCGGCAGATCGCTCCCATGCAGGATGCGGTCGACCAACGGCGGGGTCGTGAGCACCCGGAGCGCGCCGGGACGCAGCCGGAAGTTGAGCGCGGCGAGCGCGCTGTTGTCCCCGTAGAGATTCGGGAAACGGGCGCACATCCGCGCGAACACCTCCAGATAATCGGGATCGAGCAGCATCGTTCCGGTCCCGGCATGCGCGGCGATGCAGGTCACCCCGATCTCGAGCGGACGCCGCAGCACCTCCGGATCCGCAAGGCGCGGGTCGAGCACCGGCATGGTTCGCTCGCTCCCCGTGTGTGCAAGCAACGGCAGTCCGGTCTCCGCCATGCGCTCCAGAAAACGCGTGTAGCGCGCGTTGTTCCAGTCGATCCCCTGCACGTTCGGCAGGCACTTCAGGGCCGCGGCACCGCCCTCCAGGCAGCGCTCCAATTCCTCCAAGGCGTCCGCTCGCGCGGGATGGATCGAGACCGCGGCCAGGAACTCGGGATGCTCCCGCGCCATCGCCAGCACGTGCGCGTTCGGCACATAAAAGGAAGCGCGGTCCGGGAGCGGGGTGCCATCCTCCCGATGCGGGAGTTCTTGCGCGAGCACCAGCGCCCGGTCCAAGCCCGCACCCCGCACGAACCCGGCCAACACCTCGGCATACTGCCGGTCGAAATCCGGGCCCCGGAGATCCTGCCAGCGCATCCCCACCGACCGCAGGAGGAATGGCTCCCCGAGCCGCGTGAGGCCGCGCGGACGGTACCAGCAGCCGGTGCCACCAGCTCCGGTCCCGACCAGATGGATATGGCAATCGATTCTCATCCCCTGCGGAGCTTTCTCGCAATCACCTCGCCCACCTCCCGCATCTCCGACACCCGCAGCGCCAAGGCCACACCGAAGAAAGCAGTCCCAGCGACCCCGATCAGGGAGAACAGGCGCAACACGCGCTCTCCGAGCTCGGCCCCGGCCCAGTCCGCCAACCAGACTCCGCTGCCCCACAGGCAGATCGCGCCCAGCGCGGCCGCCGCCACCAACGTCCGCAGCAGGAACCCAACCAGCGCGCGGTTCTCGAGTCGGCCCAGATGCCGCCACATGATGGCGTAGAGCACGACGAAATTGATCACGGCGACCGCCCCGGTCGAGAGCGCCAGGCCGCGATGCCCCATCCCGAACTGGAACGTCAGCACCCAGTTGAGCACCGCGTTGGTCGCGATCGAGACAAACCCGATCACCATCGGCGTGTGGCGTCGGTCGATCGCGTAGAAGGCCGGAGTAAGAACCTTCAGCGCGGAATAGGCGACCAGTCCGAGCGCGTAGTAGCGGAGCGCGCCCGCGGTTTGTGCCGTCATCGCGGCGTCGAATTTGCCCCGCTCGTACAGCAGGGAGATGATCGGGTCGGCGAGCACGATGAGCCCCACTGCGGCCGGTATCGTCAGGAACAGCGCGAGCCGCATCCCACGGGCGAGGACCTCGCGGAACCCCTCCATGTTCCCGAGCGCCGCGTTGCGTGCAACCAACGGCAGGGTGACCGTGCCGATCGCGACGCCGAAGATTCCGAGCGGAAACTGCATCAGTCGGAACGCGATCTGCAGCCAGCTCACCGCCCCGTCCTCGAGATGCGAGGCGAAGATGCCGTTGATCAGCACGTTGACCTGCACCGCGCTGGCCGCCACCACGGCGGGCCCCATCAGCCCGAGCACCCGGCGCACCCCGGGATCCCTCCAAATAAAATCCGGCCGGAACCGGTAACCGACCCGGCGCAACGCGGGGAATTGCACGACGAGCTGCAAGAATCCCCCGACCAGCGTGCCAAGCGCCAGGCCGACGAGCGCACGGGGACCCCACGCCGGATCGAGCCACCAGCCGAGCCCCACGCCCGCAACGATGGAGCCGAGATTGAAGAAGCTCGATGCCATCGCCGGCATCCCGAACACCTGCCGCGCGTTGAGCATCCCCATCACGAGCGCGGCCAGGGAGACGAGCAGGATGAAAGGATACATGATCCGCGCCAACAGGATCGTCAGCGCCATCTTCTCCGGATCGAACCCAGGCGCCATGATCCGGATGATCCAGGGGGCGAAGAGCACCCCGAGCAGCACCACGCCGCTCATAAAAACCGCCGTAAGCGTGGCGACCTTGTTCGCGAGCGACCAGGCCGAGTGCTCCCCCTCCGTCGCGATCTTCTTCGAAAAAGTGGTCACGAAGGCGGTCGAGAGCGCTCCTTCCGCAAACAGATCCCGAAGCAGGTTCGGTGTGCGGAACGCGATCAGAAAGGCATCCAGACTTCGACCCGCCCCGAACAATGAAGCAAACACCATCTCCCGCACCAGCCCCAGGATCCGGCTCGAAAGCACCGCCAGCCCCACGATGCCCGCCGACCGCGCCGCTGATCGTCCGCCGGACGGCGCGCTCATCGATCCCCTCCCGCGGCCGCCCTGCGCAGCCGGTCGTTGATCGCCACGCCGAGTCCCTCCTCTGGAACGGCTTGCACCACGATCTCATCCAAACCCGCCGCGTCGAACTCCCGCAGCAAGGCGAAAAGCCGCGTGGCCGCTTCCCGGAGATCGCGGCGAGGACTCCACAGATCCACCCGCGTGAACCCGCGGGCTGAAAGCGCGGGGTCCCACGAGATCAGTCCCGATCGGGCCCCCGCCCGGGGAGCGAGCCGGTGCGACGCCGATTCCAACCGGAGCGCGGTGGCCGGCGCATAGTGGCTTTCCAGCGAGCCCGGAACCTCGGGACGCGCATCGGAGCGCGCCACGAAGGGGTCCACCGGACCAAACGGCACCAGATCCTCCACCGTGATCGGACCCGGCCGGAGGATGCGCATC
>Ga0073934_10010940_pt1 | contig 11124 bp, 12 predicted proteins | sample LarsenN4metaG_FD_76834 | JGI IMG/M metagenome (GOLD analysis project Ga0073934, IMG submission 76834) | Hot spring sediment bacterial and archeal communities from British Columbia, Canada, to study Microbial Dark Matter (Phase II) - Larsen... ...
GCGACCTGGACCTCCCGGTCATCGACTCCCCCGGCTCACTTCGCCATCGCGGCGCTGTCGACCCGCGGCAGGCCGGCCCCGGCCGCCGCCTGCCGCGCCGGCGCGAACGGGGCGCGCAGGCCGGCCTGCTCGGTGAGCGGCAGCACCTCCTCGATCCACTGCTTGAGCTCGGCCTTGTAGTCCACCCAGGAGATCAGGCAGCCGTCGACCCCGATGTCGGCGAGCTTGCCGAGCTCATCGACGATCTGCTCGGCGGTGCCGACCAGCGGGTAGCCTCCGTGTCCGGCAATGAAGTGCGCCTTGTGCGACTCCAGCGTCTTGTTGTCGAGCGTCTCGGTCTGCATGCCGAAGATGCGCAGCAGGTTGCCGGCACCCTCCCAGTCGCCCTTCTCGTAGACGTAGTGGTTGAGATAGTCCTTGGCTTCCTTCTCGGTCTCGCGGCACACCACGTAGACGTGGATCCAGATGCGCGTCTCGCGCCCGTGACCGCGCGCCATGCTCTTCAGATGCGCGATCTGCTTCTGCGCGCCTTCGAGATAGGTGCGATCCTTGAGGATGACGAAATTCATGTCGCAATAGCGCGTGGTGAAATCCTGCGCGGCGGGCGAGCCGCCGGCGTTCATCACCGGCGGGTGCGGCTTCTGGATCGGCTTCGGCTGGCTCCATACGTTCTTGGCGTCGAAGCTGTCGCTCTTGAAGTCGAACTCCTTCTCCTCGGTCCAGGCGAGCCGCAGGAAATCGAGCCATTCCTTGGCGTATTTGTAGCGGTCGTCGTGCGGGCGCATGTGCGCGCCGAACATGTCGAACTCGTTCTTGAACCAGCCGCCGACGATGTTGAGCGCAAAGCGTCCCCGCGTCACGTGGTCGATGGTGGTGGCCATCTTGGCGACCATCAGCGGATGCACCAGCGGCACGTGCACGGTCGCCAGCACCGTCACATAATTCGTGAGTGCGCCGATCGCCGACGCCCAGGTGAAGCTTTCGAAGGTGGCGTTGTTGAAATCGGCGGGGCCGCCGTAGCCGCGCCAGCGCCCGACCGGCAGCACCGTCTCCATGCCGGAGCGGTCGACCATGCGCGCGATCTCTTCGGTGTCCGGCCAGTTCAGCCGCCATGCCTCCGGCACGGTGGTGATGGTCGAGCCGTGGCTGCAGTTGAACGCCATCACGCCGAGCTTCATGCGGTTGCCGCCGAACAGCCGCGCGCGTGCCGTGAAATCCGAGCTGGGAGAGTTTGCGGTCATTTCTTTCTGTTCCGTCGTCGACGATTTGCGCGCGAAGCGTCCCGCGTTTCGCTGCGCCGCCGATTGACCTGGATCAATGCTTCGCGTCGCAAGACTTATCGCACGCTCCGATCAGCGTCCAGCGGAGCCGGCCTCGGCTCGTTCCTTGCGTCCCGCCATTCATGCGCGCCATGCGTGCGTGGCATTCATGCACTGCGCGCAGCAGGCCGCCTCGTCTCCGAGGGCGGGAGACGGTATGGTCGCCGTCGTTGACATACGTACACGGGGGAGGACGCCATGACCGTCGATGCATCATCGCTCGCCGTGATCGTCACCGGAGCCGGCGGCGGGATCGGCCGCGCGATGACGCTGGGGCTCGCCAAGGCGGGGGTGCGGGTCGCCGCGGCCGAGCTGGCGTCGCGCCGCGAAGCCGCCGACGACCTGATGCAGCACGCCGGCAGCCAAGGCCTGCAGGATCGCATTGCCGTCGTGCCGTGCGATGTCACCGATGCGGCGGATTGCGCCGCCGCCGTGCGGACGGCCATCGACCGGTTCGGCGGCGTGCACGGCCTCGTCAACAACGCCGCTATCGGCATGCAGAACATCGGCCCGGTGCAGGTCGGCACGCGCAAGAAGTTCTTCGAGGTCGGCGCCGACACCTGGTGCGCCTCCATCACAACCAACGTCTGCGGTCCGTATCTGATGGCGCGCGCCATCGCTCCGGTGCTGGTCGAGCAGGGCTGGGGCCGCATCGTCAACATCACCACCAGCCACTTCACGATGGTGATGGAAGGCTTCTCGCCCTACGGTCCGTCCAAGGCCGCGCTGGAGGCGGCGAGCGTGATCTGGGCCAAGGACCTCGCCGGCACCGGCGTCACGGTCAACGTGCTGGTGCCGGGCGGGCCGGCCAACACGCGGATGATCCCGCTGTCCGAGGTGCCGGACCGCTCGACCCTGATCCAGCCGGAGGCGATGGTCGAGCCGATCTGCTGGCTGATGTCGCCGGCGTCCGACGGCGTCACCGGCCGGCGCATCATCGCCAAGGACTGGAACGCCGCGCAGGCGCGCGAAGCGCCGACCCAAGTCGGCGCCCCGGCCGGCTGGCCGACGTGAGGGCCGCCGTGACCGCGGACTTCGAGAAGCGCAACCATAACTACGGGCGCTGGACCAAGGGCCGCTTCTCCGAGGCGGTGACGGTGTCGTTCACGGGTCCGGCGAAAATGATCTTCCTCGCTGGCATCGGCTCCGAGCACGAGGACACCGGCGAGATCATGCACCCGGGCGACTTCGCCGCGCAGCTTCGCTACGCCTACCGCAAGCTCGCGAACGTGCTGGCCCGGAACGGCGCCACCATGGCCGACGTGGTCAAGCAGGTGACCTACGTCACCGACATCCGCCACGGCAGGGACTCGACGGCGATCCGCGCCGAGGCCTATGGCGACGCGCCGCTGCCCGCGCACACCATGCTCAACGTCACGCAGCTCGCCTGGCCGGGCATGCTGGTGGAGATCGACGTCATCGCGATGGTGCCGGGACGGTGACGCCGATATCCGCCGGCCCGGCTGTTCAGGGCGGCGGCGTTGCGACGCGGCGCCGCCGCGTTCCGGCGACGCGCAGCCACAGGAGCCCGCCGCGCGCAACGATGCCGACGATCCGCACCGCGAGATACGGCAGGCGAACGGCGCGGTGGAGCGCGAGCAGGCCGCGTCGCGCCAGCGGTCCCCGGCCGTCGAGCGCCAGCCGATAGGCGACCTTCTCGCACCGCCACAGGGTTCCGGCACGCCATGTTTGCGTCGCAAGCCAGGTGCGCGCGGGAGAGTCGTGCCGGGCGAGCGAGCGCGCAACGTGCCGCCTCCCCGCCGCGCCGATCGTGACCGCGGCCGGCACCGGCGCCCCCAGCAGGGTTGCGGCCGCCGCCACCGCGGCCTCGCACGCCGGCACGGCACCGACGGCGCGGGCATGCGCCATGATCCGGGCCCAGTCCACGCGCCCGTCGCACAGGAAGCGGGCGATGTCCAGAAGGGCACGAACCGGCAGGGTGCCGCGTTGCAGGCCGAAATCCTGCACCTGCCAATGGACGATGGCATGGAAGGCGCGGCACCACGGCGCCGGCAGCAGAAGCCCGGGACCGATCCGCCGCGCCTCGCCGATCAGCGCGGCGGGATCGAGCAGTTCATGGCGCCATCCCAGGTGCCGATGAATCTCGACGGTAAACGGCATCCCTGCGCGCCGGTACGGCCGATGATGAAAATTGACGCGAAAGCGGTCGGCATCCGACGCCGGCCCATAGCCGAGGCGTTCGAGCACCTGCGGCATGGCGTCATAGTGCCTCGGGTCGACCAGGAGGTCGACATCGACCATCTCGCGCCAAGCGGCGTGCGCGGCCGAATCCGCGACGATCCAGGCGGCGCCTTTGAGCGCCACGACGTCGACCGCACGCGCCGCGGCGGCGCCGGCAATTTCGCCGACGGCATCCAGAATGGCTCGGTTGCGCCGCGCGTTCGCCGCGTGTTGCGTCGCAAGCACGATGCGGTCGGGCCGCGGGACATCGCGGACGAAATGCGCCGCCACCGCTTCGTGCAGGGCGGCGCTGACGCCTTCGGCGGCCGCGCATGCGCGCAGGCTTCGCGCGGTCCCCGGATCGGACAGCAGGGCCGGCAATCCCGGACGGGCGGCGGCGCCGCACGCCAGCACGCTGCACAGCAATCGAAACGACGGCTGCGCGGCTATGCCGCCCGCTCCCGGATGCGGCAAGGCTTCCAAGTCCGTCATCGCCCTGCTACGGTTTCGTGCGTCTGGCCGCGGAATTCGCGCAGCCATCATACGAAACCGGCAGATCGGGGAAAGTTCGTTGTCGCCGCATCTGTACCGCGTGCACGGGCTCACCCTCGCGAGCGACATCGAGCTTCCGGAGCTTGCGCCGCAGCGCGGCCCGCGCGACCGCCCACCCGATGTGACCGTGCGTCGTGGAATCGTCGCGCGACGGACGGACGGCGAGCCTGCCGGTGTCGCCTTCGCGACCCGCCGCGAGCACGCCGTCGAGCTCGATCTTCCGGGCATCGGACGGGTCCGGGTCACAAACGGCTGCGAGGTCACCGTCGAGGCGGCGCCCGACGCCGATCCGGCGTCGCTTCGCGCCGTCCTGCTCGGATCGGTGATGGGCCTGCTGTGCCATCAGCGCGGGCTGCTCGTGCTGCACGCGAGCGCCGTTGCGATCGCCGGGGAAGCCGTGGCCTTTGCCGGCGACCAGGGGGCCGGAAAATCGACGCTTACCGCGCATTGCGTGTCGGCCGGCGCCCGTCTGGTTGCGGATGACCTGCTGGTCGTGTCGCTCAGGCCCGATCAACGCCCGATGGCCCATCCCGGGGTGCCCGGCATCAAGCTGTGGCGCGACGCGCTCGCGGAGCTGGGAAAGAGCACCGACGGCCTGGCGCCGGCCTGGGCGCGCGCGGAAAAGTATCACGTGCCGTTTGCCGCCGAAGCGGTCGAAGCCCCGGTGCCTCTGGCGCGCATCTGCGTGCTGGCGGACGACGACGCGGCCCGCGACGGTCGAGCGACGCGTCTGCGCGGCTCGGAAGCGGTCTCGAACCTGATCGCACACACCTATCGGGGCGAATACCTCGGCGTCGTCGACGGCCGGCCTCGGCACTTGCACGACTGCGCGCGCCTTGCCGCGGCAACCGAGGTCGTGCGCTTTGCGCGCAGCCGCAATCCGCAGCGGGTCGCGGTGACGGCGGCGCTTATCGCCCGATCCCGGGCCGCGTGAGGCGGACATGCCGATCGGCCCAGACAGTTTCGTGGTCCGGGACAGCGAGCCGATCGCAACCATGCTCGACGATCAGGTCGTGATGCTGAGCGTGCGCGCGAACGCCTATTTCGGCCTCAACGACGTCGGCAGCGAAATCTGGCAGATGATCGGCCAGCCGCGGCGGGTGGAGGACATATGCCGAATGTTGTCGAGCGCCTATGAGGGACCCGAAGACGCCGTCGTGCGCGATGTCGTGGAGTTTCTCGAGGGGCTGCTGGCGCATGGCCTGGTGCGCGTGGTCGCACAGCAAGAGCCGCAACCATGAAGCCGGCCGCGGTCCGCCGCGCATACATGCGCGAGGCCTTCCTGCTGCTGGCGCTCGCCTGGCTCGCCGTGCATCTCGTGTCTGCCGCGCGGGTGCGCGCCTTGGCGAGCCGCCCGCCGCGCCGCATCAGCCGCTTTGCCGCCGGGCGGGAAACCGGGCGGGTGACCGATGCGGTCGATCGCATCGCCGCCAAGCGCTGGATGCCGGCCACCTGCCTGTCGCGGGCGCTGGCAGCCCAGGTCATGCTGCGCCGGCGCGGCGTGCCGAGCCGCCTCTGTCTCGGGGTGGCCAGGGCGGACGACGCGCTCGCCGCCCATGCCTGGATCGAGATTGCGCAGGGGGCCACGGTGGGAGCGGACGAGGCGCAGCGCTATACCCGCATCGCCGAGTTCGGCTGATGTGCGGCGGGCCCACCGGATGAGCGCCATTGCCGGCATCCTGCGGCTCGACGGCGCGCCCGTAGCGCGGCACGACCTCGAACGGATGGCGAATGCGTTGCGTCCGTACGGGCCCGACCGCGCCGATATCCTCGCGACCGGGCCGCTCGGCCTCGTTCACGTGCTGATGCGCATGACGCCGGAGGACCGGTTCGACCGGCAGCCGCTGCGCGGCCCGAGCGGCGCCGTGATCACGGCCGACCTGCGGCTCGACAATCGCGAGGAGATTCTCGCGCGCCTCGGCGTTCCCATCGCGGATGCGACGGCGTGGCCGGATTCGCGCGTGCTCCTCGCCGCCTGGGAGAGGTTCGGCGACGATCTCTGGCCCGCGCTGCGCGGGCCGTTCGCCGCCGCCGTCTGGGAGCCGCAGCACCGCACGCTGACGCTGGCGCGCGACCATGTCGGTCTCAACGTCGTGATGTGGCACCGGGGCGAGCGCTGCTTCGCCTTCGCCACGATGCCGAAAGCCCTGTTCGCGCTGCCCGAGGTGCCGCGCGTCCTGAACGAGGAGAAACTCGCGGACTTTCTCGTGCTCAATTTCGCCGACCACGAGACGACGTTCCATCGCGACGTCTTTCGCATCCGGCCGGCGCACGTCGCGAAGATCGCCTCCGACGGCCGCATGACGCACCGGCGGTACTGGTCGGCAGCCGACATCCGGCCCATCCGCCTCGGCTCGGACGATGCCTATGCGCAGGCCGCGCGCGAGCAACTCGACCGCGCGGTGCGTCGCCAGATGCGCAGCGCGCATCCGGTCGGCTGCTTCCTCAGCGGCGGGCTCGATTCCTCCTCGGTGGCAATGCTCGCCGCCCGTGCGCTGGGGGAGCGCGGGGAACGCCTCGCCGCCTTCACGCAGGTGCCGCGCGAAGGCTTCGACGGACCGGTGCCGGCCAACCGCTATGCCGATGAAACGCCGTACGTGGAGGCTGTCCGCGCGGCGGCCGGGAACATCGACGTCACCTACGTCCGCAATGACCAATGCGACGATTTCGCGGACCTGGAAAGGGTGTTTCTCGCCCTCGAAGGACCGGTGCTCAATCCGACCAATGCGGGATGGGTGCTGGCCATCCTGCGCCTTGCCCGGGCGCAGAACCGGCGCGTGCTGCTGGCCGGGACGTTCGGCAACCTGACGGTCAGTTGGACGGGGTGGTCACAGGCGGCCAAGCACCTGCTGGACGGACGGCTGGTGACGGCGTTCCGACAATGGAACCTGCTGTACCGCCTGAGCAGCCATTCGCGCTGGCTGGCTTTCCGCAAGCTGTTCATCGAGCCCCTGGTTCCGGAGCCGCTTGCGCTCTGGGCCGACCGGCGCCGGCACCGACGGCAAGCGCCGTGGATGGCGCATTCGGCGATCCGCCCGGAATTCGCCGCGCAACAAGGCGTCGCGGCGCGGGCGCGCAGCGTCGGACACGATTTCCTCTACCGGGAGGGCCCCGATACCGTCGGCTGGCGGCTCGCCGGCGTCCGAATGGCGGACTACCTCGGCGATTGGAGCGCCGCGGAAAAGGCGATCTTCGGGGTGGAGACCCGCATGCCGACCGTCGATGTGGACGTGATCGCCTTCTGTCTCGGGATTCCCGACGAGCAGTTTCTCGCCGAGGAGATCGACCGCTCGCTCATCCGTCGCGCCATGTGGGGGCTGCTGCCCGGGCCGGTCGTTGACAGCCGGCGGCGCGGATTGCAGGCGGCCGACTGGTTCGAGAAGGTGGAACGACAGCATCAAGCGATGAGCGCGCGGATTGCCGAACTGCGTGCCAACCCGCTTGTGCAAAAGGCCATCGACCTCGATCGCCTGGAACGAGCCATCCGCACCTGGCCGAAGGACGGATGGGGACGGCGCGCTGTCGTCGAGGAGTATCAACTGGCCCTCACGCGCGGCTTCGGCGTCGCGCGCTACCTCGCCTGGATCGATCCGGTCAATCGCAGGCAACCGTCAGCAAACGAACCGCACGGCACCGCTGCGCCAGCCGCAAGGCAAGGCGGTCAGATCACGAAAGCCCGTCCGTGAACTGAAAATCGCCAGCTGCTCGGGGGACCGATGCCGTCTCCCTGAAGGGCAGCACGGCGACGGCCGGCTTCTCCCACACCTTGCGTGCCCGTTGCTCTTCGGACGGCCGCTTCGCTCGCTCCTGTTCCATGAAACCACCCCACAAACTGACAACGAACGCTTGCACAATGGAATTGATCTAATCGCATCTGCCGGATCGGCGTCAAGTTTCGGTAGTGGGCAATCAAACTGGCCCACTACCCAAGTTTCATACAGTCCCCTGCCCGCCGACGTTCCCGCCATGCATGCGGCATACCGTCACCTCTACGGGTTTGCCGCAGTCCCGGGCCGGATCATCCGGAACGACGGCGCTACGCCACCAGGATCGCCTCGCCGTTTCCGATAGCCCTGCCGTCAGTGCTTGTAGCTCGGGAAGCCGGAGTATTTCTCCTCGGCGTCGAGCAGCCGCAGCATCGCCGGCCATTCCAGGATGCCGTAGGGACGCCGCGTGCCGGGCTGATACATGTGCGCGGTGTGCGCGAGCACGTTCTCCCCGGGCATGGTCAGTTCCGTCCGGGCCGCCATGGCGTCGACCTGCGAGCGACACGACTGTTCGAGCTGGTACATCAGGTTGAACGCCTGCGGGATGGTCGGACCGCAGGTCAGGAGCCCGTGGTTGCGCATCACCAGGGCATCGTGCGGCCCGAGGTCGCGCACCAGCCGCTCGCGCTCGTCGAGATCGACCGCCGGCCCCTCGTAGTCGTGGTAGCCGATGTGGCCGTGGAAACGGATCGCGGTCTGCGACAGGGGCAGGAGCCCGCACGCCATCGCCGAGACCGCGATACCGGCCCGGGTGTGGGTGTGGATCACGCACTGCACCTCGGGGCGCGCCTTGTGGATCGCGCCGTGGATCACGTAGCCCGACACGTTGAGGCCGTAGTCGGTGTCGGGCTTCCAGATGATGTTCCCCTCGACGTCGATCTTCACCAGGCTCGAGGCGGTGATCTCCCTGTAGAGCAGGCCGTAGAGGTTGATCAGCAGGTGATCCGGCGAGCCTGGAATCCGCGCCGTGATGTGGTTGTAGGTCAGGTCGGTCATCCCGAACAGGTCCATCAGGCGATAGCAGGCCGCGAGATCGAGCCGCGTCTGCCACTCCTGCACGCTGACCTGGTCGCGGATCGAGCCGAAATCGGTGCTGTAGTTCATGCCTGCCGGCCTCGCTGCGGGTGGCCCCATTCTGGTGCAGAAGCGGGACTGGTCCAACAGGAATCCTGCGCCGGCGGGGCCGAAGCGGCCCCGCGGTGATGCTCGCAGCGAGCCGATGTGGCGAATTCGCTCTTGCAACGCACCACGACCCTATGGGCATGATAGGCAACACAACAGCCGCTGGCGACCGGGGCATCCGGCGACCATCCGGGAGGGTGACAATGCTCAATCGACGACGGGCGCTCGCGGGGGCCGCGCTGCTGGCGCTGACCGTCTCCGCCGGAGCGCAGGACTATCCCACCAAGCCGGTGCGCCTGATCATCCCGTTCCCGCCCGGCGGCAGCAACGACGTGGTCGGCCGGATGATCGCCACCAAGCTCGGCGAGCGGCTCGGCAGGCAGATCGTGGTGGACAACCGCGGCGGCGCCGGCGGCACCATCGGGACGGAAATCGCCGCCAATGCCGCGCCCGACGGCTACACGATCTCGGTCATCTCGATCGCGCATGCGGTCAATCCCTGGCTGTACAGGCTGAGCTACGACCCGATCAAATCGTTCGCGCCGGTGGCGGTGTTGGCGACCGGCCCGAACGTGCTGGCGGTGAACCCGGCCCTCGGCGTGAACTCGGTCAAGGAACTGGTGGCGCTCGCCAGGAGCAAGCTCGGCGAGCTGCAATACGCCTCCGCCGGCGTCGGCAGCTTCCAGCATCTGGGCGGCGAACTGTTCAAGCTCGAGGCCGGGGTGGACATGCTGCACGTGCCCTTCAAGGGCGGCGGCCCGGCCATGGTCGACGTGATCGGCGGCCACACCAAGCTCCTGTTCTCCTCGCTGGTGCAGACCACGCCGCACCTCAAGTCGGGCAAGCTCAAGGCGCTCGGCACCGGCGGCAGGACGCGCACGGCGATCCTGCCCGACGTGCCGACCATCGCCGAGGCCGGCGTCCCCGGCTATGAGGCGACCAACTGGTGGGGCATCGTCGCTCCGGCCGGCACGCCGCCGGCCATCGTCGCCAAGCTGCAGCAGGAGATCGCCGCCGTGCAGCGGTCGCCCGACGTGCAGGAACAGTTCGCGCGCCAGGGCGCCTCGGTGCTGCAGATGAGCCCGGCTGAATTCGCCGCCTTCATCCAGAGCGAAACCGCCAAGTGGGGGCGCGTGGTCAAGGAAGGAAAGCTGACGAAGGAATGATCCGTCGGCCGCTCCCGGCGGTGCCGGGGTCACCTCCCGCCGCCGGCGGGGAGGTGGAGAACGGAGGGACCTGTACGCAACGATGACGAATGACGGCGGAGAGGCAGTACCCGGAGACATCGGTCCGCGAAACGCCGTTGCGTTCCCCGCATGCAATGCAGCACGGAATGCTGCATTGCAGATGCGGGGTCCCGGTTCCTTGTTGCAGCGAAAGCAACCGGGGTCCCGGATCGGCGGCGCGCCGCTGCGCTTGGCTCGCGTCGCGCCGGCGTCCCGGACGCGCGCCCGCTGCCGACCCAGGCTCCAGGACATGTGGGTAGCGGGGGCATGGCGCTGATCCTGCGCAACAGGGATTTCTGGTCCGGCGTCATGCTGCTCGCCATCGGGCTGCTGGCGGTGGGGATCGCACGCAACTACCCGTTCGGCACGTCGCTGCGGATGGGGCCGGGCTATTTTCCGAGCGTGCTCGGCGGACTGTTGGCGCTCGGCGGCATCTATTTCATCGCCAAGGGGCTGCGCAGCGAGGAGACGATCGAGCCCGGCTGGTCGCTGCGCGCGCTGATCCTGCTGCCGCTGTCGCTGGTCGTCTTCGGATACCTGATGGACCGCGCCGGCTTCATCCCGGCGCTGCTCGTGCTCATCTTCGGCTCGGCGGCCGCCGGCAAGGAGTTCAATTTCATCGAGGTTCTAGCCCTGGCGGTGGGGCTGACCGTCCTGTCGGTGGTCGTGTTCATCTGGGGCCTCGGCCTGCCCTATCCTCTGCTGGCGGAATTTTGACGCTGGCCGCCATGGAACTGTTCGATAACCTCTTCTTCGGCTTCAGCGTCGCGTTCTCGCTGCAGAACCTCTTGTACTGCTTCATCGGCGTGCTGCTCGGGACGCTGATCGGGGTGCTGCCCGGGATCGGCCCGCTCGCCACCATCGCGATGCTCCTGCCGATCACCTTCAACGTGCCGCCGGTGGCGGCGCTGATCATGCTCGCCGGCATCTATTACGGCGCCCAGTACGGCGGCTCGA
>Ga0073934_10010941_pt1 | contig 11123 bp, 11 predicted proteins | sample LarsenN4metaG_FD_76834 | JGI IMG/M metagenome (GOLD analysis project Ga0073934, IMG submission 76834) | Hot spring sediment bacterial and archeal communities from British Columbia, Canada, to study Microbial Dark Matter (Phase II) - Larsen... ...
GATACTCCTGCACGAGGCGGTAGGTCACGGGCTCGAGGCCGATTTCAATCGCAAGAAGACGTCGGCTTTTTCGGGGATGATGGGGCAGAAGGTCGCCTCCGAGTTATGCACGATAGTCGATGACGGCACGATACCGGGCCGTCGCGGCTCGCTCAACATAGACGACGAGGGCGAGCCGACCAATTGCACGGTACTTATAGAGAACGGAATCTTGAGGACATACATGAGCGACTTTCTCAACTCCGGACTCATGAATTCGCCAAGGACCGGCAACGGGCGACGCCAGAGCTACAAGCACATTCCCATGCCTCGCATGACGAACACTTTCATGCTGGCGGGCGAAGACAGCAAGGAAGATATCATCAAGTCCGTCAAGCGGGGGCTCTATGCGGTGCAGTTTGGCGGCGGGCAGGTCGATATTACGAGCGGCGAGTTCGCCTTCTCAGCCTCTGAGGCATATCTGATCGAGGACGGGAAGATAACCGCCCCCGTAAAGAACGCCACGCTCAGGGGGAGCGGCCCGGAATCGCTAAAGCATGTGACGGCCGTGGGCAACGACCTGGAGCTCGATCACGGCGTGGGAGTCTGCGGCAAGGATGGGCAGAGCGTGCCGGTGGGAGTTGGTCTCCCAACGATCAAGATAAATGAGATGACAGTCGGCGGTACGAAGCGGTAAATTCGGCCGGCGGTTTCAAAGCAGGCAAACTTAAAATGATAGAGAAAATGACAAAAGAGTTTGCTGTAGAACTGGCGGGGCGGGTCGTCAGGCGAGGCGCTAGCGCGGCGGAGGTGGTTATAAGGCACAGGCGGGATTTCGGCGTGGGCGTCAGGCTCGGCGAGGTTGAGACGCTCAAAGAGTCGGAAGACCAGGTGTTCGGGCTGCGAGTCTTGATAGACGGGCGTCAGGCTTCCGTGTCGGGGTCAGATTTCAGCCGCGACGCGATAGACTCGCTGATAAGTGAGGCCATAGAGCTTGCGCGCGCGACATCGCCGGATGACAGCTCGGGGCTTCCTGAGCCTGTCGAGTTTGCGTCCGAGCTGCCGGACCTCGACCTTTACGATGAATCTATAGAGCGGCTCACGCCCGACGAGAAGATAAGCCTCGCCCTTCGCGCGGAGCAGGCGGCGCGAGAGACGAGCCACCTGATAACGAATTTCGAGGCCGGAGGATTCGATTCGGCGAGCGGGTCGATGGTCCTTGCCAACTCGCTCGGGTTTGCGGGGGAGTACGCGGGGACCTCCTGTTCGATCTCGACCGTCCCGGTTGCGGGCGAGAACGGGAGGATGCAGCGAGACTACTGGTACGACGTCAGGCGAAAGCTCAGAGAGCTGGACAGCCCCGAGAGGGTGGGCGAGGTCGCCGCGAAGCGGGTACTAAGAAAGCTCGGCGGACGACCCGTGCCCACACAGAGCGTGCCCGTAGTATTCGAGCCGAATGTGGCTCGCGAGCTAGTGGGCGATATCTTCAACGCGGTCTCGGGCGAATCGATATTTCGCAAGGCGAGTTTTCTTGTAGGGCAGCTTGGCGAGAGAGTTGCGAGCGAGTCGCTCACGGTGATCGATGACGGGAGGATGGCGGGCCTTCTCGGATCCAGGCCCTTCGACGCGGAAGGGCTGCCGACACGAAGGACCATCGTTATACGAAGCGGCGTGTTCGAAAGTTACCTCTTGAACGCGTACACCGCCCGAAAGCTCAAGCTGAAGTCGACGGGCAACGGCTCGCGCGGTCTCGTGGGGACTCCAGGGGTCGAAGCGGGAAATATGTACATAGAGCCGGGCACGCACACGCCGGAAGAGATTATCGGCTCGCTCAAGAAGGGGTTCTTCGTGACCGAGTTGATCGGGTTCGGGGTTAATAACGTGACGGGCGATTATTCGCGCTCCGCTTCCGGCATATGGATAGAGAACGGGGAGCTGCAATTCCCCGTGCAGGGCGTGACGATAGCGGGGAACCTCAAGGAGATGTTAAACAGTATAGAGATGATCGGGAGCGATCTCGAGTTTCGGGGCAGCGTAGTCTCGCCGACGCTGTTGATCGGCAGCATGACTATAGGAGCATGATACGGGGTAGAGGAGTATATGTTTGAGCAGCCTGCGGGCAACGTCGAGAAAGACAGGTCCCGCATGATAGTGATACTGAGCAGCGCTGCAGTCGCGGTAGTCGTCGGGTTGATCATACTTGTCGGCTCACGCAGCGTCATACAGCCGGCGCAGGTGGAGCTGGCCCGCAAGGGGTCGGAGGAGTTCGACTCTTACGTCGAGCATGTTCAGATAACGAATATCAACCGGACTACAGCCGAGCGGTTGCAGAACAAGATAGGCATCATACGCTGTCGCGTGCAGAATGCGGGCGACAAGACGATAACCGGCCTTCAACTGAGAGGCGTTGCGCTCGGGTTCAACAACGAAGTGTTGAAGGAGACGATCATCACCCCGCTGCCGAGGGTCCGGGACTCTCTTGGACCGAACCAGTTCATGCCTATCGAGCTATACCTCGAGCCAATACCCGACCCGGCGGCGGTCATGGAGATGACAATAGAGGTTTATGGCCTGAAGGTGAGGTGAAGCGGGCGAAGCCTCATCTGGCGGGGACGACAGATACGCCGGGCGGCGGCGTAAAACTGAACTGGGCGTCCGGGGCCACGAAGTTTTCCCTTATATTATCCAGCAAAAAATCGATTCTCGCGCCGCTCTGCTCGAAGATGACGAGTCTGCGGACTTCGAATGAGGAAGGCGATACCTCTACGAGGAGCTGTTTAAACGAGTCGGGGGCCTTGCGGGGGAAGAGCCTCAGAATGACGTTTCCGGCGGAGACGGGGCGCTCGCTTGAGACCGTCTCGATCTTCGAGAAATCGCGGCGCAGGTTGCCCCGACCGAGCAGGAAGAGGAACGGGATTTGAGGGTCGACGGATTCGCGGACCGGCGCGCGAGTCGCGTGCCTCTCCCCCTCGACGTGAAAAAAGATGTTCTTGCCGTCTGAAACGAAGAGCTTTTTTTCGGGAGAGCTGTAGTCCCAGCGGGCCTTCCCCGGACGTTTGAGAATGAGGCGTCCGCCCTCACGGCGAGTCCTGCCGTCGGGTCCCCTATAGACTTGAACGAAGTCGGCCGCGATCCCCTTCATGCGGGAATACTTCTTCTGCAACCCATCGATCAAGGCCGAAAGGTCGGTCTGCTCCTGCGGGCTACCGGGTGATGGAAAAAGCAGGAGGCAGGCAGCGAGGAGAGAGGCCAGGATCGGGCGCTTTAGCGGTATGGTTTTGGGTGCGAGCCCTGAAGCCGGTCGAAGTGCGTACTGCATCAATTTCCCTGTTCGTTCTTCGTAAAAAGGTCTTCGAGCGACCTGCGCCTCGGATTTATAGAGACCACCTTGCCGCCCGCCTCGCGAATGATGCGGAGCGCGCCGTCTATGCGGGACTCATCTTCGATGATGATATTGACCCCGCTCGGCGTTGCCGCAAGGGAGTGAACATCGGGCGCGGACCGCGAGACGGACTCTATAGCTTCGAGGTCGACTCCCACGGCTACTATTTCGAGCGCGGCGCTCTCCTCCCCGGTCATCTCTATGATAGTCCCGCTCCGGACGAGACGGCCCCGGCTCAGTATCGCGGCGCGATCGCACAACGCCTCCACATCTGAAAGTATATGCGACGAGAAGAAGACTGTCTTGCCCTGCGCGCGCAGGCCGAGCAGAAGGTCGCGGACCTCGCGCCTGCCTGCGGGGTCGAGTCCCGACATAGGCTCATCCATAAATACTATCTCGGGGTCGTTCATAAGGGCCTGAGCTATCCCTATTCGCTGGAGCATGCCTTTTGAGTACTTGCGAAGCTGGCGGTCGGCGCGTTCGTTCTCAAGTCCGACGACGGATAGGAGGTAGTCTGCGCGGTCTGAAGCCCTGCTTTTGCTCATGCCGAAAAGCGCGCCGGTGTAAAGCAGGAGCTCGCGGCCCGAAAGGTAATCGTAAAAGTAAGGGTTTTCGGGCAGGTAACCGATGCGGGAATGGGTAGAGGTATCGTGAATGGGGCAGCCGAGGATGGTGGCCGAACCTTTCGTCGGGTAAATGAGTCGGCAGAGCAGCTTGAGCGTTGTAGTCTTTCCCGCGCCGTTCGGGCCGAGAAATCCGAAGACCTCGCCGCGATAGACCTTTAGAGAGAGGTCGTCGAGCGCGCGGAATGTCCTCTTCCTGAAGAAGCCCACTTCGTAATCTTTTGTGAGCCGGTCGATGTTTATGACGACTTCGGAGATAGATTCGAGTTGTGTCTTCATCTCGCCCTTCTGTCAAGGCATTTTCCCGCAGCGCGAAGAAAGGTGGCTCGCATCTCGGGGTCGGAGATGCGGTCGGCGGTCTCGCGCAGGGTAGATGCTTCGAGGTCGGGGGCTATAAATTGTACGGAGGTGGGGGCAGGCAGGGAGCGTTCTACAAAATCCCGATTGATGACAAAATCGATGCCGGTCACTATGGGCGCGCCGAGCAGCGAGTTCAGCCTGAACAGGAGCTGGCCGCTGATCCTCTTGAGCTGGCCGCGCCAGGTCGGGTCTATGACTGCGATGATGAGGGTCTTACGTTCGAGCCTGACGGGGGCGGTGACCCTGCGCAGATGCGCGCCTATGGCCGCCGCCCATGCTGCGAAGACGGCCTGCTCGCGAGCCTCGTCGGAGTCGCCGGCGTGGCGAAGCATCTGCGGCAGTAGTGACAGCAGGCTGGTCATAGGCCATTCCGAATTGCTCGAGGACTTCAATGCTTTATTTTCGGCCAGTAGGTCTCGAAATCGAAATCGGGGCTGTTGGGCACGGTGTGACAGGTCGTGCAGCCTACGGGGGTCTCGATAAACCCGTAGCCCTTTGCGGGGTTTTCGGCGTGCTGGCGACCGGGGCCGTGACACGACTCGCACTGGACGTTTGCGAACTGCGGGGTCGTTACAAGCGACTGAAACCCGCCCTTCTGGAAGCCGACGACGTGGCACCCCACGCATTCGGTGTCGAACTGCTGCTTCTTATTTTCGAGCGTCGCCATCGCGTGCGCGTGGCCGGACTGCTCCCAGATCTTGAAGGCCTCTTCGTGACAGCTCGCGCAGGTTTCGCCCCCGATGAACGGGGAGTTCGCGGTCGAGAGCATTGAGGTCGGCTGAAGAGATGCGCTGGTATCGAGAGCTTTCTTGTTCTGTTCGGTCGTAAACTCGTTATGTGCGGAGGAGACGGCATCCACGGCGGCAGGATCATCGGGAATGAGCGAGTCGAGACCAATGAATCGGGTGATCTGGTTTTCGACAGCGCCGTCGCCGTTAAGATAGACCCGCAGCTCGCCGAGGTACTTCGTCTGGTTATAAGCGTAAGTGATTGTAGCGCGATTGAAGTGATGGGCGGGGTCCTGGCTGTTCTGCTGTCTGGCCCCGATGATCGTATCGATCTCGGCGTTCTCGGAGGCTAGTCGTTGCGCCATGTCCAGAGGCATGTAGGCCAGGGCCACGATGTAGTCGACCTTTTGTTTGAGCTCCGGAAGCACCCTCTTTGCGGCTTCGAAGGGATCGCCTATGACGAAACCCGCGACGGCCTGTTCTTTCTGATTCGGGCCAATGGGCTTCGCGTCGGTGAATCCAACGATGCCGACCTTCAGTTTCGACCCCGGTTTACTCCTCTTGAGGTTTATCTCACGGATGACGTAGGGGACCGGGGCGAGGTGTGAATCGGCTGCGGGCTGGATGTTGGCCGACACTAACCGTTTGATGAACGGGTACTCTTCGGCCCGCTGGTCGAAGCCGTCTTTTTTGAGCAGCTCAGCGAGGTATGGGAGGTCGGTGTAGCTCAAGTTAGCGGCGTCGTGACGGAAATCGCCGTAGCTCTTGACTACCCACTTATTTTTTGTCATAACCTCTGAGGGTAATTGGGCTCCGGTAAATCGTTCATCGGTGAAGAGGTTGCCCGCGTCGACAAAGAGCGTCGGAACTTCCAAATTCGATCTGTGCTTGAATGCTTTAATATAGCTGACACGCCGTGCCAGTCCACCCATAGGGTGGCTCGGTCAGCCACAGGTTTCGAGGCTGCCGTGAATATCCGCCCCGTAGAAGACGGCGAAGGCGTACCCGTCATCTTCGGCGAGGCGTTCTTTCAGAACCGGGTTATCAAGATCGATATTGAAGCTGTCGTCGGCCTCGTCGGGATCGATGGCTCCGTCCCGCGAGCAGCCGTGAGAGGCCACGCTCAGGGCTATCACGAATGCAATAAGAACCATCAAAGAGATTTTTCGACGCAAAGGATACCTCCGCCACATAACTGTTTTCATGCAGGCTAAGCCATAATAACAAACCTTATGATAATTCGAAAGATCGTGGCCAACTGACATGCCGGAGAGAGAGACGAGAATAATATTAGCGTCGTCGTCGCCCCGACGCGCCGAGATGCTCGATATCCTGGGCGTGGGTTTCGAGCCTGCGCCCAGCAATATTAACGAACGGCCTCACCCTGATGAAGCGCCCGCCGATTATATCATACGGCTTGCGAGGGCTAAAGTTATTGATGTTGCGCGCAGGCGCAGTTCGGGGCTTGTGATAGGGGCCGACACGATAGTGGTGGTCGACGGCAAGCTGCTCGGCAAGCCGGAGGACGACGCGGACGCCGAGCGGATGCTAAGGCAGTTGTCGGGGCGCTGGCACGCCGTGATGACCGGGGTCGCGCTCTATGATGCGGGCACGAAACGCGAGGTCGTCGATTATGACAAGACGCTGGTGCGATTCGCGCAACTCACGGACAGGGAGATCGAATGGTATGTCGGGTCGGGCGAGCCTATGGACAAGGCGGGGGCCTACGGCATACAGGGCAGGGGCTCGATCTTCGTCGAAGAGATAGCCGGCAATTATCATAACGTCGTCGGGCTTCCGATTCCGCTGGTCTACAGGCTGGCAAAACGGTTAGGATACTCTTTCGTATAGATGAGGGTTGAATGGCAAACAACTATTCCGCGCGTCTCTTGCCTGAAGCCGCCTGGCCCGCCGGTATGGGCGGGCACAAGCCCTATTCTCGATTGAAATGTCTCGAATCGCTAACAGTTCGGCGGTCGTCACCGGGGCGACGCGCGGCATAGGACTAGAGGTAGCGGTCGCGCTTCTCGAGCGCGGCGCTAAGGTGACCATCTGCTCGCGGAGCGGCGCGGAGGTAGAAGCGAGGGTGGGAGAGCTGAACGGATTGTATGAGGGCAGGGTTTTCGGGGTCGCCTGCGATGTGAGCCGCCCGGAGGAAGTGAGGGATCTTTTTGATGAAGCGGTCGGGCGTTTGGGCGGCCTCGATATCTTGATAAACAATGCGGGTGTCGGGTCGAGGAGCTTCGTCGAGAAGATGGGCGACGACGAGTGGCTCGCGACCCTCGGGACGAACCTCTCGGGCGTATTCTACTGTTCGAGGGCGGCAATCCCGCTGATGAGGAGGGCGGGCGGCGGGTACATAATCAACATAGGCAGCCTTGCGGGCACTCATGGTTTTGCGGGGGGAGCGGCCTATTGCGCGACGAAGTTCGGGCTGATCGGCTTTTCGGAATCGCTTATGCAGGAGGTCCGCCACGATCACATACGTGTGAGTCTGGTTATGCCGGGGTCGGTCAACACGGGCTTCGGGAGGGAAGGGGAGCAGGACCGCGAGACGACCTGGAAGCTGTGGCCGGAGGATGTGGCGGGGGTAGTCGCAGGTATGATCGAGACGGACCCGCGCGCGCTTTTGAGCAGGGTCGAGCTGAGGCCGTCGGAGCCGAAAAAGTGAGACGGGCGTAGTAGTCGTTGACACATTAAAAACGTGATTGTTAGAATCGTGTCGCACAGTTTGGTTGTGGCTGGTAAGCCATCTAAAGCAGCAATCGTTTTCTAACCCTTATTCAGGTAGGATTATGTCAACAGGTGAATCTGGAATATCAACGGAGGCGCAGGCCTCTACCGGCGCAGAGGCGCAGGTAAAAGCAGCATCGAAGCGGAGCGAATCGATACTGGATAAAATGCTCGGGCTGTTAAGCTCGGTGCGATTCGGCATAATCATGCTGTCGATACTATTGATCTGTTGTGTGATCGGCATGCTGATTATGCAGGTAGAGGTCGAGGGGTTTCAGGAATACTATCAGAGCCTGACTCCGGCCCAGCGGCTGATATACGGCAAGCTGAGTTTTTTCGAGATATACCATTCCTGGTATTTCAACCTTCTGCTTGCCGTCACGGGATTGAATATAATCCTGGCATCAATAGACAGGTTCCCCACGGCGTGGCAGTACATAGTCAAGCCCAAGCTCAAAGCCTCGCCGAATTTCATCCGCGCGCAAATGTTCAGCCAGGAGATCGAGGTCGCAAAAGCGCCCAAGGAGATGGCCGATCAGGTGCGCGAGGGGTGGCGCAAGCGCGGGTTTCGGGCTCGCGTAAACGAAGAGAACAACCGGATCACGGTCTTCGCCCAGCGAAACACGTGGAACAGGCTCGGGGCCTATGTGGTCCATGTCGCGCTTCTCACGATTTTTATCGGAGGGTTTCTGACCAGCCGATACGGGGTAGGCGGGATGATGGAGATAAGGCCGGGGAGAACATCGAACGCGTTTACGACTTTCGAGATGGCCGTAGATGGACAGAAGCAGGGGCAGGCATTGCTTCCATTCGAGGTCGAGTGCACGGATTTGCAGCAGAAACTTATACGGCCCGAAGGGTTCCTGGAAGCCAATAACACCATCGACTGGCTGAGCTACGTAAAGGTAAAGGACCAGGGGCACGAGGAGGCGGCGCTGGTCCATTTGAACTACCCGTTCGATTATCGCGGGTACAGGTTCTTCCAGTCGCAGTTCACCCCCATCGGAAATGCGCGGTCGATAACCGTAGAGTTCGCGCCCGCTACGGGTGGGCAGGGGCAGGTTGTGACGATACATCGGGACGGCTCGGTAGATGTGCCGGGGATAGGAAACGTAGCGTATGTGGGTTTTTACCCGGATTTCAAGATAACCGAGGCTGGACCTAGGACCGTGGCGGCCGAGTATAACAATCCTGTCGCGCAGCTTGAGGTGACAGGGACTGACGGGACGCGCCGGACCGCTTTCGCCTTCAATGCGAGGCTTGGCGACGAATTGCTCTCAAAGCCGGATGCCGCAGTCGACAAGCAGACGGGCGAGAACATGCTGCTTGTCGGGGGGAAGAAGGCTATCTTGAGGGATTTCGAGAAGGTCGCGCTGGCGCACACGCTTGCAGTACAGTACGACCCGGGGCGGATACCCGTATATATAGGGTTTACGCTGCTGGTCGTAGCATTGTGTCTTGTCTTCTTCTTCTCACACCAGCGAGTCTGGGCGGTTATCGAGCCATCCGGCAGCGGGTCTAAGGCGTATTTTGGTGGAAATACCAACCGGAACCGGCCCGCTTTTGAGGGACGATTCAATTCGCTTGTAGAAGCGGTCATAGGAGGGAGGAATCGAGAATGAGTCGAGCAATCAAGGAGAGCGAGCTGAATGTATCCGAGCTTGAGCTGAGCCTGCCTGAGAAGATCAAGAGCCTCTGGCCGGTGGTGCTTCCGCTTGTGCTCGCGGCGGTCTTCAACATAGCGCGGATTTACATAGGGCCACGCGGCTTTCTATACGAAGGGGCGCTGACGATGCTTGCGCTCATCTGCTATATAAGCGCGGCTGTACTTCTTGTGACGAATCTTTTTGTCAGGGAGGGCGTCCTCGCAAAACTGGGTCTCATAACGGTCTCTATGGGATACGCCTTCAATCTTGGGGGCTGGATGATGCGATGGATCGAGGCCGGGGAGGCGGAAGGGTGGAAAGAGGGAATCAACGGCGTATGGCGGTACTTCCCTCTTGATAATTTATACCCGCTGACGCTGGGCTTCGTTGCGGGGGCGGCGCTTACGACGCTCATCATAATGCGCAACCCGAAGCACCAGTTCGTTGGGGCGCTCTCTATGCCTATAGCGACGGTGATACTGACGCTCGCAATGTTTCTGGGCAACGATATAAGGACGCTACCCCCGATTCTCGATAGCTACTGGCGACCCATACACGTATCGATAGCGACCATAGGTTATGGCGTATGTCTTGTAAGCTTCGGGCTGGCATTCGCGTATCTTTTGAAGGATGGAGTGAGGAGCGAAGCGGTTGCGATCGCCGTCTGTCTGTTCGGCGTTCTGATATATGGAACGATCGGGCGGTCGGGGATGGTGATGCAGGTCCCCTTACATCAGGAGTATGGTGTAGCGCTCTATATGAACCAGGCGGCGCTCCCCGTACGCGCGAACCTGCCTGGGGTGGGGTGGATGATGACAATAATGCTTGTAGTATTGCTCGTAGCGTTGTTGTTGTTCACCCTCGACTGGTTAAATAAGGATGAGAAAGCGAAGAGGTGGGCCTGGAACCTGTTCCGCGCATCGGTCGTTTTGCAAGGGGTTATTGTCGCGGCGGTATTTTACAACCTGAAGTCCATAAGCGACCTCGCGCAGAGGGTTCCCGTCCGCGAGTACGGCGGGTTTGGTCAGTGGCTTGCTAAGCAGATGTCTATGACCGTCCCAGCCGAAAGACAGCCGGAGCTGGCGCAGAGGTGGATAGAGCAGAACTCGTCGAGCCTCTCTGTCAGCAGCACATCGAACCCGGTCGAGTTTGGCGCCCTAATAGGTCTATTCGTGTTGTTGTTGATGGTTGCTATATTTGCCTGGAAGCACAAAGAAGTGCTCGAATCCTTCCCGGAGCTCAAGACGATAGACTCGCTTATGTACCAGACAGTAGGCGTAGCATTCCCGCTTCTGTCTTTGCTGCTCATCACCGGGGCTGTCTGGGCGAATGAGTCGTGGGGAAGGTACTGGGGATGGGATTCGAAGGAAGTGGGCGCGCTTGTTGCGTGGATGGCCTACGCAGGATTTTTGCACACGCGGATAGCGCACGGGTGGCGCGGTCGGCGTAGCGCCTATTTCGCCCTGCTCGGATTTGCGCTAGTAATCTTCACCTGGCTCGGCGTGAGTTATCTATTGCCGGGGCTGCATTCCTATGCATAGGGTGAGTATCGACCGTTTGAAGTAGAAAAGACAGGGGCGAGTCCCGTCCGCCCCTGTCTTTATCCAAAAACAAATCTCCGTCTGATAACGAAAGTTATTTATTACATGTAACCTGTTTTATTCCTGCCCGA
>Ga0073934_10010942_pt1 | contig 11122 bp, 4 predicted proteins | sample LarsenN4metaG_FD_76834 | JGI IMG/M metagenome (GOLD analysis project Ga0073934, IMG submission 76834) | Hot spring sediment bacterial and archeal communities from British Columbia, Canada, to study Microbial Dark Matter (Phase II) - Larsen... ...
ACTGCTTTTGGCGTACTCGGCTTGTTTGCATTAAAGGCACAAACCAGCCAGGGAAAAGTGATCTATGACCGTACAGTAAAACTTCAATTCAGCTTTGCAGGTATGCCCGGTGGCATGGAACAACAGATGCCAACCAGCCGTACTGATAAGTATGAGCTGATCTTTGGCAATAATCAAAGCCTCTGGAAGCAGGCCGAAAATGAAAATGATGATGATGGCGGAGCCTTTCAAACGGAAGGGGGCGCCCAGATTAGAATGATAGTAGCCGGAAGCAATGATGTGCTCTACACCAACCTGGAAACAGGAAAGAAAACTGAACGCAGGGAGTTGATGGATAAAAATTTTATTGTAGATGACACTATTTCTAAACTGAAGTGGAAGATGACAGGAGAAACAAAATCAATTCTTGGGCACAACTGCATGAAAGCAACCGCTACCCGCCTCAGTAAAAGAACCACCATGAATATGGATAATGGTGTAATGGAAAGAAAAGAAGTGGATGATACAGCTGCGATTGTTGCCTGGTTTGCTACGGATATTCCCGTCTCTGCCGGACCATCAGAATTTCAGGGGCAACGACCTGGCCTGATATTAGAATTGGACGTAAAAGATGGCACACAGGTATTCAAGGCGGTAAGCATTTCAGAAAAAGCAGATTTAGCTGCCATTAAAGAACCAACCGGTAAAAAAAGATATACCGCTGCCGAATTCAAAGAAGAAAGAGAAAAAATGCTGAAGGAAATGAATCAGAATAATAACGGTGGCCGAAGAATAATACGAATGAACTGATAATAAATTGCACAGTTAAAAGCCGTCCTGTTATTTCAGGGCGGCTTTTTATTGTATTCAGCCCTTGCAATAATTATCTTTAGTGAATGATGCAGCAGGACTTTGCATATCAAGCAGCGGAGATTGTAAGTGCTGATCCAACCGTTCTAGGCCTGGCTGTTGCTGGCTCATGGATTACCAATGAACTGGATGAATATTCTGACCTGGACCTGGTGCTGGTTACCAAAGAAGCGGTTAGCCATGATAAAGGAAAAATGATAGCCTATGCCAAAAATTTCGGCAATTTCATTTCCGGGTTCACCGGTGAACATGTTGGCGAACCCCGTTTATTGATATGCCTTTATGATGATCCCTTGCTGCATGTAGATATCAAGTTTCTTACGCTTCCGGAGTTTCGAAACAGAATAGAAAACCCTGTCATCTTGTTTGAACGGGATAATCAACTCACTGATATTATTCAGTCCACTGAAGCTAAATGGCCGCAGCCTGATTTTCAATGGATCGAAGACCGGTTCTGGACCTGGGTACATTATGCCTGTATGAAAATCGGCAGGGGTGAATTAATGGAAGCGTATGACTTTCTTTCCTTTTTGCGCCAAACTGTTTTATCCCCTTTGCTGCAGGTTAAAAACAACAAACAGGTTCGTGGCCTGAGAAGAGTAGAAACGCAACTCAGTCTTTCAGATCTGGAGAATTTGAAAATAACCATTGCCCAGTATAACAAAGCTTCCATTATCAAGGCACTGGACAACTCGATCAGTATTTACAAATCACTTCGCAGAAAATTATTCCCGGCAACTATTACCCTGCAGGAAAAAGCAGAAAAGAAAAGCCTTGAATACTTTAAGCAAATAAAGAAGGTTTGAAAGAAACCGTTTTATCGGGCAATAACCCTCATTCCGCCACCTCCCGCATTATTCAATCCTGTTTTACTCAGGCTGTAAGTGAAACTGAGCTGGAAGAAACGACGGAGTGTTAATACCCGGCTGTCTTCAATGTAGTTATTGTTGGTGTTACGGCTTATGCCGATATTCTTATTCAGCAGATCCCTTGCACTTAGCTTCAATTCTCCCCGGTTGAACTTAAGGAATTGTTTACTTATACTGGCATTCCAGATGGGCACTTCCAGGTTGAAGCCGGCCGCCCGCTGACTGTTAATTGTATAGGTGAAGTCGGTTGACAGGAAAAACCTTTTAGGTAACTGCCAGTCAGTTGATGCATTGTACTCCTGGGATATGTTTTTTGTATTCAGCTCAGGTCGTAGAGAATACCTGGTATTGTTGTAACTAACTGATGCGCCAATCGCCACATTCACTTTTTCTGTTGGGTTCATGTCAAATCGTAACTCCGGACCAAACGACAACGTTTTGATATCATTGCCACTTCCGTTTATAAACTGCTTGCTTTTAAAATAACCAGTCCGGCTGGTTATCTCTACAGTCCCCTTCAGAAAGCGAACCGGCATACTGTAACTGATATTGCCGTTGAGATTATATACACCGTTCACATTCACAGGCTTTGTCCTTTTTACACCCAATTGATTTACTGTATCGTAATTCACAATTTTATTCTGTGTAGACTGCAGGGTGAAAAACAGGAACATGTTTTTATTTTTATACGGACTCACAAGAGTAAGATTGCCCTGCACCGTATGCATGAACTCCTGTTTCAGATCGGGATTACCATCTCTTATATTCAGTGGGTTACTGATATCTGGAACAGGCTGCAACTGTGACATGGTTGGCTGATTGGTGGATGTATTGTAACTAAGCGTAAAAGTTTTAAACCTTGTAAAGTTGTACTGAAACCTTGCATTGGGTAACCAGTTATGAAATGTTTTACTGATCGTTGAATCCTTTATACCACTTATGATTTTGCCTTCCAGCTCTGCCTGCTGCCAGGTCACGCCTACCGCATAGTTATACTTCTTCTTTTGTGTGCGGATGCGAAGGCCACCATTGGTAAACCCATAGGTGTTTTCGAAGTTATTACTCAGCATATTGTTTAACTGATCGTACTTTCCATTGCCTTTATTGAAGTCATAGGTCTTACGCTGTGATGTACTTTTTGTATTACTGCGGCTGGTACTTAATTCCAGCAATGACTTTTTGAAAACAGGTTCTGTATATACCGCCCTTGCAGTGTAACCTTTCAAATCACTTTCAGAAACATTTTGCTGGTTCAGCGTATCTCTTCTCAGCAATGATCCGTTGGGGTTATAAAAACTGTTGATAGAGGAAAGACTTCCATCTCCATCACTTTCATTCAGGCTTGTTTGCAGGCTGAGCGAAAATGTTCTCCCCTTGCGGGCAAATTTTCTCCGCCAAATCGCTTCGTTCCGAAAGGTATATCCCTCATTATTGCTCGTTGTATTGCTAAATCCGGTATTAGCCAGTATTTTATCTTCCGACAACGTCTGGTAATCAGATTGAGAACGATTATTTGTTTTTTGATAACTGAAAGACGGTGTGATACGTAAAGAGTTCATCGAATCGATCTGGTACAGCAGGTTCAGGTTCAGCCTGTGATTATTGCTCAGGTTATCAGATAATGTGTTTTGGCGGTAGAAATAAGAAGAATCGGGAAGGAAATACTGTCTCTCGATACTGCTCTCCTGCTTCGGATTAAAGCGATTGTAAAAATAATTGCTTTGAAAATCGAGCTTGTTGCCAATAATATTATTGTAATTCAATCCGCCTCCCCAGGTAGTATTGATTCCGCTGTTGCGGCCTCCTGCACTGACGCCCATGGCTGCCGCATCATCTGCCGACAGGTTGATATTGATGTTTCCGCCACCTGCCCGTTGCATCCTTGCCAGTTCACCGGTAAAATTGAGAATATCCATAAAAGAAAAACCCTCGGCATTGGTATTATTGCCCATACCAATGGCAGATAATTGTCTTGCACCTTTGAAAGAGTTCACATTGAATCTTCCTTCATACCGTTCTTTGGTGCCGGCCCCTGCCATTGCTTTTCCAAAGAGGCCTTTCTTTTTATCCTTCTTAAGTTTCAGGTTGATGGTTTTTTCATAATTACCATCTTCAAAACCGGTTAGCTGCGCCTGGTCACTCTGCCGGTCATACACCTGTACTTTATCAACTGCATCAGCAGGCAAATTTTTAGTGGCAATCTTGGGATCGTTGCCAAAGAACTCTTTACCATCCACCAGCACCCGGTTTACTTTTTCTCCCTGTGCCTTGATGGTTCCGTCTTTTTCTACTTTCACCCCGGGTAATCTTTTCAACAGGTCTTCTACATTAGCATTGGGCTGCACCTTAAAAGATCCAGCATTGTACTGTATAGTATCATTGATCATCGTGATGGGCGGAGCCTCCGCCGCCAATACTACTTCTTCCAGCACTTTGGTCTTATCACTGATGGCCAGGTTACCCATATCAATCGTTTTGCTGCTATCGCTGATAGTAAAATACTTGTTGCTGTTATGATAATTCACATGGGTTAGCAGCAGCCGGTACTCTCCGTTGGCAAGTCCTCTCAACTCAAATCGTCCATCACTACCCGTCATGGTGAAAGTGACCAGCGAAGAATCCTTCTTTTCCAACACAGAAATAGTAGCCGCAGCCACAGGCTGCCGGCTGATGGTATCAAAGGCGATACCCTTTACAATACCGTTCTTTTGTGCTACAACGGCAGTTGTTATCAGCAGGAAGAAAATAAACAGCAGGCTTTGTTTCATAGCTGGGCAAATTGAGCTACGAAAATATTCAGACCCACCTGTTCCATGCGTTAAATGGTCTTGCTTTAATGTTAATGAAGGTTAATAAATGAGTCGATAGTAAGACTGAAAAAAGCAGCGGATACTAAATTAATCTACTCTCTGACAGAACCTCTTTCTTCATCCTCCCGTTCCCGGTCGTAAATAAGCACTTTAACCTTCCACTCCATTGGTTCTATTACCTGCATTACAATTTCAATTCTCATTTTCTTCAATGACTCGTAACCGGGTTCCGGGGAAAGTAAGATAGAGGTAAATTTCATTTCCTCCTTTGGCTCTTCGAATTTTCCTTTGAGATGAACAGCAATATTATCGGCAAACCGGACAGACAGGTTATTGAGCTGATTAAATAATGACCTGAATTTTTGCTTTGCCTTATTAAAATTTTCTGTGCTTAGCATAACTGCTTCAAAACTGCATACTTCCTTCTTTGCAGAGTATCGGGTGATAAAAGACTCTTCTGCACCATTCACTTTAAAGTTGCACTCGTAGTCTGTGGACTGAGGATGCTGGCTGATCACTTCTCCCATCAGGTTAATAAAGCGGTTGGGAAAATCTTCAATCACTTTCTTCATATCATTGCTGATACCTGTAGTAACAGGCATTTTTAATTGCGCAAACGAAATGTTGAAAAGAAACGTACAGATAGTAAGGAGCACAAGTGGTTTTACGGTTTTTTTCATCAATGTTGGATTTAACGGGTTACTAACAAGCTCCAATATTAGAAAAATTTATTTTTATTACATACTTTTAAAATGAAACTATTCGTTTACCCTTAATAAAATATCCAATATGAAAAAAAGGCATCTGACACATCACCACGAAGCAGCAAAGATTTACAGCAACTATTACAAACCTTCTTTTAATTTATTACGATTGCTGAAAGCTGTGCTATCTGTTTTGATCTCCGGCTCATCACCTGCAGCAGGTCATTACAGAAGATAAGGAAGCATTACTAACCCATCATTATACTGACAAGGGCCTCACTAATGTGAAGCCCTTGTTTAATTTTATCTGTGTGTTCGTTTAGTACATTCTCATGTTTCGCATATTTCTTTCCATAAAGCGGGGCATACCGGGTTGTTGCTGCTGGTTATTTCCTCCCATACGGTTCAGGTTGAACAGAAAGCTTACCATAAAATACCTTCTCAGTACCATACTGTTCACATCTTCAAAATAGTTGTCGCCGGTGTTGCGGGTAATACTCTGGTTCTGGTTAAGGATATCATTCACTGTGAACTTAAGTTCCCCGTTTTTCTTTTTGAAAAGCTGTTTACTGATAGCAGCATTCCACAAAGGGATACTCTGGTTAAAGCCTTCTGCCCTTCCGGAGTTAACGTAGTAATCAATATCTGTTGAAAGCTGGATACCGGGTTTGGTGAAACGGTATGCCACATCTGCAGAATATGTCTGTGCAAAATAATCTTCGTTTAATGATTCATTAACCGAGTACTTAACATTGTAGTAAGACAGGCTTGCATTTGCTGCTATATCCCATTTTTCCTTCAGGTTAAAATTAGCCCCTGCTGTTTGTGTCAAAGTAAGTGTTTTACCGATATTGGCTTGCTTGTACAACTCACTTACATCTTTGTTGAATAAGGCAAGAGTGGTGAAATTCAGGCTTGATCCTTTCAGCTTGATGCTCTTGAAAGGAAGACCAACCGTAAAGAATGATGACATAGTGAAAGCACCGTTCAGGTTCACTGGTCTTGAATATTGAATACCTTTTTGTCCCTGGGGAACGTTGGGGTTTGATGCACCGGTGAAAACAGTATCAATACTGTTTACAATTTTATTCTGAGTGAAATTGAAATTCAGGTTGGCTGCAAGAAATTTGAAAGTAAGGATATTAAAAGTGTTATAGTTCAGGTTAAAGTTGTGACTGAACTCCTGTTTCAAAGCCGGATTACCGGTTCTTACAAACAAAGGATTAGATACGTCCGGCACATCCTGCAACTGCGTTACACTGGGCTGGTTGGTACGGCCACGATAGTTAAAGCGTATTCCTTTGCTTCGGCTGGGTGTCCAGTTAAAGCTTGCCTGCGGGAAGAAGTTGGTAAACGTTTGAGTGGTCAGCGAGTCTTTTCCGGTTATGGCCTGGAAGCTTTCGCTGGTAAGGGTGGCCGTTTGTACACCTACACCTACCTGGTAATTATATTTTTTCTCCTGCACCCGGAAATTAGCACCGAAGCGATTTGCTTCAAACTTATTATTGAAGCTGTTGGTCAGTAACAGGTTTTTGATATCATAGTCCCCTGTTATTGTATTATAATTAAACGTCTTCTTATCAGAAGTATTCCTGTTGTTGGTATAGGCATAGTTAAACTCAAACAGTTTATTCAGCCCCATTGGTTCAGTATATGAAGCGCTGATTACGTTATTACGGGTATAGGTTTGTTGTTCAATGCGCTGGTTCTGGTTGTTATTGCCCTGCATAGAGCCATCGGGCTTGAAGAACCGGATGGGTGAAATATTAAAGCCCTCACTTTCACTTTCACCATACGTATTATTCCAGCCAATGGTCAGCGTACGGCCAATTTTTTTGAATTTCTTACGATACAAAAAATTGTTGCCAAGGTTGATGCCGTCTCTCACATTGGTATTGGTGGTACGGCTGGTCAGCGCCAGGTAATTCAATGACGGAGAAGTTGACATCGTATAAGATGTATCGTCATTAAAATTATCAGAATGCTGGATGGTAAACGAAGGTGTATATAGAATAGAGTTCATGGTGTCGATCATGTATTCCACCCTTGCGTTGAAACGGTGATTCTGGTTTTTGTTATCCGAAATTGATTTTCTTGTCAGGTATGCAATGGAATCGTCGGGGAAAAATGTCTGACGAAATGTATTTTGTTCCTGCTCGTTCCTTGTATTGGAAAAGAAATAACTGCCGCTGGCTTTTATTTTTGAACTCTCCGTATTAAAATTCAAACCGGTTGATAAGGAACTGGTGATACCCGTTGGACCGGTACCGGTTAATCCCATAAAACCACCCCTGCCACCTGAAACATTTATTCCTCCGGGAAGTCCACCACCGCCAGACCTTCCGCCTCCACCACCGCCTCCGCTGTTATTAAAACCGCTGAAGCCCCCCATTGAACTGATGATATCAGAAAAAGAGAATCCTTGTTTGTTTATATTATTTGCATTAAACAATAAGGATATCCGTTGTGTGCCCTTAAATACATTCAAACTAAGATTACCTTCATAACGGCCGCCGTTTTCATTACTGTGGCCGCCGGCTGCTAATGCTCTTCCAAAAACTCCTTTGTTCTTATCTTTCTTCAACTTTATGTTGATAGATTTGGTACGGCTGCCATCATCTACTTTGGTAAACCTGGCCTGTTCACTCATATCATCAAACACCTGCACACTTTCCACCATATCCGCAGTTAAATTTTTTGTTGCGAGTTTGGGATCATTACCAAAAAACTCTTTGCCATCCACATATACTTTCTGCACCTGTTCACCCTGCGCCTGCACATTACCATCTTTATCCACCTGCACCCCGGGAATCTTTTTCAACAAATCTTCTACTGTGGCGTTGGGTCTTGTTTTGAATGCATCAGCATTGAACTGTACTGTATCCTGTTTGATCACCACCGGCACTATACCCGTCACTACCACTTCGCCTAATGTTTTCACATCCTTGGCCGGGTTTATCTCGCCCATATCCACAGCTTTTGCAGCAGCAGTAATAGAAACCGGCTTACGAACTGTTTCATATCCCTGGTAAGTGATAACCAACTGGTAATCGCCTTCCGTCAGGCCTTTGATTTCAAATGCACCTTGCTTATTTGATAATGTAAAAGTGGCGAGGGAGGAATCTTTGGCATTTAATACAGACACTGTTGCACCTGTAATTGGTTGTTTTCCAACGGTATCAATCAGCTTGCCCTTCACAGAACCGTCTGCTTTTTGGGCATTCGCCGAAAATAAAATTCCAAATACCAAAAGGGATAAGGTAAAAATCTTCTTCATAATCAGTTTAATAAGTGTACGAAAATAGACGTAAGAACAACCCGCAACCTGCGAAGGTTGGCTGTTTTTGAGAAAAAAAGGATAGACAGCAAGATTGTCCGATAAGCGGTCTAACTGAACAGGTACTCCACATCCTCTCTTGTCAGCGTCTTCACAAACGTAGCATCATCGGATATGATGTCTTTCGCTAATGCCCGTTTCTTTTCCTGCAGTTGCAGTATTTTATCTTCAATGGTGTCTTTGCAGATCATCCGGTAAGCAAAAATATTTTTTGTCTGGCCGATACGATGTGTACGGTCAATAGCCTGTTGCTCTACAGCCGGGTTCCACCAGGGATCAACGATATACACATAATCAGCGGCTGTAAGATTCAAACCCACACCACCGGCTTTGAGGGAAATGAGGAAGACCCTCACCTCATGGTCATTCTGAAAACTCTGGATAGCTTTTTCCCTGTCCGGCGCTGAAGTGCTGCCATCGAAGTATTCATATTTGATTCCCAGCTCTTCCAGTTTTTTCCTAATTAATCCAAGCATCCCCAGAAACTGCGAAAACACCAGCGCCTTATGATCACCAATGTTTTCAGTAATCTCTCTTGCCAGTTCATCCAACTTGATAGAATGGTTTTCAAATTTCTCCTGCTCATTTAATATAGCAGGCGAATCACATATCTGGCGCAGCTTCATCAGTCCCTGTAAAATGGTCAGCTGTGATTTCTGAATGCCCTGTGTTTCGATTGTACCCAGTATCTGGTTACGGAAATCATTTCTATACGCATCATAGATGCTGCGCTGCTCCTCTTCCATTTCACAGAACAGGATCATTTCCTGTTTTTCCGGAAGATCTTTTGCTACCTGTTCTTTTGTTCTTCGCAATATGAACGGGTAAAGCAGTTTTTTAAGGTGTTCTTTTCTGTCCTGCTCACCAAACTTGTCAATTGGTATGGCAAACTCCTGCCGGAAGAACTCTACCGTACCCAGCATGCCTGGATTTAAGAAATTCATCTGTGCAAAGATGTCAAATGTGTTATTCTGCAATGGCGTACCGCTCATGCACAGGCGGTGTTTGGCATTCAGTAAACAAGCCGCTTTGGTTACTTTGCTTGATGGATTTTTGATAGCCTGCGATTCATCCAGTAATACATAATCAAACTCCACACTCATCAGCAGCTTGATATCGCTGCGCAATGTTCCGTACGTAGTGATGGTCACATCATGGTCTACCAGTTCCTCTTTCACCCTTGTTCTTAATCCGCCATGATGAATGCGGTAAGTGAGCCCGGGAGTAAATTTTTTTATCTCATTCTCCCAGTTATAAATAAGTGTGGTAGGACAAACCACCAGCGCCTTCAGCTTTCCCTGGTCATTCCGGTAGTGCTCCATGAAAGAAAGAGCCTGTACAGTTTTACCCAAACCCATATCATCTGCGAGGATACCACCCCAGTTAATATCTTTCAGGTAGTTCAGCCACTGGTATCCTGCCACCTGGTAAGGACGCAGAATTGGTTGCAAATGATCTGAAGGAGCTATCTCATTTATTTTATTGAACTGCCTGAGGTTTTCATACTTCTCTTCCAGTTTTACCACCAGTTCTTCTTCATCTCTCGTTTCATATAATTCATCCACCACACTTAAGTGGTAGCGGGATAGCTTCAATGAGTCTGTCTTTCCCTCACCCACTCTGAAAAGCAACGAATATTTCTTCAGCCACTCCTCCGGTAATATTCCGAGAGTTCCGTCATTCAGCTGCACAAACTGCTGCTTATTGGCCAATGCCCTTTTGACTTCAGCCACCGTTACTTTCTGATCACCAAATACAATATCCACTTTTGCATCAAACCAGTCGGTATTACTGCTGATGAATATTTTGGTTTGTGGTTTGGCAGTGTTGAAACGGAAATTTTTCAGTGCCTCATAACCAAAGACCGGTGTCTTCATGTCTTTCATCGCATCGACGAACAGGAAAAACCAGTTATTTTTTAACACATCACTCCCTTTCAATGCAAGGGTTCCGGTGTCTTCATTATAAGCAAAGCTTGAATGCAGGTTCTGCAGCTTCTGTATAAATTCATTTTCCTTATCCCGGTTCCGGTGAACTACCATTACTTTATCTCCCTGCGGTACGATGACCTCATCCCTGTCCCTTGCTTTTGTTTCATAGCCTTTATAAGTAAAAGATGGCTGAAAAACCAGGTACTCCCCTTTTTCCAACAGAAATAATTTCACTTCAGGATTGCCATCTTTCACTTCCTGCACCAGTGATTTATCAAAATCCACTTTATGTTCTTTTGCCAGCGGCAGGATGAATTGCGCTAAACATTTGCTCCATTCCTCTGCCGGCACACTCATTTTTCCCGATGGCAAAAATTTATCAACCAGGTGTATTACATCATTGCTTTGCCATAAATAAAGCTGTTGATTGTATAAAAAGAAAAGAGGGCTTGCGGTTTCATTATCGCCCAGTTCAAACTCCAGCACACCTGTCTTTACTTTACACTGAATATTGTAGTGGGAGTTTTTCTTTACGATAAAATGTGGCCTGGCTGGTTCTGCCTGCAACTGCAAGGACTCCAGGTTATTGGTTTTAAAAGCCTTCTTTTCCGGCAACAGAAAA
>Ga0073934_10010943_pt1 | contig 11121 bp, 5 predicted proteins | sample LarsenN4metaG_FD_76834 | JGI IMG/M metagenome (GOLD analysis project Ga0073934, IMG submission 76834) | Hot spring sediment bacterial and archeal communities from British Columbia, Canada, to study Microbial Dark Matter (Phase II) - Larsen... ...
CTCGCGCACGCGCAGCGCGGCGAACACGTTGCCCTCGGCGGTTTCGTCGAGCATCACGTCGGGCACGATGCCCTTGGCCTGGATCGACGCGCCGCTGGGGGTGTAGTAGCGCGCGGTGGTGATCTTCAGCGCGGTGTCGGGGCCGAGTTGGCGCACCGTCTGCACCGAGCCCTTGCCGAAGGTCTGCGCGCCCATGATGGTGGCGCGCTTGTGGTCCTGCAGCGCGCCGGCGACGATCTCGCTGGCCGAGGCGGAGCCCTCGTTGACCAACACCACCAGCGGCACCTTCTTCACCGCCTCGGGCAGTCGGCGCAGCGGGTCGCTGCCGCCGCGACGCAGGTAGTACTCGGGCGAGGCCTTGAAGGTGGCCTTCGAGTCGGCGATCTGGCCGTTGGTGGTGACCACCACCACGTCGCTGGGCAGGAAGGCGGCGGAGATGGCCACCGCGCCCTCGAGCAGGCCGCCCGGGTCGTTGCGCAGGTCGAGCACCAGGCCCTTCAGGTTCGGGTCCTGCTTGTAGAGGTCTTCCAGCTTCCTGGCGAAGTCATCCACCGTGCGGTCCTGGAACTGGCTCACGCGCAGCCAGGCGTAGCCCGGCTCGATCATCTTCGCGCGCACGCTCTGCACGCGGATCTCCTCGCGCACGATGGTCACCGGGAAAGTTCGGCTCTCGGCCTTGCGGAACACGGTGAGCACGACCTTGGTGTTGGGCTCGCCGCGCATCTTCTTGACGGCCTGGTCCATGGTCAGGCCCTTGACCACGGTGTCGTCGATCTTGGTGATCAGGTCGCCGCTCTTCAGCCCGGCGCGGAAGGCGGGCGAGCCCTCGATGGGCGACACCACCTTGACCAGGCCGTCCTCCATGCCGATCTCGATGCCGACGCCGACGAAGCGACCGCTGGTGCCTTCGCGGAATTCCTTGAAGGTCTTCTTGTCGAAGAACTGCGAGTGCGGATCCAGGCCGGATACCATGCCCGAGATCGCGTCGTTGATGAGCTTCTTCTCGTCGACCGGCTCGACGTAGTCGCTCTTGACCATGCCGAACACCGCGGCGAGCTGCTGCAGTTCCTCCAGCGGCAGCTGCGAGACCGAGCTGCGGGCGATCGCCTGGAACTGCATGGTGGTCAGCGCACCAGCGACGGCGCCCAGTGCCAGCCAGCCAGCGACCTTCAGTTTGCTACCCATCGACTACCCCTTCGCACCCGCGCGCATGCCCCCTGGGCACGCATGAGCGGCCAGTATAGGACGCGGGCCCGCCTTGGAGCCGGGGCCGGGCGGGAAAGTTGCACGTGGCGCCTGGCTTTCCGGCAACGGCCTGCAACCGCGCCGGCCGGCACGGCCGCTCAGTCGCCGCCGCGGTGGAACGTCACCACGTGATCGACCTCCGGGCGGATGCCGATCCACTCGCCGATCTGGTGGTCGTGGTGCGAGGGCACGTGGGCCAGCACCTTCTCGCCGCTGGCCAGCCGCAGCGTGTAGAGGAACTCGGCGCCGCGGAAGGCCTTGCTCTCGATGCGCGCCTTCACCGGGGCGTCGTCGTCGTGCACGATGTCGTCGGCGCGCAGCAGCACCTCGCACTCGCCGTCCGGGAACGCCTCGGGCATCGGGCATTCGGCCACGTCGGTCAGGTCGCCCAGCGGGGTGCGCACGATGCAGTTGCAGTGGCCGTCCTGCGGCACGCCGTGCGAGACGATCTTGGCCGGGGTGAACACGCCATGGCCGATGAAGTCCGCCACGAAGCGCGTGGCCGGCCGGTGGTAGAGGGTGTAGGGGTCGTCCCACTGCTCCAGCCGCCCGCGGTGCATGACGCCGATCAACTCGCCCACCGCGAAGGCCTCCATCTGGTCGTGCGTGACGAACAGCGCCGTCGTGCCGGCCTGCTTGAGGATGGCGCGCAGCTCCTGGGCCAGGCGCTCGCGCAGGTCGACGTCCAGGCTGGAGAAGGGTTCGTCGAGCAGCAGAAGCCGCGGGTTGGGCGCGAGCGCCCGCGCCAGCGCGATGCGCTGCTGCTGCCCGCCCGAGAGCTGGTGCGGGGCGCGCTTGGCGGCGTGCGCGAGGCCGACCAGGTCCAGCACCTCGAGGGTGCGGGCGCGGCGCTGCGCGGTCGGCAGGTGGCGGATGCCGAAGTCGACGTTGGCCTCCACGCTCAGGTGCGGGAACAGCGCGTAGTCCTGGAACACCATGCCGATGCGGCGCGCCTCCGGCGCCACGTGTGCGCCCGTGGCCGCGTCGGCCAGCACCTCGCCGTCGATGACGATGCGTCCACCCTCCAGCCGCTCCAGCCCGGCCACCGCGCGCAGCAGCGAGGTCTTGCCGCAGCCCGACGGGCCGATCAACACGCCGATCTCGCCGCGCTGCAGCACCAGCGAGACGTCCTTCACCGCGGCCTTGGCCTGGCCGGCACCGGGATAGCAGACGCAGGCTTGCTCGACCGAGAGGAACATGCGCCTATGATATCGGGCTCGCCGCAAGAACGAGAATCGTTCGCAAGTGCCTTGCACTCGCTCAAGCCGCGGCGGCGACCCGCCCTGCCATGTCGCGCCTGCTGACCCTCGCCTGCCTGCTGCTCGCCGTGCCCGTGCTGGGCGTGCTCGGCTCCTGGGCCATGCTCGACGCCGCCAGCCTGGCGGTGCTGCGGCACCAGCTCGACACCGTGCTGCCGGAGTACGCGTTCGACTCGCTGGTGCTGGCGCTGGCCGTCGCGCTGGGCGTCGCGCTGCTCGGCGGTGCAACGGCCGCCCTGGTGGCGCTGTTCGAGTTCCCGCTGCGCCGCGTGTTCGAGTGGGCGCTGCTGCTGCCGCTGGCCATGCCGGCCTACGTGCTGGCCTACGCGGCCACCGACTTCCTGCAGTTCAGCGGGCCGCTGCAGACCGGGCTGCGCGCGCTCACCGGCGCGCAGGGGGCGCTGTGGCCCGACGTGCGCAGCCTGTGGGGTGCGGCGGCGATGTTCATCCTGTGCCTCTACCCCTACGTCTACCTGCTCACGCGCGCCGCCCTCAGCGAACGCGCCGTGCCGCTGATGGAGGCCGCACGCCTGCTCGGCGCCGGCACGCTGCGCCGCGTGCGCGAGGTGGCGCTGCCGCTGGCGCGGCCGGCGCTCGCCGCCGGCGTGGCGCTGGCGCTCATGGAAACGCTGGCCGACTACGGCGTCGGCTCCTATTTCGGGCTCTCGACCTTCACCACCGGCATCTACAAGGCCTGGCTGGTGATGGCCGACCGCGACGCCGCCGCGCAGCTTGCCTCCGTGCTGCTCGTGCTGGTGGCCCTGCTGCTGTGGATGGAGCACCGCGCGCAGAGGCGGCTGCGCTTCGCCGCCACGCGCAGCGGCGCGGTGCACGCCGCCGAGGCCCGGCCGATCCTGCTCACCGGCAGGCACGCGGTCCTGGCGGTGGCCGTGTGCGCGCTGCCGGTGCTGCTGGGCTTCGTGCTGCCGGTGGCGGTGCTGTTGCGGCTCGTGTGGCTGGAGGCGGCGAACGCCGAGTTCGGCCTGCCGCTGGCGCGCTTCGCCCAATGGTCCTGGACCAGCTTCAAGCTCGCCGCGGCGGCCGCGCTGCTGGCCACGGCCACCGCGCTGGCGCTCGGCTTCGCGCTGCGGCTGCGCGAGAACGCCGCGCTGCGCGCGGCGGCGCGCGTGGTCTCGCTCGGCTATGCGGTGCCCGGCGCGGTGATCGCGGTCGGCATCCTGCTGCCGGTGGGCTGGCTGCAGCAGGCCTTTCCCCAGGCAGGCACGACGGCCCTGGTGACCGGCACGGCCGTTGGCCTGCTGTACGCCTACCTGGTGCGCTTCTGCGCCGTGGCGCTGCAATCGGTGGAGGCCGGCTACGCGCGCGTGCCGCGCTCGCTGGACGAGACGGCGCGCCTGCTCGGCGCGTCCGGGCAGCGCCTGTTCGCCGAGCTGCACGCGCCGCTGCTGCGCCGCGCCGGCATCGCCGCGATGCTGCTGGTGTTCGTCGACGTGATGAAGGAACTGCCCGCGACGCTGGTGCTGCGTCCGTTCAACAGCGACACGCTGGCGGTGGTGGCCTACCAGCTGGCGCGCGACGAGCGGCTCGGCGAGGCGGCGCTGCCCTCGCTGGCCATCGTGGCGGTGGGATTGATCCCGGTGCTGCTGCTGTCGCGTTCGCTGCGGCCGGACGCCGCGCGCCAGTGAGCGCGCCGACCGGCGCCGTGTTCACTTGGGCTTCATGAACTGGTCGATGAGCTCGCCGGGCAGGGTGTCCATCGGCGCCTCGCTGACGCGCACGCCGCCCAGCAGCTCGAGCGACGAGGCGAGCCAGCCGTTCTCGCGCGGGTCGACCTGAGCGCGGGGCGGGGCCGGCGCGGCGGCCGCCTCCTTGGGGTCCACATACTCCCCCAGGGGCGCGTTGGCCGTGATGCGCCAGACCAGCTTCGCCGGCTGCTGCTTCTTCGCCGTCAATCGCGCCATGGGGAACCGCCTTTCGAGCTGCCGGCCCGGAATGGGCTGGCGGCCCAGCCATGGTAACGAGGCGCGCGGCCGCTGCGTCGCCATATCCCTAGGCTGCAGTCAGCCGGCGCGACGCTGGCCCCCCCGACAGGAATCGAACCTGTATCTGCCGCTTAGGAGGCGGCCGTTCTATCCATTGAACTACGGCGGGAGGCGCGGATTCTCGCATCCTCCCGGCGCCGGCTCAGTGCCAGCGCCAGGTCCAGATCACGTCCAGCGCACTGTCCTCGCCCGACTGCGCGCGCAGCGTGAAACGCTGGGCGATGCGGTAGATCAGCTGCCAGGTGCCGGCGGTGGCGTTCAGGCTGCGCTCGTAGCCCACGTACCAGCGCCGCGACAGCTGCTTGCCCAGCGAGACCACCGTTTCGCGCACCTCGCCCTCGCTCTGGCGCACCGACATCTGGTCGAGCCCGATCGCCTGGATGAGCTGGTCGGTCGGGCCCTCGCGGTCGCCAGCCAGCAGGGCGAGGGCAGCGCGCTGCAGCAGCGCCGTGTCGGCACGCCCCAGGCCCTCGCTGGCGCGGCCGAGCACCAGCCACGACAGCTTGTCGAGCTCGGACATCTCGGGCTCGGAGAACAGCCGCACGCGCGGGTTCTGCACCGTGCCGGTGACCGCCACGCCGACGCGCACGTCGAGGTTGGGCCGGGTCGCCTCGATGTCCAGCCGCGGGTTGTCCGCGGGGCCGTTGAAGGCGAGGTTGCCTCGATCGATCTCGAGCTTCTGGCCGTACGCGGCGTAGGTGCCGCCGGCCGCCCGCACGGTGCCGGCGACGGCCAGCCGCCCGTTGGGCGAAGTGAGCCTAAGCTCGCCCTGCAGCCCCGTCTCCAGGCCACGCCCGCGCAGCCGCAGCTTCTCGCCGAGGTCGACGCGCAGGTCCAGGTCGACGCTCGGCGGCCGCGCCGGGGTGGCCCCGGTTCGCGCCGGTGCGGCCGCCTTGGGATCGGGGGCGCGCTGCACCACCACGTCGTCCGACAGGGCCGGCGCATCGCTCTTGGACACATCGATCAGGCCCTCGTCGACGCCGAAGCGGCCGGTCAGGCTCAGGCGGGCGCGTTCGAGCTGCAGCAGGGCCTGCCCGCTGGTCACGATGCGGCGGTCGACGCGGCCGAGCAGCTGGAACCGCTGCGCCTCCAGCTGCAGGCGCGCCTGCGGGGCCGCGCCCAGCGTGGCGTCGCCCGCGAGCGTCAGCGTGCCGTCGCCGGCACGCGCGCTGAAGCGGTCGATGCGGGCGCGGTCGCCCTGCAGCGTGATGGCGACCTCGCCGTGGCTGACGTTCACGCCCTGCACGAAGTTGCGCACCGAGAGCTGCCGGCCCTCGACCTCGCCGGTGTACTCCGGGGCGCCGAACCGCCCGCCGATGCCGGCGCTGACGCGCAGCGCGCCGCCCAGCCGCCAGCCGGCTGGCACCCAGGTGCCCCAGGTGCCGAGGTTGGCCACGCGCAGCTCGAGCACGCCGGAGACCGGACTGTCCGGCGCCGGCCAGGTCGCCTGCGGCGAGGTGCGCGCGACGAAGGCGCCGGCGGCCACGCCCAGCGTCGAGCCGGCCAGGCCCTGGGTGAAGTTCCAGGTGCCGTCGGCCACCGCCAGGCCGAGGCGCAGGTCGGTCAGGCCGAGCGACTGCGTGCCGGTCTCGTCGGTCACGGTGAGTTCGCCGCGTTCGCGCTCGATCACGACATCGGCCGCGAAGTCGGGCGCACTGCGCACGTCCAGCCGTCCGCGCAGCCTCAGGTCGCCGCCCCAGCCGAAATCGGGCTGCAGCCGCTGCAGCAGCGGTGCCACGGCCAGCGGATCGAGCTCGGCGCGCGCTGCCAGGCGTGCCGGCGCGCCGCCCTCGGCGGCGCGCCAGTCGACGCCGCTCCAGCGCAGCACGGCGCCCAGCAGTTCGGCACGACCCGGCTGCAGCACCACCTGCCAGGGGCCGCCGTCCAGGCCGGCCAGCTCGAGCGTGACATCGCGCGTGGCGAGCCAGGGCGTTTCGCTGCCCGCGCTGCGCCAGTCGAGACGCTGCAGCGTGCCGCGCCAGCCGGCCACCGCCGCGGCCGGGCCGCTCACGAAACCGCCCTGCGCGAGCAGGGTGGCCTGCGACGGTGCCGCCGGGTCGGCGACGGCGGGTTGCATCGCCTCGGCCCAGCCGGGCGGGCGGATGCGGCTGCCGGCCGACAGCTCGACGCGATGGGCACGCCCGCTGCCCTGCGCGCGCAGCGTGGCCGTGTCAATGCGTGCCGGGCCGAAGGCGAGGCCGGCCAGCTCGAGCGTGGCGTCGACGGGCGCATCCAGCGCCGTGCCGGCCTCCCAGCGCGCCTCGCCGCGCTGCACTTCGAGCCGGCCGGCGCGCAGCGCGATCACCTGCGCCGTGCCGCGGCTCGAGAGGGTAGGCCAGCGGCCGCCGGCCTGCAGGTCGGCCTTCAGGCTGCCGGCCAGCCCGCCCGCCGCCGGGGAGGCGAGGGCGGCGAGCGGCGCGAGGCGGACGAGCTGCGGCGCGTCCAGCCGCAGCGTCCAGCGGTCGTCGGCACCGCCACGCGCCGCGTTCAGCTGGCCGTCCGCCTCCAGCCGGTTGCCGTCCAGCTCGGCCGCGACGCGGGCCTGCAGCGCGGTGCCGCTGCCGCGCAGTTCGATCCGGCCGCGCACCGGTACGCCGGCGAGCCGGCTGTCGCCGATCTCCGCGGACGCGCGGCCGCGCAGCGCGGCCAGCCGCTCGAGTGCCGCGGCCGCGCCCGCAGCGCGCGGCCAGGTCAGCTCGAACTCGCCGCGCGCGTTCAGGCGATGCGGTCCGCGCCGCCACGCCGAGTCCTCGCGGCCGCGCCACCACAGGGCCGGGTCGAAGTCGGCCAGGGCCGCGCGGCCCTGCAGCTGCCAGGGGGCGTCGGCGGCGCCGCGCGCGGCTCGCCCGGTCAGGCTCGCCCGCGCCCCGCCGGCCGTGGCTTCGGCCTCGTGCAGCTCGATGCGCTCGGTCCCCTGGTCGCGCCGCCACGAGGCCTCGGCACGCAGCCGGGCGGGGCGATCGCTGCCGCGGTCGCGCACGCTGCCCGACAGCTCCGCGCGCGCCGTCAGGCTCGGCACGGCCGCGCCGGGTGCGCTGCCGGTCATTGCGAGCGGGCCGTTCAGCCGCATCGCCGGGGCGCGCGCATCGAGGCGGTCGGGCTGCACCGAGGCCAGCGTGGCGTGCAGCGACCATCCCTCGCGTGCCCAGCGCCCGCGCCCGTCGATGCGCCCGGCGGGCCGCGACGCGCCGCCCAGTTCGGCCGACAGCGTGCGGAACTCGAGCGTGCCGGGGTCGTCGGGTCGGGCGCGCAGGTCCACCGCGAGTCGGCGCAGCGGCAGGCGGCCGTCGTTCCACAGTCCCGGCGCGGCGTTCTCCAGGCTGGCGCTGATCTCGGCCGGCTGGTCGGCCGCGTGCGAGGCGGCGCGTGCCTCCCCGCTGATCGCCGTGGCCGGCGCGGCGGGGTGGAAGGCGGACAGGTCCAGCCCGCGTGCACGCGCCTGCAGGTTGCCGAGCGGCCAGCGCTCGAAGGGCCGCAGGGTGGCCTGGAGGTCCAGCGTCGGCGCGGGTGGGGGCGCCGCGCCCGGTGCGGAGGCCGGCTGCGCGCGCACCGTGGCCTGCAGCTGCGGCCGCGACAGCGCGCCGGACAGGCTGGCGCGTGCCGACCACTGCGCGTTGGCCAGCGCACCGTCCTGCGACAGCTCCAGCGTGACCTGCACCGGCAGTGGCGCCGCGCTGCCGAGCGACGCGCGGCCTGCCGCGCGCAGGCGTCCCCAGGCCAGCGACAGCTCGTCGATCGCATGGCGCGCGCCCTCGTCCGCGCCCAGGTGCAGGCGTGCGCGCAGGCCCTGCACCGGCGTGTTCCCGAGCGGTGCGGCGGAGAGCGTCGCGACCTCCAACGTGTCGATGCGCAGTTCCAGCGGCAGCCCGAGCGAGGCCGGCGGCGGCGACGGCTCGGGCGCGGGCGCGCCGGGCGTGACCGTCACACGCTGCGCGGCCAGGCGTCCGATCACGATGCGCGGCGCCCAGCGCGTGGCGCGCTCCACGCGCAGATCCGTCCACCCGGCCTGCTCGATGAGCAGCCGTCCTCCGCGCGGCAGCGCGAGCTCGGCGTGCTGCACGCGGAGGTCGCCCAGCAGCATCCCGCTCACGCCCTGCGCCGACAGGCCGGGAACGCGCGCCAGCGCCCAGGCCGCGCCCGCCGGCGTGCGCAGCAGCCACAGCGCACCCGCGGCGAGCAGGGCCAGCACGGCCGCCGGCACGAGCAGCCAGGTGAGCCGGCGGACCGCGGTGGCGCGCAGTGGCGAGGCGTCCATGGTCTAGAAGGCGATGCCCACGCTGAGGTGCAGCCGCCACCTGCGCACCTCCTCGCCGTAGGCGATGTCCACGCGCAGCGGGCCCACCGGGCTGCGCCAGCGCAACCCGAGGCCGTAGCCCCAGGCCGGCTCGAGTTCGTTCCAGTGATTCGCGGCGTTGCCGGCGTCGGCGAACACCGCCCACCACAGCGACGGACGCTGCGCCGAGATCGGGCGGGCGATTTCGGCGCTGCCAGTGAACATCACGCGGCCCGACGCCACGGCGCCGTCCACCAGCGGCCCCAGCGTGCGGTAGGCATAGCCGCGCACGGAGTCGTCGCCACCGGCGCGGAACAGCAGGGTGTCGGGCACGCCGACGTTGTTGGCGGCGAAGATGTTCCCGAGTTCCACGCGCGCGCTGGCGTACCAGGCGCGGCCCAGGGGCTGGTACAGCGTGAGCCGGCCGTAGCCGCGGCCGAAGGGGCCGTTCTGCTCGGTCGAGTTGCGCGAACGCCCGATCGCCGACTGCAGCGACAGCGTGTAGCCGTCGGTGGGCAGCAGCACGCTGTCGACCTCGCGGTAGATCCAGTGGTAGTTGGCGGTGACGGCCTCGCTGCGCGTGCGACCGGCCGGGTTGTCGACGCGCGCATGCGTCAGCTCGGCGAAGTAGAGCCGCTCGATGCGCGGCGTGTCCTGCGTGCGGCCGAGCCGGGCCGTCCAGGCGGTGCGGATCTCCTCGCCGGAGCGCAGGCGCTCCGCCTGGCCGGCCACCAGGTTGCGGTACAGGTCTTCCAGCGGGTGCGAGATCAGTTCGCCGCTCCACGACTTGAGCGCCGCGCCGAACTCGAACTTGTTGGTGGCCACCCAGTCCTGGCCGAACGGGCGGCGGTGGCGGTGCTCCAGCGTCACGCGCGGGCCGGTGTTGGCGCTGACGCCGACGCCCACCGTGGCCTGCTGGCGCGTCAGCTCGCGCACGCGCACATGCACCGGCGCCGCCTTGGCGGTGGCCGGATCGGCGTCGAGCTCCACCGACGCGCTCTCGAACAGGCCGAGCGTCTGCAGCCGCTCCTGGTAGTCGAGCAGCCGCTTCTCGCTGTAGGGCGTGCCGGGTCCGAAGGTGGCGAGGCGGCGCACGGCGCTCTCGTCGTAGCGTTGCAGGCCGTCGATGCGCAGTTCGCCGAGCCGGTACAGCGCGCCGCTGTCCAGTTCGAGCGCGATCTCCACGCGCTGACGGTCGGGGTCGACGCGCGCCTGCGTCTTCACCCAGGCGGCGCCCGGATAGCCCTCGGCGCGCAGCTGCGCCACGGTGGCGTTCTTCGCGGCCGTCCACGCCGGCTGCCGGAACGGCTGTCCAAGGTCGAGCGCCCAGTCGCGCCGCAGCGCCGCGAGCAGCGCGGCGGCGTCCTCGTCGCCTTGCCGTGCCAGCGTGTCCAGTTCGCCGGAGACCGCGAGGTCCACGCGCTCCACGACGCTGCGCGGCCCGGGCTCGACCAGCAGGCGCACCACCGCACGGCCGGTCGTGTCGACGCTGCGCGCGGTGCGCACCTGCGCGGTGAAGTAGCCTTCGGTCTCCAGCAGCGCGCGCGCCTGGGCGGGCGCGGCCGCGGCCAGCCGGTTCAGCTCGTTGTCGTCGATGTCCTCGGACGCGGGCGCGTTGCGGAAGCGTGCGAGGTCCAGGTACTCCGTCAGCAGCGGACGCAGCTCGTCGGGAGCCACCACTTCGAGGCGGTAGCGGGCCGGCGAGGGCGCCGCGGCCGCACCCCCCTCGGCCTGCAGGTCCGCCTCACGCGGGCCGCCCGGGGCGGCGCAGCCGGACAGCAGCAGGGAGCACAGCAATGCCGAGGCCGCGAGGCCGGCGGCTCGGGTCATTTGCTCAGCAGGCGCATCGCCCCTTCCAGCCCCTGCAGCGTGAGCGGGAACATGCGCTGGTTCATCAGCTGCTGGACGATGGAGATGCTCTGCCGGTAGCCCCACACGCCCTGCGGCTCGGGGTTGATCCAGGCGAACTTGGGGAAGGCGTGGGTCAGGCGCTGCAGCCACTCGGCGCCCGGCTCCTCGTTGTTGTACTCGACGCTGCCGCCGGGCTGCAGGATCTCGTAGGGGCTCATCGTGGCGTCGCCGACGAAGATCAGCTTGTAGTCCTTGTTGTACTTGCGGATCACGTCCCAGGTCGGGAACTTCTCGCTGTAGCGGCGGCGGTTGTTCTTCCACATGAAGTCGTAGACGCAGTTGTGGAAGTAGTAGAACTCGAGGTGCTTGAACTCGCTCTTCGCGGCAGAGAAGAGTTCCTCGACGCGGTGGATGTGCTCGTCCATCGTGCCGCCCACGTCCATCAGCAGCAGCACCTTCACCTTGTTGTGCCGCTCCGGCACCATCTTGA
>Ga0073934_10010945_pt1 | contig 11118 bp, 10 predicted proteins | sample LarsenN4metaG_FD_76834 | JGI IMG/M metagenome (GOLD analysis project Ga0073934, IMG submission 76834) | Hot spring sediment bacterial and archeal communities from British Columbia, Canada, to study Microbial Dark Matter (Phase II) - Larsen... ...
ATTCGAACGTGGACGGCGAAGTTCGTCCGCGGACCTGCCGAAGCGAACCGTACGCGCGCGAGTTCGATCTGGTCCTCGGGATGGAGAATGGTGGCATCCCGCTCGTCCCGCTCCACGGGCAGCGGACGGCCTAGATAGGCGGCGATCGCTGTATTGGCATAAATTGCGCGGCCTTCCGGTTCGACGACCCAGATCTTATGCGGGACGCTGTCGAGGGCATCGAGCATCCACGTGGCGGGCCCCTGGCGAGACGGCGGCTCGCTGATGGTCACGAGAAGAAACCCGGGCGCGTCGCCGCCGGCGGCAACGACACGGGCCGTGATATCCAGCGCCCGCCGCCGTCCATCGATCGCAATTTCGCCGGTGCGTGCTTCTAAGGGGCCGCCCGCGCACCACGTGGCCACGAGATCGTCGATCGGATCGCCGGATGTGCCCGAGTGCGTGAGCATGCCTCGCAGCCGGCAGAACGCGGCGTTCGCGCGCAGCAGTCGACCGTCCTCGCCATAGGCCGCAAGGGGGGTGTCGGTCGCGTCCAGAATGGCGTCGGCGAGGTTCGGTCTCGAACCGCGCAATCCATCCATCATGCGCTCGGCCTTTGGCTCACTGGGTCGGACATTAGGCGACTGCAGTGGAGAACAGTAAGGGCGTCGAATATCGGCGTGACTTGGATCAGAGCGCGAAAGAATGTCAGAATACAAGCTTAGCGCATGCAGCAGGAGGCGATGAATGCCGATCGTTAACCGGATCGCCGGGATGGCGGATGAGATTACCGGCTGGCGTCGGGAACTCCACCAGAATCCCGAACTCCTCTACGACGTGCACGAGACAGCGCGCTTCGTCGCCGACCAGCTGCGATCGTTCGGCTGCGATGCCGTCCAGGTCGGTATCGGCAAAACGGGCGTCGTCGGCGTGATCCATGGCCGCTCGCGCACCTCGGGACGCGTCATCGGCCTGCGAGCCGACATGGATGCGCTGCCGATCACCGAGGAAACCGGACTGCCCTATGCGTCGCGGACACCCGGCAAGATGCATGCCTGCGGGCACGACGGGCACACGGCGATGCTGCTCGGTGCGGCGCGCTATCTTGCCGAAACGCGCAGCTTCGATGGGACGGCCATCGTCATCTTTCAGCCGGCGGAGGAAGGCGGGGCGGGCGGCAAGGCGATGGTCGACGACGGCCTGATGGAGACGTTCGGGATCGAGGAGGTCTATGGCCTCCACAATCAGCCGGGCCTCCCGGTCGGCACGTTTGCCACCCGGCCTGGTCCTCTGCTCGCCGCCTCGGATCGCATTTCCATCGTGGTGGAAGGCAAGGGCGGTCATGCGGCTAAGCCGCATCACGGCGTCGACACCGTGCTGGTCGCGGCGCACATCGTGACGGCGCTTCAGTCGATCGCATCGCGCAACGTCGATCCGCTCGAGTCCGCCGTCGTGTCGATTTGCATGTTCCACGCGGGGAATGCCGGCAACGTCATCCCGGAGCGCGCAGAACTGACCGGTACCGCGCGCTCGCTGCGTCCGCACGTCCGCGATCTGCTCGAGCGGCGCGTCGTCGAAGTGGCAGAGGGGACGGCCCGAGTTTTCGGTGCGCGCGCGAAGGCGATTTACCGGCGGGATTACCCGGTGACCGTCAACCACGAACGCCAGACCGCGTTCGCGGCATCGGTGGCGTCGGAGATCGCCGGCGCAAGCGCCGTCAACGCCAATGTCACGCCGGTGATGGGCGGCGAGGATTTCTCGTTCATGCTGGAGCGGCGGCCCGGCGCCTTCATCTTTATGGGCAACGGCGACACGGCCGGCTTGCATCATCCGGCCTACGACTTCAACGACGCCGCGATCCCCCACGGCGTGTCGTACTGGGTGCGGCTGGTGGAACGGGCGATGCCGGCCGCCTGACGCGCGCCGGCCCAGCGCTCACTCTTCGGTGCGCGGCTTTCGCGTGACGATGCCTTCGCCCGAGGCACTGCTGGCCCATCCGGGATTGATGCGGTCGTTGCGGCCGGGCGAGTCCATCAGACCCGCGAAGAAGCCCTGATCGTTCTTCTTCGGCTGTTCGAGGAACACGAAGTCGTTGGCGAGCACCTTCGAAAGGTCGGCCTTCACCTGGGCCGGCCGCGACCCGTAGCAATAGCCTTCGTCACCGGCGACCTCACGCCACGTGACCTCGCGAGCCCGATCGTAGACCGTGGTGATCTGCGCCACCTGGACCGCGTCGAGCCCACCTTGCACCTCGCTCGCGAGGTAGTTCGTGCGCAGCCGCATGGGATCGAAGTTGAACCCGCACTTCTCGGCCCGGGCCGAGATTTCGGCCACGCGGATCGCCCGCCGGCGCGGATCGGTGACGGCGACCGGTGCAGGCGGCAGAGCCGACTTGGTCTCGGCACTCTGGCCGGTGATCGACGCCGTCGACAGGCCGCTGCCCGAACAGGCCGCGAGCAAGGCCGACGTCGCGAGGAGGATCGGAAGCGTGAGGAATCGCGCGGTCATGCGCCAGTAAAATGCGCGAATCGCCGAAACGGTCAATTCGCCCGAGTCGCCATGCACAGCGGCGAGGGGCAGAGCGGCCTCACTTCATGAGGGCTTTCATGCCGGCGTCGAGGCCTTCTAGGGTCAGGGGGAACATGCGGCCCTCCATCAAGTCGCGCATCAGGCCGATCGAGGGCGTGTAGGCCCACGTTTCCTCGGGAAGCGGGTTGAGCCATATGCAACTCTGATAGACCGCCGTCAGCCGCTTCATCCAGACGGCGCCGGGCTCCTCGTTCATGTGTTCGACCGAGCCACCCGGGACGACGATCTCGTAAGGGCTCATGGCAGCGTCGCCGACGAACACCACCTTGTAGTCCGCGGGATAGGTGTGGAGCACGTCCATAGTCGGCGTCCGCTCCGTCCAGCGGCGCGCATTGTTTCGCCAGACCGCCTCGTAGAGGCAGTTGTGGAAATAAAAATGCTCGAGGTGCTTGAACTCGCTGCGCGCCGCGGAAAAGAGCTCGGCCGCGACTTTCACGTGCCAGTCCATCGATCCGCCGACGTCCAGGAACATCAGCACCTTGACCGCATTGCGCCGCTCCGGGCGCATCCGCAGATCGAGATAGCCCTTGTCGGCCGTGGCGCGGATGGTCCCCGCGAGGTCCAATTCGTCCGGTGCGCCTTGGCGCGCAAAGCGGCGCAGCCGTCTCAGTGCGACCTTGATGTTACGCGTGCCGATCTCGACGTCGTCGTCGAGGTCGCGGAATTCCCGCTTGTCCCAGACCTTGATCGCGCGGTTGTTGCGGTTCTCCTTCTGACCGATCCGCACGCCAGCTGGATTGTAGCCGTAGGCACCGTAGGGCGAGGTGCCGCCGGTCCCGATCCACTTCGAGCCGCCCTGGTGGCGCCCCTTCTGCTCGGCGAGCCGCTTCTGCAACTCCTCCAGGATCTTTTCCCAGCCGCCGAGTTCGGCGATCTTCATCTTCTCTTCTTCGGACAAGTAGAGCTGTGAGACGACGCGCAGCCAGTCCTCGGGAATGCTCGCTTCGACGGCTTCCGCTGTGGAAACGACGCCTTTGAACACCTGACCGAACACCCGATCGAAGCGGTCGAGATAACGCTCGTCCTTCACGAGACTGATGCGGGCGAGGTGATAGAAGCCTTCGACCTGATGGCCCGCGATGTCGGCGTCCAAAGCGGCGAGCAACGTCAGATACTCGCGCAGCGTGACAGGCACGCCGGCGCTTTTCAGCTCCATGAAAAACGTGACGAACAACGGGCGGTCCTCGAGCCACGCGGGTGCCGTCGGGGCGGCTGCCGCTCAAACCCGTATGTTACCTTCCCTCACCGCGGCGACAACGGCCTGAATTCGGGTGGCCACGCCGAACTTCCGTTTGACGTTCTCGACGTGGAAGTTGACCGTTTTCGAGGAGATCCGCAGGATCTGGCCGATCTGCCAGTCGGATTTGCCGGCGATGATCCAGCGGAGAATTTCGACTTCCCGGCTGGTCAGCCCGGAGGATTGGCGCTCGGCGACCCTGAGCGCGCACAGGCGATTGTAGAGATAGACCGCGGCCACCGTGATGCTGGTCCGGGCACTTTCCGAAAAGTCGATTTCGCGGCCAGCGAGCCCGACATACCCGCTAAGCCCGTCTCCGTCGAAAACCGGCACCGAGACGCCGTCGTGCATTCCGTGTTCGCGCGCGAGGCGCAAGACGGCGCGCTGAGCCGCCGAGAGGTGGCGCTGCGTGATGACCTGCTTCCATGTCACCGGCCGTTCGAAGCGGCGCATTTCGGCCATGACCGGGTCGGCCCGGTGCATGCGTCGTGTCGCATAGGTGGCCGCCCACGACCGCGGGCGCGTATCACACCAGACGCCGGTTTCAAGATCGACGGGGTGCGTGGGAACGCGTCCACACACCACCGTTTCGAAGCCATACTGAGCGAAGAACACGCCGGCGAGTTCGACGACCTGATGTCGACAAGACAGAGCATCGAGTCGACCGACAAAATCCCGCGCCGCCAGCGCGGGGTTGAGCACATCTTCGAACAGAGGACTGTGCCGCACGTCGCGCCGTCCCGGGTGGCCCTGAGCCTCCCGGGATTATGGTCCGTATGCGACTTTTGGCTATACCTTCGCCGACGCCCGATTAACCGAGCCTCCGGTCGTTCGTTTCAGCGCTGGCACGTAATCGCAATAAATTCAGCAGGCTGAACGCTGATCCCTAACGCGAGGCGGCAACCAGCCAACAGATTGCGACAAAACATCGCAAGCATCGCAGTCCAGCCCCAGCTTCACGCAAAGAGCGGCAACCGCCAGCTGCACGCGCGTGCCGACGCCTAGCCGCTGCTTCATTTTCTCGACGTGGTAGTTCACGGTTTTGGCCGACAAGCCCATCAGCGTGCCGATGTCTCGATCGGTTTTTCCGGCGACAATCCAACGCAGGATCTGCAAATCCTGGTCGGAGAAGACGTCGTCGCGGGGCGCTTTGCCCGCCGTCTCATGTGTTTCGTTCGAAAATCTACGCGGACTCACCAACGCTTCGCGAGCGATGTCGTCAACGAGCATGTAGCCACCCTATCTCCCCCAAGAAAAGGTGCTACTTCCATAGTTCAAAATGCATGAGGCGTCTACGTATAATCTGTGGAGAACGCTTCGCCCAAGCGCGAGGAAATCCGAGCGGTGCCGATCTGCCACGCTCTCAGCGGCGGACGACTTTGCAGAGACCGCCCGCAGCCTGCGTCTCGCGCGCCAGCCGCGGATGCTGTTCGGCGAGGGCCTCGCAGTCCGTGGTCCGGCCGCGCCAGTGGGCGTACGTCTGCGCGAATATCCGCTCGCAGCGCCGGGTATCGGGCAGTGAAACGAGTTCCGCGCGCCGCGCCGAAGGATCGGCCGAGAGGCAGGTCGGGCAGTCCGAAACAATCGCTTCCATGGCGCCCCAGTAGGCGCAGGCTCCGTAGATCGTCGTGTTGGCCTGGGTGACTTCCTCGGGCAGGGGCGCCCGCGGGGCGCTGGCGATCGCTTCCTCGGTGAAACTCGGCAACGACCAGGGCTGATCCGGCAGGTTGACCGCGATATGGCCGATCACGAGCGGCGCGGCCACGGCGGCCTGCACGAGTGCGGCGCCCTGAAGACTGGATGCCAGCGCGCTGGCGACGAGGGCGAGCCCGACGATGCCGAGGGGAATGACGACGAAGGCCGGGACGCCGACGTAGGCCATCGCGACGGCCGTCACCCACACGGGGAGACCGATCGAAAGCCGCTCCTGGCGGGTTCCCATTTCTTCCAGCAACACGGAAACCTCCTTTCGTCCCGCAGGCCGAACCAGGCTCAGCCCTTGGCGAACATCCGGTAGATTACACGTCCAGGTGGAAGGGCGAGACGCAACTTGCCGAGCAGGTTTCCAATCCATGAATCAGCGTCCCGGTTTGGAGTCAGGCCGCCGACGCCGCGGCCGGCCGCGTGTGGGCGAAGGTGTATTCCTGGGCCAGCAGCGCACCGAGGTCGTCGGCCCGACGGGCGCGGCTGAGGAGGAACCCCTGGACTTGCGTGCATCCTTCGCTGCGCAGCACATCGAGCTGCGCCGTCGTTTCAACGCCTTCGGCCGTCGTCTGCATACCGAGGCTCGAACCGAGGAAGGCAATGCTGCGGATGATCGACAAGGCGCCGGTGCGCTCGGCGGCGAGATCCGAGACGAAGCTGCGATCGATCTTGATCTTGTTGAACGGGAACATGCGCAGATAGCTGAGCGATGCGTAGCCGGTCCCGAAGTCGTCGAGTGCCACCCGCACGCCACGCTCGCGCAGGTCGGACAGGATCGAGAGAGCTTGACCTGTGTCGTCGATCAGGACCGTCTCGGTGATTTCGAGCTCGAGGCGCGAGGCGGGCAGGCCGGTTTCGGCGAGTACCGAGCGAACCGTATCGACCAGCCCCGGCTTGAACTCGGCCGCCGAGACGTTGACGGCGATGCTCAGGTGAGAAGGCCACTTCACGGCATCGCGGCACGCGCGCTCGATGGCGAAACGACCGACGGCGCGGATCATGCCAGTCGTCTCGGCAATCGGGATGAACTCGGCGGGTGAAATGCTTCCGAGGATCGGATGCTCCCACCGGATCAGGGCTTCGAAGCCGACGATGCGACCGGTCTTCAGATCGAGCTGGGGCTGGTAGTGGAGATCGAACTGGTCGCCTTCGAGCGCCGCGCGCAGATCGCTCGTCAGGCGGCGGCGCCGGGCCAAGCGCTGATCCATCTGTATTTCGAAGAAGCGGTGCGTGCTTTGCCCGTCGGCTTTGGCGCCGATCAGCGCGAGGTCCGCTTTGTGCAGAAGGTCGTCGGCCTTCATGGCGTCGGCGGGGGCGCGCGCGATGCCGGTGCGGGCACTGATCCGCACGTGGAGGTCACCGACCGTGATGGGCTTGGTGATCTCGGCGTCCAACTGGCGAACGAGCCAGAGGGCCGTCGCCGAGCTTCCCACGTGGCTGCTGACGGCCGCGATCGCGAACTCGTCCGCACCGGTCCGGGCGACGCAGGCGATCCCGCGGATCGCCGTCAAGCGCCCCGCCACCGAGCGGAGGACGGAGTCTCCGGCGTCGCTGCCGTGGAGATCGTTGATCTCCTTGAAGCGGTCGATATCGAGCAGCAGCAGGGCGACCGCTTCGTCGTCCGCCTGCGCAGCGGCGATCAGATCGGCCAGCACGCGCAGGAAATGTGGCCGATTGGCGAGCCCGGTCAAAGGATCGTGCTCGGCGAGGCGAACGAGGCGTGCCTCAGTGTCATGCAGCTCAGAGACGTCCTCGTGCGTGACGACCCGGCTGCCATCCGGCATCGGACGAACCCGCACCGAGAGGACTTTGCCGTTCTGCAGCTTGACGACGCTTTGGCCGAAGTCGGCGACCGACGAGACGAACGCCTGGGCGAGTTGCGCTTGATCTGCGCTCGGCAGGCCTTTTCCGACATGGGCGAGGAAATCGGTGATCGGCATGTCCGGCCGAAGGGGCGCGTCGATGCCGTGCAACTGGCGGAACGGCTCGTTGACGCTGACCACCCGGTCTTTCGCGTCGATCAGCACGAGACCGACGCCGATCGTGTCCATGGCCGCCGCCAATCGCTCGCTTTGCGCCTCCTCACCGTCCCGGGCGGGTGCGGCGGCCTTGGCGGCGGCGCCATCGTTGATAGGTGACAGCGCGTACGCACCGGTGATCAAGCGGCGTGTCCGGTATGCAGCAACGGCCAGAATACCGGACACCGTGAACAAGCCGACGACCCGCTCCGCTTCCGCCCAGAGCGCGATATGATGAGACGCGACGAGGATGTCGCTCGACAACGCAACGACTGCGATTGACCAGCCGACCGCTGCCGAGATGCCGGCGATCAGAACCGGGCGAGGGTGGGTCCGCAGGATGCGCGCGGCGATCAGGCCGATGAGCAAACCGATCGACGGGGCCTCGACGCTCGTCCCCTTCGCAACCGACGCCGCGACGGACACGCTCCAGAGGAGGCAGACGGCGACGAGAAGATCGAGCACAGTCAAGGCATCGAGGGCGCGCTCGGGCAGCCGTCTCATGCCGCAGAGCTGGTAACGGGCAATGGCATTGACGAGCAGGACGACAACGCCGCATGTCAGCACCATGTCCGCGCCGTACTGGCGGGTCATGGCTTGGCAGAACAAGAGCGTGAGGAGAGCGAGGAGCGCCTGGACGAGTGCGGTGCGACGTTCGCCACGGCGGTCGGCAGCCAGGAACGGGCTGTAGGTCGAGTTACACGCATCAGCCTCGAGGGGCTCATGGCGCGATTCGGTCTGCAGACCGGAGATGCTGTCGGCCGTTTTTTCGAGCGCCATGGGACACGACTGATGACTAACGCGAACGCAGTTAGATCTATACGATGATCACTAATCATCTGTGAACGTTTCATATCGAAATCGAGGAGGCCGCGGGCCTGGGTTGGGCCTTGGGTCGATGCGAGTGAGGAGGACGGATGCCGAGAGGACTTGACCATCTGGTGGTCGCAAGCCGTGATTTGGCGGCGCAGGCGGCCTTCTATGCGCGCCTCGGCTTCAAGGTCGGTGCCCGCAATCGCCATCCCTGGGGCACGTTGAACCACATCGTCCAGTTCGACGGCTGCTTTCTCGAACTGATAACCTTAGAGGACGGCTTCAAGCGTCCGAACCCGGGCGAACCCGTGGCCCAGTTCGCGAACTTCCTCGCCGACTACGTCGAGCGCCGGGACGGCTTCGCGATGCTCGTGCTCGAAAGCCGCGACGCCGCCGCCGATCAGGCCGACTTCGTGGCACATGGCATTGCAGGCCCTCAGACCTTCTTCTTCGAGCGTCGTGGCGAGCGGCCCGACGGGACCCCGGTTCACGTCGCGTTTACTCTGGCCTTCGCCTCGAGCCCGGCCATTCCGGAAGCCGGCTTCTTCGTTTGCCAGCAGCACTTCCCCGAAAGCTTCTGGAACCCGGCCTATCAGCGGCACGATAACGGCGTCACTGGCGTCGCGGCGGCCGTCATGGTGGCTGACGACCCGTTGCGGCATGCGGCCTTCCTCGAATCGTATACCGGGGGTGGCCAGGTCGGGCGGATCGACGGGGGTATCGCGATCGAGACACCGCGCGGCCGGATCGAGGTCCTGCAACCGGCCGAGATCGAAGCACGCTTCGGCGAAACTCCGCCGCCCGGAACTGGCCCGCGGTTTGCGGCCATTCGCTTCCTGGTGGAGGATGTCGAGCGGGTCGCTGACCGGTGCGGCGCTGGTGGGATCTCCTCCCGTCATGTCGGCACGAGGTTGGTCGTCCCGGCAGCCGCCGCCTTCGGCGTCATCCTCGCGTTCGAGCGGGCTGGGCGCTGAAGTCCTGGTCCAAGTGGCTGGACGAAGGAGAGCATCATGACGACGAGCGCACCCGTGGAGCCCAAGGGCGAGGTCCGCGTCGGGCCGGTCACCTTCGCGAACCGGCGCCCGATCGCACTGTTCGCCGGGCCGTGCCAGATGGAAAGCCGCGCGCACGCGCTCGAGATGGCCGCGGCGCTCAAGGAGATCACGGGGCGTCTCGGGATCGGGCTCGTCTACAAGTCGTCTTTCGACAAAGCGAACCGGACGAGCCTGACCGGCAAACGCGGCATCGGCCTTGCCGCCGCGCTGCCGGTCTTCGCCGAGATCCGCGAGCGGCTCGGTCTGCCGGTGGTCACGGACGTACACGAGGCAGGGCAATGTGCCCCGGTCGCCGAAGTGGTCGACGTTCTCCAGATCCCGGCGTTCCTTTGCCGCCAGACGGACCTGCTGATCGCAGCGGCGGAGACGGGCCGTGTGGTCAAAATCAAAAAGGGCCAGTTTCTCGCGCCCTGGGACATGAAGAACGTCGTCGCCAAGGTCACCGGAAGCGGCAACGGAAACGTGCTCGTGACGGAACGCGGCGCGAGCTTCGGCTACAATACGCTGGTCGTCGACATGCGCGGGCTCGCGATCATGGCGGAGACGGGCTGCCCCGTGATCTTCGACGCGACGCACGCCGTTCAGTCGCCAGGCGGTCAGGGAACGAGTTCCGGGGGAGATCGCCGCTTCGTGCCGGTGCTCGCGCGGGCGGCCGTCGCAGTGGGCGTTGCCGGGCTCTTCATCGAAACGCATGAGGCGCCGGATCGCGCGCCGTCCGACGGCCCGAACATGGTGCCACTCGCAGAGCTCGAAGTCCTGCTCCGGGAACTGATGGATATCGATAAGGTCGTCAAAGCTCAGCGTGCGCGCTGAGCGGAGGCAAGGAATGGCTCCGGTCGGTGGCCGGCCGACACGGAGCCGAAAGTCGTCTTGGGGCGAGGACGAGGACGATGCTGGCTCAGATGGGTCTGGCCGGCTCGATCTTGGCGGCCACGGTCGTCACCGAGGACGCAGCGCACGGATTGCACAGTCCGAGCCGAGGCCCGGGCTGGTAGAGTGGTGTGGCGGCAAGCGCCATCGACATGGCTCCGACGCTGAATAGCCAGAGGCTAGCCAGAGCGAGGGCGATGGAGCGGCACGGTGGGGCGTTGGAAGGGGACATGACGCGAGACTCCTTGGGGCCTTCCCTGGAGCACCTGCCTCGCGAGCGCGGCATGCACTCCGTATCGAGAGGATCCCGCCATCATGGTTAATGCGGAGTTAATTTGTCGCAATGCGCGGGACTATTTTCTCCGCTGCAACGCCAGATTGTTCTGATCTGGGCCGCTTTCGATCAGCGTAACGCCAGCGAAGGAAACCCGGACGCGGCATGACCCAACTCTCCATCGCAGTCGTCGGCAGCGGGATCTCCGGGCTCGGGGCGGCTTGGTTGCTTGGCAGCCGACACCGCGTCACGCTGATCGAAGCGGAGCCACGCCTCGGCGGCCATTCCAACACCTGCGTCGTGCGTGCGCCCGAAGGCGATCGGCCGGTCGACACGGGATTCATCGTCTACAACACCCGAAGCTATCCGAACCTCGTCGCCTTCTTCGAAACGCTCGGCATCCCGACCGCGCCGACCAACATGTCCTTCGCGGTCTCGCTCGGGGGTGGTGCCTACGAATACAGCGGCACCGGTGCGCACGGCCTTTTCGGCCAACTCTCGAACCTCGCCAAACCCGCCCACTGGCGGATGGCCGCCGATATCCTCCGCTTCTTCCGCGAAGCTCGCGAACTCGCCACG
>Ga0073934_10010946_pt1 | contig 11117 bp, 11 predicted proteins | sample LarsenN4metaG_FD_76834 | JGI IMG/M metagenome (GOLD analysis project Ga0073934, IMG submission 76834) | Hot spring sediment bacterial and archeal communities from British Columbia, Canada, to study Microbial Dark Matter (Phase II) - Larsen... ...
AAACTGCCCTCCGGGCTGGAGGGCAGGGATTTCCGAACTTGTCCGCCGACTACGATTCGACTGTTTCCGGCACCATATCTTTGAGAAGGATCTCCATCGCCATTGTATGGGCGCATCGGTGGTGCGTCACGAAAAATTCACAATCGCAGGTGTAGACGCCGTTGTCGAACGTGACGCGATGATTGTTGTTATCCCCATGAAAGGTGACATCGAACTTGTTGAAGAGGAAGCGGTGCCGCTCCTCCGCGTACCGTTTGGCTTTCTCACGCTTGCCGATCATTCCATAGTCCATCGTTCAATCTCCTTTCAAGAGTGGAAATAAAAAAGCACGCGAACACGCGCGTGCTTTCGGGTTAGTGATGTAAATCCTTGTCGGCATCTGCTCGCATAGGGCATGTACCTCGTTGTCCGCAGTATAGCCCCATTCAAAGTGCAAGTCAACACCCAAATAAGGTGCGCGGGTAAATCGTATGGGAATCGCAAAGTAGGCGTCAATCAGCGGGAGCGGTCGCGAGATTTGGCTCGTCTCCGTTATACGAAACGAGTTGGGGCCACTTCCAAATGATCAGGAACATCCCTGCAATGCAGCCAATCCCTCCGCTGACAATGGCAAACGGGACGCCGAAAAGGGTTGCAACAATCCCCGCTTCGACCTCCCCTAGCTGGGGACCGCCGAGGAAGAAAATTTGATTCACACTAGTCATCCTGCCTCGAATGTGATCCGGGGTCTGCATTTGGCGAATCGTATTGCGAATGACGGTGCTGACCGCATCCGCCGCACCCATGATCATCAATGCGACCAGGGCGGGCAGGAATGTTCGGCTCAACCCGAACCAGACAGTCGCCAACCCAAAGAAGACCACCGAAACGAGGAAAAGCGGACCTTGCCGGCGAAGTTCACGCACCTGCGAAACAACCATCCCCGCCGCGACAGAACCGATCGCCTGTGCAGAGACCAGCCACGAGTATCCGTTTTTGCCGACGTTCAAAATATCGCGGGCCACGATCGGCAACATCGTATTTGCCGACGCAAAGAAGGTCGCGACAAAATCCATCAGCATGGTCGAAAGGATCAACGGATGCGAACGGATAAATCGCACGCCATCGAACATCGAGCGGAGATTGATACCACTGGCGCGATGTAGATCCTGCTCCACGTGCCCCATCAAGATTAATGCTCCCAGCACCGCGAGGAAAGAAAATGCATTCAGTAAATACGCGTAGCCCTGCCCGCCTTCAGGGACAAACCCAAAGAAAAGAGGGCCAAGTATGGCTCCGGTATTGAACGCTATCGAGTTCATGCTGAACGCGGAGGGAAGATGTTCACGTGAAACCAGATTCGGAATCATCGCCTGTCGTGCCGGCAGGTCGAACGCGGCCGCGGAAGCCTGAACAGCTGTCAGGGCGTAAATATGCCAGATCTCGATTTGTCCGCTGAAGGTCAGGTAGGCAAGCACGGCGGCTTGTATTGCAAGCATCGACTGAGTGAGAAGCAATATTTTGCGTCGGTTGAAATTATCAGCAACCGCACCCCCAACGAATGAAAAAACGATGACAGGCAAAATCCGCACCAAACCAATTCCGCCAAGCGCCAATGGGTCGGGCTCGCCGGTCAATTCGCGGATGTGCCAGTGGATGGCTGCGAACTGCATCTGCGACCCTGCCATGGAGATCAGCAACCCCACCCACAAATAAAAATATTTTCGATGTGTGAGTGCAGGCGGAAGATGGAACCTCATCATGTTCCCCAATCGCGTAGATATAGAAAATCATAACCCACTGTTCGGTTGCTTAACTTTGCTATGGGCGGCTGCATCCGTTTGTATTGATATCGTTGAATTCGTTTAGCCACAGTTTTCACAAATGTATCGTCGAATCCCGCTTCCACACACTCCGCAGCGCTAAAACGATGGTCTACAAGCAGGTACAACAGCTTGTCCACATTTTCATAGGTGAATCCCAGTTCGCCTTCATCCGTTTGACCGTCCCATAAATCCGCCGACGGAGCCTTGTCGATGATCGGCGCAGGGATGTTCAACGCGCGCGCCAATTGCCTGACCTGCGTTTTATACAGGTCGCCAATGGGGTTCATCGCCGATGCCGAATCACCGAACTGCGTGCTATAACCAAGGAGGATTTCAGTCTTGTTACTCGTGCCGATCACCAAACCCTTAAAGGCTTCCGACTGGTCGTACAAAACGATCATTCGTTCGCGCGCCATGATATTGCCCTTGCGAAGTTTTGAGATCTCTTCATCCTTCGCGAACAAAGGCTCGACCATATCCGTGATCTCGATGGTCTTGCTCGGGATTTCCAACTGCTCGATGAGCAATTCAGCATGAGCCAGCGAGTCAGGACTGGAGGATTTATATGGCATACGCACTGCCAGTACATTATCGCGTCCCAACGCTTCGACAGCGAGCGCGCACGATAAGGCGGAATCGATTCCGCCCGAGAGACCGACCACGGCGCGTGAAAAACCTGCGCGCGTCACTTCGCTTTTGATGAAGGCGACAAGAATTTGCCGCGCAACGTCTGTGTTGATAGATAAGTCTATTTGCATGGTGTTGAGAATCTGCTATCGCGCCGAAAGTATCCTGCTCATCTCTTTTTGCACGAGCGCGGTGCGCTCATCGCGTAGGAGAGGCAGGCGCGCGCGGGTACGGCGAAGTTGATTGAGGTCAAGTTCGCAGACGGTCAATGCTTCTTCAAAATATGGACCTTGCGCTAGTAGTTCTCCATTCGGGTCGTTAATCGTCGCACCGCCCCAGAAAAGCAACCCGTCTTCAAAACCGACGCGGTTGCAGTGTGCCACGAACGAAGTGAACATGCTGGCATAGGCTTTGCTCACGCGCTCCACCCACCTCGCAGATTCAAGTTTTTCGTTGTCGTTCAAACCGCGGCCGGGCGAGGCGGAGGAAAACAGCATCACATCGGCTCCATCGAGCCAGAGCAAATAAGGCGGAGAGGCGTGCCAGAAATCTTCGCAGATCAACATGCCGACCCGTCCGAAGCGCGTGTCGAAGGCGCGCACAGCATCCCCCCAGGCAAAGAAGCGTCCTTCGTCGAATAGCCCGTACGTCGGCAGATACACTTTATGATGAACGTGAATCACGCGTCCGCCGGACAGATAGGCGGACGCGATAAAAAACCGATGGCGGGAGTCTTCGTCAACAAATCCGATCACGAGATCGAGATCGTTCGAAGCCTTGAGGAGATGTTTGAAGACCGGGTCTTCATCGGTCGGACAATGCGCGACGGATGCGACCAGATCCTGTAACACATACCCGGTAAGCGAAAGTTCAGGGAAGACGACCAGGTCCGCTTTCTGTGATCTAGCCTGTTGGATGAAATCTAGATGTTTTTCGAGGTTTGCTTCAACATTCCCCAATTTTGTTGCGATCTGAGCAAGCGCAAGGTTGAGCTTCATTTCGAGAATCTTACCACTAAAATTCAAGACCTCCAGACTAGTGAGTATGGAGGTCTTGCGCCCTTATCTATCGATTGAACAACACCTGCACTGTATCTCCCTCCTGCGTCGCGTCAAGCACGGTGATCGTTACGCCCTCGACTATAACCGATTCACCAGCCGCCAGCGGAGATTGATACCGATAGGGATCATTTTCAAACACGGGATAAACAACCAGCGTTCCTTCGCCGGAATAGACAGAGGTGTCTACAATGTACACAAGCGCGCCTTCTTTTGGCAGTTCCACATCGTATCCAATTGCACGCCGCGATTCAACCACCACAAGTCTTGTATCGCTGATAGGAATCATCACAGCTTTTGTTCCGCCGATTGCTTCGACCGCCGTTAAGCTCGTTGTTTGATTCCCGTCAGGTTGGCAGTGGATTTGGTCATCATCCAACCAACCCATCTGCCACCGTTCGAATGCAAAAAACTCAGGCGCTTTGCCGTCAATATAACCCATCAGCCCAAACCCACCAACAAACCGATGCTGGGCATCATAGTTGTTCGGGTCAAATTGATAGGAGTACAGATCCGGGAGTCCCATTGTGTGACCTGTTTCATGGTTCAACCATAAGAATCCCCAACTGGGCAGGTCTGCACCCGATGTAGTGCCGTTGGCAAACACCTTTCCATCGGCTCGGTATCCTTCGCCGGGGTTTGCCCCAAAAGCAGGACCATACGCAACCGAGGCAGATTCCGGGGGAATCATAACCACGACCGAGTCAACCGACGAGAAATCTACATCGGCATCCGCATGGTCAACTGCTTCTTGAATAAATTGCAAATGACCTTCGTAGGAACGAATCCCCTCGCCATAAGATGCAGAGGGTTGGTTCAATCGCAGCCACACGAAATGAGGTTTCAGCACCCAATTCATTCTTCCATAGGAAATATCGCTGAAAAATTTTTCCGCATCCGGGGAAACAAGCGCAAAGACCTGTTCTGGGGATTGGGTTGCGGGAACATCAGAGAAGTCGGCAAACAAGACGGCAGTTGTAACGCTACCGACGGTTGGCAATTTGTGTGCAGGGTTCGGCAACCCTAGTCCGACATTCGTAAATGAATACGGCTGGAGTTTACATTGGGCGATCGTATCTGGGGATGCTGTGGGGAGCGGAGTTTCAGTTGATTGAAGAAGTAGGGTCGGGGTTGGCAGAACAACAGATGGGGTTGAAACAAGTTCAACCGTAGGTGATGATGCGCTTGGTCCACAAGCAGTGATCACGATAACACCCAGCAGGCAAAATGTAAGTATCGAAGAGGTACGAGTCATTCGGCTCCTTCTATAAAAAAAGACTCTCGAATCCGTTCAAGAGTCTTCAGCGGGAAGGGAGGGATTCGAACCCTCGGTGGAAACAAGTCCCACAACGGTTTTCGAGACCGTCCCATTCAACCACTCTGGCACCTTCCCAATTCAATAATGCGGCGAAATTATATCTCAGATTTCATCGCTGTCGTGCAGGTCGGGGTAATATACAGCATGCATATCCTGCTCGGATAATTTTTCCATCAGCGGCGTGGCAGATTTCTCTTCGCCGTGCACCAGAAAAACCTTTTTTACTGTTTTCTTCACCATGGTCGCGTATTTGATCAACAGGTCCTGTCCCGCGTGACCGGAGAGACCTCCGATCGTCGCCACTTCTGCATTGACCGTGTACGGTTCGCCAAAAATTTTGACCTGCTTCTCGCGGTCTGCGAGGCGGCGCCCCAGCGTATGCGGAGCCTGCCACGAAACAATGCAGACTGTATTTCTCGAGTCCTCGATGTTGTTGCGCAGGTGATGCAGGATGCGCCCGGTTTCCGCCATACCAGAGGCAGAGATGATCACCATCGGGTCGGTACGTTTGTTCAAGGCTTTCGATTCTTCGACGGATCGAACATAGGTTAACATCTTGAAATCCAACGCGGGATGACGGGCTTCATCGACGAATTTCCGTGTTTCCGAATCGAAGATCTCCGGGTGGCGGCGGAACACATCCGAGGCGTTCACCGCCAAAGGGCTGTCCACAAAGATCGGCACGCGCGGCACATCGCCGTCGTGCATCATCATGTTCAAGTCGTACACAAGTTCTTGAGTGCGCCCCACAGCGAAGGCGGGAATGATCACTTTGCCGTTGCGCTTGATCGTCCGTCGCACCACCTCGCGAAACTCATCGAACGCGGCAGAAGGATCGTTGTGTCTTTTGTCACCGTAGGTGCACTCCATCAAAAGGTAATCTACCGGGTCGGGCAGCACCGGGTCGCGCAGCAATGGCAGGCCGAATCGACCGATGTCTCCGGAAAACCAGAAACGGATTTTCCTTCCCTTCTCCTCGATCTCCAGCGAGATTGCGGCTGAACCGAGGATGTGACCCGCTTCGACAAATTTTGCGATCACCCCGGGTATTGGCTCGAACGACTGGTCGTAATCCACTCCACGGAAAAGATCGGCGGCTCGCTGCGCATCTGCCTCGGTGTACAACGGCTCGATCAACGGTTCCCCGCGCTCAGATTTTTTCTTATTGACAAACTCCGCATCCGATTCTTGAATCCGACCCGAGTCAGCCATCATGAGGGCAGCCAGGTCGACCGTCGCGCGCGTTGCATAGATCGGACCCTCATATCCGTTCTTCACAAGGTTCGGAAGGTTGCCGCAATGGTCAATGTGCGCATGCGACAGAATCACCGCGTCCACATTGCGCGGGTCATACGCAAAGTTCAAATTGCGCGAGTACGTCTCCTCCCGGCGACCCTGATACAGTCCGCAATCCAACAGGAGGCGGTGTCCATTGATCTCCAGCAAGTGCTGGCTCCCAGTCACTGTATGTGCCGCGCCATGAAAATTGATTCGCATCTCAGCCTCCGAACAACCCCAGGATTTGCGTACCGTATGTTTGGAATCTCCACGGCGAATCGACCATCGCCGCTTTCAGTTCGTGCAAATTCTTCGGTGGGTTCTCTGCAAACAAACCCAGGTACATTTTCGGTAAAACGATATCTGACTCGACCCTCAACTCCTGAGCGATCTGCTTTCTCCAATTCTTCAATTTTTCGAGACGTCGCAACACCGCGTCACTCGGACGTTTAGGCTGATCCAATTTCACCAGCGGAGCCGCCACCCCGCGCCTCGCCGCCACGATCATCTCGCCGCCCCACAAACGGATCTGCTTCGTGCTCAGACCGATATCTGCAAGATCGACATCCTTCTCCGGCATCCGTTTTGCAATCTCAAGCAGGAGATTGTCGTCGATGACTTTGAACGGCGGACGATCCAATTTCTCGGCAATACAATCCCGGCTATGGCACAACTCGGAAAGTACGGTTAATTCGCGCAAACTCAACCCCTTGCGTGCGCTAAACCTTTTCCAGGAGGAACCATTCAACTTTTCCTTCGAATCCTCCACGTTGCATCCGCGGGCAAAATCCTCAAGAGCCAGCTCCCAGCGCCCTTTTTCACGCAGTTCCACTTCGAGCAAATCGCGTAAACCGAATAAATAGTGTGTATCTTGCCGTGCATAATCGATTTGCGCAGGCGTCAGCGGTCTTGCGCCCCAGTCTGCTTTTTGGTGGCGTTTGTCCATCTGAATCTGGAATTTTTCCATAAGCAGAGTATCCAACCCCACAGCGGGATATCCGAGCACGCGCGCTGCCTGCATCGTATCGAATAGATGGACAAATTCGAAACCGTAATCGCGCCTCAGGCAGATCAGGTCATATTCCGCCGCGTGGAAGATCTTTTCGATATTCGGATTGTTGAAAATTTGAGAAAGGGGGTTAAGGTCAGGGATCGCGAACGGGTCAATCACGTAATCATGCTTTGGCGTGGAAAATTGTATCAAGCACACACGCTCACGATATGCGTGCAGACTGTTGGATTCGGTATCCACAGCCACGCGCGGTTGGGCAGATACATCCTCCAGCATGATTCGAAACGACTGATTTGTGTTAACCCATACGGGAGCGGCAAGCGGTTCGGTCATAATAGCGACTGGGCAATTGTAAACTTAAAACGCCAAATTAAGTTACAACGATTTCTCCATGACCAGCCCGTCTTCACCATCCTTGTAATATCCGTGCCAGATCTCGGAGGTGCGATAGCCCTCCTGTTCGTACAACGTTATGGCTCCAAGGTTGGATACCCGCACCGTCAATTTCAACTTTCCTGATTTGATGCGAGATTCGCACGCACGCAACAATAACCGCCCAATGCCGCGCCGCTGAAAGTGAGGGTCCACTGCGATGGTGGCGATCCAAGCCGCCCCTCGGGAGGGACGCGTCTCAACCGCCACGAATCCGATCATCTGATTGCCCTCCGTGACTTTGAGTCGAATCACCTCGGGCCACGAAAGTACGGCGATCAAGTCGAACAGCGACCAGGCGTCCTTGTCAAAGCAGGCATGTTCAAGTTTATAAAGGGAGTTCAGATCCAAAATGGATGCAGGAACGATTTCCATATTAAATCAATGTAGGGGCGACGTGTTCGTCGCCCCTACAAGAATTAGATGAACATTTACTTCTTTCCGAGGAAGTTATCCAACATGCTCGTGAACTCCATTGGGAAGATGTACTTCGTGGATGGGCTAGCACCGATGGATTTAAGCGTCTCGAAGTATTGAAGTGTCATCGTTTTCTGGTCAACGGCTTTCGCGGCGCTGTAGATCTGCTCGAGTGCCTGGGCAAAGCCCTCTGCACGCAACAGCTGGGCAGTCTTATCGCCTTCTGCACGCAGGATGTTGGATTCGCGTTCGCCCTGCGCCTGCAAAATGGCGGCTTGCTTGGTGCCTTCTGCACGGTTCTTTGCGGCTTCCTGATCGCCCATTGACTCGGTCACAAGGGCGCGGCGCACACGTTCTGCTGTCATCTGGCGATTCATCGCGTCTTGCACATCGCGCGGAGGGATGATCTCGCGGATTTCCACGTTGGTCACTTTCACACCCCAGCGTTCGGTCACTTCATCGAGGCGTGTGCGAAGCATGGTGTTGATGTGTTCGCGTTGCGAAAGCACATCATCCAACGGGATACCACCGATCACGGCGCGCAAGGTCGTTGCAGCGATACCTGCGGCCGCCTGTTCGAAGTTGGTTACCTGCAACACAGACTGGCTCGGCTCTATGACCTTGAAATACCAGAGGAAGTCAATCGAGATCGGTGCATTGTCCTTGGTGATCGAAGTCTGTTGCGGCACTTCACGTACTTGTTCGCGCAGGTCCGCTTTTACCGCGCGATCGATGACCGGTATCAGCAACACAATTCCCGGCCCCTTCGGTCCTACACTGCGACCCAGACGAAATACAACGAGTCGCTGATATTCAGGCACGATTCGAATGGCATTGGCAAGAAAAACGATGCCAATAACCAGAATCGCACCAAACAAACAAACTGCGCTACTGGTGACTATTTCCATGGTAGTTACTCCTTTGTGGTGATAATTTTATTCCTGCTTTTCAACAACGACGACAAATCCTTCACGCCGGACCACGCGGACTTTGCTCCCCATGTTGATCGAGGCGTCACTACGAGCCGACCACAACTCCCCACCGACCTGCACGCTTCCCTCATCGTGGATGTCGGATTGCGCCTCCCCAATCTGCCCGACCACCGCATCCAAATCCTGTACCGGGCGGGCAAACGCGGCTTCCATCGATTTGCGCGCCGCGATCCATAAAAATCCACCCGTCAGAACGGACGCGGCTACCGCAACCAACAGGTTCACTGCTGGCAATCCGTTTTCGCGTGCAAACATGAACACCGAACCCACAACGAGCAGGAGGATCGACAGCGCGAGCGCCCACTCCCTCTTCGGCTTCTGAACCGCATAAACGAATGGAACAACACTCAATACGATGACAATGAACGCCCAAAGATTGAAGGAGAGATTATAGATCGCAAATCCCGCGAGAGCGATACAAAAAAGCGCGGCAATCTCAAAAAAACCCGTACCCGGTGTGGCGATAGCCATCAACGCGAGGAACACTCCTCCTAGTAAAAACAGATAGGCAACATTCGGGTCCAGTAGAAAATTCATGGCTCCTCCATTTCATTATACAACAAGACCAGCCCGATTCAATTCATACTACGAATCTCGCAATGAAAAGTTTTCTGCGGTCTCTGCCCATTCAGGCTGTATAATTCTCGAGCTATCCATAATCACTCTACTGTCTGAAGGTGTTCATTGAAATTCAACAAACTTTGTGTTCTCGGCCTTGGATACATTGGTCTCCCTACCGCTGCCACTTTCGCCGCGCATGGTCTCAAAGTGCATGGCGTGGATATCAACCCTCGTGTGGTAGACACTCTGAATGAGGGAAGGATTCACATCCACGAGCCGGGATTGCAGACCGCGGTCGAATCAGCCCTTCGGTCCGGGAATCTAACCGTTTCGTCCAGCCCCGAAGAAGCCGATGCATTTATCATCGCCGTGCCCACACCATTCCAACATGAGAAATTTGGCGATCACAACGGACTTCGATACAAACTAGCAGATATGCGCGCGGTGACCTCTGCCACTGAGGCGATCCTGCCCGTTTTGCGAAAGGGCAACCTCGTGGTACTCGAATCCACTTCACCGCCTCGCACCACGGTCGAATTGGTCGCACCCATTTTGGAGCGCTCCAACCTTCAGGCAGGGAAAGATTTTCACCTGTGCTATTCGCCGGAACGCGTGCTTCCCGGGCAGATCTTGCGCGAACTCGTCGAGAACGCGCGCGTGATCGGAGGCATCACATCCGAGTCTGCGCGGGCTGGGCGCGATTTGTACGAGACCTTCGTAAAAGGTGAAATCCATGAAACCGATGCGACCACAGCCGAGATGGTCAAGATCATGGAAAACACGACGCGTGACGTGAACATCGCCATCGCCAACGAATTCGCGCGCCTCGCCGAAAAATTCGGCGTGGATGTGTGGGAAGCCATCCGTCTTGCAAATTTACACCCGCGTATCAACATCCTCAGCCCCGGACCCGGCGTTGGCGGACACTGCATCAGCGTGGACCCGTGGTTCTTCGTCGAAGCCGCGCCGGAGCTTGCACAATTGATATCTCAAGCGCGGCTGGTCAACGACGCTCAACCCCGGTTTGTTGTTGAGAAGGTAAAGCGGGCAGTTGGCGGGTTGAAGAACAAAAGAATCGCCGCACTCGGTCTCGCGTACAAACCCGATGTGGACGATCTGCGCGAAAGCCCCGCCATTGAAGTCGTTCACCTTTTGCAGGATGAAGGTGCGCAGGTCAAAGCATGGGAACCGTTCGCACCAGACGCAAAACTCGATGGGATCAAACTCGCAAATGATTTCAACTCTGCGATCCTCGATGCCGACGCGATCCTCCTGCTCGTCAATCATTCGCAGTTTCGTAACATAAATCCTGCCAGCCTTGCATCCACCACCTCTGCACGCATCGCGATCGATACTGTCAATGCATGGAACGTGACGGAGTGGCAATCGGCTGGCTTTGTTTTGCATCGTCTCGGCGTGAATACATCTCCAGCCTCCAATCGTCATTCGTAAATCTCAATTCGAAATGAAGATTCTCTCCGTTTTTGGAACCCGTCCCGAAGCCATCAAAATGGCTCCCATTGTCCGCTTGCTCAAACAGAGATCGGACATCGACGCGCGGGTGTGTGTCACCGCGCAACACCGCCAAATGCTCGATCAGGCATTGGAGTTGTTCAA